>Ga0306921_10003240_pt1 | contig 16502 bp, 11 predicted proteins | sample sta12Cox44000080_FD_203760 | JGI IMG/M metagenome (GOLD analysis project Ga0306921, IMG submission 203760) | Lab enrichment of tropical soil microbial communities from Luquillo Experimental Forest, Puerto Rico - statoxic.12C.oxic.44.000.080 (v2)... | ecosystem: Environmental > Terrestrial >...
GCCCCAGAGCGGCCTCCGGATTGCCGAAGTAGTGTGTCGCGAAGCTGGCATTCACGATGCAGACGTTCTCCTTGCCGACGGTGTCATCATCGGTAAAGACACGCCCCGCCAGCAAGGGAACCTGCATGGTGGTGAAGTATTGTGGCGTGACCCAGGGCTGCTCGGTCTGCATGTCCTCGTCTTCGCGAGCGTTGTAGCCGAGGATGCGGACATTACCGTTGTCGTCGGCGCCGGAAAGATCAGGATCGTCGGTTGCTGCTACGTTGCGGACTCCAGGCAAAGCTGCCAGCGTCTCCAAAATGCGTTTGTTGAGGGCGTTCACCTGGTCAGGCTGATATCCGGCGAGCCGAGGATTTACGTTGAATCCCAGCAAGTGATCGGGAGTGAATCCCAGGTCGACAGACTGCAGATTGCGCAACGTTCGCACAAACAGTCCTGCAGCGATGAGCAGGAGCAGGCTCAGGCCGATCTGGGCACCGACCGTGATTCGTCGGAACCGCAAACGAGCGCCGGCCGAAGTCGTGAGCGTTTGCTGCTTGAGTGAACCGACCAGGTCGGGATTCAGGAAGTGCAAGGCCGGAGCAAGACTGAATGCCAGCGAAACCACGAAGGCCAGTACGAAGGCGAACAGTAGAACGCGCAGGTCGGGGACATAGGTGAAGGGAGAATCGCTGTCGCTAGACAGAAGTCGGTCCCTCAGGAGACGGGAAACCACAGGCGCGACAGCCAGGCCTAGGCCACAGCCTATGAGGCCGAGCAGGATGCCCTCGATCAGCAACTGGCGAACAATCTGCCAGCGGCCAGCGCCCATGGCGTAACGTACTGAAATCTCGCGGATGCGGCCGGCAGCACGCACAAGCAAAAGGCTCGACACGTTTACGCAGACCATCAGAACCAGCAGGCCGACCATTCCCATCAGCACCATCAGAGGCATGGTGACCTGATCGCGGAGCGGAGAGAATCCGCGCGCTCCGTCGACGACCTCGAGGCGTGAGTCGTCGAGAAACTGCTTTTGCCAGCGATCCTTGTGCTCAAATGTCTTGAACTCCTCGGCGCGAAGCGAGTGCCACAGCGGAGCCAGCGAAGCTTCGGCCTGTTGACGGGTGACGCCGGGCCTGAGTCTCGCCGAGAGGGTGATCCAGTTCGAACGGCGGTCTTCGAGGTCTTGCCAGCGCGGCGTAATGATCGCCTTGGCAGTGACGGGGACGAACAGGTCCTGGGCAGAGCCGGCAACGATACTATGGAATCCAGACGGCGCGACTCCGATGATGGTGAAAGGCTGCGCGTTGATGAGGAGCGTCTGGTTCACTACGGTCGGATCGGACGCGAAGTGAGCCTTCCAATAGTTGAAGCTCAACACCACGACAAGGTTGGCGTTCAGCGCCTCGTCGGAAGGCACGATCAGGCGACCGAGCGCCCGACGAACGCCCAGTCCTTCGAAGTAGTTTCCCGAGACCAGTTCGCACGCTGCCATGTCAGGCTTGTTTTGCCAACTTATGGAGACGTTCTGCTGGTCGTTGGCAATGACGTCCTGGAAGACTGTGTTCATGCTTCGCAGGTCGCGATACATGGGATAGGAGAAGTACTCGTTGTCGTCGCCGCCGTATGTGTTGAAGTGTCCGGGAGCGGCACCCGTCCAGTGCAGACGGACGAGTTGTTCGGGATGGGAGACAGGAAGAGTGCGCAGCAGGGCCTGATCGAGCAGGGTGAATACCGCAGTATTTGCGCCGATGCCCAAGGCAAGTGTGAGGATAGCGACGGCGGTGAAGACAGGGGCTCTGCGCATCTGCCGCAGGCCCAAACGAATTTCCTGAAGAAAAGTATGCATACCTTCCTCTCAATTCCAGAGCAAATCGATTACTCCGTCCTCAGCGCTTCGATCGGTTCAATCGAAGCTGCGCGCCGGGCGGGCAGGAAACTAGCCACCAGGACGACACTCATCAGCAGTACAGCCGCACAGAGCCAGGGCAGCACATGCAGCACGCTGACACGGAACAGCAGGCTGGTGAATAAGCGGCCGAGAAAGGCGGCGAAGACGATACCCACCACAATGCCAATCGCCGCGAGGCGCAGTCCCTCGATCAGCACCAGTTTCAACACTGTGGCGCGCTGGGCGCCCAGGGCCATCCGCATCCCAAGTTCGCGAGTGCGGAGGCGTACGGAGTAGCTGATGATGCCGTAAAGTCCCAGCGCCGCCAGCAATAACGCCAGTGCGGCAAACGTACCCAGCAGCATCACGACGAACTTACGCCCGACCAACGACTCATTCACACGCTGGTCCATCGTCTTCACGTCGTAGATCGGAACGCTGGAGTCGCCGGCGCGAACCGCGGCTGCCAGATCGGCCGTCAGGTCCGCTGCCGGGCGCGAGCCGCGGACCAACAGTCCAGCGGTGTCGTTGGGGACTTGCGCGATGGGCAGGAAGTACGTGCCTTCATTGGTGTCGGCTTCGAGCGAGTTCTCGCGCGAATGCTTAACCAGGCCGACAATGGTAATCCATGGGCCTTTGTTAGGGTCATTGATGGAAATGTGCTGACCGATGGGATTCTGGTCGGGCCAGTACTGATGAGCGAGCACGTCGTCGACGATGGCTACCTGCTCGGTTGACTTCCGATCTTCATCACTAAAGTCGCGACCTTCGAGGAAGGGAATCCGCAGCGTCGCGAAGAATCCGGGCGAAATCAAATGGATGTTGCCGTGCGGCGGTGGGGCATTGGGAGATCTGGTTTGTCCCTGGATGAAGAAGCTGGACGAGCCGCCGTTGTTGCTGAAAGGAATGGCATCGATCAGAGCAGCCGAGGGTACTCCCGGAATCGCACGCAGGCGCTCCTCGAGCGAAGTCATGAAGGCGGCTTGTTGTTCATCTTTTTCATAAACGCTTTTGGGCAGCGAGAAGTAAGCACTCGCTACACCACTGACTTCAAAGCCAGTCTCAACCGTCTCCAGGGCCTTGAGACTGCTGAAGAGGAGGCCGGCCCCAGCCAACAACAGAAGTGAAAGTGCAACTTGCGCGATCACCAGCACGGAACGCGCCTGCTGTCCGCCCCGTCCGGCAGTGCCGGAACGACCGGATTCGTGCAGCGCGCCGTACCATCCAGGCCGTGTGCGATGCCAGGCAGGCACCACTCCACAGAGCAGGGAGCAGACAACGGCTACGATCACCACGAAAAACAGAACCGGCCCGGCGAAGGAAAGATGCAGGTGCTCGGCCAATGAGCGAGGCAGGCCTTTCAACAACAGTGGCGCGGCCGCGAGCGCTACGAGGAATCCCAAGACCAGGCCGGCAATCGTTAGCACAATACTTTCCGCCAGGGCCTGACGAATCAGTGTCCACCGGGAAGCGCCTAGCGCAACCCGCACGGCGAGGTCACGCTGCCTGGCTGATGCGCGTGCGATTTGCAGCCCGGCGATGTTGGCACAGGCGATGAGTAACACCATGCCTACGGCAGCCAGGAGCATCAACAAGGGCTTGCGGAGATTGCCGCCGATGAACTCGGTCAACGGCATGGAGAACATGCCCCAGCCGCTGATACGGCCGTAGCTGTTGCTGCCTTCGGAGACGATGTTCTCCTGAGCTTTCCTCTTCAGGTAGGTATTAGCTTGCTCGAAGGTCACACCCGGCCGCAGCCGTGCTACACCGAACAGATACTCGTTGTAGCGGTAGTTATGGTCGTGATAACGGGCGGGCGGGAGGGCGATCGGAACCCAGAGCTCAGCCTGATTGGGCCAATTGAATTCCCGACCCATGACGCCGATAACACGATACGAGCGCTGATCGAGAATGATGGAACGGCCAACGATGTTCGGGTCAGCGGCAAAGCGCTTTTGCCAGGCCTGATGCGACAGCACGGCAACCAGGCCCGCGCCCGGCTGATCCTCTTCCGCCGTAAAGGTTCGACCGAGGGCGGGCCGCACCTCGAACACGTCGAAGTAGCCGGAAGAAACCCGCGCACCTTGCATCAGTTCGGGGTTGGCGTTCTCACGGCTGAAGTTGAAGCTGCTGCCGGTCATGATGGCAGCGTCCCGGAAGATGTCCTTGCCTTCGGCGGCATCGGCAAAATCAGGAGGCGACAGCGATATATTGCCTAAATCGGGCGGGCTGTCGTAGTGAGCACGCAACGCTACGAGGTTAGCGGAGTGCGGAATTCCGCTGGGATTCAGCAGCACGGCATTCGTGACCGAGAAGACAGCGATATTGGCTCCGATGCCGAGTGCGAGCGTCATTGCGGAGACAATGGCAAACCCCGGCGAGTTGGCGAGCTGACGAATCGCGTAACGAAATTGATGAGCGATGGAATGCATTCCGATCTCCTCGCGATTGACTACTCCGAACGCAGCGCCTGCATCGGCTCAATGGAAGCGGCACGGCGTGCCGGTAGCCATGCCGCTAATCCAGCGGTGAAGGCCAGCACAAGTACAGCAGCAGCGGCTGAGAAGGGATCGAATGGCGAGACGCCATAGAGCAGGCTCTTGATAACGCGCACTGCAAAGAAAGCGCCTATGGCGCCGACGACGATCCCACCCAGCGCAATCCTTCCACTCTCATTGAGAACCATGCTGAAGATACGCTGTCGCTCAGCGCCCAGCGCGACCCGGAGTGCGAACTCCTTGGTGCGTTCGACCACGGAGTAGGCGAGTCCGGCGTAGACGCCGAGAATGGCCACCAGCAGACTGCAGATGCCGTAAACCCCGATCAACTCGGCTGGGGCCTTGGCGTCGGAGTACGAGGTCTGAACGTGATCGTCGAGCGTCTCGATGTCGTTAATCGGCAGCGTGCTGTCGAGCGCACTGACCTCGCGATCGAGCTCAGGAAGCAGGTTTTGAACCGACGCCGTACCGCGCATCACGATCGAGAACCAACCCTGGTAGTCCTCGAGCATCGACAGGTACACGACGGGATCACCGCTGTCGTAGGTCGCGCTACGGTAGATGATGTTTCGGTTTACGCCAACTACCTCGCAGGAGCGCTTGCCCACCTCGATCGGTGAGCCGACGACGTTGCCCCCGCCGCCGCGGGACCAGTACTTGCGCGCCATGCTCTGGTTCACGATGGCGACGCACGGAGCGGTATCAGTATCGCGATCGTTGAACTCGCGCCCTTGGAGAATCGGGATGCGTAGCGTCTTGAAGTAGTCGGGGCCCACCGAATCCACGACAACGGTCATGCTCTCGTCTTTGGCCGGCTCGTACCCGGCAACCGCTATGTCGCGAACGTTGCTGCCGCCGCTCATCCCCATGGGAACGTAGCTGGTGACGGAAACACGGCTCACGTCAGGCAACGCCCGCAGGCGTTCCAGCAGCGCGCGTTGAAAAGCGAGGCCCTTTTCCTCGGAATAGGCCGCCCGGTTCAAGTCCATCGACGCGACGAGGGTATTGTCGGTCGAGAACCCCGGATCACGATGAACGACATTCCATAGCGTGCGGGTTAGCAGTCCGCAGGCCACCAGCACGACAAAGCAGAGAGCCAGTTGCAAGCTGAGCAAGACGTTTCGGCGGGTGCGCGACCGCGACCCAAGCACCGCCGTTGCTCCGTCGTGAAGCGCCGCCGTTTGCGAAAACTTCAGGACCTGACGCGCGGGGAGGAGCCCACACGCCAGGACGGTGATGGCAGTCAAGCCGAGAGCGAAAACCAAAATGCGTAGATCGGGCTGAAAGTTGAAAGCAAACGATACGTCAGCCTTGGGAAGCAAGGCATACATCGTCCGCGACAGTGCGATACTTGCCAGCCAACCGGTCACTCCCGCCAACCCAGCAAGGACCGCGGTTTCCGTCAGAAGTTGCTGCAGAAGTCGAGAGCGGCTTGCGCCGAGTGAGGTGCGGACTGCGAGCTCACGGGTGCGCCGCGAGCTGCGCTGAATCAGCAGCACCGCAACGTTGGCATAAACCAGCACCAGAAGCAGACCAGCCGCGCCGAACAGAATCGGGATCGCCTCGCTGATCGTTCCGTAAAGTCCACGCGACATGTGGCCCGGGTCCGACATAAGCAGATCCCAGTTCTTGTAGAAGGCAGAGGTCTTTTGGGCGGCAAACTGTTGGGCCAGATGATGCAGTTCGGCGGAAGCCTGCTGGTCGGTAACACCGGGGCGCACACGGGTCATGACTTCGAGGCCATAGCCGTTCATGAGCGGGTCGGGCTTGCCGTCGGTAAGAGCAGGAAGTTCGCTGAACGGGACCCACAGGGACTGCGCCATGCCGCCATAGATTCCGACGAAATTTTCGGGCGCGATGCCGACGATGGTGAGTGGTTGCCGATTGACGCTGATGGTGCGCCCAAGCACGCCGGGATCGCCATGAAAACGAGATCGCCACAGATCATAGCTGATGACGACCTCGGGTCGAGAGCCGTAGGCGCGATCGTCGTGCGGCGTAAAGCCACGTCCCAAGATCGGAGTTACACCGAGCATCGGGAAGTAGTTACTTGTAACGATGCCAGACCAGTAGCGCTCGGGCCGAGTGCCGGTGCTTGCCAGATCGACCGCGAACATTTCGTGTGCGAGAGCGTCGGCGAAACCGTGATGGTGCGCTCGCACATAGAGCAACTGGTCATAGTGCAACGAATATCCGCCGCCTGCGTCGATGCGCGCTGCAAGCGATCGAATTTCGTTGGCGCGCTCGACCCGCGGCCAGGGATTGAACAACACCGCGTTCGCCCAGGTGAAAACCGTCGTGACGGCGGCAACCCCGACGGCGAGAGTCAGAATCGCCAATGCGGTAAACGCCGGGTCCCGTTTCAGTTGTCGCAACGCGAATCGCAGGTCTTCGAGCATCGAAATGACCTTTCACAAAACAGTTTTGGGCCGGCTCTCGAGTGAACTCCCCAGGGGTGTTTCTGCACGGAGCGAACCACTCGGAGCAGCTTGTTTTCAACAAGTTCCGCTGTAGTTACAACCTGCGTTGTCCAGCCTCGCCTTGAATTGTCCGCTACCGGACACAGCCCGCTGTGATTAGGTACGCAGCGGGGTGAGATTGGTTCAATGAGAGTCTGATGGGTGGCGCTAGAAACCTGGGTCAGTTGGTTGGTCGGACTTCGCTACAATGAGTTCACGGCGCTCGGCGCCGCGAACCTGGGAGGACAAGAATGACGCAAGTGAAGATCACGGTGCGTAGGAATGGGCCTTATCGGGTAGAGGCCCCCGAGGGCAGCGTTGAACTGGTTGATGCTGATGGCAATCCTTATGACCTTACCGGCAAAACGGCCTTCTCGCTATGCCGTTGCGGCGGCTCAGTCAATAAGCCGTTTTGCGACGGCACGCACTCGAAGATCGGATTTCAGGGAGCTGAGGCGGCAGTCGAGAAGGCAGATGCCGCGGCTGCTCCTGAGCCGCCGAAGAGCTAAGGGGCGTACCAACATAAAAAGCCTTCAGGACCGCGAGATGCGGTCCTGACTTTTTTTTGCCAAGCGGTCTAGCCGCTTTAATGCACGGTCCGCGTTTTGCGCGACATGTAATCCATCAGCAGATATTGCCCTAGTGTGTAGGGCGTGGTGAAGTAGGCTTTGCCGCGGCACATCTCCGTGACCTTTTGGACGAACTGTACCAGCCCATAGTCGGAGGCCAGCATGAATGTGTTGATGAGAATGCCAGCCCGCTTGCACTTCGACACTTCTTGCAGAGTCTCGCTCACCACCATGGGATCGAGTCCAAAGGCATTCTTGTAGATGCGACCATCTTCGAGCGTGAGCGCGGAAGGCTTGCCGTCGGTGATCATCACGACCTGCTTCATGTCTTTGCGTTGGCGCTGCAGAATGCGTTGCGCCATGCGCAGACCTTCACGCGTGTTGGTGTAGTAGGGGCCGACCTGCACCCGCGCCAACTGCGACAATGGAACTTCCTCGGCAGAATCGTGAAATAACACAAGCGAAAGCGAGTCGCCAGGATACTGCGTGCGAATCAGGTGAGAAAGCGCCATCGCCACCTTCTTGGCAGGCGTGAAGCGGTCTTCGCCGTACAGAATCATGGAGTGCGAGCAGTCGAGCATTAGCACGGTCGCGCAGGAGGACTGGTACTCGCACTGGTGCACTTGCAGATCGTTGTATTCGATGTTGAGTGGAAGGCTCAGACCTTCGCGTTGGATCGCGCTCGATAGCGTCGCGGTGATGTCGAGGTTAAGCGTGTCACCGAACTCGTAGACTTTGGAAGCGCCGCTGGCTTCGATGCCGGTTGCGTTGTCGCGTGTGTCGTGACGTCCAAAACTCGATTTGCCCAGCGAACCCAGCAAGTCGCGCAGAGCGCGAAAGCCAAGGAAGTCAAGTCCCTTGTCGGTGATTTCGAAGCGGGCCTGGGCCTGCGATTCGCCAACCTGGCCTCCGACGGAAGAATTTCGCGCGGGATCGTGCGGCTGATCGATAGAGATGTAGTCCTCTTGCTGCATGCGGTCGATGAGTTGCTCAATGAGCTGGTCGAGCTGCTCAGCATTCATCGACTCGATCTGCTCGCGCAGCTTCTCGTCGAGCATGTCACTATTCATCAAGGCTTCGGCGATGGCGTTGCGAAGGTCTTCGAGCGACTGATCAGCGCGTTGCTGATCGTAGAAATCCATGTACTGGCGCTGAAATCCGCTCTGCAGCAGATAGTCGGAGAGAGCGGCGAGCAGGTCTTCCGTGCTCATCTCCGACGCTGGCTCGGGAACGTATTTCTTGTACTTGATGAACTTCATACAGCAGGGGCTAGTGGTCAGCGGCTAGCCAAAACGATTCGCTCCTCGATATCGAATTGCTGGTTAACATGATGGTCCCGTTCTTGTTCGCTCACGGACTCTTCTCTAGTCACTAGCCACTAGTTGTATGGCCTGCGTTGCCGGCGATAGTCGCGCTCATCCTCTTCCTCGCGCAGGCTTCGTTTCTCCGGACGAGGCTGCTTCTCTCCGGCGGTGAACACGCGCTCTTCGCTGCGCCCGATGCGCTTGTGAGCGTAGAGGCCTTCCAGGATGAACTCGGCGGCCGAGACCAGCATTTCCGATGGCTCCTTTCCGCTGAGTCCAAGCGGGGCTAGTTTGTCGAGGAGGCCCTGAATTCCACGCAGCTTGTGCAGCATCTCTTGCGCGCTGGCGGAGTCACGCAATTGAATCTCGCCGCCCAAATCAAACCATTGGACAATCTGATTCATGTTGCCGTTGCCGTGATAATAGTGATCATAGGTGCGCGCGACTGCGGCACGGATAATGTCGCGTGCCACCGTGTCGGCGCCCTTCAGCTCGCCTTCATATTCCAACTCGAGCTTGCCTGTAATGGCAGGCATCGCGGCATAGATGTCACCGACCCGCGGTACCACCAATTTCTCGCCGGACCGAATAGCCCGCCGTTCGGCATTGGAAATGACATTCTCCATCGCGCTAATGGGGAGGCGCTGGCTAACTCCTGAGCGTTTATCCACGCGCTTGTCTTCACGGGCCACGAATGCCGTGTGCTCGATGATCTCGCGAATGAACTCCGGAACCTCGAGCGGGTGCCCATTGCGTCGTGTCCAGGCTTCCTGATCCGTGATGGCAATGCCTTCCTGAACCGTTGCCGGGTAGTGCGTGCGAATTTCCGAGCCGATTCGGTCTTTCAGCGGAGTAACGATCTTTCCGCGAGCCGTGTAGTCTTCCGGATTGGCGCTGAACACCAGCAGCACGTCCAGCGGCAGGCGGACAGGATACCCCTTAATCTGCACGTCGCCTTCCTGCATGATGTTGAACAATCCGACCTGAATTTTTCCAGCGAGGTCCGGCAGTTCATTGACCGCAAAGATGCCGCGGTTCGCGCGAGGCAACAGCCCATAGTGAACCGTCAGCTCGCTGCCCAGCTCGTGCCCCCCTTTTGCAGCTTTGATCGGATCAATGTCTCCGATCAGGTCAGCAATAGTCACATCTGGAGTCGCCAGCTTCTCAACGTAGCGATCGTCGGGTGTGAGATAGGAAACGAGCGTCCCGTCCGGATCCTCCGCAATCAACTTCCTGCAACGTGAGCAGAGCGGAGCATACGGGTTGTCATGAATCTCACATCCCTCCAAATAGGGAATCTGCGGGTCCAGCAGCGTTGTCAGAGCGCGCAGGATGCGGCTCTTCGCCTGTCCGCGTAATCCGAGCAGGATGAAATTATGCCGCGACAGTATCGCATTCACGACTTGCGGGATGACGGTGTCGTCGAAGCCCACGATGCCGGGAAACACCGGTCCGTCGCCCCGCAGGCGAACGATCAGGTTATCGCGCAGCTCGTCCTTGACGCGACGCGTACGAACGCACGCTTCAGAAAATTGCGGATGACGACGAAGCTCAGCAAGCGTGCGGGGTAAATTACTCAAAGCCGGGTACCTCCAGGGTCACGAACGCCTACCACGTCGGCGATCGATTGTCCGTATTCTACGCTAAGAGCGACGAGCTGATTTCCCGACGCGAGTGCCTCGAACCAACCGACGTCGAAGCTCTAGTCCGCCGAACTGTGTCGCTTGCTCGGAAGCGCCTGGGGAAGGGACTCAAACTCGCGCTCATCAGGTGGCGGAAGGGCACCCGATTCACGGGCTTCGAACAGCTCCGCTGCTGCCGGATCCACCGACCGCAGATGCAGATCGCGTTGCGGGAAGGGAATCTCAATCCCGGCATCTGCGAACATCTGCATGGCCGCCAAAGCTACTTCGCTCGTGATCTGCATCCCGTTATTTTCTTGCATGACCCAGAAATGCAGCTCGAAGTTCAGCGCGCTATCTCCGAATCCGGTGAAATAGGCCATGGGCTCGGGTTTGGTGAGGACCAACTCGTGTCTTGCAGCCGCGTCGCGAAGGATCTTCAGCACTCGCTTAGGATCCGTACCGTACGCCACGCCCACCGACAGCTCGCGTCGGCGCCGTGATTCGGAGAGCGTCCAGTTGATCACCTTGCTCGAGATCAGCGTGGCGTTGGGAATGATCACCTCCGCGCCCTGAAAAGTCCCGATCGTGCTGGATCGAATTCCGATGCGGCTGACTTTGCCGGTGTTGTTGTCGACTTCCAGAATGTCGCCGATGTGAATGGGGCGTTCGAATTGCAGGATGAGTCCGGAGACAAAGTTGTTGATGATGTTCTGCAGACCGAAGCCGATACCGACGCCGAATGCGCCGGTCAGCACCGTGAACTTGTTCAGCTCGACGCCGGCAGCATTCACCGCACCCAGCACAACAATAAGCATCAGCAGGTAGTAGATAAGCGACGAGATCAGCTCAGGAAGCCCACGGGACAAATGGAAGCGGCGAAGAACCTCCTCGCGGAAGAAGAAACGGATCCCACTGGCGATGCCGTAGCCGACAACGATGATGACGAAGAAGCCAAAGAGACCACCGAGCGTAGCTTGGCTCGATCCTCCCATTATGCGGAAGCCGAATAGGCTGCTGAACCAGGAGCGAAGTCCATCCAGCAGGCCCAGAAGGTCGAGCGCTGCCACCGACCAAATAGCGATTCCCGTCCATTGCAACGCCCTGGGCACCCAGCGCATGATGCCTTCACGATGCAGACGAACAACAGCAATGCGCTCGGCCTGAGGCGATCGCAAGGCGACGGTTAGGAGCAGAGTGACGACCCGAACCGCCGTAAACACACTAATGGCGACGAACGCACCATAAACAACGGCCAGGCCCAACGCGTGCGCCAGTTTCACGTAGCCGAACAGATCGGCGAGAAGTGACACGCCCAGCACCATCACGGCGGCGCGAATGCCCTGCAGTATGAGCCTTCCCCACCACTTCGCATGCGGTGGCAGGCTTCGCGAGGGGCGTAGCAGATAAGCCAGCACCAAAACGAACACAGCGTTGATGACGAACTGCAACTCGCGCCGGGAAGAGAAGCTTAGTCCAATCCATGAAAGCGCCCAGTTGAGGCCGTAAATTGCTGCGAACAGGTACAGCAGCTTCCGCAATCGCGGGTAAAGCAACGGGGGAAGGACGACAAGGATCGGGATAAATGAGACCAGGATCACGAAGCCCAGCAGGGTTACAGGCGCACTTGGGGCCAGAAGGTAACCCGCTACAAGGGGTGGAAGAAGTCCAACCGCGGACCAGTGGCTCAGGACCCGGTAGGCGTCAACCTCAATTTCATCGGAGGGCGGTTTGTCGCGAACGATGTCGTGCAACCTCTTGGCCATAACTTCGCATGCGATGAACAGGAAGAGAAGGAATATCAGGGCACCGCGGTTTTCTTTCAGGAAGGAAGTGACTGAGATCCAGCGGTTGCTGACCGAGTGGAAAACGCTTGTGGTTTCGCCGACAACACGCCGCGATCGAACCTGCCACAGTGGCAAACTGTCGCGGTCCAGAAGATGGCCTTTCAGTTTCAGTTTGACGTCGCCAAGGTCGGAGACTATCTCCTGCGCGGTTTGGTCGACCTCGCCTACCTTGATCTGCAAGTTCACTACCGCTTGTAGCGTTTGCTGTTCCTGCTTCCGTAATTTATGGATTTCGTTCAGGTTGGCTGAGATCACGGCGAGAGTAGGCCCGAGCTCCTGGTTGTCTCTATTGGCTTCGAGCGTCGCCGCCCATGTTGGCTCCTCTTTGTCGAGCATTTGGATGGCTTTTTGCGCATTGTTCGCCCAATCGAGCAATTGTTGCTGCCAATCGTTCGTGTCGCTCTGTATGCCTCGCCAGAAATTCTCTTCTTCCCTGACCTCCAGAGAATTCGGCGTGCCCGAAAGCAGAGCTTTCGTCTGTTCCTGCTTGCTTACAAGGTCTGGTTCCAGCTCCGATACAGCGGTCTCTATCGCCTGGACTTGCTCGGTGGTGGGTAGCTTGGCCGCGGCATCACGCAGCGTCTGCGCCAGCCCGAGTGATCGGGCTGCAACGTCCGGCAGCGGGATCGGGCCAGTTTGATCGGGCGCGGTTGGCAGTTCCTGCTCTCGAACCGAGGCTTTTGGCTTGTCGTTCAGAAGCGGGGCTAAGGGATTCGTCGAAGGTTTGGCGGGAGGCGCCGTGCCCGATGCCTGCTGCGCAGCAAGAATCGAGGCAGCGGCCAAGACCGTGATGAAGATGAGCGCGAGAAATCGAGCAAATCCATGATCCGTCGCGTGCATAGGGACAGCCTCGAACAAGCGGCGCGACCGTATGGAGTTCTCAACCCGGAGCATGTGTGGTAATTATCGCCCAACGAGCGCATTGCACGAGCGCAAATCTTCACCCCTGGTGACTTGCTTATCTTGCGCTCACCCTCGAAGCTTGAGCTCCTCCAGCATGGCTTCCATCTCAGACTGCGCATGCCGGTTGTTGGTGCGCCGGGCCGATTCGATGCCTTTCTCGAGCATCGTCTGCGCCTCATCGCCGCGGCCGGCGCGGTCGAGCACCTGGGCCGACATGAAGTATCCGTTGGTGTAGTCCGGATGCGCCGCCAGCAGCTTCTCGAACTCTGACAAGGCTGCTTCGGTTTCACCGGCGCCAGAATATTCGAGTCCCAAGGCGTAGCGCGCAAAGGCGTCGTTCGGATTCTCCTTCAGAATTTCCTCTAACGCAGTTACTCGGCTCTGATCGATCATTAGCCCATGCTCCTGTGTCCAACGCATCGTACAGGACTGCTCGATCAGTCTCAATGCCTGAGCAGCCAGCCTGATCAGCCGATGAATACCAAGACCTTTACAATGTGAGCGCGGTCGCAAAAGGTGGTAACAGTTGGCTGAGCTCGAGGTGATCCCGCGGCCAGAGCTCATTCGAACATGTGACAGGAGAACGATGGAACCGAACGAAGCAGTCCTGACACCGAGACCGGTGAGTGAATCGAAGTCTGAGATGATCGAGCTGGTGTTGCCCAACGACACCAATCCACTGGGAGCGCTTCTCGGCGGCCGATTGATGCATTGGATCGACCTTGCCGGCGCGCTGGCTGCGCATCGTCATTCGCACTCTTATGTTGTGACCGCTTCCATGGACCACATCGACTTCCTTGTGCCCGTACACGTGGGCGACATGGTGCTGCTGCAGTCGTCGGTGAATCAGGTCTTTAAGACGTCCATGGAAGTGGGCGTACGCGTCTCGGTCGAAAACTATATTTCGAATACCCGACAGAAGGTCGCAACTGCTTATCTGACGTTCGTTGCGGTAGATCGGCATGGACGCCGCTTGCCTGTGAACCCGGTTGTTCCCGAAACGGAAGACGAAAAGCGGCGTTACGAGGGTGCGCTACGTCGCCGCGAAGCCGCCGGGGCCGAACGCGATCTGCGCAAAGCGCGAAAATCGTAGCGCCTGCGCGCATGCTACAGTTTTAAGACAACCTTCTTGACAGCGGGTGTTTTTTTCAAACAATTTTGAGGAGAAGTGGATGCGAATGTTCCGCGTCGTAGCTGTTGTTTGCGTGCTGCTGTTTTCGATGGGACGACTCGTCGCGCAGCAGAACTAGTCTGCCGAGGCTTCGAAGCCCGCAGAAAAAGCCGCCGAGAAATCCGCGAAGCCGCCTGCCGAAGCTGAAAAGGCCGCAGTCATTAAGGAGGAGCCTCCGGTCGTCACGCATCACGAAATCCACGTGGGCGGCCGAGTATTGCATTACACCGCGACGACGGGCTATATGCCCATCCGCAACGAAGAGGGAACAGAAGTTGAGGCCGACATTTTCTTCATGGCCTACACACTCGATAACCCTGCACCCAAGCGGCCGCTGATGTTCTCCTTCAATGGCGGGCCTGGCTCTGCGTCAATCTGGCTTCACCTGGGTGCGATAGGCCCACGCCGCGTGAAAATGCTGCCCGACGGCGGTATGCCGCAGCCGCCGTTCGAACTGATCGACAACGAGGACACCTGGCTCGACCAGACGGACCTCGTGTTTATCGATCCAGTCGGAACCGGCTATAGCCGTGCGACGAAGAAGGACCTGGCCAAGAAATTCTTCAGTGTTCGAGGCGACATTTCTTCCGTTGGAGAATTCATCCGTCTTTACCTCAGCCGCTATCAGCGCTGGAACTCGCCGCTTTTTCTCGTCGGTGAAAGCTACGGCACCACGCGGGCCGCGGGACTGAGCGGATACCTCATCGACCGCGGCATCGCTCTGAATGGGGTCGTACTGGTTTCATCCGTTCTGAACTTCCAAACGTTGGAATTCACACGCGGAAACGACCTGCCGTACTGCTTTATCTGCCAACCTACACGGCGACGGCGTGGTATCACAAGAAACTACCATCCGATCTCGAACAGCAGGACCTTGCCAGCGTTTTGACCGAAGTTCAGCAGTTTGCGGCCGGACCGTATGCCAGTGCTTTGGGGAAAGGCGACAGCCTCACGCCGCAGGAGCGGCAGACTCTGGTGGAGCAGGTTGCGCGTTACACAGGTCTCGATCAAAGCGTCGTCACCTTTAACGACATGCGCTTAAAGCAGCTGGTATTTTGCCGCGAATTGCTGAAGAGCCAGCGTCTGATGGTCGGACGACTCGATAGCCGTTTCACCGGCGATGAGCTCTCCGAAGTGCAACGCGAAGGGCAGCTTTGGGATCCCTCGATGGCGGTGATCCGCCCGCCGTTTACGGCGACCTTCAACAATTACGTGCGAACCGATCTGGGGTTCAAGAGCGACCGGGAGTACTACGTACTCGGCGGCGGAATCGGCGAGTGGGACTGGGGTTCGGCTGGCGAAGGATTCCCCGACACCAGCGAAGCGCTGCGCCTGGCGTTCGTCAAGAACCCCTACATGAAGCTGTTTGTGGCGAATGGGTACTACGACCTGGCGACTCCGTTCTTCGCCACGCGCTACACCCTCGACCATATGAACCTGACGCTACAGCAGCACCAGAGGATCACGCTCGGCTACTACGACGCCGGACACATGATGTACATCAAGAGCGACTCGCTGAGTCACCTGAAGAAGGACGTGAGCGGGTTCCTGAACACGGCCCCGCAATAACGAGAGAAAGTTAGGCCGGCAGCTGTATCTTTTTAGCAATGACCTTGGTGGCCAGGAGTAAAATTTCCATTGAGTGGTAGCGGCTTCGCAGAGATGTAAGACACTTACCACTGGCACCGCTGTCTTGGAGGTCAGGCGGGTCATCTTTGGGACAAGAGCCGTGTCTGAGCAGGATTTCGAGGCTAATTCTCCCACTTTTGCTGGCACCGCGGGGCAAACCCACTTGACCTGTGCCTCTGCGCTTACATCACACAGCGTTGTGACCTTGGTCGGCAACGTGAGGCAAGGTGATCGTGCGCATGGCCTTCGGCCCCGCTAAGCGTGGACTGCGGATGAAAATCAGTTCTTTGACAGTGACTGCCAACGCAAAAACACGCATTTACGAGTGAGTTACGTGGGTCGGAACGTGAGCCAGACCTAATTTAAACCGCGCCATGGGTGAAAGGATTGCGAAAATCCACTGGCTTAAGTCTAACGGCGTGAGATAGATACCTATAACTACAAATGTTTTCAAATGGTTGCGAAAGTTTTTTCACTAACCTGTTGATTCCAAACAGTGACGAGAAATCAATTCCTGCAAAGTGTAGGGCAGATTCGCATGCACTCGGCCATCGCTTAGACGCTTAAGCGTCTAATCTGAGAATTTATCTCTCACAATTCAGGCAGCCAGCAGTTGAACAACGTGCTGTA
>Ga0306921_10003242_pt1 | contig 16500 bp, 15 predicted proteins | sample sta12Cox44000080_FD_203760 | JGI IMG/M metagenome (GOLD analysis project Ga0306921, IMG submission 203760) | Lab enrichment of tropical soil microbial communities from Luquillo Experimental Forest, Puerto Rico - statoxic.12C.oxic.44.000.080 (v2)... | ecosystem: Environmental > Terrestrial >...
GCCAGTGAAATATCGGCGACTTTGTAATCGGTTTCGGTTCGTTCGATTGTCGATGTTTTCATAATAAGATTTCTTCAAGGTTGTCCGCAGATTTCGCAGATTTACGCAGATTCTCAGAGGCGGTTCGGACAAGCCGCTTAAACTGCAGGCTCGGCGCACCAAAATTCAACGGCAAACCGCGTTGCACACCGGTCGCCTTGAGGTCATTGATCAACTGGGCGTCGTCTGCACGCGTGAGTTCGGCAATTGCCTTCGTCTCCACGAGAAAATCTTCGTAGCAAATAAAATCAGCTCGGTAACCGCACGTAAGCAGTTTGCCTTTGTATCGCATCGGAAGGGGGACCTCAGCTCGAAATGGAATTTCCCGTTCTTGGAATTCGAGCGCCAGCGCGCATTGGTAAACCGCTTCAAGAAATCCGAATCCGAGTTCGCGATTCACTTCCATTGCGGCTCCGATGATTGCATGACTCTGAGAATCTTTTTGCATTTCCAATCTGCGTAAATCTGCGAAATCTGCGGATTTATTTTGCTGCCTTCTTCAACTCTGCCGCTTTGTCCGTCGATTCCCACGTGATGTCGGGATCGTCGATCTTGCCGAAGTGTCCGTAATTCGTCGTCTTGGAATAAATCGGCCGGAGAAGATTCAGCTGTTTCATAATATCGGCTGGTTTGAAGCTGAATGTGGCAAGGACGGCGCGCTCGATTGCTTCTTCATCGACACTGTGTGTACCGAACGTGTCGATATGAACACTGAGCGGCTCTGGATGGCCAATCGCATAAGCGAACTGCACTTCGCATTTTTTCGCCAGACCCGCCGCCACCACGTTTTTCGCAACCCAACGTCCCATGTAAGCAGCGCTGCGATCGACTTTGCTCGGGTCTTTTCCCGAGAACGCGCCTCCGCCGTGCCGGCCCATTCCGCCATAGGAATCGACGATGATCTTGCGTCCGGTCAGACCGGCATCGCCCTGCGGACCGCCGATCACGAAGTTGCCAGTAGGATTGACGAGGAATTGCGTCTTCTCGCTTAGCATTTCCTTAGGCAACACTTTCTTGATCACCTCCTCGATCACGAAACTGCGGAGTTCCGAATGCTTCACGTCGCGGGTGTGCTGGGTCGAGACAACCACACACGAAATGCCCATGGGTTTGCGGTTTTCGTAAATCACTGAAACTTGCGATTTCGCGTCCGGCCGCAGCCAACCGACTTTGCCATTCTTGCGAATACGGGTGAGTTCGCGGCCCAGCCGATGCGCAAACATAATGGGCGCTGGCATGAGCTCCGGCGTCTCGTCGCACGCGTAGCCGAACATTAATCCTTGATCGCCCGCGCCTTGTTCTGCGGTGTCCTTGCCTTCAACTGCACGCGCGTCGACGCCCTGCGCGATATCGGGCGATTGTTTAGTGATGATGTTGGTGATGAAAATTTTGTCGGCGTGAAATACGTCGTCGTCATTCACGTAACCGATGTCGCGGACGGTGTTGCGCACGAGCTGTTCAACAGGCAGCACACTCGCCAGCGGCTTATCTGCAGACAGGCTTGGAATAGTGATCTCTCCACCTAAAATGACGATGTTGCTCTTAGCGAACGTCTCGCAAGCCACGCGACTATGCCGGTCATGCTCAATGCACGCGTCGAGCACGGCGTCTGAAATAGCGTCGCAAACTTTGTCGGGATGACCTTCACCGACTGATTCGGAGGAGAAGATGTAACGGCGAGACATGGTTTGAAGAACGTTAGAGGGTTGAAGGGTTGAAGGGTTGAAGCGTTAAAGCGGTTCGTATTTACGATCAAGTCTCGACGCTTCAACGTTGTCGCGAGACATATTGACCAATCATGATGCGTTGATATATCGTAGTCTTCATTCATGGCGTCAACCATTAATTTGTTGCGGTTGCTGGCCAATCCGACACGTCTGCGGCTGCTGCTTCTTCTCGAACAGGAGGAACTTTCGGTCGCTGAATTGCAACAAGTACTGGGCATGGGCCAGTCTCGTATCTCGAGTCATCTCGCTCAGTTGAAGCGTGCGGGCGCCGTATCTGATCGCCGCGTGGGAAAGAATGTTTATTACGGCGCAAACCACAATGGGCAGAGCGCGAAGCGCGAGCGTATAGCGGAGATCACTCGACTTCTGGCGCGCGAATTGCCCGAGGGGTCGCGGGATCGCACCGGTCTGAAGCTTGTGCTCCAGAAGCGGCAGGATAAGGCGCGGAAATACTTTGATGAACTTGCTGGCAAATTCGGTCGCGGCTATGTCCCGGGGCGATCGTGGCAGGCGCTGGCACACACGTTGATCACGTTGCTCCCGCCTTTAACCGTCGCCGATCTGGGAGCAGGCGAGGGGACACTCTCGCAATTGTTGGCGAAACGAGCGCGCAAAGTCATTGCCGTCGACAACTCGTCGAAGATGGTCGAGTTCGGATCGCAACTCGCGAAGAAGCACGGATTCAGAAATCTTGAGTACCGGCTGGGCGATATTGAAGATCCGCCGATTGCGAAAAACAGCGTCGACCTTGCAATCCTCAGCCAAGCGTTGCACCACGCCATTCATCCGGAGCGCGCCATCGGCGCTGCGCACCGGATTCTTAAGCGTGGCGGGCGCCTGGTGATTCTTGATCTGTTGAGCCATCGATTCGAAAAGGCGCGTGAACTTTACGCGGATCACTGGCTCGGATTCAGCGAAGTGCAGTTACATCAACTTCTCGAGAAAAGCGGGTTTCGAGATATCGAGGTCAGCGTCGTTTCCCGTGAAAAGCAGAGCCCGCATTTTCAGACTGTGTTCGCGACGGGATTGAAGTGAACGCAGCTCAACTCCTTTTTGTCTAAGGTACAGCTCTACGGTACCGTCCGTGTAAACCCGACGCTATTTTTATGACCGCCTTCTTCGAGGAAGTGAAGCGGCGAAAGGTATTTCGGGTGGCTATTGCATATGCGGTGGCAAGCTGGGCGCTCGCCCAAGGGCTCTCCCAGGTGCTTCCTGTGTTCGAGATTCCCAATTCGGTCATTCGCCTGGTGATCGCATTGATGCTGGTTGGTTTCCCGGTCGCGCTCGTACTAGGTTGGGTGTTTGACCTAACACCGTTGGGAATCACAGCGACTCCGAGAGCAGCGGGACAAAGACACACCCGGCGCAATGTTCTTTTACTCGCGGGCATCGGCGTACTGATGTCCGGCGTCGCGGGATTTTTTGTGCTGCCGCGAGCTTCTGCACACAAGTGCGACAAGTCAATTGCAGTGTTGCCATTTGAAAATCTGAGCAACGAACAAGAGAACGCCTATTTTGCAGACGGTATCCAGGACGACGTGCTTACGAAGTTGTCGAAAATCGGCGACCTAAAGGTGATTTCGCGCACATCGGTAATGCCATATAGAGCGAAGGCATTGAACGTTCGTGAGATTGGAAAGGCGCTGGGCGTTGGTGCCGTTCTCGAAGGCAGTGTCCGCCGCATTGGAAACCGGGTGCGCGTTAACGTGCAATTGATAAATGCAGACACTGACGAGCACCTGTGGGCGGAAGATTATGATCGCGACCTCACCGATGTGTTTGCGATTCAAACCGATCTGGCACAACAAATCGTACGCGAATTGCAGGCGAAGCTGTCTCCAGCGGAAAAGGCCCAAATTGAGCACAAGCCCACAGAAAACAGCGAAGCCTATCTCGCGTTCTTCCAAGCTCATGATTTGTGCACGCGTCCCGACAAACTTCGCAGCACCGCTGAAAAGGCTGAGGAACTTTTCGATCACGCCGTGAGACTGGATCCGGACTTTGCAGAAGCGGTTGCCGGCCTGGCATGGATTGAAGATTGGATGTATCACAGCTACGATCCAACCCCAGACAGGAAGGAAAAGGCGCGCGCGGCGGCCGACACGGCCATTCGCTTGCGACCGGAGCTGCCCGAAGCGCATCTGGCACTGGGTTTTTATTTCTACTACTGCGAGCGCGATTATCGGAAGGCGCTGGATGAATTTGCGATTGCAAAACGAAGTTTGCCAAACAGCGCGGACGTTTACATGGCGATCGCGTCCATCGAACGTCGGCAGGGCAAATGGGCGGAGTCCACAGCCGATTTTGAGAAAGCCGCATCCCTTAATCCAAAAGACGCATTTGTGCTCGTTAATCTTGCGTACAATTATCGTGCCAACAAAGATTTCGAACAGGCAGATAAGGTCTACGATCGTGCAATCGAGGCTGCACCTAATTCGTTAACCGCGCGAGAGGGGAAAGGGAAGCTCGCCATGGAATTGAAGGGCGACTTTGGCGAGATCGAGAGGCAATTGGCGCAAATCAAGGACGGCGACGATCCCGAGAGAATGATAGCGCTCAGCCGGACGCGACTCTTGATGATGCAACGAAAATTCCCGGAGGCTCTTGCCGAGCTGAACCAATTGCCGCAGGATGTCGTTCGCGATGGCACCTTGCCTGTGCCGAAGTCCTCTCTGCAAGGCATGCTCTATATGTTTCAGGGCGACAAGCCAAATGCAGAAATAGCATTCCGGCAGGCACTTCCGTTCGCAGAGCAGTCTTTGCGTGAGAGCCCCACTGACGCTGGTCGACATATACAACTCGGTTTCATCCTGTTGGGGTTGGACAACAAGCAAGAAGCCATCGCTGAAGGCAAACGCGCGGTGGAGCTGACGCCGGAATCGGTTGACGCTTTCGATGGCCCTGAATTCATTGCTGCGCTTGCCCAAATCTACGCCTGGACTGGCGAAAAGGATAAGGCTCTCGAATTAATAGATCATTCACTCCAGACCCCGAATGGAGTTACTGTGCCGCTGCTGAAAATGGATCCGATGTGGGATCCGTTGCGAAACGATCCGCGGTTTCAGGCATTGGTCGAAAGGTACGCTGTAAAGATTTAGCGCTGGGTTTCTCCCATTTCGACCACAGCCACACTGGGTGCGACACGCCTAGAATTAAGTGAACGCAGCGCTTCATTTGCGTGTCAATAGTGTCGCCGTTGGACTCCGATCGCAATCAGCCCGAATCTATTGTTATGAGCAGCGGGTTCTTCCAGGAACTGAAGCGGCGGAAAGTCTATCGCGTTGCCATTGCGTACGTGGTTGGGAGTTGGGCTCTGGCACAAGGTCTTGCCCAAGTTCTTCCAGTTTTCGATATCTCGAACTCCGCGATTCGCGGAGTGATCGCGCTGCTCTTGGTCGGTTTTCCGGTGGCGCTGGTGCTGGCGTGGATGTTCGATATAACACCGACCGGAATCCAACGCACCTCGGCAGTCGAAGTTCACCCCCAACCAAAATCGCGGAGGCGCCGCAATGTGATCCTTCTTGCGGGTGGCGGTGCACTCGTGTCGATCGCGGCGGGATTTTTCCTCCTACCGCTCGCAGTGGCGCACAAGGTGGATAAGTCAGTAGCCGTGCTCCCGTTCGAGAATTTAAGTGACGATCAAGACAACGCCTATTTTGCTGACGGGATTCAGGATGACGTGCTTACGAATCTGTCCAAAATCGGCGACCTGAAGGTGATTTCGCGCACGTCGGTGATGCAGTATCGTGGCCGGCCCTCGAACGTTCGCGATATCGGCAAGGCGCTGGGTGTTTCCAATGTTCTCGAGGGCAGCGTGCGTCGGTCGGGAAACCGGGTGCGCGTCAACGTGCAATTGATCGATGCCAACACGGATGAGCACGTCTGGGCGAATGATTACGACCGTGATGTGACCGACGTATTCGCGATTCAGAGCGATCTGGCACGTGAAATTGCCAACGCGCTCCAAGCAAAGCTTTCGCCCGCCGAGAAAATGCAGATGACGCGGAAGCCGACCGAAAACGGCGAGGCTTACCTGGCCTTCGTGCAGGCGCATGATCTGTCCTGCGCCATGGAGGATTTGACCAAGTTGAAACAGAGCGAGCAGCTTTATCAGCGCGCGATCGAGTTGGATCCAAACTTCGCTCTAGCGCTCGCTCGTTATTCGCAACTAGAAAGCTGGATGCTGCGTATACACGAGGCCCCATCCGAACACCGCGAAAAAGCCCGCACTCTCGCAGAGCGCGCTTTGCAACTGCAGCCTGATCTGCCCGAGGCGCACCTGGCGCTGGGGTTCTCCTATTATTATGGTGACAACAACTACGAAGCTGCACTGAAGGAGTTCGAAATTGCACAGCGAGCATTGCCTAACGAGTCGGAAGTTTATCTGGCCATAGGAGCGATTCAGCGCAGACAGGGTAAATGGGCCGAGTCCACCGCAAATCTGGAAAAAGCGGTGAGCTTGAATCCCAAGGACTCCTGGCCGCTGCAAAATCTTGCTTTCAATTATCAGATGTTGCGGAATTTCGATGCTGCCAATAAAACCGTCGACCGCGCTCTCCAAATTGATCCCAAGGGGATGAGTTTGTGGGGTATCAAGGCCAAGCTCGCCATAGGCGAAAAAGGTGACCTGAGCGTCGGAGAGCAGTTTCTGGAAAAATCGAAATCATTTCCCATGAGCAGCGAAGAGCGACTCAAAATGGTCGGAGGGCAAGCCAATCTTCTCCTGATTCAACGCAAGTATCAGGAGGTTTTGCAGTTAGGTGCTAGCGTGCCGGACGATACATTTGCGGCGGTTCCCGGTTCGCTTGCCTACAAGTATTTTCCCCTCGGCATCGCTCACAAGGCGTTGGGCGATGATGCCGCGGCTCGCGCTGCGTTCCTAAAAGCCAAAAACATTTTGGAAGAGCAACTGAAGCAAAAACCGAATGATGCGGATTTGCGCGCTCAATTCGCGAAACTGCTGGCGTGGCTCGGTGAAAAGGATGCTGCCGTCGCAGAAGCGCAACGAGCGATGGATTTGCTGCCGGAAAGCAAAGATGCATTCGAAGGTCCGCAGATCACCGAGCAGGTCGCGCAGGTCTATACGATCCTTGGCGACAACGCGCGTGCGATTGAGTTATTGGACGATTTGTTGAGCCGTCCTAGCGAAGTGACGTCGCAAAGTCTGAAACTCGATCCTGCATGGGATCCGCTTCGAAACGATCCGGCGTTTCAGGCACTCTTCGCCAAATACGCGGGCAAAGCTTAAGCCCGATCTCACGGGTGTCATTCCGAGCGAAGTCGAGGAATCCCGGTGCGAAACCCAGAGACAGGTTCACGGGATTCCTCGAGGTCGCTCGGTATCAAAGAGAAATTTGCACAGGTTGCGCTCGTTCTTCTTGCAATCACAACGACAGCCCACGCAGAGTGGAAAGTCGTTTCAGCCGAATCGGAACCTGGCCGCGGAGGAATTGAGCATCGGCATGTGGTTGTGGAAGACGCCGCTGCTAGTCAGCACGTCGCTGTCGATGTAGCGGTTTTCCCCGCCAAATCGACTGCGTTGCGTGTCATCGATAATCCTGACGGTCAAAGCCTGGGCGCAGTGATGAAACGAGAAAAATACGTGTGCGGCGTGAACGGCGGTTATTTCGACACGGAATTCAAGCCGATCGGCTTGCGAGTTGCCGATGCTACAACTTTCTCGCCGTTACGCCGTGCCCATCTGATCACCGGAATCTTGCTACAGTCGGACCGAGGCATCGACGTCGTGCGTGTCGGAGACTTTTCTCGAACGAAGAAAATTATCGCTGCAATTCAATCCGGACCATTTCTTGTCGAAGGAAACAAGCGCATTCGCGGTCTGAACGATTCACAGCCGGCGCGGCGAACTTTTGCTGGAATAGCGACGCATGATCGTGCCTTGCTCGGCGTTTGCTCGGACGTTTCGTTAGGGCAGTTGGCAAACATCCTCGCCACAGTGCCCATCACCGCGGATTCGAAAATCCGCCGTGCCATGAATCTCGATGGTGGTTCCTCGAGCGCGTTCTGGTTCGCACGCGAGGACGGCAGCGCATTCTCAATCGCAGGGCGAAAACCGGTGCGCGACTTTGTGGCCGTCGTGCCAAAATGATGGCGGCTTGTCATCCTGAGCGAAGCGAGGATCTCTGATCATTATAACGAACATCACAAAATGACTTCCAGAGATGTTTCGCTTCGCTCAACATGACTGGCACTCTCGGGAGCTGTGAAAACGTTTGGCGGATTTAGATCGGGCGACGAATTCTTCTACGGCGAATTGCGCGGCGACGAAGTGCACCGGCTGTCAGAGCCGTACTGGATTCAAGTTCAACCCACGGGCGAAGTGCTGCTGCTCGCAAGTTTGCAAATCGATATCCCAGTCGCGCCATCGAAACTGATCGCAGTCGGATTGAATTACGCGGATCACATCGCCGAGATGAAACGCACTGAAATCGGCGCGCCGTTAATTTGGTTCAAAGCGCCCAGTTCGCTGCTGCCACATCACGGCATTATCGAAGTAGCGTTTCCCGAACACCAAACCGATTTTGAAACTGAATTGGCTGTCGTGATCGGCGGTCGCACGAAAAACGTCACGGTAGACGATGCACTCGATCACGTTTTTGGTTACACGATCGGCCTCGATATCACCGATCGCGATTTGCAAAAACAGGAGAAGCAATTTGGTCGCTGCAAATCGTTCGACTCTTATACACCGATAGGACCTTTCGTGTATGTCGATGTCGATGTGCGCGAAACGTCGATAAAGTTGTGGCAGAACGGCGAGCTGCGCCAGAGCACGCGCACCAGCCGAATGATCCATTCGGTTGCGCAGATTATTTCATTCGTTAGTCATTCGCTCACATTGGTCGCGGGCGATGTGATTTTAACTGGAACACCCGCAGGCGTGGGCCCGATTCAAGCGGGAGATGAACTGGAAGCAGAGATCGATGGTTGGCCGCGCTTGCGCAACACGGTCGCGATTGCGCAAGATTTCTCGACTCAGCTCCTCTTAAAAAATCCTTAGGGAACACAAATTGAAATACTTGCTTACGACCTTGCAGTATAGATATTTCGAAATAAATATGCGCCCTTGGCGCAAGAAGTATCGCGGAAAAAAATGAAAAGTTTTGCTGGACTCCCGAACAAGTTCTCTGCGATAAAGAAAAACCTGCACCGAAATCGAATCGGTCATCAAACTCGTGCTTCAACTATGAAAACACTACTCACTACCTGTCTCTGTTCACTCGCGTTCGCGTTGATTTCGCTCGCGCAAGCTCCGCCTCCGGCACAAGCACCGCCGGCAACCGGGGGTACGAGTCCTGGTGCCCAGGCGCCGACGAATCCCGCGCCAGCGCAGCAGGCGCCTGCTACAAATCTGGCGCCAGGACAGCCTCCGCCACCGCCGGGACAACCGGGAGCGCCAGGGCAACCGGCAGCACCCGGCCAAGCGCCAGCTTTAGGGCAAGCTCCAGCTGCAGGTCAGCCAGGAGCACCGGGTGCAGTGACCAGTCCTGCAGCAGCAGGGGCTGCTGCCGCCGCTGCGACGAGTCCTTCCCCAGCTGTTGCAGCCACTCCGGAACAGCCTGCTGGTTTTTTAGCCGGTAACTGGTTGATCGACAAGTTTCACAAAGGCGGTCCCGTTATGTGGCCGATTCTGATCGTCTCAATCGTAGCGCTCACTGTTGTGCTCGAGCGATGCATTTGGTGGGGTGGCCGCTGGTTCCGGCGCGATCCGAAACGGATCGAGAAAGTGTTTACCGCCATTGAAAATGGTGACACGGCCGAGGCTTCGAGGCTTTCCCGCGGTTCGCGCGATCCGGTACTACGAATGCTGTGGAATGGTCTGAATCATCAACACAGCTCGCTCGAAGCGGCGCTGCAAGTTGCCGCGGGCATCGAGATCAAGCGGGCTGGACGCTTCTTGGTGGTGATGGATACGCTGGTCACGCTCGCGCCGTTGCTCGGTCTGCTGGGCACCATCACCGGGCTAATTCGTTCATTCAGCTTTCTCGGAAACGAAGAGTTGGCGGTGCAAGCAGTGACAGGCGGTATCGCTGAAGCGCTTATCGCCACGGCCTGCGGTCTGGGTATCGCCATTTTTGCGCTGATTCCGTTTAACTTTTTCACCTCTCGCGTGTCTAACTTGGAGTTCGAATTACAAACGGCAGCCACAAATTTGGAAGTCATGCTGCAAGCTCAAACAGCGGAAAGACACGTTCACATCGAGAGTGCCACGCCCTCATCGGCCACGCGCTCCTCCATCTAGCGATCCGGTATGCGCGTAGCATCTCCCATTCCGCATAAGAAAGCGCGGATCGAGATCATCCCGTTGATCGACATCATGTTCTTCCTGCTCGCCAGTTTTATGATGGTGAGTCTTAGCCAGGTGCACATGAAAGGCATTAAGGTGAATTTGCCCTCCGGTCAATCGGGTGAGACGCAGACCAAACGGGAGTATGTCAGTGTCTCAGTGGACAAAGATGGCCATTATTTCTTCGATAAGGACGAAGTCGCCGACGAGGAATTGCTTAACCGCCTGAAAATGGCGCATCAATCGGCTCCTGACGCGAAGGTCTTTGTTCGAGGGGACAAGGATTCAGTCCACCTGAACGTTGCCCACCTGTTGGACCTTGTTCGCGCAGCTGGCTATTACAAGATTTCCTTCGAGATTAAGAGCGAAGCACTCAAGGGGGTTCCGGGGCCGGGAACGTGATTTGGTATGGCGGAAACACCAGGACAAACGGGAATGGAAGCCAGACCGCTAATTTATCGGCCACCGCCGCGATGGTATTTCTGGACGGCACTTGGAGGTGCGTTAGCAATCCACCTGACTGCCGTTGCGGTGTCTCAGCGCCGCGAAGCTCCTCCGGTGGACTTACCGCCTCAACCGCCGCAGGTCGTGGAAGCGGTGCTGGCTCCCCCAGAGGCGACTCCGCCTCCGGAAGATATTCCGATTCCCGAGCCTCCTCCTCCTCCGGATGTTCAACCCGAGTTTGTGGAAGAAAGAACACCGCCACCGCGACAACCGAACGCGGCAAAATTCACGCCAATTAAAGCCCCGGGTCCGATGTCGATGTCGCGAGCGAAAGCGCTCGCCTTATACGCGCCGCGACCCCAGTACCCGTACGAGGCGCGTTCACGGCACGTCACTGGGAGTGGAGTGATCGTCGCCACGGTAGACTCAGCTAGCGGCAACGTCACTAGCGCCAGCGTTTCGCAAAGCACTGGGAGTCCTATCCTGGATAATGCCGCCACTAGCGCGTTTCGGCAGTGGCGATTTAGACCTGGAACAGTTTCCAAGGTTAACATTCCCATTACCTTCACCATGACAGGTGCTTCCTACTAGGATATGCGACTAGCTTCGCCAGTTCCGAAGAAACGCGCACGGATCGAGATCATCCCGTTGATCGACATCATGTTCTTTCTGCTCGCCAGTTTCATGATGGTGAGTCTGAGCCAGACACACATGAAAGGCATTCGCGTCAACCTGCCAGCTGCGGTTGGACCGCCACCAACTGGAGTAAGAGATTTCGTTTCGATAAAAGTGCTGGAAGGAAACGCTGTGTTCTTCGATAACCAATACGTAGCGGATGATCAGGTACTGCCGCGCCTTTTCGGGTTACAGCGAGCAAATCCAGGCATTAAAATTTCTCTCAGCGCGGCTCCGATGGCAATGTATGGAGACGTCATTGGTGTCCTCGACAAAATTCGGATCTCGGGAATTAAAAAAGTCGGTTATCAGATCCGAGCAGCCGGCGGCGTCACCCAAACGGGCCCAGCTCCACCTGCCGGAGCTCCACCTGCCGGAGCTCCACCTCCTCCCAAGCCTTAGTCGGCTCGCTGAAACTGCCCAAGCTTAACTGCGAGCGCGCGAATCGCTTTGGCGCGATGGCTGATGGTGTTTTTCACTCCGGCGGGCAGTTCACCGAAAGTTTGCTCGAATCCGTCTGGAACGAAAATCGGGTCGTAGCCGAATCCGGAGTCGCCTCGCACTTCATTAGCGATTCTTCCTTCCACAACTCCTTCAGAGACGCCCAGGAGATTGTCGTTGCGGGCGAGCGCCACGACGCAGCGAAATCGAGCGCTGCGTCCATCATCAGTGGCGCGAACTCGTGCAAGTTGGCCAAGTAATTTATCGATTTTGTCCCCCTCCGTCGCGTTCGCGCCAGCGTAACGCGCCGAATAAATCCCGGGTGCGCCACCGAGAGCGTCAACCTCCAATCCCGAATCGTCAGCAATCACCAGAGCTGGCAATTGTCTGGATGCGGCGAGAGCTTTGAGTTTCGCGTTTTCCTCGAACGATGTTCCACTCTCGCGGATCTCCGAAAGTTCAGGATGCGCCCCGAGGTCGCGCACCCTAAACTCCGGTCCCAAAATATCCTGAATCTCACGCGTCTTATGCCTGTTGCGCGTTGCGACTACAAGTTCGATCACGTTTCAATTGAATGTGGAAATCAGAAAAGAAGAGTAAATTCTAGTTTCTTTTCCTGATTTCCGGGTTTCCTGATTTACCTGTAATGAGTAGCGACCGCCGTAAACCATATCCGTTCGACCAGATCGAGCCGAAATGGCAGGCCATCTGGGACGAGCGCCAGCTTTTTCACGCGCCCAATCCCGGCGAGAAAAGTTTCGATCGCGTGATGCCAAAATTTTATGTGCTCGATATGTTTCCTTACCCCAGCGGGGCGGGCCTGCACGTTGGTCATCCGGAAGGCTACACCGCCACAGATATCGTAGCGCGCTATAAACGCATGCGGGGCTTCAACGTCTTGCACCCAATGGGCTGGGACGCGTTTGGTCTGCCTGCCGAGCAATACGCGATCAAAACCGGGCAGCATCCGGTGATCACCACGCGTGAAAACGTGACGAAGTTCAAAAGCCAATTGAAGCGGATCGGTTTCTCTTACGATTGGCAACGGGAGATCAACACGACAGATCCGAAGTATTACAAATGGACACAGTGGATTTTCCTCCAGATCTACAACTCCTGGTTTAACCCGGAGACAAATCGGGCCGAGCCGATTTCCGCCTATCGCGGAACCGATCCGGACAGTGTTCGCCTCGCTTACGTCGCTGATGTCCCGGTCAACTGGTGTCCTGATTTGGGCACAGTCCTGGCAAACGAGGAAGTTGTAGATGGAAAAAGCGAGATTGGCGGCTTTCCGGTTGTTCGAAGACCGATGCGGCAATGGATGTTGCGCATCACTGCGTATGCGGAGCGATTGCTCAATGAACTCGGGGGCCTTGATTGGCCTGAAGGAATCAAATTGCTCCAGCGCAATTGGATTGGCCGAAGCGAAGGCGCGGAGATCGATTTCAAGATTGAGAATCTGGATCAGCAGATTCGCGTTTTCACTACCCGACCCGACACCGTTTACGGCGGCACATTCCTGGTGCTCGCGCCGGAACATTCATTAGTTGATTTGATTGTGACCGAGGAACAGTGGCCCGCAGTGCGCGAATATCGCGAGCGCGCCGCGCGTAAAAGCGAACTCGAGCGTGCCGATCTATCGAAAGAAAAAACCGGTGTGTTTACCGGCGCGTACGCGATTAATCCGGCCACCAACGAAAAAATTCCAGTCTGGATCGCTGACTATGTGCTGCTTGGCTATGGGACAGGCGCGATAGGTGGCGTGCCGGCGCACGATGAACGCGATCTGGAATTCGCGAAAAAATTCGATCTGCCGGTTGTCGTTGTTGTTCAGCCAACAGGAGATGAACCCGCATTTGGATTCACCGGTGAAGGAATCGCCATTAACTCGCCCATCATTAACGGCCTAACGAGCGCTGAGGCGAAAAAGAAAATCACGTCCTGGCTCGAAGAACGCGGACTTGGCAAACGTGCAATCAATTACAAACTGCGCGACTGGTTATTTTCGCGTCAACGGTACTGGGGCGAGCCATTTCCAATTGTTTGGGAAACTGGCAAACATCGCGCATTGCAGGAAAAAGAATTGCCAGTCGTTCCGCCGCCGCTCGACGATTACAAACCCACTGGCACCGGAGAACCGCCGTTGGCGAAAGCAAAAGAGTGGGTCGGTTACTCCGAAAAGGCGATGCGCGAGACGAACACCATGCCGCAGTGGGCAGGCTCATGTTGGTATTACCTGCGGTTCTGCGATCCGCACAATGACAAACGATTCGTTGGTGAAGAGGCTGAACGTTATTGGATGGAGGGCGATAAACCTGGCGGCGTGGATTTGTACGTCGGAGGAACTGAGCACGCGGTGTTGCACCTGCTCTATGCGCGGTTCTGGCAGAAAGTGTTATTCGACCTGGGTTACGTCTCGAAGCCCGAGCCGTTCCAGCGATTGGTGAACCAGGGAATCATCCTCGGCGAGGACAACCAGAAAATGTCGAAATCGCGTGGGAACATCGTTAACCCCGATGACGTGATCGACCAACATGGAGCGGACGCATTTCGTTGCTACGAAATGTTTATGGGACCGCTTGAGCAAATGAAACCCTGGAGCACCCGCGGCGTCGAAGGCGTCGCCCGCTTTCTTGCGCGCGTCTGGCGCTTGCTTATGACAGAGAACCAGGCAGGCGAATGGGAATTATCCAAAAAAATCAAAACCGTCGATGCCACCAAGCAGCAGCAAAAGTTACTGCACGCCACGATCAAAAAAGTGACGGAGGATATCGAATCGTTCTCCTTTAACACGGCGATTTCGCAGATGATGATTTTCGTAAACGCGTTCACGAACGTCGAAACGATCCCCTTGTCTGCGATGCGGACGTTCCTGATCCTGCTCAATCCATTCGCTCCGCACATTTCGTCTGAGTTGTGGGAGAGAATAGGCACCGAATTCGGTGACGCGCGAGGAGATGTTACCCAACAATCATGGCCGCTTTACGACGAGCGTTTGCTGGTCGAGGACGAAGTTGAAATTGTCATTCAAATAAACGGCAAGCTTCGTGATCGTGTGAAAATGCCGATTTTGGCTACCGAGGAGGAATTGAAAGCAATCGCGCTGTCGAATCCGAAAGTTCAGGACCGCATCGTCGGGAAGGCGGTTCGCAAAGTGATCGTCGTTCCAAAAAAGCTCGTCAATATCGTCGTCAGCTGATTAGATGAGCGACATGTGGAAGGAATTTAAGGAATTCGCCGTTAAAGGTAACGCGATTGACCTCGCTGTCGGTGTCATCATCGGTGCGGCCTTCGGAAGTATAGTTACATCGCTGGTGAAAGACATTCTGATGCCTCCAATAGGCTTGATCACAGGCGGGCTCGATTTTTCGAACAAGTTTATTGTTTTAAAGGGCGGCCCGGATGGGATGACTAATTTCTCAACTCCGGCTGACGCTCTGGCTCACAAGGCGATCACTTGGAACTACGGCAACTTTATCACTTTTGTTATCAACTTCGTCATTGTTGCGTTCTGCATTTTCCTTGTCGTGAAAGCAGTTAACCAAATGAAGCGCCCGGCCCCAAATGCCGCGCCGGTGTCAAAAGATTGTCCCGCGTGTGCGATGACTATTCCGGTCAAGGCAACACGTTGTCCTCATTGCACGACCGAGCTGTCGGGACCTGCCGCGCATTAGCACTCGATTGCCCAGACATCGCGTTGCAAGCCAGAGTGCGCCGGTGATCTGATTTCCCTAGGGAATTTCCTCAAAAATCATTTGCCCCTGGCGGCCCCTGCTGCTATTGGAGGCGAAACGCTGATGCCTAGATGCCTTAACCTAGCGTTCGCGGGGGCCTTAGCTTGCTTTGTCGTGGGCTGCGCGACGCAATCGAAACCGACTCTTACCACCAGCAGTGGACACCGCATTCCAAAGGTGCGCACCACCGCGTACACGCAGCATGAAGGAGGAAGCGGCGCTCACAACGCAGTCGGTACCTATCTTTCCGGTCGGCAAGTATTGAGTGCCGCTTCAGATTGGTCGCGATATCCGCTTGGGACGCGATTTCGCCTCGCAGAGACCAATGAAGAATACGTCATCGACGATTACGGGAACGCGTTAGTCGGCACCGACACTATCGATCTTTATAAGCCCACCCGGTCGGAGGTCAATAAATGGGGAGTCCGCTATGTCGACATCGACATATTGCAATGGGGTTCGGAGGAGGAAAGTTTGAAAGTTCTTGCGCCGCGTTGCAAACATAATTGCGTTCGGAAGATGGTCGCAGCTTTGGAGAAGAAGAAGGGCAAAACGGTCGCGCAAAATACTCCCCAGCGCACCTCGGGTTCAAACTAGCGACAAGCGGACTCGCACGAACGGCAGCGTTCAGCTAGCGAGTTGCTTTTGATTTACCGCTGGTCACGCTGCATTCTTCCCGCCAATGAAAATCTTTGTCGTGGGGGGCGCGGGCTACATCGGCAGCGTTTGCTCCGAGCTCTTACTGAATAAGGGACATGAAGTTGCCGTTTTCGATAATCTGAGTGAGGGCCATCGGGCCGCCGTTGATTCTCGGACGCATTTCATTGAAGGCGAACTTGCGGATCGCCAGCAGATCCAGGCTGCCCTTTCCACTCATCGCCCGGACGCCGTGATGCATTTCGCCGCCAACGCGCTGGTTGGGGAGTCGATGCACAACCCCTCCAAATATTTTCGGAATAACATCTGCAATGGATTGAATCTGCTCGATGCAATGGTGGCAGCTGATGTCCGGCGGATCGTCTTCTCGTCGACCTGCGCGATCTTTGGTCCGCCCGATCGGCTGCCGATTGATGAAACAGCGGAGCCGCGTCCCATCAGTCCCTATGGCGAATCCAAACTCGCATTTGAAAAA
>Ga0306921_10003245_pt1 | contig 16493 bp, 13 predicted proteins | sample sta12Cox44000080_FD_203760 | JGI IMG/M metagenome (GOLD analysis project Ga0306921, IMG submission 203760) | Lab enrichment of tropical soil microbial communities from Luquillo Experimental Forest, Puerto Rico - statoxic.12C.oxic.44.000.080 (v2)... | ecosystem: Environmental > Terrestrial >...
AGGTCTCTCCCGATGGACATTGGATCGCTTTTGTCACTAGTCAGACCGGTCGCCCCGAAGTTTATGTCTCCAATTTTCCTAAACCGACTGGCAAATGGCAGATTTCCTCGACCGGCGGCCTGACGCCCCGCTGGCGCCGCGATGGCAAGGAGCTCTTCTATGCCACTCTGGATGGCATTCTGATGGCTGTCGAGGTGACACCCGGCACGAAAGACTTCACGGTCGGAGCTTCCAAGCCCATATCGCAGAAACCTGCGAGGGTTCAGGCATTCGACGCCATCTATGATGTTTCCCCCGATGGCCAAAGGTTCGCGGTAGCGAGAGTGAAAAAGAGCTCTTTGCACGCTCCACTCACGTTGCTCACCAATTGGACCGATGCCCTTGGACCGTAGTTGCGAATCGGCCCTTGCGTGCCTCACTTCTGAGGCAGCAAATGTTTTTTGCATCAGGCTGCGATTCTGCGTGCTCCCATGCGCTTGCCACCAGCCTTTGTCCCTGATAGGCCCCTCCGCCGAGTTGCAGCCGGAGGTCCGGGGTTCTCATGTTGTTCTTCTAGGACGATAGCGAGCGCGGGTCGGATAGGTGTTGATAAATCCCCTTCCCACCAACAATCGGCCCCGGCAGGGGCACGCGAAACCGCTAATCAAGCTGCCCCGTGCCAAAATCAACTCGGCGATTAGCTCGTTTCCCAGGGGTTATCCAGTTGATTCTTCCGCCCAGTTACAATCCGTCCAAAATCCTTTATCATTTGCCACTGTCACTTTGGCCTAACCGAGAAGATTCACATGAAAAGCATGGTCCGAACGTTGCGCGTGTTGTTATTCCTAACTTCTAGTCTCTTTGCGCAATCATCAAAGGATGTGCCGAGCGTGCCCGATCAAAAGGCGTGCGCGGCATTGGTTGATGGGGTCGATAGTTCATTGTCAATACAGTCTGCTGAATTTGTCCGGCCGCCGTTCAGTACGTTCGCCCGCGGGACAGCAGGGCCGAAGATAACCGTCAATGTCCCGTTCTGCCGCGTCACAGGCACAATCAAGCCGACGACCGACTCAGATATCCACTTCGAGTTGTGGTTGCCGCCCCAGGCGGATTGGAATTCGAGATTTGAAGGAGTGGGCAGCGGAAGCTTGCTCGGGGCAATTGAATACCAGCGCATCTTGCGAGGACTGGCGCGGGGCTACGCAACCGTATCGACTGACAGCGGCCACCAAAGCACAAGCGGTTCCGACGCCAGTTGGGCGCTCAATCACCCGGAGCGCATCATTGACTTCGGCTATCGTGCGCAACATCTGGCCACTCAGGCCGCCAAAACACTAACGCAACGTTTCTACGGGCGACCGCCGCGGTACTCGTATTTTGTTGGCTGTTCTCAAGGTGGACATCACGGTTTAATGGAAGCCCAGCGGTTTCCAGAGGATTATGACGGCATCATCGCGGGAGCGCCTGTCTACAACTGGGTGGGCGAAATGACCGAACAGGCATGGAATGTCCGTGCTCTCCAGCAGACACCTGCCGGGGCGCTGCCAGCAGAAAAGCTGCAGCTTCTGTATCGAGGGGTGGTCAAAGCTTGCGGCGGTCCGGATGGTCTGGTCGAAGACCCTCGCAAATGTTCTTTCGATCCTTCTGCGCTCAAGTGTGATACCCCTGCGCAGAGTTCCTGCTTGACAGATAGCGAGGTTACAGCGGTACGCCAAATGTATGCGGGCCCGAAAACGCCTGCTGGCGCCCCTATTTATCCCGGCTTATCGCGTGGAAGTGAAAGCGGATGGGATAGGTTCTGGTCAGACCCCAAGAAGCTTGGCGGCAGTTGGCTAGAGTTTTACCGCTTCATGGTTTTTCAAAATCCATCGTGGGATCTCCCGATGCTTGATTTCGATCGTGACCCTTCTGTGGCAGAGCAGAGAGTTGGGCAGATGCTCAATCCCACGAACCCCGATCTATCAGGCTTCGCCAAGCGCGGCGGCAAGATCATTGTCTATCACGGCTGGGCGGACGACATGGTGCCGTCGCAGGTTTCCATCGACTACTACGATTCGGTGAAGTCAAAGTTGGGGTCGAAACGATTACAAGAGTTTTATCGACTGTTTATGGTTCCGGGGATGTGGCATTGCAGCAGGGGGCCCGACGTTCTGTTTCGATCGGAAGATGCTCTTGCGATTCCGCTTGAGCCAGAGCGGGACATGCTGACGGCTCTTGAGCAGTGGGTGGAGCACAATCGTGCTCCGAACAGTTTCGTTACGTCGCGTTTGAGCAAGGATGGCACAATCGAGCGCACTCACTTACTGTGCGCGTACCCGAAGTTCGCAAGATATCGCGGCGAAGGGGATGTCATGCGGGCGGAGAGCTTTGCGTGCTCGCAATGAGGACCCAAACTCTGAATCGAACTGCCTGGGAAGTCCGGTAACCGGTAAAGTGGCGCCTAGTATCGAGTCAGGACGATTTCAGTCAAATCAAACCGAGTTTTTTCATAATGGCTACTAGCAGCTCCGAGTGTTTGCGATGCGGCCTGCTTCGTGGCGCCCTTAATTCAATGACATGGGTCAGACGCCATTGTTCAATTCAGGCGCGGCAGGGGCTTGTCTCAACACTTCTTTGTCGTCCTTCACTGGCCCTCCAGGTGATAACCCTTGGTGCCGCCGGTGCTAGCCTCGACAAACTTTGTCATCTGATTGACGTCAAAGTTTAGAATTAAACGGAATGCAAACTTGATTGCCCCGGGGTTGGATTTGCTGGTCTCGTCTCCGTTCTTGTCCGCGTAAAATTCGGTAACTGCTGTCAAAGTGTGTTCATCCCAAGCTGTAACGGCGAACATATTCGTGGACATCATGACAGAATCCTTAGCGCTGGCTTGCGCTTCCGTCAAGAAACATGCTCCCGCGCTGTTGCCTTTGGTAACTTCGTTTGGATTCGTGACGTGAGCGCAGAATAGACTCACGCCTTCGTGCGATTCTTTCCACTTACCTACGGCGGAGGCGAAGTTGATATCTCCTTTCACGGTTTGCGCGTTCGCCACTGGCAGTAAGACGAACAGAAGAAATAGCACGAGGTATTTCACAATAGCGCGCATTCCCCCTCCAACCTTTGAGTGATTTCGCCTTCCTGAGGCCGAGAGTAGCACGGAAGAGTTTACACAAGACCCTGATACGGGTCCGCACGAGTTTAAGAGATACCTCCGCACCCTGTAGCTTACGGTCGCTATCCTCGCCAAGGTGTACAAATGCCCCCACCTCTCCAGCATTTTCTTAGAACCTCGGCGGCCCGATATCCAGTTTATAAACGACAGTCTTCGGCTTAATCCACTTGCAATGCGCCGAGACGGCGCCAGGACCCGGTGTGGATAGCATCGACACGCTTCCTTCGGCACGGTTGAGCAGCAACGTGTCGATCTCGCACTCCTTGCCGTGTGGAAAGTCGCTTTCGCCAATCGCCCGGATTTGGACTTTGCCCCACTCTTCGATTCGGTACAGGTCGATGTTGGTCGCGGAGCCGTTTAGCACCTTCTGGTTGCGAGCCAGAATGCACAACTTGGAATCCTTTAAGCAGCGCACTTCGGTGATCCACTCGAGCGGCTTCTCGTCCTTGTCTTGAGCGACCCAACGGTTACCATACGCCATAACCTGTGGGTCGGAGACATCCTCCTCGCCGTACCAACAAAGCGTTAGCGTTTCGTTGCACTGGGTGCCACTGTGTTGCCACGGATACTTTTGCTGTTGCAATGACGCGCCAGCGGTAACAAATACCAATGATGCCAGCGATATTATAAAGAGCAAAACTCTCATGCTACCTCCGTAGGCTCAGGTTAAGATAGCATCGCCAGTTCTACTTGCGGAGTATGTGGCCTTGTGGTAACGCCCATGGATGAGCCACCGAAGGATGTTGTACTCTCGCTTTCCCACCTCTGCCGGGAGTCCGGCGATGTCCATCGCAATCGAATCCAGCGACGAACTCGACCAACTCAAGCAACTGCGTACCCGCTTGCGCAAGATGTCAGACGACGAGATGATGCGTTTTGGCAGGGCCGCGAGAACCTTGTGCTGGGACCCAAGATGCCCCGACACTTCAAGCAGCAATTGGAAGAGGCGCGTGGCGAGTGGCGGCGAAGGCACCCGACCAAAAGCAGAAATGGCCGTGGCCGGACTTATTCCCTGCAGGATTCGGAAGGCCGAGCCCAGGGAAAGTGGCCGGGGTTGAGAACGCGATCAGTCAGGCGGCGTTTCCATTCTGGAGTTCATAAGACTTATTTGTCCATGAAACTAGCTCAAAGTATATTTACGTATATGGCCCTTAATGAGCTTGGCAGAAGGTACGCAGACACCCTTTACCAGAAGAAATTGGAAGAGATTCTCCCAGCGCAGAACGAACAACTCAGACAGGTAACCGTAGATTTTGCTAAGCGAAATATGACACAGTCTGGCAACCATGTTTCTGCCAAAGCACACATCATTGGGAAACATTTAGGATTGATGGCCCAAGCCAGGTCCGAGACGTTGCTCCAAGCCTACGAACGCGCTGGGATTCCTTTTGACGACGCAGCAGAACAAGAGATTGCTACAGAGGTCACGCATTTTTGTGAGGCACAGAAACAAATGTTGACAGGGAGCATGCAAAACATGGTGACTCAAGTGTTCCAGAATACTGCGCCTCCGGGATTGGCATCTGCTGTGACGGGACAAGCGCAAAGAGAACTCATGAGCGCAGCCTCGCGCATCGTCCGAGATTTAGCCATCAAACGATATGAGATTCGGCTGGATGAAGAAAAATCCCGCAAAATATATGCGTCGAGCTTAGGTAAACACTGGGATGTGTTTGTGTCGCATGCGAGCGAAGATAAGGATGGATTCGTTCGCCCTCTCGCCGACGCGCTAGCGAAGTCTGGGCTTGAGGTCTGGTATGACGAGATGACACTCAAAGTCGGCGACAGACTTCGCGAAGCGATCGACCGAGGACTAGCTCAGTCGCAATACGGCATTGTCGTACTCAGTAGGAATTTCTTCGCTAAAGATTGGCCTCGGGAAGAACTTGAAGGCCTCTCCGCCAAGGAAATCTCAGGCGTCAAAGTCATTTTGCCCGTATGGCATGAAATCTCCAAAGAGGAAGTGATAGCATTTTCCCCGTCATTGGCAGGCCGTTTAGCAGCAAAGTCGAGCGACGGCATGGAGAAGGTCGTACGAGATCTCCGGGCAGCCATGGGTCTCTAGCCCAGACCAATCTCACTCGACAACCTGCCGCGTGTCGATTAGTGCTGTGAGGTCGAGACCGACGACGTCCACCTGTAGCTTGATTCCATCGTCGTCGTGAATCACGGCACGAACGACAGCATCCTCAATTTTGCCGTGATGCAGGTTCACGCGGACTTTGTCACCGACCGCGAACTCGCGCTTTGGTTCCTTGGCTGGCACGCGAGGACTGTACGCCGGGTGAGGGAATGTTTTCAAGATGCCGGGCTAACTCAGGCAGTTGGAGCGGGCGCAATGCCCCGGCAAACCTGCACACATGTCAATTTAGAAGTATCGTGTCTGTAACCTAGGATACATCGATAGGTCAAGGGTTAATCATGACCCCCGCGAGCTTTGCGAGCGCCACCCAGTGCCTTGGGTGAGGAATGGCAGTACCGCGCCGAATGTTCGTAGCATATGGATGAGACACGTGGAGCGCCAACCGAATTGCTTTGACGGTGAACTTCGAAAGGTGAGGCAGAATCTTGCTTCTATAGGCCTTCTCGTTCAGCCATTTCGGGAGTTCCGAAGGATTCCAGCTCCGAATGGCAGCGAATTGCTTGGTCTGGGTAGCCGACCGACGTGCTTCCGCGCTTGGGCTATGGGTAGCAATGCGGCCCAACTTCGCTTGCGCGAGGAGGTTTTCACGATTCACGATGGGGACGCAGTTCAAACAGAAGCGAGAACCGGTCGTAACGGTTCCTCCACAGACCCCACAACGAGGCCTTGTTTTAGGTAGGACTGGAGTCGTGGAAAGGGGAGTTGTGCGTTCGGCACGGCTGCGCTTTGATTGCGTCAATCTCGTGGGCAGAGGATTGAATGGTGATCGCCTGAGCCTGCCTTGCCAAAAAATCCTCGCAGCCTCCTCAGCGTATGGTGCGACAGCCCGACGCCAGGTCATCGCGGTCTGTGAAAGCTCAGCTGCGAACTCGCCCATCAACCGGCAGTTTCCGTTTGCTTGTTCGAAGAACCAATTCCTCCGCAAAGGACCGCGATTGAGCCAATCAAAGACATATGCATCGACGAGGGGTCTGACTGGTTCCATCAAATCGCAGGCGAGGCTGTCGCGATTTGGCGTATCTCGATGCAGCACGCCTAGGCCCGGGTCAAGCCCGAGTTCGGCTGCAGCTAGGCGCGCCTCAGCTTCGAGCATTGCGTAGAGATAGTTGAGAACCGCGTTCGGCGGATTTACCGCTAGACGGGGAGAACCAGTTAGTGGGGAGACACGCGCGCCAAAAACCTGCCAATGCCCAGGTACGCGAGTGAGATCGGTTCGCGGATAATGGATTGGCAGCTTCGACCAAGCGCTCCAGTAGGCGAGCGCGGCATTTGCCTCAATCCCAAGCACAGCTTCCAGTTGCTCAGCCGATCTTAGTTCACTACGGTATTTCGCGATGCTTTCGGCTGCGAAGGCGTCTCGTAATCTGTCACGCGCTACTCTCTCTTGACCTAAGAGTTTTTCGCTTATCAAATTATTCGCGAGCTGAAGCGCCGTGCCACTGTTTTCTGCTAGTGCTTGGGCTCTCCTGAGGCGTGCGTCAGAGGAACGGACAGGACCTGTCGTAGCCAACACCGAGCCGTCACGTTCAAGCATGGCGAATGAAATATTTTGATCAGCTAACCACCTGATCGCAGCGAATGAAATCACGCCATCAGAACCGATGACGACCAAACGCCTCAGTCCATGGCCGACACGCGGGAATCGCCCATACTGGCGATCTGAGGCAATTCCAAATTCCACGAGGAGGTGCCCGCGCTCGACGCGCACACTGCTGCCATAACCGAAGACGGTCACAACTCCAAAACGCGGGACCAGGGATTTGTGAGATTGCGAAAGTTGAGTTACGGTTTGCGTAGCTTCCATCGGAGTTCATGCTCCTTTGGGGGTTAGGGCTTGTCGCCTGTTACTAGCAGACGATAAGCCCGCTTTTATTTGCTAATTTTATCAGTCTTTGGGCCATCCTGTAACAGTAGGTCGCAGACCTATCCGAATAAACGAAATGTTTAGCGACGAGACGCCGTTGTTCCCGCCAAATCCGTTCTGGTTTGCGAGCGAAGACCTATTGAAACAAACTTTTGCGCGCGGCGATTACAAAAGCCGATCAGCTCTTTACGGAACGCCGTAAACTGTCCAGTCTTTTCGATGTTCCGGGAGCCACTTTTCCGGAGCGACACGCGTGCTTCATGCTGTTGGCGCACAGAAAAATAATCGAGACGATCAGCGATATTTTCGTCGGGCGGGAGCTATCCCCATCATTAAGTAAAAAAGGGAGGAAGGTACTCAGGCGTACGCAAAACCTTTTTGCCGAGGATGCCCCCAGATGGGTGCTAGATGTCAACGACGTGGTGGAATTGCTACCGTCTCGCATCTACAAGACCCTGAAGAAGCCACTCCGTAGAGGTGGGCTCAATCGTAACGATCCCAAACAACTGCGCGCTTTCGAGTCGGCCAGAAAAGGCCAAAAGGCCCTCGACAAAATGCAAACTAGAATTGGGCGAGTACTCGAAGAACAGTGGCGCCGTTTAGAGGGTCGTTGGGCAGCGGCATCCGCGCGAGAACGTGGACCAAATAAACGGAAAGGCTGGGAGCAAAGAATAAAACTCTACGAGACCATTCGACGAATCTTGAGGAAGAACCCCAAGCTGGAAGGAATGGCATTTTGCGCTGCCCTCGATAAACACCATGCAAAGCCCCTCGTGACTGGCATCGTCTCTTACTTTCGAAAAGCAGGCTAGATAAGCTGTCCGAATTTTGCAAATCGCTTCGCGGTCGTAATCGCGTAGAAAAATATCCAAAGTCCTCGCCGCTAGACCCGTCACATTTGGCCGCCAAGCCTGGGCAACATCAAACACTGATGCGTTCGCGGAGATCAACTCGCCTTTATCGTTGGTGCAATCGTGCGCGGTAGCCCAAAATTTCTGACTCTCCAGAATCTTCAACGCACCGTAAGTGGAGGTGTAGTGATAGAGAACCGGATAGCGCAAATCCTTCTCGGGGCTAAGGCCGATGCTTTCGAAGAACTTTGGGACTGCTGTCCGAATGTCGAACTTGCGTTTCGGGCGTCGATTTCTTCCGAATCTTCCTCGGGATTTGGGCATAAACCACGGAAGCGGGACCAATTAATTTTACCACGCTAAGATATGTGTAAACGCCGGAGCGATACTCGTGCACGACCAAGAGTAGCGGCGTATTCTTACAATCCTATTTTCCTCGACGTGACGGTTACCCCAGGGTGGTCCCTTTTTCATGTGCGTAGACGCATACCCCTCAATCGAGTTAGGGGTATGCGGATATGGCAGTGAAAAAGGGACCACCCCCCTGGGCGGAGGATTTTGCGAAGATCCGCGTAGTGTATGGCGCGACACTCTTATGATTTCACCGCAGTTCCTTTTCTGGATAGCCAGGAACGCCGTTGAGTAGGAGTGGCGTACGCAGTGGAGGCGGGAATAGTCAGATAAATTGCGGTGCCAGAATCGGGCTTACTCCAGACTTCCAGGTTACCGCCCACAAGTTTGGCCCTTTCTTGCATGCCGCGCAGGCCCCAGTGACCCGGGCGCCCCTTTTCGTTCACTATCTGCGGGTCGATGCCTTTCCCATCATCGCGAATTCGCAGCCGCAACTGGCGCTCGTCGTAGCGAATCTGCGCTTCGATCCGGCTCGCTTGTGCGTGCAAGAATGCGTTGCGAAGTGCCTCGCCAGCAATCCGGAAGATATCGTCCCGCAAGATAGGGTGGAGATCGCGTGATGTGCCTTCCACCTGTACGCAAAAGGCGGGAGAATTCTGCACGCCTTGATTTGCTGTAAACTCTGCCGCGAGAGCGTTCAGGGCCGCAGCGAGGTCGTTGGTTTGCATCGTGGACGAACGCAACCCTTGAACAGCATCGCGACCCTCGGTGATGGCTTGTTCGGCTTGATCGATCGCACCTTCCAGTTTCTCTCTCGCTCGGGCTACACCCGGAAGATCGGGGAGCAGGTTGACTCCCGCTTGAAGGTAGAGCAAAAGCCCCTGAAAACTCTGCAGCAGGGTGTCGTGCAGTTCGCGGGCAATCCTTTCTCTCTCTTCAAAACGTCCTTCCAAGCGTTGTCGCACTTGCGCGGTCACCTGACGCAACCGCAGTTGATAGACGGCCCAAAGTAGCCCGAGGAAAGCGGCCACGCACAACAAGCGGAACCACCAAGTCTGGTAGTACGCCGGGGCCACGGAAAAATCCAGGACTGCTCCGGCCTCGTTCCACACGCCGCTGTTGTTGCAAGCCGCCACGCGGAAGCGGTAGTTGCGGGGCGGAAGATTGGTATAAAACGCTTGGCGCCGATTGCCTGCTTCGTGCCAATCGCTGTCCAATCCTTCGAGTTTGTAGCGGAAGAGAATCTTTTCCGGCGCGACTAGGCTTAGTGCGGTGTAATCGATCTCCAAGTCGCGAAGGAGCGAGGGCAGGCGGACAGGCTCATTTGCAATGGAGGTCGCATCGTACGACTTTCGGTCGGCAATGAGCTGTTCGATGTGCACGGGCGGCGGAACTTTGTTGAAAGGAATGTGTTGTGGATCGACGATACTGACGCCGTCAAAAGGCAGGAACCACAGTCTTCCATCCTGGGACTTGGCAACGGGCGGGAAGTATCCGCCAGGCGTATGCGCTCTTACTCCGTCGGAAATATCAAAGACCGTGGCTCTAATTGTCTTCTTCACATTCTCGTCTCTGTCTGTTGCAATGATCCACACCTCCAGCTCATCCTTCGGAATTCGAACGAGCCCGCAGGCCATGTAGAGCCATAACGAATGGGCGTCGTCCTCCAGTGACCAATGGACGGTGTCGCAAGGCAATCCATTCTTGCCGCTGAGTGTTGCTATGTGCCCATTTTTCAGTCGGCTCAGTCCGCCTTCCGTAGCCGCCCAGAGTGTTCCGTCCGAAGCAAGTCGCAAGTCGGCGACCCAGCCCACGCCCAGTCCATCTGAGGTGGTGTAATTCCGACGAATGTCGCCGTTCGCAAAATAGGCGAGCCCGCCATCAGAAAACCCGAGCCAGAGGGCGCTTTGCTTAGAATCAGCAACCAAAGCAGACGCATAACTCCGAGGTTTCAAGCTAGCCCAGGGGAATCTTTGGATCTCATTTTTCCGCGACAGTCGGAAAAGGCCTGATTCCTTGTTGGCGATCCAGAGGTTTCCTTCAGCATCCTCTCCGATGCCGTGAACAATCCCGCCAGGAAGACCGTTGACCGGAATAAACGTTTCGTTCTCCAAGTAGCCGAATTCGTTAAGTGTTGGGGCCCAAATCCGCGCTCGACTGTCCTGAAACAGAGAAAGAGCATGATGGCCGTTGATTTCCCCTCTCTTGCCGAAGGGCGAAATTCTTCCATTGAGCCATCTGTTCAAACCACCAGCGGTCCCAAGCCAGACACTCCCATCCTTGGCTGCGAGAACCGAACTTACGACAGCACTCGACAAGCCTTCCTTCGTCGAAAGGTTGGCGACCGCAAAGTCGCGAAAGCGATCGAGCCCGTCCGTTGTAGCCACCCAAATGTTGCCTTCGCGGTCTTCAAAGAAAACGTGGGCCCAAGCGCCCGAGAGGCCATCAGGCGATGAAAACACATCCGTTTTCCCGTGATGAACGTGCAAGAGTCCACGATCTTCTGTTCCGATCCAAAGACCGCCATCGCGATCCCGGAGCAGACTGAAGGTAAGAAATCCACGAGCCACGCCGGGCACGGGATACGCTTCAATTTTTTTCTCACGCATCCTGTAGATTTCGCCTTTCCATCCGAAAAGGATCGCGCCGTCAACATCTTCCGTCAAACCGAGGATGCCGTTAAATTCGCCTGGCAGCGGATAGAACTTTGGAGGACCGGGCTTCCATCGCCACAACCCATTCTGTACTCCGGCCCAAAGATTACCCCTGCTGTCTTCGAACAGACTGACGACTCCTGGTCCAAGGCCGCCATCCTCTCTGTAGCACTGGACGGAGCCCTTCTGTACTTCGCAGAGCCTACCGGCCGGAACGCCGTAGGCGCCAGCCCAGATCACGCCTTGGCGGTCCTCAAGGAGTCTAAAAACGATCAGCTCCGCCAGCTCATGGTAAAAGGTGAGCTTGCCATCCTTCCAACTTGCAAGCCCTTTCGCAGTGCCAATCCAGAGTGTGCCGTCCCGCGCGGAGAGCAGGGCGCGAATGTCGCTCGAGGGAAGATTCTGACCATGCGGTGGCTGCCAGGACAGCGGCCTGTTTCCATCGAAGAGCACCAAACCGAACTCTGTACCCAACCATAAATAACCGTCAGGTGTTTGTGCGATCGAGTTAATTATGCCTTTTGGAAAGCCATCACGGATCTTCCACGCCGTGTGCGCGTACTGGCTCGCATCCAGCGCCGGATCCAACGCCCACACACACGGGGACCAGGCCAGCATCACGCCAGCCAGGACCAGCCCGAGCGCGCCCGCGTATGGCTTTCGGCTACGCATTCTTCACCCCACAGCGTCCACATCTTACTCTTTCAATTCCATTCGTGACGATGCAATGTGTGGGTTGGCGTGCTAGGGCAAAGGTCGGAATTATGGTGTCAGCAAATACGGGTTTAGCCCCTAAAAAACACGGTTCCCATGTGGGCTCTTCTGTCCCTCTGAAGACTGCAATTTAACCCTCTAAGACTCTAAAGCTGGGATTTTTCATATAGAGCCCTTCGACTCCCAAAGGCATCTAAGGGGTGGGCGTCCCTTTTTTTGCATTGCTCTGGAGCAACTATGTAGCTACCTTGGAGCAACTCCACCAATCGGGTGTGGTAGTAGATTACCGTCGGTTTATCGACAATTCGCCACCGCGAGGTTTGAATTATGCGGCGAGTCTCTGTTGTCGGCGCTTTACTCGTCTTGATGTTGCCTCCGTCCGTTCTTCGTGCGCAATCCACAAATGCGTCACTCACCGGACGCATCACGGATCCCTCGAAAGCTCTAATCGCCGGTGCGGGAATCACTGTTATCAGCGCCGGCACAAATGCCCGTTACGAAATCACGAGCAACGAATCGGGCGAATACTACTTGACGAATCTCCCGCCCGGCCTCTACCGAATCGAAATCGAAAAAACCGGTTTCAAAAAAGTGATCAAGCCTGATGTGATTCTTCATGTGCAGGACGCTCTCGAAATCAACTTTGAGATGGCCGTTGGTTCGGCATCGGAGAGCGTCACCGTGGAAGACGGGACTCCACTGGTGAATACGGAGTCGGCGACGGTCAGCACGGTGATTGATCGCACTTTCGTCGAGGACCTTCCTCTCAATGGCAGGAGTATTCAGACGCTGATAATGCTGACGCCGGGCGTGGTGGTGACCGCAACGGCTTTCGACGACCAGGGGCAGTTCAGCGTGAACGGGCAACGCGCGGATGGCAACTATTTCACTGTGGATGGGGTAAGCGCCAATTTCGGCGTTACGGGCTACTTTCCCCTAGTGCAGACCGCTGGGGGAGGTTTGCCCGCGCTCAGCGCTTCGGGCGGAACCAACAGCCTTGTCTCCGTGGATGCCATGCAGGAGTTTCGTATCCAGACTTCTTCGTTCGCTCCGGAGTTCGGACGCATGCCCGGCGGACAGATCTCCATCGCGACGCGGTCTGGAACCAACGCTTTTCATGGCACGCTGTTCGAATACTTCAGGAATACCGTGCTGGACGCCAATGACTGGTTTTCGAACTTCAATCAGCTGCCGAAACCGGAGGAGCGGCAGAATGATTTTGGGGGTGTATTCGGCGGGCCCATCTTCAAAGACAAGACATTCTTCTTCTTTTCGTACGAAGGCCTTCGGCTACGCCAGCCATCTACCGCGGAGACGGTCGTTCCTGACACTGCATCACGGCAGCAAGCTCAGGCGACCGTGCCGGCAATACTGCCGTACTTAAACGCATACCCTTTGGCGAATGGCGCGGAACTCGGGGCAGGTTTGGCACAATTCAACGCCAGCTTCTCGAATCCATCAAGTCTTGACGCATATAGCATTCGGGTAGATCACGTCATCAATTCGAAGCTCAACTTGTTTGGCCGCTACAATTATTCGCCGTCGAGTATCGACCAGCGAGGCCCCTTTGGCGTGCTGAGCACCACGCAATCACTTTCTTCCTCCGTTCAAACATTCACCGTCGGCGTCACTGGGCTCATCAAACCCGAAATCAGCAACGAAGTGCGAGCCAACTACAGCAACCACAGGGTTTCCACTAAATTCGCTGTTGATCGCTTTGGTGGTGCTGTACCGATTCCCGACTCCACCTTGTTCCCTAGCGGATTTTCGTCATCGAACAGTAACCTCGAGTTTCTCATCGATGGAGTTGGAGCCTACTCCCAGGGGCTACAGGGTGTGGACGAGCAACGTCAGGTTAACTTCATCGACAATTTGTCCATCTCGCATGGCGGCCATCAAATGAAGCTCGGCCTAGACTACCGCTGGCTTTCCCCTTTCAGCCGCCCAAACACCTACAACCAATTTGTGGAATTCGCGGGCGTGACGTGCCCCTCACCGCCATCGTCCTGCACGGGAAACGCACTTTCGGGCGCTGCTGAATTCGTCCTTGTAACGTCTCTTCAGACTAACGTGCTGCTGGCACACAATTTCTCGCTCTACGCCCAAGACACTTGGAACATGACACCACGATTGACGGTGACCTATGGATTGCGTTGGGACATCAATCCACCGCTCAAGGGTAAGAACTTGGCGAACCAGCCCTTCACTGTGACCGACTTGAACGATCCGGCAACGTTAGCCTTGGCTCCTCGCGGCACTCCACTCTACGACACGACTTACGGAAATGTAGCTCCCCGCGTAGGTGTTGCCTATCGCCTATCCAGTAGGCCCGACTGGGGAAGCGTCATACGCGGAGGTTTTGGGATCTTTTACGATCTTGGGCAAGGCTCGCTCGGAGGAGTTTCGAGCTATTTCCCTTATCAGGCCGAAAACTTTTTCGCAGGCGTGCCCTTTCCCTTAACCCCTCAAGACGCCACACCTCCGGTTATCACAACCAGTCCACCCGTTAGCACCATCCTCGTGGCCGATCCTCACTTGGAGCTTCCGCGCACATACCAGTGGAATCTCGCGCTGGAGCAATCGCTCGGAGGCAGCCAAAGCCTTTCGTTCATGTATATCGGCGCGATTGGGAGGAAGTTACTGCGCGCAACCAATTTATTTAATCCGAACCCGGATTTTCAGTCCGTTTCGGTAACCAGCAATTCGGCGACCTCGGACTACCATGCGCTGCAGGTGAAGTTCCAGCGCCGTTTGTCGCATGGGTTACAAGCGTTGGCTTCGTATACCTTCTCGCACTCGATTGATATTGCCTCGACCGATGCGGTTGCGACTTATCAGAACACGCCGAGCTTTGTCGCTAATCCAAACGTAGACCGCGGCAACTCGGACTTTGATATCCGGCATTCATTCACTGCGGGCGTAACTTACACCCTGCCCTCTCCGGAATGGAACAAGATTGCTCATGCCACATTAGGCGGCTGGTCGGTGGATAGTTTCATTTTGGCCAGGTCGGCTCCGCCCGTGAATATCATTGGTGGAATTTCGTTTGCTGCGGGCACCGTGCTTTATCCGCGCCCAAATGTCGTCCCTGGCCAGCCTTTTGAACTCTACGGAAAGCAGTATCCTGGCGGCAAGATTTTCAACAAGGCAGCGTTTACACCAGCACCCGCCGGCCAACAGGGGGATTTCGGTCGCAATGTGTTGCGTGGCTTCGGAGCTACGCAATTTGATGTTGGCTTGCAGCGTCAATTTCGCATCACCGAAAGGGTGGGGCTTCGTTTCCGAGCGGAGTTCTTCAACATCTTCAACCACCCCAACTTCGGCCCTCCCAATAACAGCCTGACCGATCCGCTGTTCGGCCAATCAACGCAGACGCTGGCGAGCAGCCTTGGCTCCGGCGGCGCGCATGGCGGATTCAACCCCCTTTACCAGATTGGCGGGCCACGCTCGATACAACTGGCGCTTAGGCTGCAATTTTGAATAACGAACCTTGGTCGTTCGGTGCCTGCTAGTGTCGGGTTTCTTGCTTACCATGCTCCTCATCTGCGATAGCGCGTTAGTTCCGCCAGCTTTGCCCAATGCCTAGGGTGAGGGATCGACGTACCGCGCCGAATTTTCGTTGCGTATAGGTGAGAGACGTTGAGCGCCAGGCGGATTGCTTTGACTCAGAACTTGGAGAGGCGAGGCTGAATCTCCCTTATGTAAGTCTTCTCGTTAAGCCAACCCGGAAGAGTTGATGGATTCCAATCACGAATGGCGTCACGCTGTATTTTTTGAGTAGCAGACCTCCGTTGTTCAGCGACATCGCTGTGTGTGGCAATGCGGCCCAGCTTCGCTTGCTCCAAGAGGTTTTCACGATTCACGATGGGAACGCAGCTCACACAATAGCGAGAACCGGTGGTAACGGCCCCCCCCACAGACCCCACAACGAGGCCCTGTCTTAGGTAGGACTGGAGTCGTGGAAATGGGAGTTGTGCGCTCGGCACGGCTGTTATGAATCCCGCTTCGCTTTGGGCAGCGAATCTAAGTCCATGCGGTTAACGTTATATGAGATTTGACGAACTCGTGCCCCCTGCTCGTGACTTCGTTAGCAGTGTGAAGAGCGGCAACCTTTCCGGTCGCTCTTCTGATCACTGTTTCGGGAGGTTTTTCTTTACCATGTACCCGAAAATGCTCGATGAGCACGCTGGAACTGTCTATCTCGCACCGATAGCGGACAGTACAGGACAGCCCGTGGAGGCGGGCAAAACATATAAAGTGAGGGTCCCGAAAGACGTACCGGCCAGGCAGTTCTGGTCTCTGACTGTCTACGAACGTGCGACCTGGGCATTTATCAATAACCCGTCGGACCGAGCGGGGTTAGGCTCCTTCAACATGGACCAAATGCAAAAGAACGCCGATGGCAGTGTCGATGTGTATATCGGGCCGACACGCGCCAGTCGGTCTGCAATCCAACTGGATTCCGACACTGGGCAAGGAGCCTTACAATCAGTAGAGTTGGATCCAGGATGGTGCTGGTTTTTACGTGCCCAAAAACCCCGGCTCAGCACTGCCTGTAAGTGACTGATTAAACGACCGGACAAACTGTCGATTTCACTTTCCCACAATCAGATGTTTTTGAGGCCTTCTTGGGTAACGAGACGGTTAGTCGTTCACGCTGGCGCAAGGATGCCATCGATTACTTTCCACTGCGCAATAGGTCAAGAAAACCATACTGACCGCGAGAGCCTATGATATTTATCACCCGGACGGCCGAATCTCGCGCTGCAGCGTTCTCACTCTG
>Ga0306921_10003246_pt1 | contig 16490 bp, 9 predicted proteins | sample sta12Cox44000080_FD_203760 | JGI IMG/M metagenome (GOLD analysis project Ga0306921, IMG submission 203760) | Lab enrichment of tropical soil microbial communities from Luquillo Experimental Forest, Puerto Rico - statoxic.12C.oxic.44.000.080 (v2)... | ecosystem: Environmental > Terrestrial > Soil...
CAAAGCTGATGGGGTAGGGGAAGGGGACGTAAATGCTAGTGTTATTCTGTTCCGTTCCGGCCTGCACCAAGTCACTGGTTCTATCGCCATCAAGGCCGATCCAGAAGGCTGAGTAGACCGTTTGATCAAGCTCGCCGGAGACGGGGGGCACCCTCCACTCACCCATGACGAAATCGTAGCTGTTCGCGGCGCCACGCAATTCGAAGCCGCTCCAAGTGTTCAGGTTTTCGAAGCCGTTCGTGACTTGCCGCACAGTATGCCTGATGTCAGGATGTGGGACCAACCGCGGTGAGACGAACCTAGATGGCTTGGTAACCGCCTTCAACCATGTCTTAAAGGCATCAGGTGCCTTGTCCGGATCAGGTCGCACGGGGTAGCCACGCTCGGCTAGCTGTTCAATTGTAAGCTGCGAGGCTTCGTCTTCTGTGAGTGCCGGGCGAATGAGGCCTTGTGTCGGCGATTTCTCTGCTTCAAAGCCAGGCGCCGGAATATCCGCAGTCGGAGAGGAACTGGATCGTAAATGCAGCGGGAACACGCTGACTTTGCCTTCCGCTGTGCAATCAACGTCGAAGCGCACGGCCTGATCGGACTGGGCCGAGGGACGGACGTGGAAACGGACCATGCCCTCATCGTTGGCAAAAAGTTTCAGCGAATGCTCGACATCGGCGGTGCCTACGGCGTGCAGTACGCAGGTTGCTTGAGGGACAGTCTTCATAGCAATCGGTGTAGACACGTTTGGCGCAACCGTCAAACGAATGGGTTCCGCGGTTTGAGTTGATTCACTGTTCCGAGCAAAGCCCTCAGGCGCGCTGATGACCAACGTTGCGATCAGCGCCATAAGGATTCTGGGCGTCATTTTTCTCATTTTGTCCTCCTCTCACCAGCTAGGTGCGTTGTAATCGAAGCGACTTTGCGCCCAATGGCAGTTTGGGTTCAATGGCAAGCGTGTGACATATGAGTGATATTCCTGTGATTCGGCCGACAGTGCTTCCAGTCGGCGGTCCGCGCGGGAGGACCGTGTCAGCTAAAGCCTTTTTCCAGATGCAGTTAGTCTTATGCCCGTTTACGCAGGAAACCCGGCGCGTGGCTGGTGCCTCATTCCGAGGCAAGAATGTTAGAATTTCTCGCGTCTGGGACAAGTCAGCGGTGGTCACCAATCTCGAGCACCACCGCCTGAACTCAGATTTGCAGGTTTATCCCTGTGAAAGAACCTGCCCAATCTCCGCAATTGGCCCGCTTCGAGTCCTTCGAAGTCAATCTGCGGTCAGGAGAACTGTGCAAGCATGGAAAGAGGATCCGGCTGCCTGAACAATCGTTCCAGATTCTTGCCATGTTGCTCGACCGCGCGGGCCAACTAGTCACTCGGCAAGAAATTCAGCAGAGACTGTGGCCGAATGACACGGTAGTCGAGTTCGAAAATAGCATCAATGCGGCTATCAAAAGACTTCGCGTCGCCTTGGGCGACTCTGCCGACCATCCCAAGTATATAGAGACCTTGGCGCGTCGTGGATATCGCTGGAAGATACCGGTCACGTGGGCGGAGCCACCAACTCCGGGAGTTCAATCGCCCGCCGCTCCAACGCCGCCGGCGGTGGACTCTTCCGCGTCACATCTCATCGGCAAAAGAGTGTCTCATTATCGGGTAATGGAAATCCTAGGCGGTGGGGGCATGGGTGTGGTCTATAAGGCGGAGGACATCAAGCTGGGCCGCCGCGTAGCTTTGAAGTTCTTGCCGGAAGAATTGGCGCACGACGCGGGAGCCATGCAGCGCTTTGAACGGGAAGCCCGCTCCGCCTCTGCACTCAACCATCCCAACATCTGCACCATTTACGAAATCGAAGAACATGAGGGGCAGCCCTTCATTGTTATGGAGTTGCTTGAAGGGCAAACACTACGCGAATTGATTTCTGCAGGCGCTGCCCTTGCAACCGAAAAAGATGAGCGGAAAGGGTGCCTGTCACCCGAAAGACTGCTCAATATTGCAATACAAGTCGTGGAAGGGCTGGACGCGGCGCACAAGAAAGGCATCATCCATCGTGATATCAAGCCGGCTAATGTCTTTATCTGTAATAACGGGACCGCAAAGATTCTGGATTTTGGACTGGCCAAACTGGTTGGTGGCGCGGCGCAAGCCACCATCACCGGTGCCATGCCGTTGCCCGTTGACGCCCAATATTCAGTGAGTTCGCCAGGTACCTTACTGGGCACTCTGATGTATATGTCTCCGGAGCAAGTACGTGGAGAGGAACTGGACCAGCGTACTGACCTTTTCTCCTTCAGCTCGGTAATGTATGAGATGGCGACTGCCGTCCCTCCATTCTCCGCTCCCACGGCAGATGGGATCAAGAACGCGATTTTGCGGCAGGTGCCCGTCGACCCTCGGCAACTGAATCCTTTGGTGCCAACCGCGCTGGAGAGCATCATTCGCAAAGGCCTCGAGAAAGACCGGCTGCAGCGCTACCAGAATGCTCCTGAGTTGCGAAGCGACCTGCAGCGGATGGAGCGCGGTGCCGAAGCAACGCTAATTGGCGCAGGCGCTGCTTCACCCCGACCGTGGATAACATTCACGAAAGCAGGCCGAAAATGGATGCTGCTGAGCTCGGCCGTCGTTGTTTTGGGGCTAGTAGGAACGATTTTTCTCCTCTACCGACGCAGATCCATGACGCTGAATGAAACCGATTGGGTTCTGGTCTCAGATTTCATCAACGCAACAGGCGATCCTGTCTTTGACGGTTCTCTCAAGCAGGCGATTACCGTAAAGCTGTCCGAATCTCCTTACTTCAACGTCGTCCTCGACAGCGCGACGAGGCAGACACTGAGTTTGATGGGTCGGTCACCCGATGAGCGTGTCGTACCTCCGCTAGCCCGTGAGGTTTGTGAACGAGCTGGAGCCAAAATCGTCGTCGGTGGTTCTATCGTGGCCTTAGGGAAAAAGTATGTTGTCGATCTGGACGCAACTAACTGTCTCACCGGGGTTTCTATTGCACACCAAGAGGGCGCAGCGCAAAACAGGGATCAAGTGTTAAAGACTTTGGGGCAGATAGTTCCGTTAATCCGGCGCAGGCTTGGAGAGTCGCTCGGATCGATCCAGAAGTTCGATATACCCATCGAGGAGGCTACTACGACCTCTCTCTCCGCCCTAAAGGCTTATACCCAAGGAGACGATAGGCGCGCACACGGTCTAGATGCAGAAAGCATTCCTTTTTACAAAATGGCGATCGATCTGGATCCGAATTTTGCTATCGCCTATGCGAGGTTGGGTACGATCTATACCAACCTCTCGCAGATCGATCTGGCCAACGAGTACATGCGCAAGGCTTTTGAACAGCGCGGGCATGTCAGTGAGCGCGAAAAGTTCTACATCGCCGCTCACTACTATATAGATGTCACCAATGAATACGACAAAGGAATCGAGACTTACAGGCTGTGGGCGGATAGTTATCCACACGATTGGATTCCCTTCAATAACCTCAGCAACGAGTATGCGCGTATAGGGCAGCCTGAAAAAGCGGTCGTGGCTGGGCAGCAAGCCTTGCGTCTTAACCCGAACCACGCATTTCCCTATAGCACCCTCACCTATGCCTACCTTCGTGCTAATCGTTTCGCCGAAGCCAAGGCGATCGCAGAGCGAGCTCTCGCGGCAAAGCGAGACGGTCTAAGTGTACACACCTCTCTCTACATGATCTCAGTTGTCGAGAACGATGACCTCGCGAGGAAGCGTGAAGTGGAATGGTTCAAAGGCAAACCTGTGGAGTGTTGGAACCTTAACCATCAGGCATGGGCGGCGGCAAGCGCGGGTCAACTCCTGCTTGCGCGGGAATTGTTCGCCCGGTCCCGCGCCGCCGCCCTGAAGCAAGAACTCAAGGATTACGCCGTCACCACGACTAACGACGAAGCCCAAGTTGATGCCGAGTTCGGAGAGGTTCGACAGGCCCGTGCCGAAACGGGCATCGCGCTTCGACTCATGCCTGATTCGGGGGAGTCCTACTCTGGTGGTGCTTTAACAATGGCACGCATCGGTGACTTTCGCCTGGCAGAGGAATTGCTCAAGGAGGCGACTAAGCGGTATCCCCCTCGACATACTCTTTTCAACAACGTCAATGTGCCATCGGTACGAGCGGCGATCGCCCTTGGAAAAAAGGAGCCGGAGGTTGCCATAGAAGAACTTCAACGCGCCCGCTCTTTCGACTTCACCAACCCCCCGAACGTACCCGACGGTGGCACAATGTATTACCGGGGCCTTGCGTACTTGGAATCACACTCGGGAAACGAAGCTACGGTCCAGTTCCAGAAGATCCTTGATAATCCCGGCATTGTTCCGATAAGCATCTTTCGCCCTTTGGCGCACCTCGGATTGGCACGCGCTTATGCTGAAACCGGGAACAAAGATAAGAGCGTTGCCCAGTACCGCGAGTTCCTGGCACTTTGGAAAAATGCCGACCCTGATCTTCCGATCCTCCATGAGGCCAAGACCGATTACACGAAAGTAGTTAATTCCATGCAGTGAAATCTGCCTCAGCCGCTTTTATTATAGTTCCCGCGAGCCGCACTGCGTAACTTCTGCGACGATTTTGCTCCCCGATCAAGTGTCCCTTGCGAACTCAGTATCGATCCTTCGAATGATGCCTAGATTCGGGCAAAGCACAAAGGTGGTGCGTCAGGCAGTTCAGGCGCCTGGCGATATATGCCATGCCGAGACTTACCAATCGGGACGATCAAGCTTCACATGAGCCCGTCCCGATCTTGTCGAGAGGCGATTGATCTAGAGAACAAGGAGCAGCTTCGTTTCGTAGCTACTCCTCGTGACCCTGCGGTAGCAAGGGAAACCGAATAGGTTAGGACTCAATGTTGAAGAGAGTCGACGTGGTCGTTCAACTCTCCTTCGTCTGTGTTACGGGGTCCAATTGAGGCTGGTAACCCCTCTGCCGTTCGGCACATTCCAGCAGTAGATCGTGATACTGTCCGCGGGCGAGACGAACGTGTAAAATTTCAGGGTTTCTTGACCCGACGGATTGAACGTTGCTTCCGTTCCATAATAGACAGCGTTGCCGTGGGGATCAAATGTGATCGCCTGACACTCGAACGATCCGTACCCCCAAGGGGAATTGACGACATCGATCTCGTGCCATCCAACGTTGTCAATAGGCAGGTCGAATGTGAGCGACACCGGATGGTTGCAGCCGTTGACCACGGCTGCCCAGTTTTCATACAGGCAACTATAGGAGTTACCAGGGTTCTTATCCAGGACATGGAACGAGTTAATACCTATTGTCGAGCGCGCATAGCCAGGAACGGCCGGAACGGCGGTAAGCACCGTAAGGGCAGCGCAGATTCTTAGAATCAGCGAATTGCGATTGAACTTCATCGTGGTCTTCATTGCTTTTCTCCTTTGCGCGACCTTATCGGCCACGGGTTGTGGCATCGGCCCCGAGCTTGGCGCGTTGCCGGTTGGGCTACGGTCAATTGCTCGCCGCTTTTCCGTCTGCGAACCGCATGCGGGATTTGTTCCGCCATCGGATGGTCGTTTGGCGCCTCCCGTGCCACTTGAGGATTTTGTGTCGTCACTGCCCCGACGCCACTGACCCGGCGATCGCGCCTCGGGTATTCCGTTTCCTCCTGTGCTCCCTGAACTCCATAGTGTTGCGATTCGCGAACGACTTTGCGCCCAACGGGCAGTGCGTTCAATGGCATGCATGTGACATTCGAGTGATATTCCTGTGATTTGGTCGGCAACCCCTTGCGGTCCGCAAGGGGAGGTCGGGTCTCCGACTGGGGTATCTCACTGAAACAGAAGTTCATATGTCTCTCTACGGGGAGAACCCAGCACCCGTGAAGCGGAAGAAGGCGACCGGCAGGTGAGGAAAGCGCTCTACCTGCATCTGCCGACCTGCCGTTCGTTTGTTGTGTGCGGGTAGGAGAGGACGTCTGGGGCAGCTAAATCTCTCGTTGCGAGGCCTGTGGGCTTAGTATGGAGGATGTCGAACTAAACCCATCCACTTGGAAAAGCGTGGAGCATTTGTGACTACTACCCCATCAACGCCTGTTGTCGACCTGCTGAACTACGTCGGCGGAGAATGGCGCGAGAGCGCCTCGCGCGAAACGCTGGATGTGAGGAATCCCGCAACCGCAGAGATAATCGGCCGTGTACCGATGTCCACTGCAGCCGATGTGAACGCGGCGGTGGAAGCCGCCGAGGGAGTCGAGGACCAGTGGCGGCGAACCCCTCCCGGTGAGCGGGTGCAATACCTTTTCGCTCTCAAACAAGTGTTTGAAGACCGTCTCGACGACCTGGCTCGCAGCATCGTCACCGAGAACGGCAAGACTTTGGCCGAGGCCCGGGCGGAGATGCGCCGGGCCATCGAAAACGTGGAGGTCGCCTGCGGCATTCCTATGCTCTTGCAGGGCTACAACCTCCAGGATATTGCTACGGGAATCGACGAATCCATGATTCGCCAGCCGGTGGGAATCGTCGCCGCCATCACGCCGTTCAATTTTCCGGCGATGATTCCCTTCTGGTACCTGCCCTACGCAATCGCCTGCGGTAACTGCTTTCTGTTGAAGCCGTCGGAAAAAGTTCCTTTGACGATGCAATTGGCTTTTCGCCTGCTCGAGCCGCTCAACCTGCCCAGAGGGGTGATTTCTCTGATCCATGGCGGCGGCGAAACCGTAGATGCCATCCTCGATCATCCCAAGATTCGCGCCATCAGCTTTGTGGGGTCGACTCCGGTAGCCAGGTACATCTACTCCCGTGCCGCTGCCAACGGAAAGCGTGTTCAGTGCCAGGGGGGCGCGAAGAACCATGCCATCGTTCTGCCGGATGCCGATCTCGACACCGCAACAACGGTCGTCGCCGACAGCGCCTTCGCCTGCGCGGGACAGCGCTGCCTGGCGGTTTCGGTCGCGGTAACCGTCGGCGATGCGCAAAAGAAATTTCGTGATACCGTCGCAACTGCCGCGGGAGCGATCAAACTGGGGTACGGTCTCGACGAGGGTGTCCGTATGGGACCAGTCATTACTCCCGAAAGCCGCGCACGCATTGAAGGCCTGATCGCTGCAGGGGCCATCGATGGTGCGAAGCTCGTCCGCGACGGCCGTGGAGCCAGAGTTGCAAAATACGAAACGGGCAACTTTGTCGGCCCCACCGTCATCGATGGAGTCTCGCCCTCGAGCGAGCTTTCGCTCACGGAAGTCTTTGGCCCGGTATTAAGCCTGGTACACGCCGATACCCTCGACGAGGCCATCGCGATCATCCGCCAGAGCCCGTATGGCAATGCTGCCTCGCTCTTCACCACCAACGGCGCGACGGCCCGCCGTTTCAAGTACGAAGCGCCCGCCGGCAACATTGGCATCAACATCGGTGTAGCCGCGCCAATCGCATACTTCCCCTTCAGCGGATGGAAATCGAGCTTCTTCGGTGATCTTCACGCGCAGGGGCGCGACGCAATCGAGTTCTACACGGAAAAGAAGGTCGTCATCGAGCGCTGGGCGTAGGTGGGCACTGTCGTTCGGCTGCTACTGGTAGGGCTTGCCTTTCAGCCAGCGAGCAGGATCGTCCAATCGTTCCGCGGACTTTTCTCCAGGAATATCAGCAAGCGGTTGCCGCCATTCGGAATTTCGATCATGGCCGACGCCAAAATTATCGAGTTTACCCTCATATAACGCGGGGGATTTACGATCATCCAATTTTTCGTGCTGCCGGCTGCTTTGCGTCTGCTTTCGCAACTCGCCTGGTTGGTGCCCGGGCCGAATCCCGCACGAAATGGGTTGTTGTCCCGCTTCCAGCGTTGTAATTCAACACCCACTGCAACACCGGATCGCGCCCGGAGCGGTAGTCCTCCCACGAAGGGATGATCTCCTGATCTGGTCGGATTACGTTCTCGCCGGTCTCAACGAACCGATAAAACTTCACCGAGTACCGGACTGTCCAGTGTGAGTTGGGCAGCTTCATCTCCCGGGCTTCCTGGTAACTGTTGGGTTTCTCCCCGATCTGTTGTCCCACCAGGATGGCATTAGTCTGATAACGGAAATGTGCGGAGTTGGACATGGCCGCCGAGAACGTATTTGGGTCAATTAGAACGAACAAGTGTCCTTTGCGATTGATATCCGGGAGTTTGCGGAGAGGATGCACCAAATACTTGAGCCCCAGGTTGTAGTCGCCGCCGCTATTGAGGCGCATATCGATGACGACCTTGCCTGGATGTTGCTGCTTGATCAGGGCGAAAAGCCCCTTCGACTGCTTGCCCAGATCTTTATACCCGCGAAAGCTGCAATAGACGGTGTGGGAGTCGGACAGGTAGGTGTACCAGAAATTGTCGTCCGGCCTCTGCCGAAACAGTGGAGGCTCCCTGGGTACGGAGACCCAGCTCAACTTTGAGCTTTCCCCGGGCACAACGGAGTCGATATCGATCGTGAATTTCCCGCCGTCGTCCTCGGCAAAACCATAACGCGCCACATTTCGGCCGGGAATGATCCCCGTTCCGTGAAGAATAATTCCCAGGGTGAGAAAGCCGGTGACCCGTGAGTCACGCAGGACTTGGGTCTCATCGGACGGTGTCAGAGCGAGGATGGTGTCGCGGGCACCAGCGATGGGCGTGTCTCGTATCTTGCTCAACCGGGCACCGAGAGCCTTTTCATAGCGGGAGGTCGTCGCTACCACGCGATACTCCTCACCGAAACGCAGGAGATCGATGGGGAACTTGGCATTGTCAGCGGGAACTCTAATGTAGGTGTGACCGTCACCGATCAAGTTGGCGATGCGATCCATGCCTACGTAGATTTCGTCGCTGTTCAGCCGATCCAGTTTGCCGTTCAGTTCGTCTACTTCCGCCTCGAAGCGTTCGCGAGAGACGAAATGGAATGCATTAGCGTGCCGCTTCGGTAGCTCCCGCGCCAGAAAGGCGAGATCCTGGTGCCATTGTTCAAGGGACAGATTCGGCCCCTCCGCGGCAAACGGGTTTCCCGGTCCACCCGTAAGGTGCAATTCTGCCGGATCAGTGTCGTCATGGTTTTTTCCAGAGCATCCTGTATTGCAATACAGGATGGGCGAAATGTGGGGCTTGTCTTCCCGATGGCTGCGTACGCTGCCTGCAAAATAGTCGGCGGCGGAGTTCGGTTTGCAGCCGGTTTGCGCCGGGCATGAAATTAGCCACCCCACAAGCGCCAACACCACGGAAGGAAAGCGTAATACGGCCATTCGGTTCCTCCGTTATCGAACCTCACCCGCGAAACTAATTTTGCTCGAACATAGTAACGGGACTCTTGCCGCCAAAACCACACAATAACCGGAGAGAAAATCACTCGCTCCTGCAAGCAGGGACGCGTGTTAAAGCGGTCCGTGGCAGTCATCCCCCAACACCAGCGCCATCCTTCACTGCGGGTGCTAGCTCTCGAACCCAAATTTTGGCGAGACTCATCCGGACAGCCTGGCGGAGAGCCATCGCGAGATTGTCACCGCCCTGGCAGCGGCAGAGTCAGGTCGTTTTTGAGCCTTCTTGACACCTGGCAACAATCAGCGTGTCGTCTTGCTGTTCGTTGGAGTTGAGCCGAACTTCATCAAACGGAAGAACAACTATCAGAGCCCCGGCAAGGATGTGCAATGAATTACCGTAAATCAAATGGCGCCAAGCTACTTATGATGGGGCCGAAAGGGGGTAGAATGCCCACGAGTGATCCTCGAGGGACTTCCGGTCCGACGGGGATGGGTTTTGGTTCCTCAGCAGCCTATAGCCGACGCTAGGTTGACTACCAAGCCAGGCTGTCTGCTGACTTGACACCTTCCACGGGGCAAGACATCACCATGGCGAATACCGTTCAGCAATACAAAGACTTCCTGATTACCAGTTTTACCAAGGCCATACAACCGGTTGTGGCCGAAAGCGCGCAAGGCTGCATCATCCGCGACGCCTCCGGCAAGGAATATCTCGACTGCTTCTCTGGGATCTCCGTGGTCAACGCCGGACATTGCAATCCCCAGGTCGCTGCCGCCGCCAAGGCGCAAATCGACAAACTGATCCATTGCGGTTCGTACATTTACTACTCACCGGCAACCGCCGCCTTGGCGGAAAAGATCGCGCAAATCATGCCCGCGCCGCGGCTGCGCAAATCATTTTTCGCCAATAGCGGCGCCGAAGCCATGGAAGGCGCGATGAAGGCGGCGCGGCTTTACAGTGGCAAGCACGAGATCATCTCGCTGCAGGCGTCATTTCATGGACGTACCTGGGGCACGCTCAGCATCACCGGCAACCATGGGCGCAAGAAGGGCGGGGGGCCTTACGCCTCCGGGGTTTCATTTGCCCCTGCGCCCTACGTTTACCGCTCGCCCTGGCCCGACGATCCCGCACGCTGTGTAGACTTCTGGAGCCAGTCGCTCGAAGACATCATCCGCTTCTCCACCTCGGGGGACGTCGCTGCCTTCGTAGCGGAGCCTGTCATGGGAGAAGGCGGTATCATCGTTCCTCCACCCAACTACTTTCGCGAAATCAAGAAGGTTTTAGACCGCCACCACATTCTTTTCATCGCCGACGAGGTACAGTCCGGCTTTGGACGCACCGGCAAAATGTTTGCCATCGAGCACTATGGCGCCACACCTGACATTATGGTCACCGCCAAGGGTATTGCGGACGGCTTCCCGCTGGCCGCCTTCACCACCCGCGACGAAATCGCAGCCGCGTTTAAGCCCGGCGATCATCTCTCGACCTTTGGGGGCAATCCAGTGTGCTGTGCTGCCGCACTGGCTAACATCGACTTCATTCTGGGAGAAAACCTATGTGAGCGAACGGCACAAAGCGGCAAGTACCTGGTGCAGCGCTTGAATCTGAGCCAGCGTGACCTTCCACTCATTGGCGAAGTTCGTGGCCTCGGCCTGATGGTGGGCATCGAGCTGGTCGAGGGCGACGATCGGACGCCCGCTCCCGATGCCGCCGAAGCGGTTCGCGACCTCTGCCTCGCCCGCGGGGTGCTCATCGGTGTTGGAGGTGTGCACGGCAACGTCGTGCGTGTCCAGCCGCCGCTAGTCATCACCCGTCCCCAGATCGATCAAGCTGTCGAGGCCGTAGTGGCGGCCGTCAAGCAGGTGCAGGCGGAGCGCACCATTCCTGCGGCACGCTGAGATGGGGGTTTAAAATTTCGTCTCAGACGAGAATGAGCAGCTGGCAACCGGCGGATCTGCCACAGTCATCTGCAAGAATGCGCGGTTCCGAACCACGCCCGAGGCTTCGATGAGCCACATAACTTCCACTCCCACCCGCAGTTTTGGCTTCTACCTCAACGGCAACTTCAGCACGCACGGCCGCGAGGTTGTCATCACCTCGCCGTTTGACCGCTCGGTTGTCGCCGTGGTGTACGAGGCCACGACCGACGACGTCGAGACCGCGATTGCCTCCGCTGTCGAAGCCTTCGCGGTCACCCGCAAGCTTTCCTCCTATCAGCGCGCTTCGACCTTGCACAAGATTGCGGACGGGATCCGCCAGCGGCGCGAAGAATTTGCCCGCAACATCTGTCAGGAAGCCGGCAAACCCATCAAAACGGCTCGCATTGAGGTCGATCGCGGCACCTACACCTTCGAAGTGGCAGCCGAAGAGGCGGGACGTATCTATGGCGACTACATTCCTCTCGACACTCTCGAGGCGACTGCCGGCCGGTGGGGATTGCTGCGCCGCTTTCCGCTCGGCCCGGTGTTCGCCATCACTCCTTTCAACTTCCCCTTGAACCTGGTCGCCCACAAAGTTGCACCGGCTATCGCCGCCGGATGCCCCCTGATCCTCAAGCCGGCTCCGCAAACTCCGGTAACAGCGCTGATGTTGGCCGATGTGGTCCAGGAAGCCGGCTGGCCCGAGGGAGCCCTCGCGGTTATGCCGCTATCGAACGAGGATGCGGCATTGCTGGTCGCCGACGACCGCGTGAAGCTGCTGACTTTCACCGGCAGCGCTGCCGTTGGCTGGGCGCTGAAGAACAAGGCGGGCAAAAAACGCGTCACGCTCGAACTCGGCGGCAATGCCGGCGTCATCATTCACGGCGACGCGGATCTGGAACATGCAGCGCACCGCTGCGTTGCCGGCGGCTTTTCCTACGGCGGGCAGACCTGCATCTCGGTGCAGCGCATTCTCGTGGAGCAACCGGTGTTCGAACGGTTCACCAAGCTGCTGCTCAAGGGTGTAAGCAATCTCAAGTGTGGTAACCCCATGCACGACGATACCGACGTCCCACCGCTGATTCGTGAGCGAGACGCCGTCCGTGTCCTGCAGTGGATTGACGAAGCAGTCCAGGGGGGAGCGAAGTTGCTGTCAGGGGGCAAGCGCAACGGATCGTTCGTCAACCCCACTGTCCTCACCGGCACCACTCCGGAAATGCAGGTGAACAGCGCGGAAGTCTTTGCGCCCGTGGTAACAGTTGAGGCTTACGATGATTTCCGTGATGCCGTGCGCCGGGTCAACCTCAGTAGCTACGGCCTGCAGGCTGGCGTTTTCACTCGTGACGCGGGGCGGATTCAATTGGCCTTCGAGGAACTCGAGGTGGGAGGAATCATTGTCGGCGACGTTCCCAGTTTTCGCATTGACCAGATGCCCTATGGCGGCATCAAGGACTCCGGCCTCGGGCGCGAAGGAATCCGCTACTCCATCGAGGACATGACCGAGCGCAAGCTTTTGGTCATGGCCCTGCGCTGAATGGTTCAAACGCGTCACATCCGAGTGTAGTACGGGTGGAACACCGAGGAACCGGGGCCGAACTCCGGGCTTAGGGCTGGCTCGCACCCGTCGTGCCAATCAACTCGTCCTCGGTTGGCTCGCTAGCTTCCGAGGCGCTGTCGCTGGCCGTGGACTTGCCGGAGTACTTTTCGTAAACCACAACGTGCAGCACCGGTTGACGCTCTTCGATAGGATCTACCAACCCCTTCTGCTGCAGGGGCAGCAGGTAGGACCGGATCCATTGGTACTGGACATTGGTCAGTCCGCGGCGTGAAAGATCAACGCTGACACCCGCCAGGTGAGTCGATGCCGTATCGCCAAAGGCAGGCGCCGCGAACCGGTTGTGCTGTCGAAGGTAGAGTTGTTGGGTCGAAGTACGCACCAGCGAATTGACTAGCAGCGGCGAATGAAAGGTATTGAAATACGCCTGGCTGATGTCTTCGAGGAAATCACGTGTCCAAGGGCGGCAGTATCGGCGACTGTCCGCCAGATTATCGGAGATCTTCAATGCCTCACTCTCATTCACCTGCACCAGGTCATTCGACATCTCCGATTTCACCAGGTCGTACTCGGTGTTCATTCGATCCACCTGCGACCGGTCAAGTTCGGCATTCTGCTGCACGAGCTTCTCGTGGGTGCCTTGAAACATCGGATTCCACTTGCTTCCACGTAGGACCCGGCGTGAATGCAAGGAGGAGGCTGATTTGAAAGCTTTGTGATGGATGGTTGGTTTTTGTCCGGTGGGAACCACCGCAAATGATAAGGATGTGAGCGTCAGGCAGGTAAGAATTGCCCCAATCTTCCAGCACAATCCCGCCCTCGACTGCCCGAGTACGACCAATTGGCTAGAGCATTCAGACTGCAAAAAAGATTGGCCTGTCATTACTCGTTATCGAACTACGGGCGCTTTGCGACATTGGTGACTTATGCATTAAAACACAGACTGGACATGCAAGCCAAGCCTGGCAAGCGAATGTCAGTAACCCGAAAGTTGCATCCCGATAGGGGATTTCGGGTTCGAACCGATCAGGGTTTCCAGGCTATCCCCGGTAGGTGGTTTCCGTCATCGTACAGTCGTCGCTCAGCGGAGTGCTTCCCCGGAAATCATTGACCGCCTGTGAGATTGCCTCCAAGCCACCCCCGCAGCAGTTCTCCAGGCGTTCGTTGCCGAATAAGTCCCCAGCTTCATTTTCCGCCTCCGTGACCCCATCGGTCACCACGATGAGTCGGTCGCCCGGTTTCAACTGATGCATAACGGACGAAAATTGGGCGATGGGAATCAATCCCACCGGAAGGTTGCCGTCTTCGACCTTTAATATCGTTTGTCCAGAGACAATGATCGGCGGCACATGCCCGCAGTTCAGCAGCTCCATTTCACCATTGCAGCCAAACCGGGCGATAACCAAGGTGGCATATTTCTGTCCGCCTATTTTCTCGTACAGAAACCGATTTACGGTTGTGGCCATCTCCGACAGGGGAGCGTTCTCGGTGAGGCGGGAGTACAGCATGCCTTGCAGGATCGATGCCACCACGGCCGCGGAGATGCCCTTCCCGGAAACGTCGGCTACGATCAGCGCCAGTCCTCTGTCGGTGTGAACCAGGTCGAAAAAGTCTCCCCCGATGTCCTTGCAGGCATAGCTGACGGCATTAACCTTGGCGTACGGCACCTCCGGAACCGTCACCGCCATGAGGCTTTTCTGGATTTCGGCCGCGATCTCCAACTCTTGTTGCACGCGACGAGCTGCTTCCTCCGCCTGGACCAGGGCGGCATTTTCCACCAATGCCGCCGCTCCGCTGGCGATGGTTCTCAGGATGTCCTGGCTTACTAACGACAGCTTTCCTGATACAAAATGCGAATCCAGGTACAGGACGCCTTGCAGATCGGCGCTGGCCGCTTTCGCGTTATTCCCCGCCTTATCTTGAATGTTGGTTCGCCGCAGCGGAATGCAAATCACGCTTTTCAGGTTCTGGGCTACAACGCTCTCCCGACCCGACAGCTTTTCGCTGTCCGCCGTGTCGGTCACCAGGAACTCGGAGGCGCTCCTGGCAGCGTCCCGCAGCACCGACTTCGAAATGGTGCTGTCATCATGGATGACTTCGCCGTTCTTGTCGCGGCCGGCGGACATTTGCAGTTCGTTGTTTCCGTCCCGGAGGAAAACGAACCCGCGCTCCGCCTTGGTCAGCCGCAGGGAGGCTTCCAGCAACGTTTGCAGTACGTCTCCCAGCACATTGGAATTGTTGAGTTTGCGTGCCGCCTCCAGAAAGACGTTTAGCATCTCGAAGTCGGAACCCGCGCCTGAACTCGGTTTCCACGACGAAAACTGGCTGATGAATTGTTGCGCGATGCTCGACACCGAGCGGTCGGGATTGAACAGCACAAACGCTGCCCCCTGTACGCCAAATTCCAAGCGATCGTTGCGCGCCAGCTTATGGCGCATGATTCGCTGGCCATTGACGAACGTGCCCTGCCGGCTGTTCTGATCCTCGACGTAAACCCCATCGTTTTGGCGTATGAATTGCGCGTGCTCGCGTGACACCCGCGGATCGGTCAGTACCAGGTCACGGTCGGTCCGCCGGCCCACGGTAAAGGGAAAGTGGTCGATCATCAGGTTGCGACGGTCGGTACCCTCAACCACGACGAGCAGCAGCGGGTCGCTGCCGGTCGTGATGTCGAGCTTCCGTACCCACATTCCGGTTGTGCCCATCGAGGGGCCTCCTGACGGTGGTCCAAGACGAAACTTAACAGGATTCGTTGTAAGGACTATATTCCAAGCGTAAACCAATCTTCCAGTGTAGTCTCGTTGTCCAATGCCAAGTGAAGCCTTCTGCGACTCGCGGTCTATGCCTGCCTTGTCCCGATTCCTGATTCTGTTCTTCGCGGGGGTGGTTAACGCCAGCACCGCAGCCCAGACCCCGTCTCCCGTCATCACGGGATTTGCCCCCGCCAACGCTGAAACCGAGTCCCAGCTCGAGACCCAGTTCAAGTCCTCGATCTCGACGACTCGGATCCGCGATTACCACCGTTACTTCACTCTGAAACCGCATCCCGCGGGAACGAAAAACGATTACGAAGTCGCCCAATACATCGCGGAAGAGTGGAAGAAGCAAGGACTGGAAGATGTCGTCATCCGCCGGTACGACGTCTTGGGAACCAGACCCGTCTCCGCCATGCTGGAGATGGTAGCGCCCAAAAAGTACGCCGCGGTCCTGCGCGAGCAACCTTATGATGTCGACCTCGATACCAGGAATCCCGACGTCGCCTCGGCGTGGATTGGCTTTTCCAGCAGCGGCGAAGTCACTGCTCCGGTGGTTTACGCTCATAGCGGCAATCCCGAAGACTACGAGTTCCTGCGCCGTCGTGGCATCGATGTGAAAGGCAAGATTGTGCTGGTTCGCTACTCGAATCCCTACAGCTATCGCGGATTCAAAGCCCTCACGGCACAGCGTATGGGCGCCGCCGCCCTGTTGATCTATTCCGATCCCGCCGAAGACGGCTACCGGCGAGGCAAGGTCTTCCCCGATGGTCCCTGGGGCCCTGAATCACACATTCAGCGCGGCGCCATTACTTACGATTTCATGGTACCGGGCGATCCGCTCACACCCGGCTGGGCCTCGGTTCCCGGCGCCAAACGCATTCCCGAAAGCGAAGCCGTCTCCCTGCCGCACATCGTCGCCCTTCCTCTTTCCTGGCACGACGCACAGCCGCTTCTCGCAAACATGAACGGTCCCGCCGCGCCCAAGTCCTGGCAGGGCGGTCTTCCGATCACTTATCGCCTCACCGGCTTGGTGCTTGCCCACCTGAAAGTT
>Ga0306921_10003247_pt1 | contig 16486 bp, 12 predicted proteins | sample sta12Cox44000080_FD_203760 | JGI IMG/M metagenome (GOLD analysis project Ga0306921, IMG submission 203760) | Lab enrichment of tropical soil microbial communities from Luquillo Experimental Forest, Puerto Rico - statoxic.12C.oxic.44.000.080 (v2)... | ecosystem: Environmental > Terrestrial >...
CGCCGCGTGGATCGGAAGACTGCCGCAGCGTTTGCCGAAGCTAGCTGACGGAACGGCCATTCGCCGCCAAGAGAAGACAAATTGTCAGCGGGAGAGACCGTTCGACGCCGGCTTAGCGTGGAGCGCGCTTGGCGAGAATCCGCTGCAGGGTGCGGCGGTGCATGTTGAGCCGACGCGCGGTCTCCGAGACGTTGCGGTTGCACATCTCGTAGATGCGCTGGATGTGCTCCCAGCGCACGCGGTCCGCCGACATCGGGTTCTGCGGCGGCTCGGACTTTTCGGTGCCGGTTGCGAGCAGGGCGGCGACCACATCGTCGGCGTCGGCAGGCTTCGCAAGATAGTCGACGGCGCCCATTTTTACCGCGGTCACAGCAGTTGCGATATTGCCGTAGCCGGTCAGGATGATCGCACGCGCCTCAGGACGCTTCTTCTTCAACGCGGACACCACATCGAGCCCGTTGCCGTCGCTGAGCCGCAAATCGACCACAGCGAAGGCCGGCGCGCTTTTGCCGATCTGCGCCAATCCCCCAGCGACGCTGTCGGTGGAGGTGACAGCAAAGCCGCGCGTCTCCATGGCGCGGGCAAGTCGTTCGAGGAACGGCCTGTCGTCCTCCACGATCAGCAGCGAGCGGTCGGAATGGTCGGCAAGTTCGGCGTTGGCCAAGGCGGGAAATTCCTGAGTGAGACAGGCTTGATATGGCGTCGGTATCGGCCGTTGCCAAGATCGCAAAGTGACGTTTTGGTAAATGCGGCTGAACGCCACGTTCGCGTTAGATTGTCGCTAAGATGCTGTCCTTTCTTCGCTTTCGTCGGCCTCAAAGACACCGCGTGGCCAGGCGATCTGCACCACCGCGCCGTGATCAGGAAATACTCGGTTGCTGAATGAGACGTTGGCGCCGGTGCGCTCCAACAGCGTGCGTGCGATGAATACGCCAAGTCCAAGGCCGCCATGCTCGCTCGGGGCGTCGTCGCTGCTGCGACGCCGCGACAGATAGGGTTCACCGATCCGCTTCAGAATATCGGGCGCAAAGCCCGGGCCGTCGTCGGAGATCACAATCTCGACGGTGCTGTCATTCCACCAAGCGTTGACCTCGACGGTCGAGCGCGCGAAGTCGACGGCGTTTTCGAGGATATTGCCGACGCCATACAGGATCGCAGGATTGCGCCTGCCGACCGGCTGTTTACTCCCGGCGACCGCGATGCGCACCTTGATGGCGACGCCGAAATCGCGATGTGGCGCGACGGCCTCCTCGATCAGTGTCGACAGCATCATGCGATCGAATGGCGCGCCGGTCGCCGACAGCTGGGTGATCTTGGCGAGAATGTCGCGACAACGCTGTGCCTGCTCGCCCAGCGTCTTGATGTCGGAGGCGGCCTGGTTGTCGTCGGCAAACTGGCGTTCCAACTCGCGCGAGATCAACACGATGGTCGACAGCGGGGTGCCGAGCTCGTGGGCGGCCGCGGCGGCAAGACCGTCAAGCTGGGTGAGATGCTGCTCGCGCGCCAGCACCAGCTCGGTCGCGGCCAGTGCATCGGAGAGTTTTCGGGCCTCCTCGGTGACCTGGAAGGCGTAGAGGCTCGTGACCCCGATCGCGACCACGATGGAGAGCCAGACGCCGAGCATATAGATCGGCGGCAGCACCAAGGGCTCCTCGGCGTCCCAGGGCAGCGGCAGATAGAAGAATACGAGGACCGACGCACAGGCGACCGCAAGCACCCCGAGTGCAATTGTGAGCCGCACCGGCAGTGCGGTCGCCGAAATCAGGACCGGCGCGAGGAACAGGAATGAGAACGGGTTTTGCAGGCCGCCGGTGAAGAACAACAGCGCCGCAAGCTCGATGATGTTGAGCGCAAGCAGCGCGGCGGCATAGACTGGCTCCAGCCGCTGCATCGGGTTGAACGCCATCTGCAGCACCAGATTGACCGCTGCCGACAGGCCGACGATGACAAGGCAGGGCACGATCGGAAGATCGAATTCGAGCCCCTGCACCACGATGAAGATGGCGGCGAGCTGCCCGAGCGCGGCAAGCCATCGCAGCCGCAGGATGGTGTCCAGACGGACATGGCGCCGCGGATGGCGGAAATCGGAAGCGGCGATATCGGTCATGTGCGCAATTTAGCGTCGCGACGCCGCGATCACAAATCGCGTCATGGCGCGCAGGGGAGGTTGCACTCGCCGCCGCAATGGGAGAATGAACGGCCGCCATGGCTGTGAACGACGATAGCGCAGGGGCAAAATCAGCGGCGAGCCTGCCGGCAGCGGCCGCGATCGAGGTCGCTCGTCTGGTGAAACAGTACAAGAAGGCCCGGGCGGTGGACGACATCTCCTTCGCGATTGCGAGAGGCAGTATCACGGGGCTGCTCGGCGGCAACGGCGCTGGCAAGACCACGACGATCGCGATGATCATGGGGCTGGTGCTGCCGACCTCGGGTCGCGTCGCGGTGCTCGGTCATCCGATGCCGGCGGAAGCAGCTGCCGTGCTCGGCTTGATGAATTTCGAGAGTCCCTATGTCGACATGCCAATGCGGCTCACGGTGCGGCAGAACCTCAACGTGTTCGGCCGCCTCTATGCGGTCGACGACCTTGGCGCGCGGATTGGCGAACTTGGGCGCGATCTCGATCTGACCGAATTGCTCGACCGCCCCACTGGACGACTCTCCGCCGGGCAGAAGACGCGCGTTGCGCTCGCCAAAGCCTTGATCAACCACCCCGAGCTGTTGTTGCTCGACGAGCCGACCGCCTCGCTCGATCCCGATACCGCCGACTGGGTGCGGGGGCACCTTGAGACCTATCGCCGAAGGCATGGGGCGACCATCCTGCTCGCTTCCCACAACATGTTCGAGGTCGAGCGGCTCTGCGACCGTGTCATCATCCTGAAACGCGGCCGTATCGTGGAGGACGACAGCCCGGCGCAGATCATGGCGCGCTACAGCCGCGATACGCTGGAGCAGGTGTTTCTGGACGTGGCGCGCGGGCGCGCGCAGGACGGCGCGGTGCGCGAAACGATGGCGCCGGAGACCCTGTCGCCGGAGGCGATGTCATGAGCCAACTCGCCTTACATCAGAAGATCTCGTTCAACCGCATCGGCGCGATGATGCTGCGCTATTGGTATCTGCTGAAGTCGTCCTGGCCGCGGCTTCTGGAGCTGATGTATTGGCCGGTCATGCAGGTCATCACCTGGGGTTTCCTGCAGACCTATGTCGCGCAGAACGCCAATTTCTTCATGCGCGCCGGCGGCACGCTGATCGGTGCGGTGATCCTGTGGGACATCCTGTTCCGCGGCCAGCTCGGCTTTTCCATCTCGTTTTTGGAAGAGATGTGGGCGCGCAATCTCGGCAACCTGATGATGAGCCCGCTGAAGCCGGTCGAGTTTCTACTGGCGCTGATGGCGATGAGCCTGATCCGGCTTGCGATCGGAATCATCCCGATGACGGGGCTGGCGCTCGTCTTCTTCCACTTCAATTTCTTCGGACTCGGCCTGCCGCTGATCGCCTTCTTCTGCAACCTGATTTTCACGAGCTGGGCCGTGGGAATCTTCGTTTCGGGTCTCGTGCTGCGCTACGGATTAGGAGCCGAAAGCGTCGTCTGGACCTTGATGTTTGCCTTGATGCCGCTCGCCTGCGTCTATTACCCGGTGCGGGTGCTGCCGCACTGGTTGCAATATGTCTCGTGGTCGCTGCCGCCGACTTATGTGTTCGAAGGCATGCGGGGGCTTCTGATTGATCAGGTGTTTCGCGCCGACCTGATGGTGCTGGCGGTTGCGATCAACGCAGTTCTGCTGGTGGCCTCATTTGCGGCATTCCTTGCCTTTCTGCGGAGCGCCCGCCGCCACGGCTCCTTGCTTGGAGGCGGCGAATAGGCACAGCCCCCGTGGATTTGCGGGGCTAGCCAAGATGGTTGGTCATCCCGATCTACGCGTTGACGCAATATTACGCATTGGCCACTATGCTGCGACGCACAGAGGGAACTGAAACCATGCCGATTGGTGAGTTTGGCGGCGCACCGCCATTTGTGGCTGAAGGCAGTCCGGCGCTCACCACGCCGATGTACTGGATGTACGAAATGGCGCATGCCTCGCTCAATCCAGCGCGCGCGGTCACCGACGCAACCAAAATCCTGTTTCAGAATCCGCTGAACATCTGGTCACACACCGAATTCGGCAAATCGATTGCCGCAGCCTGCGAGTTGTTCGAGCGCACCACCCGCCGCTACGGCAAGCCGGAATGGGGCATCCACGACACCGAGGTCAATGGCGTTCGCGTGCCGGTCGAGATCAGGAGCGTGTGGGAAAAGCCGTTCTGCCGGCTGCTATATTTCGATCGCAAGTTCATACGCCCCCTTCGCCATCCCCATCCGCGCGTCCTGATCGTGGCGCCGATGTCCGGCCACTATGCGACGCTGTTGCGCGGCACCGTGGAAGCCTTTCTGCCGAGCCATGAGATCTACATCACCGACTGGTCGGACGCGCGCATGGTGCCGCTCACCGAAGGACGCTTCGACCTCGACGACTACATCGACTATGTCATCGACGTGCTGCATGAGCTCGGTGGCAACATGCATATCGTGGCGGTGTGCCAGCCCTCGGTGCCGGTGGTGGCGGCCGTTTCGTTGATGGAAGCCAAAAGCGATCCTTTCGTGCCGATCTCGATGACCTTGATGGGCGGGCCGATCGACACCCGTCGCAACCCGACCGCAGTCAACAAGCTTGCGGAAAAGCGCGGCCTCGAGTGGTTCGCCAGCCATGTCATCACCAAGGTACCGTTTCCGCATCCCGGCGTCGGGCGCGCAGTTTATCCGGGCTTCCTGCAACTCAACGGCTTCATCAGCATGAATCTCGACCGCCACATGGACGCCCACAAGGACCTGTTTCGCAATCTGGTGAAGGGCGACGGCGATCTCGTCGACAAGCATCGCGACTTTTACGACGAATATCTTGCGGTGATGGATCTTGCCGCAGAATATTATCTGCAAACGGTCGATACGGTGTTTGTCAGGCATGCGCTGCCCAAGGGTGAGATGACCCATCGCGGCACGCCGGTCGACCCCTCGAAGATCGCGCGCGTGGCGCTGATGACAGTCGAGGGTGAGCACGACGACATTTCCGGGCTGGGCCAGACCGAGGCGACGCATGCCTTGTGCACTTCAATCCCCGATCATCGCCGGATTCATTACGTGCAGAAAGGCGTTGGCCATTATGGCGTGTTCAACGGTTCCCGCTTCCGCTCGGAAATCGTGCCGCGCATCAGCGACTTTTTGATTTCGGCAGCGAATCCGAAGTCTCGGCTTGCGCTCGCCGCTGAATAGGTAGCGAAGTCAGGCCAATCTTGTGCGAATCCACCGCAAGCAACGGCAAAACCTGTTGGGCCGGCTTGGCCCCTTGCTTCGCAAACGGCCAAAACGGCGCACAGATTCGGTTCCTGGAAGGAGTGAGTTACACTTCAATTCTTGGGATACCTTTTTTGGGCCTGTTCCACCTCAAAAGAGCGGTTCCGGACCCATTCTATAGGGTCTGACGGCGGCCAAGCCCCTGTATATTGGGCAAATGATTTGTTTTTGCAGCGAGCGATTTCCGTGGAGGCGGATATGGCAGAATCCGCGCGAACGGCTTCTCCCCGGAATTACAGACATGGCCACCCGTGCGCTCCTCTATCGGCGCCCTGCCGAACCCGCGACTCTTTTGGTCAAGCATGGCTCGCAAGTCTTTGCGATTCGCTTGCGACGGCACCGGCGCGCGCGGCGCTACACCTTGCGCATCCATCCGACCGATCGCGAGGCGATCCTCACCATACCGCCGCGCGGCACCATCGTTGAGGCGAGGGACTTTGCGCAGCTACACGGGGGGTGGATTGCGGCGCGTCTTGGGCGATTGCCGAAAGCTGCACCCTTTCAGTCCGGCACGGTGTTGCCGCTGCGTGGCACGGCGCACAGGATCGTGCATCGCGCCGGCGCGCGTGGCACGGTGTGGACTGAGACGCGCGACAGCGGCGAGAGGATCATTTGCGTCGCCGGCGAGGTTGAGTTCATCGATCGCCGTGTGCGTGATTTCCTGAAGCGGGAAGCGCGCCGCGATTTGCAGAAATCCGCGCAAGCCTATGCCGAGGCGCTCGGCGTGCGGGTGAGGCGGCTCTCGATCCGCGATCAATCGAGCCGCTGGGGCTCATGTACCTTCGCCGGTTCGCTGTCGTTCTCCTGGCGGCTGATTCTCGCGCCTGGCTTTGTGCTCGACTATCTCGCCGCCCATGAGGTCGCGCATCTGGTCGAGATGAACCACTCGCCGCGATTCTGGCGGGTGGTGGCGCGCATTTGCCCCTCGGTCGAGCGCGCCAAGAGGTGGCTCGACACCTCTGGCAACGATCTGCATCGCTACGGGGTCGAAGATTAGCGCGCCCGCCCGAACAGTCGATCCATCAGCCAGCCATCAAGACCAGCCGCGGGCTCGGGCCGCACCGCCGCGCGAGCCGGCGGCGCTCGGCTGGGGCTGTTCACCGGCGTGGGTGGCGTCGGCGCGGTGATTTGCGAGGCGATCTGGGCGAGGTTAGAGAACTGGCCAGTCTGCGCGGCCTGTAGCGCCGCAACCGGCACGCCCTGATGCGCCGCACGCATGAAGCGGGTCCAGGCCTCCACCGGCAAGCCGCCGCCGGTCGCCTTCTTGGTCGGCGAGTTGTCGTCATTGCCGAGCCAGACCCCTGTCACCAGATTGGCGGTATAGCCGATGAACCAGGCGTCGCGGAAATCTTGGCTGGTGCCGGTCTTGCCGGCGGCGATCCAGCCGGGGATTTCGGCCTTGCGCGCGGTGCCTGAGATCAGCGTCTGCTCCATCATTACATTCATCATCGCGACATTGCGCGGCTCGATCACCTGGTTGGGCTCATCCTTCTGGCGGAAGTAGATCACCTTGCCGTCCAGGGTCTTGATCCGGGTTACGACATGTGGGGAGACGGAAAGCCCGCCATTGGCAAACGGCGCGTAGGCGCCGACCAGCTCGGTCAGCGAGACTTCGCTGGTGCCGAGTGCGATCGAGGCATTGACCTCGAGCTTTGAGGAAATGCCGAGTCGGTGCGCGGTGCGCACCACGTTCTTTGGCCCCACTTCGAGCCCGAGTCGCACCGCGACCGTGTTGAGCGACATCGCCAGCGCCTGGGTCAGCGTCACCGGGCCGAAATATTCGTGGCTATAGTTCTCTGGCTTCCAGCCTCTGACGTCGAGCGGGGCGTCCAGGCGGATCGTCTCCGGCGTCAACCCGGCCTCAATCGCGGTGAGATAGACGAATGGCTTGAACGCCGAACCCGGCTGGCGTTTGGCGGTGACCGCGCGGTTATACTGACTCTCGGCGTAATTGCGGCCGCCGACCATCGCGCGCACGGCGCCGTCCGCGCTCATCGCCACCAGCGCGCCCTGGGTGACGTTGAACTTCGCGCTCTTTGCGGCAAGCTCGTCGATCACGACCGCCTCGGCCACGCTTTGCAGTTTCGGGTCGATCGTCGTCTCGACCACGATCGACTGTTCGATCTGGCCGACGAGATCGTCAAGCACCTCGCCGATCCAGTCGGCGACGTAGTTGATGGTGCCGGCGCCGGCCGGTTTTACCGAGATCGCGGGATGGGCAATCGAGGCCTGCGCCTGCGCTTCGGTAATGAACTTCGATTCTGCCATGGCGGCGAGAACTGTCTGCGCCCGCTTCTCGGCGCCTTCAGGATTGCGGTTTGGCGCAAGCCGCGAGGGCGATTTGACAAGGCCCGCCAGCATGGCGGCTTCGGTCAGTGAGACAGTGCGCGCCGACTTGCCGAAATAGCGCTGGCTTGCGGCCTCCACGCCATAAGCGCCGGAACCGAAATAGACGCGGTTCAGGTAGAGCTCGAGGATCTCGGCCTTGGAGTATTTGCGCTCCAGCCAGATCGCGAGCTCTGCTTCCTGCAGCTTGCGCTGCAGCGTGCGTTCTTGCGTCAGGAACAGGTTCTTGGCGAGCTGCTGGGTCAGGGTCGAGCCGCCCTGGGAGACGCCCCGATGCAGCGCATTGGTCAGTGCTGCGCGCAAGATGCCGTAGGGGTCGACGCCGTGATGAGAATAGAACCTGCGGTCCTCGATCGCGATAAAGGCCTCTGGCAGGTAGGGGGGAAGGTCTTTGAGCGCGACATTGGCGCCGGCCATTTCGCCGCGCTGGGCGAGCACGCTGCCGTCGACGCCGACAATTTCGATGGTCGGCGGACGCTTGGGGATTTCGAGCGATTGGATCGGCGGCAGATGCGCGCCGACCCATATGACCAGACCGACGCCAAGGATGACCGCCCACAGCGACAGCACCGCGCCCCAGTAGAGCAGGCGCAACAGGCTGATGCGCGAGCGCGACCTTGATCGGCGCCGGGTCATGCTTTTCCCGCGAACCTTGCGCTCACGCGGCGGCGGGGGAGGCAGTGGGCCGGCGTCCTCGTCTTCGACGATTTTGCCCTTGGCGGCGGGCTTTTTCGGTTTCTCTTCGGCGCTCGGGATGCGGTCCTTTGGATCGAGGCGCAAATCGGCAAGCGCGGCCGCAAGCCCAAATTGCGGCTCCTTGCGTACGCCGCCTTTTTTCCGTCTCCACGCCATATACGATATGCCAGCAAGCTGCCCCCGCTGCAGGCTATCGTCGGGAATTTAAGGGCCGGTTACGCAAAGGTTAATGCAGCATTAGTTGTCCTGGTTTCGAGCGCTTTTGTTGCGAGCTCCGGACGAATTGCGTGGGCTCAACCTGGAATAACTCTCGCCAGAAAAGGAGATGGTTCAAGACCTGCTGAGGATCGTTCACTGCTTTTCCGCTCGCCCTTACGGGCTGCGCCTTGATCGAAAAAACTCAACGAAGTGGCGGACGTGAAATGATCCTGGCCACGCGATCACACTCGATCGCGCTGCAGAGCAAGACGCTTATTTCCGCCGCGCCTGTGGAACAGCACGCTTTGCCTACAACAGAGGCTGGCGGAGTGGAAACGCATATATGCGGCAGGCCAAAAGCCAACGGCATCGGCAATCAAAGCGCGCTGGAATGCGTCGCCGAATGCCCAACAGCGGTGGAGAACTTCCTTCGGGATTGCAAGACGCCGAGACAGCAACGCCGTTCCTCTGTTTTTGGTTCCGCTAGGCGGCGCTCGAGGGTTCCCGCCTGATTCGCCACGCCGTGCTGGCGGTGGGTAAGACCTTTGGGAGCTGCCAACCCAGTCCCAGCAAAGTTCTTGCCAACGGCATGGATGGCCGGCTCAAGTCTGAGCCAAGCCCTGGTCCACGCACCAATAGGCCTGGTCACAGACGCCTTTGTCAAAGCGGCAAGCCAGCTATGACGACATCATCCGATCGGTCGGCGGGTGAACTTAACCTGCGGCGCCGGCGTCTTCGAGAATCGGCCCGAACAGCTCCCAGCGCTCGCCGTTGAAGCGCATCATCTGCAACTGCTTGTTGACGCGATAGTCGGTCGGCGAGGTGGTAGCCTTGATGCCCGGCAGCGCAATGTCGGTTGAGACGCCGTTCAGCGCGGCGGCCTGCTTCATGACGTTTTCGCGTGTCAGGTCGTCGCCGCACTGCTTGAGCACGTGAACCAGCAGCTGTGCTGTGGCATAGCCATAAGTGTTGAAGTTCGAGTCCTTGTCACCGTCTGGATAGTACTTTGCCATGAAGTCGAAATAGCGCTTCAGGCCGGGATTGTCCTTCCAGGTCGGATCGAGCGGATCCTTGCCGTAGTTGACGCTGATCACGCCTTTGGCGGCCTCAAGCCCCGCCGGCTTCATCACTGCGCCAACCGAGGTGGCGTTAATGTCGACGATCTGTACTGGATGCCAGTCGAGCTCCGCGATCTTCTTGATTGCCTGCGCCGCCTGCTTCGGCGTCGAAGCGCTGAAAAACAAATCCGTGCCGGCGTCCTTGATCTTGAGAATCTGCGAATCGATGGTCGGGTCGGAAACTTCGTAGGAGGCTTCCGCCACGATCATGCTGGCGGCCTTGTCGCCAAGGCCGGCCTTGATGCCGTTCAGATAGTCCTTACCAAGATCGTCGTTCTGATAAAGGATGCCGATCTTGGCGTTCGGATGCGCTTTCAAGATGTACTGGCCGTAGATGCGGCCCTCGACAAAGTAGTTCGGGTTGAAACCCATCGTCCACCGAAAATTCTTCGGGTCGGTGAAGCGCGACGCTCCAGTGGCAGCAAAGAGCTGCGGCGCCTTCTTGGAGTTCAGGTATTTCTGCACGGCCGCGTTCGATGGCGTGCCGATGATCTGGAAGGTGAGGAGCACCTCGTCCCCCTCGACCAGCTTGCGTACCTGTTCGACTGCCTTCGGCGGCGAATAGGCGTCGTCATACTGGATCAAGTTGATCTTGCGGCCGTTTACTCCCCCCTGGTCGTTGATCATCTTGATGTAGGCGGCCTGAGCCTTGCCGATGGTGGCGTAGGCGGATGCCGGTCCGGAGAATGGCACGGTCTGGCCGACTTTGATCTCGGTATCAGATGCGCCGGTGTCGTATTTCTTCTGCGCCGCTGCGGGCGATGCCGACAGCGCGATGGCAAGCGCTGCACCTGTGGCCAGACCGAGAAGCCCCTTCCTCGTGTCGTTTGCGTCCCTTTGAAGTGGTGATTTGTCGATGGTCCACTGCTTGCGGGCGAGTGTGGCGGAACCGATCTCGCAATGCAAGATGGTGCCGGTCGGAAATGGGCGGGCTCAATGAGCGCAAGGGTGGCGCCTGACGCCAGCACAGTGAGGGTCGCCGTCACCGCGCCAAAGCTGCCAGCCGCGATCATGTCAAGCAGCAAGAAAACCTCGATCTGAAATGCAAGGCCGGATGTCGGGTGGACCAGGCCTCGGAGAAGCGGCAAGACAAGTTGGATTGTTGCCGTCAACGCGCCATGGCGCCATCGTTTGCTTCACCTGGGGCGTCACCGCCGCGGCCATCTGATGCGATCGCAAAACGCTGGACTGACGATGGTCTTGCCTCAAGCCGCCGGCTTCTCCGCCGCCTCGTCATTGGCAAGCAAATGCAACAGCGCGCTGCGGATGGCCGCCTGCCGCGTCGGCGCGCTGATTTGCGCGCCCAAGAGGTCGGTGACGTAAAACACGTCGCGGGCGCGTTCGCCGAAGGTTGCGACATGGGCGGAGGCGATGTTGAGATTGAGCTTTGAGAGCGCGGTTGTGAGCTGATAGAGCAGGCCGGGCCGATCGAGGCCGGAGACTTCGATGACTGTATAGAGCTCCGACCACTGGTTGTTGATGTCGACTTCCGGCTCGACTGCGAAGGCGCGCACCTTGTTGCCGCGGTTCGCGGCGCGCCGCGCCACTGCTTCAGGCAGGCGCAGCTTGCCCTCCAGCACGGCTTCGATCATTTCGCCGATCCGCGTGGCGCGCCGGCCTTCGTCCTCGTCGCGCTCGTATTCCCTGGAGATCGCAATGGTGTCGAGGGCGCGGCCATCGGTTGTGGTGTAGATCTGGGCGTCGACGATGTTGGCGCCGGCGGAGGCGCAGGCGCCAGCGATAATCGACAGCAGCCAGGGATGGTCGGCGGCCCAGATCGTCAGCTCGGTGACACTGCGCGCTTCATCGAAGCCGACATTGATCGCAAGCTTGTGGCCGGCCTGCTCGCTGGCGCGAGTGAAGCGAGCCTGACGGATCTTTCGCGGCAGCTCGACCTTGAGCCAATAGGCCGGATAATGCCGGCCGATATAGGCGGTGAGCTCGGCCTCCGGCCAATCGACAAACGCGGCGCGGAATTCGGCCTGCGCGGCGGCGATGCGGCGTGCACGGTTCACCTCCGAGAAGCCACCCGTCAGCACAGGTTCGGTTTCATAATAGAGCGTGCGGATCAGCTGGGCCTTCCAGCCGTTCCATACCCCGGGCCCGACGCCACGGATATCCGCCGTGGTCAGGATCGTCAGCAGCTTCATCTGCTCGACCGACTGCACAACGCTTGCAAAGTTCTCGATGGTGCGACGGTCTGAGAGGTCGCGCGATTGCGCGACCATCGACATGGTCAGATGCTCCTCAATCAGCCAGGCGACCAGCTCGGTGTCGGCGGCGGAGAAGCCGAGCCGCGGGCACAGCCGCCGCGCCACTTTCGCGCCGGCGATCGAATGGTCTTCGGGCCGACCCTTGGCGATGTCGTGCAGCAAGACCGCGATGTAGATCACCGGCCGATGTTCGGGACGGATCTTGCGCATCAGATCGCTGGCCATCGCAAGTTCGCCGCTATTGCCGCGTTCGATCTCCTGCAGGAAGCCGATGCAGCGGATCAGATGCTCGTCCACCGTGTAGTGGTGGTACATGTTGAACTGCATCATCGATACGATCTTGCCGAAGGCGCGGATGAAATGACCGAGCACGCCGGTTTCGTTCATCCGTCGCAGCACGGTTTCCGCGTCGTTCGAGGTCAGGATCTCCATGAACATGCGGTTGGCATCGGGATTTTCGCGCAGCTCGGGATTGATCAGTTTTAGCGACCGCGTGACGTTGCGCATTGCGTCCGGGTGAAAGGCGAGGTTGTCCTTCTGTGCGAGCCGGAAGATCCGGATCAGATTGACCGGGTCGTGCTTGAACACATCCGGCGCAGCGAGATTGATGCGGTTGTTGTCGACGATGAAGTCGTCGCCGTCGGGCACGCGGCGCCGGTTCATGCCGGGCCGCAAGCGCGCCATGAAGCGGCTCAACACCGGCGCGGGCTTGGCCTGCCCGTCCTCGAGCTTGGCGCACAGGATCGCGGTCAGATCGCCGACGTCCTTTGCGACCAGGAAGTAGTGCTTCATGAAGCGTTCGACGTCCTGCATGCCGGGATGCGAGGTGTAGCCGAGCCGAACCGCGATCTCTCGCTGCAGGTCGAAGGAGAGCCGCTCCTCGGCGCGGCCGGTGACAAAATGCAGGTTGCAACGGACCGACCACAGGAAATCAGCGCAGCGGCGAAAGATGCGGTATTCCTGCGCATCGAACACGCCACGTTCCAGAAGCTCGTCGGTCTCGCGCACGCGGTAGACATATTTCGCGATCCAGAACAGCGTGTGCAGATCGCGCAACCCGCCCTTGCCGTCCTTGACGTTGGGCTCCACGAGATAGCGCGATTGGCCGGCGCGGCGGTGCCGTTCCTCGCGCTCCGCAAGTTTGGCAGTGACGAACTCGGCCGCCGTCCCCTGCACGACCTCCTTGTCGAAGCGCGCCACCAGCTCGCCATAGAGCGGCTTGTCGCCGGTCAGAAAGCGCGTCTCCAGGATCGCGGTGCGAATGGTCATGTCGCCGCGCGCCTGGCGGATTGATTCGTCGACCGAGCGGGTGGCGTGACCGACCTTCAACCCCATGTCCCACAGGCAATAGAGGATGGCTTCCGCGACCTGTTCGCCCCAGGCGGTCTGTTTGTAGGGCAGGATGAAGAGCAGATCGATGTCGGACTCGGGGGCCATCAGGCCGCGCCCGTAGCCGCCGGTCGCGACGATCGCCATGCGCTCGGCCCCGGAAGGAATCGGCGAGCGGTAGAGATGCTGTGTCGCCACTGCAAAGAGGATGCGGATGATCTCGTCCTGCACGAAGCACAGCCGTTCAGCGCAACGCCGGCCGTGACGGTCCCTCAGCAGCACGGTTTGCGCAGTGGCCCGCGCCGCGATCAGTTCCGCTTTGAGAAGCTGCGCCACCGCGGAGCGAAACATGTCCTCGCGGCCTGCGTGCTTTTCAGCCAGCGCCTCGACTGCGGCCGCAATGCGGGCGGTGTCGAAAGCGGAATCGGCACCGTGCTTTGGATGGGTGACCAAAACGTCCATGGCATCATCGGTATCGAACGGAGACGTCGCTGTCACCCGGCATTGTCAAGTTTCAATAGGAAACGGATGCTGCCGTGGCGCGGTCTTGCGGCAAAAATGTTCTCGCCACGGCGGTTGTATGCGGCAGCATTGTCTCATCGACCGCAAGATCTAACGCATTGAAATAACGCGGACTTCTTTTAGATCTCGCGGCAGAGGGCGCCGATGGCAGGCCGGGATGGTGTTGGCCTGGTCTCGGTGATGTGGATCCGTGCTGCCCGATAGCTGGTCGCAGCCGAGGCGCTAACTAAAATCCGTCCTCGGCCGGGCGACCTACAATCCAGTTTCGCTGCTCATGAAGCAAAAAGCGGTTGCTCGAAAGGCAATCCGCCAAAGCCGGCATCACCATCGTCTGGCTGCAGTCGGCGGGTTCCAACAAGGCGCTGGAATTCTTCAACGGCGGCTCGATCTACTTCGGTTCGACCGCGGGCTCGTCGGCGTTGGTTGCGAAAATCAACCGCAACCCGATCAAGTCGATCACCATCCTTTCGCGTCCCGCATGGACGGCGCTGGTGGCGACCAGGAACTTGAACATGGCAATTGTTGCTGATCTCAAGGGCAAGCGTCAGCAGTGACGTGCGGCACCGATTCGCACATCTTCCTGGCCGCGAGCGGTTCCGGAAGGATCATTCTGTTATTGCACCGGGTGCTCGGAAACGTACGACCGCTCGCGCGATCGCAGCGAACCCAAACCGCAGGTCTGAAGCGGGCCGGGACCGGCGATGGCGTGGTGACAGGGGCGAGCGTTTCGGATTACATCCGCGCTGAAGAAGACCAAGGGAGAGAGCAACAATGGATGCCGCCGAACTCCGCGCGCTGCAGGGCCCAATCAAGGAACGCTACAAATCCGATCCGGCGGCTGCCGTGATTACGCTGAAAGCCGAGGGCTCGCTCGAGAGTGAAGGGCTCACCTGCAAGGTCGAGACCGGCCGCGCACTCGCGGTCGCGGGGTTGCATCCGGCGTCCGGCGGGTCGGGTCTGGAACTCTGCTCCGGTGACATGTTGCTGGAGGCGCTAGTTGCTTGTGCCGGCGTGACGTTGAAGGCGGTGGCGACCGCGATCGAGGTGCCGATCAAGAGCGGCAATGTGATCGCCGAGGGCGATCTCGATTTCCGTGGCACGCTCGGCGTCGACAAGGAGGCGCCGGTTGGCTTTGCCGAAATGCGTCTGCGGTTCGAGATCGCGACCGACGCGCCAAAGGACAAGCTCGATCTTTTGCTAAAACTCACCGAGCGCTATTGCGTGGTCTATCAGACCATCAGGAACGGTCCGCAGGTGTCGGTATCGATGAAGTGTGTGTGAGCCGCCACTGCAGTGTGGTCCCCGCGCAAGCGGGACCTATGACCACCCGCAGCCAACCATTGGGACGGCTGCTGGCCGGCCAGCAACGCGAGCCACACCAGCACCGTTGCTGCAAAATTCACGTTGCCACCTTGCCCGCGAGAGGCTTGAGGCGATAAAGCGCCTCCAGCGCCTCGCGCGGCGACATTTCGTCCGGGTGCAGCGCTTGGATCGCCGCGATGAGCTGCTCGGCTTCGCTGGGCGGCACGACGTCGGCGGCCACGCGCGAGGGGACCGCAAACAGCGGCAGATCGTCAACGAGCGCCCGCGCCGTTTGACCTCGATCCTGCGCTTCCAGTTTTGCCAGCACCGCCTTCGCCCGTGTGATGACGGCGCGTGGAAGCCCTGCGAGTCGCGCGACCTGGATGCCGTAGGAGCGATCGGCCGAGCCTGGCAGTACCTCATGCAGGAACACCACCTCGCCATGCCATTCCTTGACGCGCACGGTCGCGTTGAACATCCGCGGCAGTTTCGCAGCGAGTGCGGTCAGCTCATGATAGTGGGTGGCGAACAGCGTCCGGCAGCGGTTCGTCTCATGCAGATGCTCGATCGCGGCCCAGGCGATCGAGAGGCCGTCGAAGGTCGCAGTTCCTCTGCCGAGCTCGTCGAGGATCACGAGCGAGCGTTCGCTCGCCTGGTTCAAGATCGTCGCGGTCTCGACCATCTCGACCATGAAGGTGGAGCGGCCGCGCGCGAGGTCATCAGCTGCGCCCACGCGCGAGAACAACCGGTCGATGATGCCGATCCGGGCGCGGCCTGCCGGCACGAATGAGCCAATCTGGGCCAGCAACGCGATCAACGCGTTCTGGCGCAGAAAGGTCGATTTGCCAGCCATGTTCGGACCGGTGAGGAGCCAGATCTGGCCCGATGTCTGGCCCGCTGCCGGCGACAGGTCGCACGTATTGGCGATGAAGGGCGCACCGTCGCGCTTCAAGGCCTGCTCAACCACTGGATGGCGACCAGCTTCGATGGCAAAGCCGAGCGAAAAATCGACCACGGGTCGCGCATAATTGTCGTCGATTGCGAGCTTGGCGAGCGCGGTCGCGACATCGAGCAACGCAAACGCCTGCGCCGCGGCGCGGACGTCGTCGCCTGCAAGAAGCGCCTGCGCGCAAAGCTTGTCGAAGATCTCGAGCTCAAGATTGAGCGCGCGCTCGCCGGCATTGGCAATCTTGGCCTCGATCTCGCCGAGCTCGGCGGTGGTGAAGCGGACCAGGCCGGCCAGGGTTTGGCGGTGGATGAAGGTGGCGTTGAGCGGCGGCGCCATCAATTTGTCGCCGTGCTGCGTCGTGACCTCGACGAAATAGCCGAGCACATTGTTGTGCCGGATTTTGAGTCCCTTGATAGCTGTGTCGCCG
>Ga0306921_10003249_pt1 | contig 16480 bp, 16 predicted proteins | sample sta12Cox44000080_FD_203760 | JGI IMG/M metagenome (GOLD analysis project Ga0306921, IMG submission 203760) | Lab enrichment of tropical soil microbial communities from Luquillo Experimental Forest, Puerto Rico - statoxic.12C.oxic.44.000.080 (v2)... | ecosystem: Environmental > Terrestrial >...
AAAACCGGCCGAGATACGGCCGAATGCGCAAAGCGTCAAAATAGTTGCAGCTGGCCTCGACGTTCCATTCAACTGACGGACCTTCACCCGTGTTGATGGCGCCTTGACCCATGCCGAATGCTGCTAAGGCATCAAAGCTGTGAGTGCGATCTCGGAAATCGAGATAATCGGGATAGGATTGTGCCGTGTTCTTATCGGTGGCGCTCTCGAGTAAATAGAGGCTCTCGGGCTGGGGCACATTCAGCGGGCGCAAGATCACCCCATTTAGAACGCTGAACACCACGGCGTTTGCGCCGATCGCCATCGCCACCGTCAGAACGGCGGCGACGCTGAAGCCGGGAGACTTGCGCAGTTGTCTAAGTGAGTAGCGAAGATCCTGCAACCAAGTGATCATTTGCTCTCCTCAGTCTGAGAGTCTGGGCAATTCTCATCAAGACAAATTTGCATGGCTTTAGCCAAAATGCAAGGGCCTAAAAAGAAAAGGTTTAGCTTGGATTAGAAGCCTGGCAAACCTACTTTCGTGTCCGCCTGTAATCGCGGGTGTTCAGAAGCGGACAGCGGCTACATCGCTCGTGGCCTTCCGTGCAATGTGCCCGGTGCTGGAATGCCACGACCGCAAACCCGATCCTGGTCATCGGCAATCGGTATGATCCCCGGACGAGGTACGCGAATTCCGTACTCGCCGCGCACCGGCTAGGCAACGCCATCTTACTTACGCTCGAGGGATACGGGCACACCAGTGATGCCGACCCAAGCAAGTGCATTGACAGAGCGATCAAGAACCACCTGATTACGCCAACAGCTCCGTTGGCCGGAAACGTATGCGAGCCGGAGCATGTTCCGTTCGATCCTAATTTTGGCAATGTCGCTTCCTGGGAGCAGCAGCTTTTTGAGTGACAATGATCGCTGATTACGCTACGGGTAGTTTTGGATGCTGCCGACGAGCGGGTAGGCAGACCGCACCTGCCGTGAAGTCGGCAACACCATCAGGTGATCTCCCTTCGAGGCGTCAAAATCTACGGTGCCGACTAAGGTAAAACTGTCGAAGACAAAAGGCAGGCTTCGCCCCACAACAAAGTCGGGCTTGTCAGCAATACTGAAATGAAGGTGAGGACCTAACGACGGGCCGGAGTTCCCGATCTTGGCAAGTAGCACCCCAGCCTTAACGGCATCGCCAATCTTCACGGTCAGGCTGCCCGGGTGCAAGTGCCCATATATCGCGAAGACATTGGGCGCGATTTGGAGAATCACATGATTTCCGCCGTAGTCTTCCTTCGTCTCCGGTTTCATCGGGACGTTTGGAGTCGTCTCCGCCTTACCGTCTTGGATTGAAACGACAGTACCATCGGCGACAGCAAAAACATCCTCGCCAAAAGCATAGTGTTGCTCGAGCTTCTTGCCATCCCCATCATAGATCTTGCCGTCCTTGATCCGGTTCCAGTCAATAGCGAAGGTTTCGGCAGTCTCGATGCGGACGCCGTCGATGGCGACACGAAGGTCCCGGTGGATATTGGGCTCGCAGCAACCGCTGCTAACGACCCAGCCTTCTCCCTTTACCGGGGGCCTGATCAGGATTGCCGGTTTGCGGTTGATCGCGACTTCAGGTGCATCGACCTCAAGGCCGGGCATCATCGGAGCGAGCTCCGACCCTGCTTTAAGGGCGTAGGCAATCTTGTGAGTGACTCGTTCCGGGGCGGTGTTCGGCGGTAAAATCAAATCGACCTCAACTGCGACGGCTGCCGACGGCGGAATGACCGGCGATCCGGTGTGTGCGAAGAGAGGCTGGGTCGCGGCTGAAAGCGCGCTCTTCTCGATCCGCATGAGTTGCTTCCCGGCCTGATTGAGGACTGTAACGCTCGTCAGCGTCACCGGTTCAGGAAAGACGCTAACGACGAGAAGTTCGTATTCAACGTGGTCCATGCCGTCATCCAACCTGGGCTTCGTGAATTGGACTGACGATGATCGCAGTAGGAAGGTCGCGCCCCGCGACCGAAGCTGCTGACGCAAGGGCGAAGATAGCGGTCACCATGGGACCGACGCGCATTTCTCACCTCTTGGGCTGGCAAGCAACCCGCCGAGCTCGCTAAGCCACCAGAATCGATTTCGCCGAACTGGAGAAACGCGGCCTCGCCGGGCTGATCCTGGGGATTAGCAGGTCCATCCCAGATTTGCCCGCGTTGCATCTTTAACCAAAGACTGCTTTCGAATTCGGAGCGCGGGCGGGTCTCGGCCTACTCAGGAGCTCCTCGTTCAATGGGGTCCTGGACGACAAAAGGGGCACAGATTTAACTGCGCCGGTACGACTCCCTTCGTCTTGTCATCCCTCACAGTGTCCTCTGTGCGAGCAGCTGCTGATGACAAATCTCGCCCTAAGGCTGCACCGCTACCCTGCTGTACTCGCACGCGGCTCCCGATTTGATCATCATGCTATTCATGTCCTTGTTGTTGAAGGTCACCTTTTCCTTCATAAAGTAATCATTGTCAGTGTGCGGCACGAACAGGCTCGACGGCGGCGTCACTGGCAAGTCCGGCGCCTCGAAATCTTTGGGCATGGTGAAAGCGAAGCCATAGCAGCCCATCTTGTTCGCAAAGTTCGGTTCCGGGTCCATCGGGCAATCCAGCTGTTCAGTGCCCCAGGCACAAACCCTGTCGTCGGTGCACTTGGGATTACCCGGCTGGCATCCGCATGCATCTTTGCCATTCACCTTCTTCATGGTGCAGAAGCTGGTGGGCTGGCAGAACTTCGACACGCTGTCGTCGAACACCGTTTGCTCACCCGACAAATCGATCGTAACCCGCACCGTCCCGGTCGTCTTGTCAGGCTTCGGGGGAAGGACCCACCCTCCGCCGGGAACCGTGTGGAACTGGAGTTCTGCCGGCAGATTAGCGCGAATGGGAGTGACCGTGAGCTGCTCGACATATTTAGGCCCCACGTAAATGTCGTAGGTCTGGTAGGTGCTGGGCTTGGCATAGATAAAGAACACGTAGTATATCTGCCCGCCGTGGAAAATCGTTTGCCGGGATTGGTCCATAATAATGCAATTGTTGGTCGGGTTCTCGGGATCGGGCGGACAGAACAATTCAATGTCCCTTGCGAAAGCTCCTCTAAATCGAGAACTTAGGGTCGCCCTCCAGGATCTCCATTTTCAGGCTTGGTTTCTCGTTCCTCCGCCAAAGCGGAGTATGGAATTTGACTCGATAATTCAGCGGGCCACCGTCTGCGCGTTCGCTGCGTTCGAGCGGGCGAGGTATGCAAACGAATTCCGACTCAAGCGTATCGGCAGTACACCGAACCAAGGCATATCCATGGCCTGCCATATCAATAAAGGAGGCGTGAGGTGACAGATCTGGGTTGGATAGCGTCCGGGCCTTATCTACGTCGCCGCTTGCTGCGTATTCCAGGCATGACCGTACGCCGTGACGCAGCATCATATTGAAGGTTGGCTGTGGGCCCTGATCTTCAGGGCCCTGTCCTACATAGAGAGCGCGCAGTGGGTGCTTCTTCGGGATCCCGTGCTCGTGCGCTTCCACCAACGTGGGTGCGGAGATGGAGCCCGTTACAAACACTGGTCCAACCGGCGAGAAAGGGTGAGGTGGGATTGACTTCGCCGCCAAACCAGCCCAGAATGCGTGCCGATCGCCCGCGATGGTGACGAAGCCGGTGATGCCACGCTGGGAAACAAAATCGTAGATTTCTCCCTTCTCGGTGCAGGCTGTGCTCCAGTCCTGCAAGGCAAAGCCGGCATAGCCCGGCCACGGCCATGGCTTGGTAAGACCCTCGGGAAGGTTTTGCGGATCGGCGCGCATCTCGAGCGTGGCCGTCGTATTTCCCCATATCTTCCACGCTGCTTTTGAGTGCTGAAGGCGATCAAGAAACCAGATCTTCTGCTCCGCGCCAAGGATCGTTTGCGGCGGTCGAGTTGCCCAGATATTTGGAATGCTGATCTTTTCGTCGTTGGAAGAGATCGTTGCCGGTGGTTTGCCGCCATTGTATGTTCGGCCGGCGTCAAGAATCTCGATCGCGTGCTGCGGGGTCATGCCCGGGAAGTCATGACTGGAAAGCGGCGCCGCTTCCGGCATATCTACGGGCTCTTCCGATCGATAGGTCCGTTGATCAGTGACGATGAGCTCGACATTGCGCCCCCAGCGTATTGCGCGGTAGCCCTTAAGAGAACCGATAGCAGCCAGATTGTTCGGCTCAATACCAAGTCCGTGGTCGTCAAATTTCGTAATGGGAGCATCAACGACCTTAGGCGGCTTAAATTCTTCCAGCGAAGTTGCTTCTGGGCGCTTCACACGAGCCGGCTGGAACTCGAAGAAAGCCTGATTGGCTGCGATTTTGCGCGTTTGCGTTGCCCGGGTCGCTTCGTATTTCTCGAGCGACTGCCAGCCACGCCAGCTAAATTCGTGGTTGTCCCACATGTTGATGAATGGCCAGCGCGCACGCGCATCCTGGATCTCCGGATCGTGCAAGTACCCGCGATAAACAGCCCGATAGTCATCGAGGTTCGTCGGGACATGGTAGTCGCCGATTTTCTCGCCATACGGATAGCGAACAACGTCGCGGAGTCGTCGATCGTACATCCCCTGCGGCCGATCCTCCGGGTACCACACCATCTCGTAGATAAAATCGCCGAGATGCAGTATGAAATCCAAGCGGTCCCTGCTGGATGCCTGATCGTCCTCAAAGATCATCCGGCGATACGCATTCTGGGCGCCTTGATTTACATTCTGACAACTGACAAACGCGAACTTGATCGGCCTGGAGTCGGTCACGCCCGGGGCCGTGATGGTTCGTCCCACACGACTTCCCATCCCGTTCTTGTCTGTAAAGCGATACCAGTAAATATGCGCGGGTTTCAGGCCGCCCACTAATACACGGCACGTCCAATCCGCAGCAGCAGAAACCGGTACATCGGCGGTCGAGATAACCCGCTTGAACACTTCGTCCTCGGCTATCTCAACTCGCAGATAGGCTTGAGAATTCGGATCTGTCTGCGGGTACCGCGTCCACAGCAAAACGCTATTACTGTCGGGGTCTCCAGAGGCTACACCTTCGGGGAAAAGCTCCCGCTGTTCGCGCCAAGGTGTTTGCGATGGGGTGGCCAACAGGTCTCCCCAGGCAATGCAAACTCCTATGGCAAGCGCCAACTTAGCAAATGTTCGACGATCTATAGGACCCATTACTGCCAAGTGTATCTCTGCTCAGAGCGGGATCAACCTGCCTTCACAAGTGTAAGCGCCATATCCGGCCAAATCAGCGGTCTTGTCGAGATAAGCACTGCACTATAAAAGCCTTGATCAAAGTCGCCTAGAGTCGATGTGATCGGTACGACACCCGGTGGCCGCCGCCCAGTCCAGGCGCACTGGAACCGCCCAGCACCACAACCCGAATCCGACGAGGGCGGCGTCCGCCACCAAGAAACCAAGTGCCAGATCATTGCTGACGAGGCTACTTACAAAGCGGGCCGGAGCCAAGACCTCAAAAAGACGGGTGACCTACTCCTCGGTCGAGTGCGCGGCCTGGGATGCAATCAGGAAGGCAAAGGTCAGGTAAATCTTGCAGTGCACAGCGCCCCGAATGATATCAGGTGGGGGCACCGATCAACTCACAACCAAGTCCCCGGCTGTGATCGGGAATCAGCTCGTATCAAGGATGCGAGCCATGGAAAAAAGGAACTCTTGGAACAGTGCGCGGGCAACTGGACGCGTTGCCGCCAATCGGTGGATTGGCGATTGATGTTCGGTTTCTGCACGACGGTCAATTCCGAAGTAAATCCGCCCAGAAGTCGGCCTCGGGGACATCAGCTAATTTCCCTGAACCCGTTTCGGGGCTGGTTTCCTCCGAATCGGACAAACGTCCGGGAACAGAATTGGCTGAAGAGAACAATGCCAACTTGGGCCAACGCCACAAGCCGGACGGGTGCCTGCGACACTAGACGCGCGTGTCGCGATCAAATCGAAAGACGTAACGTAGCAAACCCGCATCCACGACTAATAGCAGCGTAGATCCCGCAGCGGCGGGTACCAGCGTCTTAACTTCGCCGGCAAGCAAGGCTTCCATCGAAACGGTTAACAGCCACAACTGCAGTACCACCGCTGCGGCTACCAAAACCAGAATCGCGGCAAAGAGCGTCGTTCCCTGGCTGCGAATGCTCATCACCCCTCCATTCCAATGGCGTAAAGCTGATCGCCGCGCTGCTCGACGGTAATACGCGGTAATGGACGCGTGGGCGGTCCCGCTACCGGTTGTCCTTGAAGATTGAACAAGCCGTGATGGCACGGACAGAACAGGCCATCTTCGGCCTTGTCGTAGACGACCGCACACGAGAGGTGCGTGCACACCTGGGAGTAAGCGACAATCTTTCCCTCCGCGGTTCGAACGGCAATGCAAGGATCCTGCTCTGTAGGATAGCGAAATAGCATGGAACCATCGCGATCCAGATCCGACACCAGGCCGATTTGACGTTCGAGCTTGGATCCTCGGTGCAGCAGCTTGCTTGCCACGACGGTAATCCAGTTGGCCGAAGCCAGCAGCAACGAGCCCAGGGTGAGGAACTTCACCATCTCTCGACGGGTCACGTAATGGTCGCCGTCCCACTCAATAGGAAGTCCTCTCGCCACTTTGCCGAGCGCGCGCATGCAGGGCATTTTTTTGCTTCAATCTCAGAGCTCATTTTGAAGTCTCCAGTGCGATCTCGCCAGCAGACTCGAGGCCAGGATCGAGTCACTTTCTCCTTTCCTGTCCTCGACCGTTATTCGTGGTGTGGCCACTGTATTGCCACTGCCCTCCAACTGTGTTTCGCGCTACAAATGGCACATGGCAAAATCACGTCCATACGTAGCCCATCATCATGCGCGCTTGGTGATGCATGCCGTCGCCTGGCTTCGCCGCCATTACAAGTGCGGAATTATCCTTTCCGAGCAATACTGCGCTACGGGTGAAATCCCAGACATCATCGCTTGGAAGGGGTTCTGTAAGTCCGTGTTGGTGGAGTGCAAGGTCTCGCGGGCCGACTTCCTCGCCGACGCCGCCAAGCCTTTCCGCCTCCTACCCAAAGACGGAATGGGCAGCCAGCGGTTCTATCTGGCCCCAACCGGAATCATCCGTGCAGAAGAATTGCCGTGTCATTGGGGACTCCTCGAGCTAAGAGGACGCGATGTCCGCATGACGGTCAAACCTGGACGCGCCGATCTGCGCGGCGAAGTCGGCCTCAGGAAAGAGATGAACCTGTTACTCGCCAGTCTGAGGCGCGTTGAAGTGCGCATCGAGCCGCAGACCATCACCGATTTCCTGAAGTGGAAGAACCGTCTCGCCGAATACAACGGAGGCCGCTTGCCTGAAGGCATTGCCGCACCGGCGGATGAACTGAACCTTCACCTGATGGTGTGAGGTATGCGGGTACTGCCGCTTGCTTGAGCGGACTCTCCTAATTTAGCCCAACGCATGCTTGGGCGCGCGTTTGGTTTAAGAAAATCGTTTTCCAGGGGGGTGGAATGGCAGCGGACAGACATTGATGTTCCCAGTTGGTTAATTGGCCTGGCAATGATGGCAATGATTTTCTCGCTGCAGCGTGCGGCAAACAGTGGAAACCTAGCGACACGCAATGCCGGACGGCGCAGAACACCTTTGCGTCTCCTGATGGCACAAGTCCGAGTCGCCGACTATACGTCCATGTGTATCGTGGCGTGCGACCGTCCCCAGCGATGCCACATTCCCGGTAGCCGGACATATCGGCAAGGTTCGGGTTTCCCAGTGCAGATAGGCGCAAATCGATCGAGCTTCGGGGTACGACGCGCTGCGACAGTAAGACGAAGTTACCTGCAGACCGTCGGGAGTACTCCTGACGGCAAATCGTTTTCACAGTCTCGCGAAGGGCGAAACGGTTGTACTATGGTGCCGTTTTCGAGATCAAAAAGGGAAATTCCGGTGAAGAAGTAAGGTAGAGGACTATGGCAAAAGGAAAGGACAAGAAGAAGTCACACAAGCACAATGATCACAAGAAGGCCGACAAGGACAAAAAGCAGAAGAAGGGTCACCACAAGCACCACGGTGGAAAGGCTGACAAGCAGGACGCTTCGGCGAAAAAGCACAAGAAACAGGTGTCCACCGCACCCCCAACGGCCCCTGCCGCCAAGGCGAGCGGCAAGAAGGCCGGCAAAAAAGGCAACCAGCCCGGCGATCCCACCGCGTGTGCCGAACATGGCGTGTGGACCGACGTCACCCAGATCAAGCACCCGCCAGCCAGCCACCCGCCGCTGCAGTTCAGCGCCGTCGATCCCGAGGAGAACCAGCGCATCCTGTCGTCCGGCAAGATGACCTTCGCCATGGTAGGTTGTTCCGGCGATCCCGAGAATGGCGCCAACACGCAGGCGGTCGCGGCTGCTATCTCGGCCGATCCCGACCTCTCGTTCTTCTACCACCTCGGCGACATCATCTACACCATCTCTGGCAGCGACACCGAGGGCAGCGAGCCGGTCAAGCCGTATTCCGTGTCGGCGTGGGACGACCAGTTGTTCGGCCCTACACGAAGTTCCCCAGGAATATCTTCGCCATCGCGGGCAATCATGATGGCAAGTACAAGGAGAAGATCGCCGCGCTGAGAGACTTTTTCCGATTCTTCTGCGCCGATAAAGTACAACCACCCACGGGAGCCAAGCACCGCCGGCAAATGACGCAACCTTACATCTACTGGCGGCTGGACACGCCCTACGCGTACTTCATCGGCTTGTACTCGAACATTGCCAATGGCGGCATTTTGGACAAACCCAGCGACTTCACCATCGCGAACTTCACCGATGGCCCGCAATATAAGTGGCTGATGAAGCAACTGCAAGACGTAGCTGCGGTGAACAAGACCGCCGGAAAACGCCGCAAAGCTGTGTTGCTGATTGTCCACTATCCTCCATATTCCGGCGGGACCAACTTCAATGTTCGCGGCGACCCATCGAAGGGCGGACCTGCAGCCAAGGGCAAGCGTCCGGCGCAGCCCAACAACTACAACGTGCCCTACCTGTCGATGGCGTTACAGCAGGCGTTCAAAGACAGCGGGCAGCGTCCTGACGCGATCTTCTCGGCACACGCCCATCTTTTCGAGCGCGTGAACTACAAGTTCGCCAATAAAGCCGAAATGCCGTGCCTGATTGCGGGCTGCGGCGGACATTCGCCTCTGGAAGAACTGTTCAAAGCCTGCGATGGCACAAAGCAGGACGCTCAAAAGCCGCGCTTTCGATGTGGTCAAACCGGGATCGTTCCAGTTTCCTGCGGGCGACTCGGCCAAGGTCGAATACTACGATGACGGGGACAAGGGCGCCCATTTCGGCTACCTCAAGGTTACCCTCGACGCCACGAAACGTAGCGTGACGATTGATTTCATGGGCGTGCAGAATGGAAAGGTGGTCAGTCTCAACACCAAGGCCATCAGTTTCTGGCTTGGCGGCCAACGTTTGCCAAGTCCTCGCAGACGTCGGTCGCCCACATTTTTTCCGAAATAAGAAGCACCATTGGGTTCGCCATTGCCGCGTGAATTCGCTTTTGGAGCAGCTGGGGATCGAAGTATTTCTGCGTTTAGAGGGATTCGCCGCCTTTACTCGGGGTGCTACCCAACCTCTCCCTTAATGGAACGTTGGCAACCTAGAAGCACTCTGATTAGCAATCGACCTGGATCGGTAACCATAAGTGGGGCAGCATCCGGCAACCGCATTGGCACCGCCACATGGAGGTAAAACGCCGCCCAACACGTCGCCTTGGAGGTCCAGGTCAGAAGGACGGGACGGCGACTTCTCGCTCATGTGGGTTCGGTGGTCGGCGCATCGGAGTGCGTCCTGGCCCAGAGTTCACGGTCACTCGCTAATGGATGCTGTCTTTGACCCCGAGTTTTCGATTCGCGACTTTAGCCCTCGATCGGGTTCGTACTAAACTTGAATTCGATCGCTCGCTTCGAGTCAGTCGCGTTCTTAAGCATCGTTCGATCCGAGGTGCCCCATGCGCTTGCGCATTCCGCTTGCCTGTGCCGCAGGGTTCGTGTTTTTCCAGTTCTCATCTGTTATCGCTACTGGCCAGCTCCGCACACCGTTCTGTCACCCGTCGGTGAGTAACCCGATCGTCGTCGCCTCGCCACAGCAGCGATACGATGCCGGACAGAAAGCGGAGCCGCCGCTGACCGATCAGAATAATGGCTTCGCCTGGCCGGATACGCCGATAGGCATCATCAAGACGGAAAACGGCTACGAGTTTTTTGGCAGCGATGGCGGGCAGCACTCTCGCCAGACGTGGCACGGACACTTGGTCGGCAACAACAAGTACGGATCGGTAGTTACCACATTAGGTACGTTCGACAATCCGCTCGGCTCGGGAAATCCCCAGGACGTGAGCGTCTCCCCGAATCGCGATACGGGCGTGAACCCCAATTATCCAAGTTACGGCTACATGGGAGGAGGCCCGGTCTATCAAGTTCCCGCCGGCATGACTGGGGCGGGCAAGCTGCTAGCCACCTATCACGCGGAACTACCCGACGACGCGCTTTACGCCGCCCTTGGGTTGGCCGCGTCCTCCGATAATGGTCTGCACTGGACTGACCTGGGCGAGATCATTCGCCTGAACCAGGCCTACGAGGTCGGGCTCGACGGCTGGGAAATCGGCGACGGACCGCTTGTGCTCTCGCCCGACGGCAAGTATTTCTATTTGTATTATCCGGATTGGATGGCCAACGGCACGCTTCACATCACGACGCCTGTTGGTGTCGACACCACGACCCGCGTCTCAGTTGCGCGCGCCCTCGCTTCCTCGGTGCTCGAGGCCGCGTTCGGATCATCGCGCCCGCACATTGTCCCGTTCGAGAAGTTCTATAAGGGCAGATGGAATCTGCAACCTGGAATCGGCGGAGCGTCCACGGACCTTATGCCAAGGAATTCATCGCAGGAACGAGGATATATTGACATTCACTACAACAGCGCGCTGCAGCGCTATGTGATGATCATCTCCAACGACACGACGTTTTACTACGCCGAATCCATCGACGCTCTCAACTGGACGACCCCGACAGTGCTCGGCACCTTCGACACGATCGCGGCTTATCCCACGGCCGTTGGGCTGGGCGATGATCCGCACATACTAGGAAAGACATTCTACGTTTACTTTACGCACTTACCGACCGATGGCACAGGGTGGACGAACGGCTCATTGCAGCGGCTGACGCTTACTTGCCAGTAGTTTCGGCTTAGTTGGGATGCGATGGAGGGACTCTGCGGTGTGTAGATTTGTTAGCTGCGACGATATGAGACGCAATGAAATCTCACTGCGCGCAGGAGGTAGCGATTGCTCGTTTCTGTCTCTCGCCCGAGGCGCCGGCTTGACTGCGGTGGTTCTTCTGCTCGCACTCTTGTCCCTCACTGCGCTCTCTAAATCGCAGACCGCGCCTTCGACGCTCGCGACGGGTCCTCTTGTAGTCGATCACGACAGCCACGTCATCGTCATGGAGTACGAGAATTGGTTCGGGCCCCAGGCAGTGACGTTTCAAACGGCAGTCGCCATGCCCCTGCTGCAGTCGGCCGACATGCAAGCCGTGGGCGGAGGCTACGACAGCGCCGATCCCACCGTGATCCGAAAACATCTCACATGGTTCGAATACCTGGGAATTGACGCGGCTCTGATTGAAGTGACCAACAACGTCAGCTGTATTTTCAATAGCGAGTGGTTCGCCAAGGAATATCTTCCATCCTGCACACCCTCCTTTCGACTTTACAACCAGACCATTCGCAACAATACCGGCAATACGTATCCCGCATGGACTCAGCTTGGAACGCGGCTCAAAGTGATCCCTCTACTCGGCGGAATCGACCAGGACGTTTTGTTCAAAGACATCGACGGCAAGACCTCTTTCGAAAAGGAAATTGATTACTTCGGGGCACTCATGCGCCGGTACCCCGGCCTCAACGTTGTTTATGAAGGCAAGCCCCTCATCTTGATTTTCCTTGGCGCGGCGCAGGATCCCAACCGATTGGACAATCCACTGTGGTTCCAAATCAGAAAGTTTCTGAAAGCCCACCCAGACATCGATCGCAAGTACACCTTTAAGATGATGGCAGGGTATCTCGACAGCCAGCCGTATCTTTGGGCAACTCAAAGCACGCCTACCGGACCGGTGAAGATCAATGCGGAGTACGGATTCTGGAGTTGGGTTGATCGTTTGAATCCAACATGCACCGTTCAGCCCTATTGTCCTTACTATCCTTCCTACAATCAGGCCGGACCGCGGGCGGAGAACTTTACTGCCTCGATCCCGACTGCCGGGCAAAATGGATGGGGCTGCCCTAATCCGAATGCGCCACCCTATTGTCCGGATGCGTCGCTGCGATTGGGCGATGACGGATCGTACGCCACCTTCGACGCGTTCATGAAATACGCAGGCCAGGTTGACCCAATTTTTCTGATCATCCATCAGTTCAATGAATTTGTGCCACCTGACGAAGGTTTTGATGCAAACACCGAAGACGATATCGAGCCGGCGAATCTCTGGGGAAACGATCTCGAAATCGTCAAACACCAGATCGAGGTCTACCGGCGGAAGGTCGGCACCGCGCATCAAGCCACCTCGCCGCAGTGAGACGATCGATCTGTCTCGACCTCGGCGCACTGGAAGGCACAATCGCAAATCAGCTATGAACAAGCAGACCGATCTGTCTATCAAGGTGTTGCTTGAATTCGCGCCTTACATTTTCGCAGTTTTGCTTGTCTGCGTGATCGCGCAAACGGCGGTGGGGCTAATTCCCGCGAATCAGGCGAACGTTCAAATCGAACGGCAACCGCACCGCGCCGCAAAACTTGCGGGACCTGTCACGTGGGGATCGCCGGATCAGCCCTACGGCAAACGGCGTCCCGTCACGGATGCGGACCGCGAAGGCTATCCAAACCTACCGCACCAGAGCCAAGAAGCCGATCTTCTCGACGAATTTTACTGACCCTGCCGAGCTGCAAGCGGATTGGAACCTGGTGTCGGATGACAACCAGTGGGGCACTTCCAATCCTGCCGCAGGCCCGGTAACGTGGAGGCGACGAGCGCCGGCTTGCGATTAAGAACCTTAGTTGCGGCTTAGCCACGGTGCACGTTGCATCGGAGCGGGTTGCCGACTTCTCGTCCAGTGATTTAGCGCCCCGACAGAACTGACTCCACGCTAGCTCTAGCTAAACCCGTACACACATGCGGCTGAGCCCACCAGTCATGATGTCTTCTGCCAGTGGTTCGATTACCAGAATCATTCCATGCTCGTTGATCTTTGTCACAATCCCTAAACCTAAAGCTGCAAGCAAGCTGGCGATTCCGTTTCAACCCGAACATCGCCCACGAGCGTGACGATCTGCTTTTGGCGGACGACACCGTTACTGTTTCACCCGAAGTTGCCAAGCAACAAACGTAAGTAGCGATGCGAAGATATTTGAAGCGAGAAATTCAGAATGGAGCGATCTTAGCTTGCCCTAGTTGCGGTCACTCTAGGGACATTCGTGTCTGGCTGCCAGACGAAAACTACGGTGCTCCTAATCCAAGTGGGCATGCCAAGTCAATACGCTTGGCTTTCGTACGCGCCCATGTCGCAGCCGGTCTTGGTTTTGTCCTCCGGGTCGGGACGCGGCATGCCACGCTGGTCCATCTTAAGAAGGTTCCCTGCGAAGTCACGGCAGCCGGTGGGGTTGCCGGCGTCAAGCGCCGGGCTGCCTTGCTGCAGCGCCATGGTTTGCGTGGGACCACCGTTGTTGCTCAGAGCGCCGAGCTTCGGATTCTTCCCATTAAGATCCCCTGGACGGCTGAAAGTGCATGTACTGTCGCTGCTCAGGTTGTAGCCGTGGGACGTGATTGTGCCGGTACAGTTCCCGCCGTTCGCGCTGTTCGCGACAATACTGTTTTGGATAAGAAACGAGCTTCCTCCGTTGCTGAGAGCCCCGCCGCCGCCGATATTCTCGGGGTTGGTGCCAAAAGTCGAATTGCTGATCTGGACGGTTCCCCCGTTACTGTATATGGCTCCGCCGCTCGTCGTGGCGCTGTTCTGGCTAAAGGTACTGTTCGTAATGGAGAGGGTACCCGCATAGTTATAAATCGCGCCGCCGTAGCCCCCATTGTTCCCCTGCGACGAATTGGTGTTGAAGGTGCTGCCCGTGACCGTCATTGTGCCCCCGTTGCAGATGGCGCCGCCGGCGGTGATGTTGTTATTCGCGTAGTTGCTGTAGAAGGTCGAGGCCGTGATTGTCATCGTGCTGCGGTTGTCGATGGCGCCGCAGCTCGCGCTGTGTCCGAAGAAATAGGGGCTGTTCCCACTGAAGTTGGTATTGCTGATGGTCGCCCTTCCGGTATTCAGGATAGCGCCGCCGTAGCGCGCCGTATTCGTATAGAAATTGCTCCCGTTGACGGTCAGCGTACCGGCATTGTCGACACCTCCGCCGCCCGAATAGCCGACACCGTTTTTGATGGTGAGATTCGACAGCGTAAGACTGATGCCGGCGCCGACCGTGAAGACATTGGCGCTGTTGGTGCCGTCGACGATGGTGGTCGCCGCCTTGGCTCCGGTCAGCGTCAGCTTAAACGGGATGCTTAGATTTTCCTGGTAAGTGGCCGCGGCAATCTTAATGGTGTCGCCGGACGCCGCAAGCAAGATCACGTGTCCAATGGTGGCGCAGGCGGTTTGGGGCGTTTTGCAGTCGTTGCCGTCGTCGCCGTTGTTGCCGTCGACGTACCACGTTGCCGCCATCGCCGATGGAGCAACCGCTAAACATAACGCTATCAACAGCAGCCTTGGGTACAGGAACCTCATGACAAGCCTCCATGGAAATTCGCTTGATTTGACGACGAGGTACCAAAAGCGAAATGGCCCACTGCAAGTGCTGTAATTGCAAACCTAAGGTAGGCAGGACGGCCTTTCTTTCGTGAGGACGAATTTTCGTTCAACCGCTTTCCATTTGTCAAATTGGGGGATCGGTATCTCAATGGGGACCGATGATTGGCTTAACATCCCCGTTACACTCATGATCCGATCCGGCTTCCCGTTTCTCGGGATTGGTGGTGTAATCGGGGTTCAAGAGCGCTGTACAATCATCTTGCCAACCCATGCGCGAGGTAACCAATGTCTATTCGCGTTCGCATGACGCTTTGTTTCTTCGTCGTTCTGGCTGTTGTGCCGTTAAGCTTTGCGAAAGACAAGAAGAAACAGGTGCTACCCAACTACGTGCTGAAGGCGCAGACGGTTGCGGTCGTGATTCGTCCTGAGGCTGGGGAGCCACTCACGAGTCCAGCGGCAAACCGAACCGCCCAGGTGAACGTGATGAACGCGTTGGCGAAATGGGGCAGATTCAGGGTGGTGTCGGACGCACAGACTGCGGACTTGATCGTGGCTGTACAGAAGGGACATGCGAATGGTCCAACCATCCACAATTCCCCAGCTGACTCCCAACCGGTTACGCTTGACGGAGGTGTTCCCCCGGGGGATGGAGGTATTCCCCCGGCTGGCGTGAGCCGTCGTTCGCCCGATCTCACCAATCCCGGCCTGGGTAGACCGTCATCAGGTAGAGCGCCGAATATCAGCAACGAAGCCGGTATGTCGGAAGATAGCTTCGAAGTCTATATCGGGGGCGTTGACTATCCACTCGATGCACCTCCGGTCTGGCGCTACATGGCGAAGGACGCGTTGAACAGCCCTCAGATGACCGCAGTCCAACAGTTCAGGAACGCGGTCAACGAGTCTCCGACCAACTGAGCCAACAGAAGCCCTGAGCGGCTGGAAGGCAATGTCTACTTCAATCTGACTTGGGTGAGCGAGGCGAATTCCCAAACGTTGACGCAGACATCACCGTTGTAACATCGCCTTTACAAGCAATCGGCACAGTGCGGGATTGTGAGTACGCATGGGCCTGCGGCCCACCCATTGACATGAAAATCGGGTTGAGTGTGCTGTACGCTCAAGGAGCGTGGACGGCGCAGGTCTGTTTACGCTCTGGATGAAGTGAGACCGTTTGTGAGTTTGATCGGGAACGGGCGTTTTGAACCAATCTGTGTCGCGCCATCCCTCCGAGTAGGGTGGTAGCACGTGACGGTGTGTAACCTATTTCGCGTGCGTTCTGCCGCTTCCACGCCAGGCGGAAGCGCTGAAGATCGCGGGAATTGATGTACACAAGAAAGTTTTGATGGTAGTGGTGATCGATGGGAGTAGGCCGGAAGAGAAACCGACGCGGCGGCGATTTGTCACGATGCCGAGCGAGTTGCAGCGATTCCGAATCTGGTTACAGGAGCAGGGGGTCGAAGAGGCGGTCATGGAATCCGCTGCTCAGTACTGGCGGTCGGTGTGGCTGGAGTTCGAGCCCCATATGCGTTTGCACTTGGCGCAGGCGTTTTCCAACCGTGCTGCGCGGGGACGCAAGCATGACTTCAAAGATGCTGAGCGGCTGGTACGGCGGCTAATCGCCAATGAGCTCATATTGAGTTTTGTGCCCAGCGGA
>Ga0306921_10003250_pt1 | contig 16478 bp, 19 predicted proteins | sample sta12Cox44000080_FD_203760 | JGI IMG/M metagenome (GOLD analysis project Ga0306921, IMG submission 203760) | Lab enrichment of tropical soil microbial communities from Luquillo Experimental Forest, Puerto Rico - statoxic.12C.oxic.44.000.080 (v2)... | ecosystem: Environmental > Terrestrial >...
TTCATAACTTTCGCTCCGCTGTGCTTGGATGACAGCTTTTCTGGGAAGATTTCCATCCTTTCCTTGGTAGGCCAGCCGTCCACCGCCATCAATGCAGAGAGCATAAAGACTTCGACCTTCCTGGATAGGGCACCAGATGGGCAAGGCTTGTTCGTCTCGCAGCCCAGTTCGCGCGGATTCGCACTTCTCTATCTGGATCTCCATGGAAAAACCAAAACGTTGTGGGAACAGGAAGGAAGTCTCGGCATTTCGGCTTTGCCTTCCCCGGATGGACGTCACATTGCCATCAGAGGCTGGAACGTGAGCAGCAACATTTGGATGCTGGAAAACTTCTGAACCACCACGTGTATGACAAGGCTTCGTGTTTAAAGGAGGCTTGCTCTCCCAAGTTATCGACGATCTGTCCCGCGTTTGGCCCGTGTCGTGATTGAGTTGCTTTGCCGCATAAGGTCGAACTGGGAGTTGCGGTGAATCCTACGGCTGTCGGGGCTTGCTAAACGCGCGTTAGAATGCACAAACTGGCCTTTTGGCCCGTTTTTGAAGCTTTTTTTCGCGCGTCTTTGGGCTTTTGAGAGATTCGGTAGACGCCGCTTTCTGCGCGTTCGCGGGACCACAATCGGCATGAAATTGCACAAAAATGTTATCTAGTGCCCCTGAGGTCCGGCGATTCGGATTGCTGGACGACGGGATAACACCTTAGGCGGTCATTCTGGCGCTATCGCGGGCGCACAGCAACGAATCGGCTGCGAATCTTTCATGCCGAGCGCGATTCCGAAGTGCCACAGGTGTGAGTTTCGCCTGTCAAGACGCTAAAAGACAGCAAGTACTGCGGTCTTACTCAAACTTGCCGGGCGCAATTAGGCGCCGCGAAACCTCCTGGTTGGATGTATTGTTACCGTAAAAGCGCCTGATTCCGGAATTCCGCAAGAAAGCAAGAGGAACCACAAATAGCTCAAATATGGGCAATTCATGCCTTTTAAGGGTATTTTCCCCATATCAGCGTGGGATCGGCAGCGGAGAGGCTAAGGTCGAACGAAATGCCAAAACAGCTACTTTTCCCATGGATGCCGCAAGGTTTCCATTGTGTTTGTTGCCGCAGCATATCGCGCTCACGGCGGCGACTAAGGACGGAAGCCGGGCCTAACGTGAAACGCAAACGCCGAGTACGAGTCCTGTCGAACTTTGAGGAGAGAATGATGCGCGGGCTACACCTGAAGAGCGTCCGGCAACTGGACGCCCTGATGAGGGGGCCCGTGAGCCAGTACGCGGCGAGCCACTCGGAGCCTCCGGACGAACAGTACGAACTACTGGAGAAAGCGTACCAGGAGCAAGACCGGCAGTTGGAGGCGCAGCAACGCTTCGACTCGCTACTCGAAAGCAAGTACCTCAATTGAGCTCGCCGTTGCGCCATTCCTCCGACTTTCCATCCGAGCCGTTGGTAGTGTCACAGGTGTGACACTGGGGTAGATTTCGCAGGTCTTAAGCACGCGCAATTGGCGCGGGAGGGGTGGGAGTCCCAATTTTCGACCGGCCCAATTTGGGATCCTTATGCTTCGGACGATGAATTAGTGATGTGTCCAGCGCCGGGGTTCTGGCGGCGGGATCCTGAAACGGTGAGCAGAAACGAACTTGAAGCTTGCATAGGGCGGATCCGGGCAGCACATGAGGCCACTCCTACAAGACCTTAAACAGATTCCGGCCGTGTGGAATGACATCTGCCAGCTTATGGCCGAGCAATCCTCAATTGCCCCTTATTAAGTTCCCAATTTCTGCAACAAGCGAGCGACTATATTCAGTTGCAGAACTTCCAAATAAGCGCAAATTCACGCTCTTTTTAGGGTTTCGGAGGCAAAAAGCGGCCAAGATCACATGCGGGATCGCACTGGATTAGACTTCCGCTCGTACCCATCCGCACCAGCGTGCCCTGGCAGGCTTCTTGAACGCGGTCTACCTGCGCGTCCTGCAGGCGTACGGAAATACGGCGCGACCTCGACATCTAATCGTCTGACTCGCAGCGCGACCTGGCCAACGCGCGACAGCAATCAAGCGTCCGTAGCAAAATGTCAAGCACGATTCTTTACCGCGAGGCAGGGAGGCGCTGATTCCGAAGCTCCCAGTTAAGGGCCAACTCATTGATTCCTTCAGGGGAGCACGAGACTCTCGAACAGACCACATGGAAGCACGTCTTAGTCAATATCGGCGAAGCGCGACAACACCGGGAAGTTCGGGACAGAAACTGTAGGACCTAGATGAAGGTGTCACATATGTGACACGGGTGGAGATTTCGAGCGGGTCACTGCCCACGTCAGCAGTCGGTCTTCAATCGGTAGGGTGCCTTCTTGTGTTTTGTGCTCATCACAACTCCTTTTGTGCCGACTCGATGTCGGCAATGATTTTTTCTCTTGTGTTTCGTTACGAGTCCACCTGCAAGCCAAGTCGCTTTGATGGTGCGCAGCTTCTACGCGAAGCACCATCAGCGTGGCAGGTGTTACGCCAATCGTTTTACTAAGGATTCGTAACGCGTAACACCCCTGTTACGCACCGTTACGTAACACTCGTAACGTTCACTTCGACAGGTCAGATCGATACCGGCGCACGGTGCCCTCAACGACTTTGATACCTTCTTCGGCGAACATTTTGACGATCGCGGGGCTGGTGAGAGTAGGATCGGCGTCGAGCCATTGACGAAGCAGGGCAATATTGGCGGATCGGGTCTCGCGCATAACGGACGTCGCACCGCCTTTTGGCTCCGGCTCCTGCTCATCCATAAGCGATCCGCACACTCCGGGCTCCTGGTGCATGACGAAGTCGCCCAATTGATCGATTGACGGGCGTCCCGCAAGTTGAAACGGTTGGCAGGCCTGGAAGTCGCGTGCTTTTACGTTTTCAATGTGCACAATGTTCTGCTCGGCATCCAGTTGCTTGACCGCCCAGCATGCCGCCAGCATGGCCCCAAGGTCCCCAGTGCCACGCAAAGAATTCTCTAGGGTCATGGTGTTGTCTCTCCTAAAGCTCTTGGCGGAATGGTACGCGGGCCCACGGCCAGGGCTCCAGCCTCCAAAAGGCGGAAGACATTTGTGGCTAGGCCGCGCTGGTTATCTGAGGCGCTGTTTTCCTCGCCCTCGACCCACCGTATGGCCGTGTCCATGAGCACTAATGCACCCTTCACGGCGTGCAAGATACGAGGATCTTGGAGGTCAGGGGCGGGTCCCTTCGATAGTGTGCGGACCAGCAGCCTGGCTGATTCGACGTGGTCATAAAGCCCCATGAGCTTGAGCCGATGCTTAAAGGAACTGCGGCCGCATTCCGGGATGAGATACAAGACCCGCTCGGCTCGCTCGAAGACGGGAAACGTTCCCCAGAGTTTCGTTGGGGGTCCCGCAAGAGCCGCTTTTGCAGTCGAGAGCAAGAGCCATGTCTTGCCGTGACCGGAAAGGCCAGCAAACCCGGTGGCGCCTTCCTTCGGCAGAAAGTTTTCGATCAAAAACGATAGCGGTTGCGCGTTCTCAAACTCGTCGAATGAGTCGAATATCGCTCGCCAATTTGATTCCTGCTTCCACTCGTGCTGCAGTTCGATAAATCCAAGCAGAGCGTCTTTGTTACCGCCTCCAGCTACCCAGTCACTTAGATCCTTGCAGCCTGGAAGCTCGAGTATCTTCAGCGAACGAACACGACTTGTGAGCTTCTGCCCGACGTCGGCCGCGGTTTTCCTGCCGGCTTCGTCTGCGTCAGCAATGATCGCGACGTCCTTGCCTTGCAGAAACTCAGCAAATTCTGCGAGCCAGAGCTTCGATGAAGTTGCTGCAATGCCGAGTTTTGTAGCCGCACCTGTGTCCTTCTCGCCTTCTACAATTAGAACGAAATCCGAGGCGAGGATTCGAGGCAGGTTATACGGCACGCGGCGCACGTGTCCCAGATTCCATATCCACCCTTTACCGTCTGGGCGGCGCAACCTGAAGTCTTTTGGCTCATAGAGTACGTTCTGGTATAGAAGCTTGCCCGTTTCGTCTACGTAGTCGTAGGTCGCTACGACCCGGGCCTTGGAATCTCCGGATTTTGTACAAATCATTTCGGGCAACAGCCCACGATCACGCAGCGATTTGCTTACTGTCCGTTTGTCGCTTGGATCAAGGTTTTCGATGAATGCGGCGAGTCGCCAAGGCGTGCCACTCACGTTGCAGGGAAAACACGCGAATACGTTTTTCTTAAAGTTGACCTTCAAGCTTGCGTGCACGTCTCCATTACGATGGTGCTCGGGATGGGGGCAGCGCCATACGAGTTCATTACCTTCGCGTTGAATTGGCTCACCGAGGAAGGCACGCGCGACGGATTCGCAAGTGAAGATGTTCATCCCGGCTCCCGCGTCGGCAAAGCTGATCAGGCGTGCCTCTTCCATCTGAAACAATTCGATTTCGCGCAGAGTTCAGCGGATGTCATTGGCGTGGCGTTTCAAATCGCACGTGGTTGCCACGCTGGAATCACTTGAATCGTCCGAAGTTCCAGTGATTATGGGGATGTCTTGCCGGGCAATCTGCTGGATTGAAGCGGATGTAACCAATCGCCGCCGTCCCACCCGCCGCGAAAGGAGTAGTTTTCTGGCAATTAGGTTCTCAACGCTTCTTACACTGATGCCAAGAATTAACGCAGTCTCGCGTTTCGAATACAAGAGTTTGTCCATTAATTCCTCCTGCGCGCAGTTTCGTACAGGTAGGGAATCTTGAACTGGACAACTCGCCAAAATCAGGGTATCGAAATGTCCGGCCGTGCTGGTGAGGGGCTCACATGTCGTTTGAACATCTTCCGAAGTTGGTCGGCAGTGAAGCTCCTGGGCGCCCCTGCAGCCTCTGCGGCATCCGTAAGGAGTCTGGCCAATTGATTCTCAAAGAGGCTGCCCGTTTGCGAATGGACACATGAGAGCAACCAAAGGAGGCCGAGATTTGCTTCTTTTTGCGAGTTTCGACGCAGACATCTCCCGAAATAAATAGCCTGTTTGTCAGCCCAATCTGCGCAATCACGCATTGCCTGAAACGGTCCTGCAGAGGCTCGCAGCTTAGTTTTTTTGTTCTTGTATCGTGCAAAATCCTGGTTAGCGAACGGCGAATAGAAGACTAAGTATGTGGGGCCATCCGCAGCCAGTCGCTCCCCGTGATCTGCAACCGTCCGCAGCTGCATGGACAGACTCTTTAGCTCCTGTGATCGTGAACGCATTTGGTCTGATACGGATTTTCCCGGGCAGATAATTACAGCCGCAGCGATAAGATCCAGTAAACTCGCGCGGTTAGCCCCCGCGTCAACGATAGGGTTTAGGTCTTGTCTCGAAATAGACCCGGTGGCGAGCAGTTTGCCCTTAACCCTAACAACCAGTGCCTCGTATTCGTTAATGGTTGGGCGATTGAGCTCACCTCGCTTCAAGAGACGACCGGCAGGCTGGATCGCAGCGGCTGTCCGAATCTTCCTTCTGTCCATACAAACAGACTGCCCTGCGTATCAATGCGTGTCAACGCGAGTCAATTCCGGGAGTGACACGTTCCAATCGGCCGTTTCGGCCGTTCCGGACCGAGGCTATTTCGGATGAAAGCAAGAAGTTCTTGACTAATCTAACACGATGGGTTATTTGGTGCTGACTATGCGATGCCGAATCCATGGGATCCCGCTCATCTGTTTTTGCCCCGCGTGTCGTGGCTCAGTTCGCACCAGGCGGAAAGCCAAGGCGTCGCGGCAGAATGGCAGGCTCGGCGGGCGTCCGAAGAAAGAGAGCAAACAATGAGACAACGTGGCGTGTTCGAAAAAGTGCCCGGCTCTGGCGAATGGTGGATCCGCTACACGGACGCCCAGGGCCGCTACCGGCGCGAGAAGGCGGGCACTAAAGGCGCAGCGATTAGTCTCTACCAAAAACGTAAGACAGATGCCCTCATTGGGAAGAAGCTTCCGGAGAAGCTCCGACGCCGTCACGTGCTTGTCAACGAGTTGTGTGATGACGCGAAGGGGTACATCGAACAAGAGTATGCGAAGCCAAAGCACGATCTGGGCAGGCTTGAAGTCGTTCGAAGCTGGTTTGGCACTCGGCCCGCGGACTCACTGACGCAGCAGGATATTAAATCGGTTTTGGCACGCGCGAAGCGAGAGAACGACTGGAGCGCATCGAGTTGGAACCACCACCATACTTTGCTATCGCTGATGTTTCGATTGGCAATCGAGGCAGGCAAGGTCGAGCGAAATCCTATGAGCGGCGTTCGACGGATGCAAGAAGATAACTCGCGGGTCCGATTCCTGACGCTTGCCGAAGAAGAAAAACTCGGGGAGGCGATCCGCTCGAATCCACTGTGGGTCGACCACGAGCCCGAACTGACACTGTCATTGAGCACGGGACTCAGGCGCGGCGACATGTATGAGCGGTTGGTCTGGGAAAGTGTTGACCTTGTCGAGAAGATTGCGACAATCCCTCGGTCGAAGAATGGTGAGCCGGTGCACATTCCCCTGAACGCGGATGCCATGCGCGCGATCATGATTTTCCGATCGAGAGGCGAAGCGACTGGCCGCGTCGTCCGCAATCGAGCAGGCGACACGTTACGGTACAATAATTTCTGGTTTGTGCCTGCCGTGCGCGCAGCAGGAATCAAGAATTTCCGTTGGCATGATTGCCGGCATACGTACGCAAGCCGGCTGCGTCAGCGCGGAGTGCCGCTCGGTAACATCGCAGAGCTTCTCGGCCACAAAGGGCTTGCAATGACGAAGCGATACGCGCATCTCGCAATTTCGAACCTGCATCAGGCCGTCGCGCTTCTGGAATCGAATAGCACCACAGTAGCACCAGATGCCGAGAAGCAAGAGAGCGCGATTGAATACGTACATTAAACCGCGTAGTCTGTGAGTCTTACAGCACCGGGGGCGAAAGAGGTCCGGTGACTTCCGTGGCCTTCAAAGCCATTGATCCTGTCCTTCGCGGCCAGGATGGTGGGTTCGACTCCCACACGCTTCCGCCATATCTTGCTCCTTCCTGAACACTTGACCTCTGCGCGAGAGAACTTAAGGGAACACTATGACCGCTTTCATGTTCCTGTGGGCAGTAAAAGCCGAACTAACTTACTGTTCGCTTTTCGCAGACGTTCAGGTACGGCCCTCGTGTAGACATTCATCGTCGTGCGGACGTCTGCATGACGGAGCAGTTCCTGCTGTACCTTGACATCCGTGCCATGCTCGTTGAGCAGAGTTGAATACGTGTGCCGAAATGCGTGCCAACCGAGTCTCGTCGTTCCGACCTTTTCTCCCGCCCGCAAGAGCCAGCGACGTTGTGCGCTCCAAGGGTGCACGGGCATCCCCGTCCGTTGGCTGGGGAATACCCATTCACTTTGAAGAGAGGAAGGCGATCTACGCCGGTGCTCTCGCAAAATTGTCTCTAAAGCGAGGTCGACCGGCATGGGCCTCCTTGAATTCTCCGTCTTGGGCTCGCCTACGTGGCCACAGACCCAGGACCGCCGAATTTGCACTTGACGTGTGTCCCAATCGAAGTCACGCCACTGCAATCCGAGGACTTCGCTGATTCGCAGTCCCAGACACCCGGCCACAACGCACATCGTGCGATAGGGCTCCGGAATGTGCTCAAGAACCTGTCGAAACTGTTCAATCGTCAACACAGCTGGCTGACGCACACGCTTGGAAACGTCTTTTACTCGCACGAAGCCCATAGGGTTGGTTTGATAAGGAAGCAACTCCCATCGCATCGCGCAATTGAAGACGATCCGCATTTGATTCTTCAAGTGCCCCTTGCTCTTCGGCGCAAGGTCGAGTCCCTTTAGCCACTGTTCGACAGCCAGCGGCTTAATCTGTTCCAACGAGTACTCGCCCCACTTGGGCTTGATGTGGTTCTTCAGCCATGATCGATAGCCTCGCGCGGTCGAGTGACGGCCTGGCAGCTCTTCTGCGAGATATCGCTCGATGACCGCACCGAAGGTCACTGCCCCAGCGCTTGGATTGTCTGCATTAATCCGAAGTAGAAGAGTCTGTGCCGCCCTCCTGGCTTGGGACTCGGTAGCGTGTTGTGCGACAGTTCCAACAATAAGGCTCTTGTGGCAGTTGGTCCCGTCCAGCAAATGCTCCCGATAACGCAGCGCCCAAACATCCGGGCCCTTCTTCCTTGCTTTTCGCTCAACACTTCCGAACTGATACCGTTGCCGCTTGAACATTTTGAACCTTCCTCCTAGTCCAAACGGCACGGATGGCGAGATGAATTTATCCGAGATCGGAGCCATGCGTCTAGTTCTGTTACGCGAAAATACCAACGGCCTGCTACGCGATATCCAGGCAGCGTTCCCTTGCGTGCGTAACGTTGCAATGTCTTGACATGGATATCGCCAAGCAATCTCGCGGCGTCCTCGCATCCAATCAATGGTTCAAATACGGGTGCTTTCATCGTCCACCCCAGAAGCTAGAGCGCTACACCAAGCCTTTCGATTTCGCCCAAGCTAGTCGTTCCTGGCCTCGTTGTGTAATCCACCAGCGATAGATCCCAATTCGACGGGAGTGCGCCGGACGCGACCATCTGTCCAGCTCACGGCGAATCAAACTGGAGGATCGAAGGCGCCGAAGTCTTGTCGCCAGGCTCGCGCGGAAGGAACGCGTGTCCCAATGCTTTTGTCCAGACCTTTTAGCCAACTGAGAGCAGGTTGCACCGAAGAGAGCATCGGAAAGTAGCTTGAGAATCTCGAATCGGGTCATTTCGTCTCCACTGCTGTCACCTAAGCTAATAGCGGTCAAATTTCCCTGCGTCAGGAACGTGAATATTTACTATGTTTTGTTGAAACAATTTTTAATTTCCAGTCATTGTTCTGCTGGACAAACTCAACTTGCTTGGTAACAAGAAATCCGTACAGCAATCGGCGAAAGATACTGGAATTAGTCAGGTCGCTTTCGTGCGCGGCGTCGGCAAGTACGTCCAATAGGTCCCAGCCGACATATAAGGAGACACGCGATGAACTCTGCTCTCGGGGCGGCTCCTCCAACGTTCTAAGATCGTCCCGAGTTAGGGACGGCAATTTGTCGGTTAGACGGCGCGCAGCTTCATGGAGCGAGATGCCTTGCCGCTGTGCCGAAGCCCGCAAAGCCTCTAGCAACGATCGTGGTATTCGCACGCTGATCAGTCCGTCTCCGCTCATTCCACTACTCGCTTTCCTTTTCTTAACCTGCCCTCCAACCGCCGAATGTTTTCGCGGATGCCTGCACGAAGCCATTTCGGTGTTCGGGGAGATCGCAGCGCCGCACGCCAACCTTTCAGACGGAGACGTGGATTCTGGTAGATGTTGTTTCTCGTTCCTTCGGCTGCGCTTTGCTTTGTTTTGCTTTGCATATTCCCTCCGCATTAAACTTACAAGATGCGCAGGTCACGCAGGCAGGGAAGTGCTCCAAAACAGGCGGAAAATCAGGCTCAAACAGGCAAAAGGAGGGGTGTGTCGCAGGTTTCACGCAGTGAGCGACACACCCCCCAGCCGGACGCGTGGCCGCTCAAAGATCAGATTCGCTGGGCCGAATGGAACTTAGAGACGATGGTCGCACACCCCGAGCTTGTGGACGTATCGGAGAGGCTGCCGAAGCGAAAGGATTTGGAGATTTGGCTGCTTCATAAGCGTGATCATAATCACCTGTCCCTGCGCCAACTCGCACGGCGATTCCATGGCAGTATCGATTCAAAAAGCATTAGCAGTATTCGGCGCGCAATCGAACGAGTGGAAAAGAGAAATCCCGGCACATCTAAATTCGCGGGACTTTCGAAAAGTGAGCAACGCGCGGTGGCTTTACTGCTTTCAGGAGTTCCCCCAGGATTTTAGTTCCAGCTTTCGCATTCGCAAGGTGCGCCAAAAACATTGTCCGCAGCCTTTTGGCACCTAGTAAGCGATTGAAAGCGCTGACCATTTTGTCGATCCTGAAGAAGGCGTCGAAAGGAAATGGTTTTGTCCCAGTTTTCCGATAACTTCCGGATAGCCAACTAACCGTCCAAGTGAAATAGGATTCTCGAAGCCACGCTGAGTTCCCCGGCCAAGACTCGGAGGCGCAGAGCACTACGGAAATATCCCATATCTGGACGACAACCGCCTATTGCTCCTCAGTGGATGAGAACTGCTTTTTGAAAGAGCCGGCTATCACGAGGCCTGGATCTGTGCTGACGAATCCGATCTCCCTGGCGTTATCGAGAATGATCAGATTGCGATGGAAGGAAGGTCCGCCGGAAACGTTGATCGTTAGCGTTCCCGTGCAGGTCGAAGAATCTACAGTGTAGCTACCCGTAGCAGGTATAGGAGTTGCAGAAGGATCGATCTGACCGCCGAAATTGGGCGTTGAGGCTCCAGATATATTTCCATGCGCGTCGAAGTCAAAAAACGCAGCTTCAGCGAAAGGTACGAATGCCGGCACGGTGATGTCGTTTGGATTGCTTGAGTTGTTGATCAGGCCCGAGCTGGCGGAACCGTAGCGACCGTGTAAGGTCGCAGCTGTGCACGCGTGTGACTGCTGAGGCTCTTCAGCGCGGAGCTTGAGGCTCCCACTTCGTGTCGCGATCACAAAGCCAACCATCAGGATCACCACTGGCAAGGTCCGTTTCAGAATGGTTCTTATCATTTTCCTCTCCTGAGATTCGATGGTCTTAGGTTTTCCGATCTCTTCTCGCGCCAGTCTGCAACATTCGAGAACCGATGAACAAGGGGGCAAAAGGTAAGATTTTTATGAGTGTTGGTACATGCATAAGATGCTGAAAATCAGGCACTAACAAAACCTGGACTGAGGTTTCTTCGGCATTGGCCTCGGGTTATAATGCAGCGGTTCCAGGCGGGCAATTGGATAGGTTGCTACGATGCTCTCCGACCCACTGTTCCGCTTCGGTGCGTTCGAAGTCCAGCTTGAGACGGGTGAACTCCGCAAGCGTGGACGAAAGATCAAACTCCCTCCGCAATCGTTCCGACTGCTTGCCTTGCTGTTAAGCTCTCCGGGGCAGCTTGTAACCCGTGAGGCCATCCGAAAAGAGATTTGGGGAAGCGGCACATTTGTCGATTTTGAGCATGGATTGAACTTCTGCGTCCGACAAGTCCGCCACGCCTTGGGCGAGAGCGCAAGGAAGCCACGATTCATCGAGACACTCCCGCGCCGTGGATACCGCTTCGTCGTCGAGCCGTCGAATCGCCGCAATGTGCACCAAGCTTCCGAGAACACGCCGGGCGCCATCGCCAACAGCGCAAACGGAAGGCAGGCGGTCCAAAGAGAGCAATCAAGGCCTGCGGTTGCCGTGCTCGAATTTGAGAATCATTCGGGCGACGAGAATGTCGAATGGTTGGCCACTGGCATTGCGGAAAGTCTTGCGACGGACTTGCGAAAGCTGCAATCGGTGCGTGTGGTCAGTTCGGATCGCGTGCGCGTGGCCTTGCGACAGGCAAGTGCAGCAGAGCCGGCTTGCTCTAATCTGGACTACGGAGTATTGGGTAGGCGGACCGGAGCCGACTGGGTCGTGACCGGGAGCTATCAGCGCGACGGCAATCGTCTGCGCGTCATTTCCCAACTTTACGAAGTCCGAGCGCGTGAAATGGCTTCTGCGAGCAAAGTGGACGGCACTTGGAACGGAATTTTTAAACTGCAAGACCGTGTAGCTCGTAAGTTGATCGAGGCGCTGCAGCTCACCGTCAATGCCAGTGAAAAGCGACGTATCGCGATGCAGAAAACGGGATACGTGGAAGCGTACGAGGAGTTCTCGAAGGGGCGCAGAAAGCTCTTTGGAATGGGGAAAGGAACGCTGGACGAGGCAGTTCAGCATTTTCGGCGCGCTTTGGCGCTTGACCCACAGTACGCAATGGCACATTCGGGACTCGGCGCTACACACGCCATGCGCTTTATTCACCGGAGTGAACCGGACGACTTGTTACAAGCGAGGGAACATCTCGAGCGCGCGCTGGAGCTCGATGCGGAACTGGCGGAGCCGTATCCCTGGCTTTGCTATATCTATATGCGGGAAGGCAGACTGCAAGAGGCACTCGACGCTGGCCATCGCGCGATTCAACTCTTGCCCGACTTCGTTCAGGCTCACTACTTTCTCGCGTTGGTTTACTTTGTCTCCTGCGAGTCAAACCCTGGGAATTACCAAAGTGCCGCCAATCATCTCCTCCAGGCTGGTCGAGTTCACCCGCGCTGGCAAGCGACTTGGTTCGTACTCTCTTTTCTGTCCCTCCTCATTGGCAAGTATGAGCGAGCGGAAGAATTTGCCAACCGGTTGCTCGAATTGAATAGCAGCGGGGGCGCGCCGCCCGGCTTTGTTGGTGCTGAAGCTCTGCTCGGTACGATCTGCCTACGGCGCGGTGATTTTGAAGCTGCATGCCGCTGGTTTACACGATCTTTGAACGCGCTCTACCAATCGGACCACACCTATCGTGACGGCATGCGTACTCTCAGCGCCTGTGGCCTCGGTGACGCTCACTTGCGCGAAGGAAAACCGTATCTGGCATTAGCCGATTATCGTCAGGCTTGGCAAATTGTGCAGGAGTATCCCACGATGCTGGCCCAGGACAGACACAGCGTTCGGGCGCTCGCAGGCTTGGCTGCTGCGTATGCTGCCGTGGGCGAACTCAAGCGTGCCACCCAGCTGTTGTCGCAAGCACTTCAGAAACTGGAGAAGGCTGCAAAGCCGCAGAGTGCGGCGGCCGGAGCGAACCTGGCGGAGCTTTATTACGCCGTCACGGTGGCCCATGTTCGCGCCGGAAACTCGAAGGAAGCTCTGGATGCTTTGGAAAAAGCCATACACGCCGGCTGGCTTGACGCCGGTTGGTTGGAGCGGGATCCCGAGCTGCGTCCGCTGCAGTGTTTCACGCGACTAGCAGAACTTCTTCAGCAAATTCGTCAGTCGCCGAAAATACAGTTGCAACTTTGACTGTGCACATTTGCGAGACTTCGAAAGGGCACATCGAGGCGGCTTGGTACTTGATTAAACTGCTAGGGTCGGCAACTCGGAAATAATCCCGAGCTTGCGGGTCAGCGGTAGCGAGCCAAAATGCCTGATTGACGCGCTATCAGGGAGTAACCCACTCGGGCCCGTATGACGCGCTTAGGAGAACGGACAGGGGGTCGTGCGAAAACGATGTGGTTTTAGCCCAGGGCTGTGGGTCAGTAGCGCCACTTGAAACAGATAGACTTAGCGACCGAAAAACAGGCCGCGTTTCGGCACACTCACGTTGCTCGTGACGGCGCTTTTTTGAGCAGGCGAGGCAAACTTCCGGTTTGCCCTTCGCGCGCGCGATGAAGTAATCACAATCCGCGGTCCATCACTAAGGCAGGGCCCGTCACGGGTGAACTGTTCGCGGGTCTGCGTCGCCTGAATACGGGGCAAGAACATCCGGTTGATTCTGCAAGAACGCAAGGATCATGCGTCGCATCAGGTCTGACTGTTCAAACTGAATGAAGTGCCCGGCCCTTGGGATGTAATAGATCTTTGCGTTCGACAATGTCCTCAGATAATCGAGCTTGCTACCCCAAGGAACATAGTCGCACTCGCCAAACAAAATCATCGCCGGTGTTTTGTTAGATTGCAGAGCTGCGTGTGGATCCCCCGCCGGTTCGACCGTTGAGAGGTACAGGGATTGAAGAACGTACGGATTGAGGCGCGGGTTCACGTTCGACGTAGCCAATGCCCTCATCAAAGGAGGCAATTTGTTGCCGTCGCCCTTGCACACAAAAGTCTTCGAGGTCGGAGCTATGAAAGGGACGAGCAACTCCTCAGCTTCTGCTTGCGGCAGGAGATTCTGGGCCGCATCTGGGTTTCGGTCTCGAAGCAGAAGTGCTGCCAGCAATCTCGGCGAAGGAAAACCTGGTGATCCTCCATCCGTGCGGCTGAAATCCATTTTTCCCTGGTCTTGGAGGTAATTCCATATGGGGCCCGGCGAGTAGAAGATTACTTTCGCAACGTGGTTCGGATACTTCGCCATGTAGCTCGCCGCTAGTGTGGAACCCCAGGAGTGACCGATGAGGAGTAGCCTGTCAGCCCCGAGTTCTTGTCGTACGGCCTCAACATCGGCAACGGCGCGGGCCACCGTATAGTCTCTGACTCGTGGCAGATAGTCAGAAAGCCCACTTCCGGCCTGATCAAAAAGAACGACACGAAACCCGTATGCTGCCAAGGGACTAAGCAATTCATGATCCCACGGTCCGACGCGCATCCCTGGTCCACCATGAAGAAATACAATTGGATCCGGATTCACAGCTATGCCAGCGGGCGGGTCATATTCGCTGTAAGCGATTCGCGAGCCCGTCGGAAGCTGCCAGTATTGCGTATTCTCGAAGCGAACTGTGTCTGCACGCTGAGAATGGGTGGGTCGCAACACCGCAAAATACAGTCCAAGGACGAATACTGCAGTCAGAGCAGTGCTGAAGATGTTCGCGAATTTAGTGCGCTTCTTAGTGTGCCAAACTACTGCAACGAGCCAACCGCCACCCCATGAGACGAGCGCGAAGGCGCAAATCGCGCTCAAACCAAGAAGCAGGATGCTCGCGAACCAAGCGGCGAAAAAGTAGGGCAGGAGTCCGGCTGCACAGAGAGCTGCAGCGAGCACTAGCAGAAGGAGAATTACAGCAAGTGCGCGTCGAAACCACAAGACCCACGAGCGCATAAAACTTTCCGCCGGTCGGATTATAGCTCGTTCATCTTGTGAAAGAGCACATCTCTGCTTCCGGACCTAATTGTTGGCTCGGAAGTTGGGACCTCTGCCTAGTTATCGCGCCTGGTCAACCACCTTTTTCGTGTGTTTCAAAAGGCTGCCAAATTCTCGTTTGCTAAATCCTTGTTACGTAAGGAGGGCACCCAGATGAAGGCTGTGAGCTAAAACCACATGGTTCCCGCACAATCACCGAGCCAGCTCCAGTAAGCGTCTCGTTCTGAGATAGGTGGTGATAATCCCTGTTACCACCAGTTATCTAGAAAGGAAGGTCCGGTTTCGTGGGAACCTTCCCATGCTCAGTACCCGTATGCCGGACCGCCCGAGAGGCAAACGATAGGACAGAAACGCAAAGGACAGGAAAGGCATGACTTCACCGGACTTAATCCACCAAATACACTAAAAACGGTATCGCTCATGATCCATTTAGCAACGATTCTGTAGCCAGCATCGGTGCAAAGTGCCTAAGACAGTTTTGGTTGCCGACGATAATCGGATAGTTCGCCACGCCCTGCGTCAAATTTTTGAAGGCGACACCGATTACGATCTGTGCGCGGAAGCCGAAAATGGCGAAGAAGCAATCACTCTTGCAAACATGCATAGGCCGGATCTCATCATTCTCGACTTTTCTATGCCAGTGATGAACGGGCTGGATGCCGCCAGGAAATTGAAAGTGGCCATGCCCGATACACCAATCATCCTTTTCACCGTTTACGAGAACCACTTCACCAGCGTAGTTAAAGATCTGCCCGTCGACATGGTGGTTTCCAAAGGTGACGTGAATTTAATGAGTTATGTTCGTCGATTGGCTCCCGCATAAGGCTTGGTGATGCGCTCGATCCTGAAGATCGTTGACCGAGCGGCTAAGATTCGAGAGGATTCTGAACATATCAGCATGAATGATTCTCCCAAGGCATTGAGGATCGACGACGCTTCAGACCTTGAGTCAGTAATCCTGACCCCTCGATTAACTCAGAATGCTCAACGCCTGCCCAATCACCATGAAGAGAATGATGCCCTGATTGCCTTGGCGAAAGAAATGGTCGCTTCGCCAGATTCGATCTTACAAAAGCTCGCAGAGAAAGCTCTGAAGTTGTGCGACGCTGGCTCATCCGGCGTCAGCCTTTTGGAACCCGATGGCGCCCGTTTCTATTGGCCAGCCGTCACCGGTGCATTGGCCCCTCATATTGGCGAAGGAACTCCACGTGATTTCGGACCGTGTGGCACCGTGCTTGATCGTAACAGCCCGCAGTTAATGTCACGCCCCGAACGTCATTTCACCTATCTCGAAGCCATCACACCACGGATCGAGCAAGTACTACTAGTCCCTTTCTACATGGACGGAAAGGCCGTGGGTACCATCTGGGTGGTCAACCACGATACAGCCCGCTCGTTTGACGCAGAAGACCTCCGAGTGATGACGAACCTCGCGACGTTTGCTGCGGCAGCCTTTCAGATCCTGACGACCCAAGCGAAGCTGCGAGAAACGCTAACTGTGCATCAAGACTTGATGGCAAAGCAATCGCGGCTCGTTACACAAAGAACGGCACAGCTGGCCTCAAGCAATGAATCACTGGCCGACGAAGTTCTGAGCCGCGCTCAAGCCGAGAAAAAAGTATCGGAACTTTCCGGACAACTATTGAATCTTCAGGACGAAGAGCGGCGCCGAATTGCCCGAGATTTGCACGACACAACCGGACATCTCTAACAGGGTCGGCTCTGTCAAAGCTTTTTTGAACGAGCTTCTCCAGTCACTCTGAGGTGGAGAGTGCCTGTTTGTTTCTTTGCCCTCTGCCTCGACGA
>Ga0306921_10003251_pt1 | contig 16477 bp, 22 predicted proteins | sample sta12Cox44000080_FD_203760 | JGI IMG/M metagenome (GOLD analysis project Ga0306921, IMG submission 203760) | Lab enrichment of tropical soil microbial communities from Luquillo Experimental Forest, Puerto Rico - statoxic.12C.oxic.44.000.080 (v2)... | ecosystem: Environmental > Terrestrial >...
CTCCAGCACGCAGCCCCGGCGGCTTGGGCAGTTCGACTAGCCCGCCGCGCTCGCGGCTACGAATCTCGGCAATGAGGACGTCGGGCACGGGCATCGGAGCATCTCCGGCAGTGAGTAGGCGCATCACGCCCGGGCACCAACGCGCCGACCACCAGCCGTTGGTGATCTGGACGAACAGGTAAGACGGAAACAACGCCGGAGTGACCGTGACCTTGCGCCTGCGACGAAGACGAATCACACGCAATCTCGGCAGGTAGACCGTATACCCGCCGAGCTGCAGAAAGTGCTGTGCCGCTGCCTCGCGCTGCGGCTCAGTTTGCGCACACGCCCAATACGGCACCCCTACCTCCGCCCCCACATCGAGCGCCGGCGTCCGACGCTGCGCGGGTCCTCGATCGCGACCGGCGGCAGGCTGGCAAGCTTGGTCGAGCCGGCGCGATAGTGCTTCGGTGCATGCGCCTCGATGGCATCAGCCGGCGGATCGAAGTGGCGCCTTTGCAGATCTCGCAGTGCGCGATAGGCGCTTCCAGGCCCGCTGCAGACGAGGCTCGCCAAGACGTCACGAGCAGCGGACTCAAACGCGGCGTATTGCGACGGGGTGAGTGAGGCGCCCAACTCGGCGATGAGCGGGTCGGTATCATCGATTGTGGAGGACATTGCCAGCGGCTCCGAATTGAGGGAGAGTGGGCCGCTTTCACGCGTAGGGTTGACATAGCTGCTTGATGACGACGACTTGACGCCCGTTCCTGCCAGGCGCGGGCGTCTTTTTCCATCAGGTGCGGACCCAATTCAAGCACCAGGAGGGATCAAAATGGCTACTGACTTCGTGAGGCTCCTGCAAATTTACATCACCGAGCTAAACACTTTGAACTCCGCGCATCAGAAGCTGGCGCGGCTGATGATCAAAAGACTGACGGAGGAGCTAGACCCACAACCAAAACCTTCAGTTGCTCGGCGCCCACGCCCAGCTCGATCGGCCCCTCATGTGGTCAGCGGGTGATGCCGCGCTATTCGGCGCGCTCCCACTCCCAAGGCCTCGTAGCCGTGCGCCGGCGCACTTGATCGGACCTACGGGCGCTTTGCCTGGCTTGTGGGGTCAACCGAAGCTTGGTGCTCAGATGCGCGATGGCGGCGCTCTGCTTGCCGTGTGCGCGCAGCAAGCTCGCCAGCTGCTTCGACATGGCGCGCTCCTCTCTCGTCCCCAACGGCAACCTGGCTAACTGAGTGCGCACGTCCTCAATCCCTTCGCGCAGCATCCCGGCGTAATCGATATGGGCAACAAGCTCCGTCAGCAGATGGCGGGTGTCGGCGAACCAATCGCGATCGAGATCCTTGGTAATCTCCACCCAGATCGCTTGCTGCGCCGGGGTGAGATCGTCGGGCGGGAGCGGGCGTTCGCTTTGGATAATCGGACCGTCCGGCGATACAACGAACTCGTCCATAGGGCCGCCCTCGGTTCCCGAGTTCATCGCTTATGCCAAGGCCAATCCCGGCAAGTTTCGTCGGGCTGCACTTTGCTCCCCAACCTGGGAGCACGCAACAGTTAGCGCTAGCCTGGGGCCCTCGGTCGGGCCCACCACGGCAACTCGGAAGTCTGTTCCGTTTTGCGACGGCTCTTCGCCTGTGAGCGCGCAAGCCTTCGCGCGTACTCTGTCGCAAGTCTGGCTGAGCGCGAGGGCGCGCGGCTCCAACGTCGGTGCTTCGTCTTGGCCATGCTCGATGATGCCTCTCGCGAGGCGCGATCAGCAAGAGCGTGCGCCAGCCCGACGCCGGGCGATGCGCGCGCGCCGCCGGGCGGCAGAGGATGAGCCCGGCGCCAAACCCCGGATCGGGGCGGCCCCGGGCGGCCGCAGACCGGCCGAATATGGCCAATATGGCCGTAGTTTGGCCCCCCTCCGAACCGCCTGAAACCGAGGTCAGACCGAAAGTTCCAGCCCAAAACCCCTCAACCAGCTCGCGTCCAGGTTGTAAACGGAGAATTTTATACCAAAGTTCCAAAAACCAGCCCAAGTCGCTGATTTTGCACGATTTTCAAAGTCGCGGCCCAGCCGGGCCCGGCTATAGTGACCATCCCAAGCGGCCCTTATTCCCCTCAGGCCCCTGATTTCATTGAGGAATTTTAGTTTCACAATGGACGATTGGAGAACCGTTCAAACCACAGAAATCCGCTGTAATGTCCCCATTTCGTTCGAAAATGGGCCTGAGGATAATATTCTCTTGTTCCACGATAGGCCCGAACCGGCCACAACCCCGACGAACAGCCTACTTCAACTGGCTGAGCAGCTTGACCGCGTCGGCGCTCTTACTGGCCTCGAGCGCGGCCTTACCGCCGACAGCGAAGGTCGCGACGAGCTTGAGCAGTTCACGCAGTTGATCCGCTGATCCCTCATCGAAGCGGCAGTAGGCGCCACCCGATGCCTTGGCGACGTCACGGAAGACGTGTTCGACGGTGCGGTTGGTGCCTTCCTGGAACATGAAGACAGGCGTATTGAGTTGGCCGAGTTGCTGGGCAAGCGGCACCACCTCGTCCGCTTCCTCCTCGAACGCATCGCCCACGAACACCACGGCTGCGACCTTGAGCAAGCCGGTCTCGCGCTTGGCGTGAGTCAGGATCTTGCCGATCTGCGTATGACCGGCGTGGCAACTGATCTTGGTCATCAGCTTGGCGAGTTGTTCGGGGTCGGTGACCCAGCGTGACGCACGGCACTCATCAAGGCCGCGGTAGTAGACGAGTTGGACGTTGAGACCGCCGATGCTAGCGACGGTGCGGAACATATCGCCCTGCATTTGGCAGGCCATGTCCCAGGTCTGCTCCCGGCTCATGGTCGCGTCGAGGGCGAAGATCAGACGACCCGTTCCTGTCGCCGCCCGCGTTGATGCCTTGGTCATCTCGGCGAAAAAAGCGTCGAGATCGGTGGAAATCGTCGCGGATTTGCTTTCGGTCGGTTCGATTTTCGACATTTTAGCCTCCTCTGGTGAATTCAGGCGCGGGGGATGCTGGGGATTGGAGGCCTCTTCCCTATAGCTCTATACATTTCGCACACCATGCGAAATTCATACGTCTAATAGAGAAGATACCAGCATCGCCCGCATCCCCCGCATTTCAGTTGACCTCTTCGAGTTGAAATTGGGCGCGACCGTTTCTGTCGTCCCGCACTCTGATCAGCCGATACTTGTGCTGCATCCCCTGTGCGTCGATCAGCCTTACGATGCGTCCACTGATCTTACGCAGCCAATGCCCGAGGCGTTCCACCGATACTGTGTTCGGGTCGCCCTTCGATGCGGCGACCCGAAGTAAGAATTGCTTGAACGACATCGGCCCCCAGTAATGTGGCGGTGCCGTGCACGCCTCTTCGACGATGCTTACGGTTAGGTAAGGCGTACCCACATCGAGGCCGTAGTCCAACCAGAGGTGAATGAACTCGCGGATGCTGTTGAGCACCGCGTCCTCGTCGCGGATGCTTTCCATGCTGATGACCGGGTCCGGCTCGTCCAGCCAAACTAGCGGACTGCGCACCATCGTCGACCAGGCCCGATAGCTGCCGAACGGGCCGCATACCGACGGGGCGCCGGCCGCGAGATAGGCGCGCACAATGGTGAGCGCAGCCGCGACGTAGGCAGCGCGATTATCAGCGGCGATCTCAAGCGCGTCCTTCTGGAAAACCCGCAGCTCCGGGCGCTCGTCGAGAGCTTCGAGGTTACAGACCAGCCCGCGGCGCACCATGTCGCCCCGGAACGTAATGTTGTTGCCGGTCGCGAACACAGTGGCGTGGCATTCACAGGGGGGCATCTCGCTGCGGCCGAGGACCCTGATGTTGACGAGCGGCCGTTCGGTGAGTTGGCAGAGCAGCTCGCCTTCGAGATCGTAGGTGCAGTTATCGAGCGAGAAAATCGGGATCGCGCCCAACAAGATTGCGCCGAGGCGCTTCTCGGTTTCCTCGATGCTCTTGGCGGCGGTAATAACTGGGCAGAACTGGCCGGTCGCAACCATGGCAATCACGTCGACGAGATGGGACTTGCCGGTCCCCGGCGTGTCGGCGCGCACGAGATAGATCGGCGCGGTCGGCATCGACCCACGGAGTAGGGCGGTCAGTAGTGCGGAGATCGAGACCGAGCAGTTGAGCCGCTTTTCCAGCCCGTCCCGTCTCTTGTCCTGGAAGGAATATTCGTTGAACAGATCCTTAAGCTTCGCTAACGCCGCCTGGGCGTCTTGTCGCGTCGGACGCATGGGGATTGGCGGCAGCTGCAGGCTGGGAAGCAGGTAAAGCTCTGAGGACGGATCATACCCCGGCGTAGCCAGCAGCGAGCCGTCGGGGCGCAATGTGGGCGTGGTGATGATGCCGCTCACATGCGGGTAGGCCCAGCGGCGCGCCCGCGCCAGCGCCATGCGCACGAGTAGGCTGGGCGGATCGACGTCGGCCCAGCTTTTTTTCCGGACGTTCCAGCGCTGGAATATTGCGGCCTCGGCGACCGGCTCGACAAACGAGTCCGGATTAAAGGCGCTCAGCCGCGCCGCGATAGTCTTGCGTCCGTTGGCCGCCACCCTGTTCTCGAAGGCGGGATACACAAGCGTCCCCGCTCGCGTGTAGATTTCCAGGCCGGCGGAGATCATTGCGTGTTCGGTTGCCGAGACCGCATACGGAAGCTGTCCATCGACGAGGCGGATGGTCGGCAAGATGCGGATGGCAGTCGCCGCCGACGCCGCCGCCGAAGCCGAAGCCGACGCCGAAGCTGATGCCGATGCCGATGCGGTCTGCGGTGCGGCGCCCGGCGCCGTGCCCGGGGATGACGCGCCCGCCGGAGCGGCGGCCATTAGCACCACTCCGCTTACGGCCTTGCCATAGGACCGCTCGATCTCCTTGCGCAGGCGCTTCTTGTATTTGGCGCCGACGCCGTTGGGATACTTCTCGAGCAGCGCGAAGATGTCCTCGACAGTCCAATGTCGGCGCTTGAGCTGATCAATCACGCTCTGGAATAGCGCCGAGCGGCTCTTGTCGTCGCCCTTGCCGACGCCGCCCTCACGAATGTCCTTGAGCAGCTCCTCTGGTAGGGTCGCCTCATAGTCGATCGGCGCGACAGCGACGGCCGTGGCCGATGCAACCCGCGAAAATGCCGTCAAGAGTTCGTCCGGGTCCCACAACCGCCCGCTCCATTCGATGATCCGCGTAGCCTCGACGGTGATGCGCCCGCGCGCCTGCTTCGCGGCTGAGGGGAAATTGGGCGTCCCGGGAATTCTGTATGGCTGCGTGACGACGCCGGTGTCGCTGTCGGCGCCGGAATTGGCGCGGATGGCGTCACCGATCACCTGGGCTTGGACCCACGGGACCGCGCGCGTGAGCAAGTACCAATAGTGAAAATTCCCGGGCGAGGTCTCGATCACAATGGACGGCCTGACCGTGACATTGCCGGCCTTACCCTTGTCGGCGTCGGCGTCGACCACGAGGCCGAACACCCAGCGGGTATCCCCGATCTCGCCGCGCCTATTACCGTACAAATCCTCGCGTACCGTGCGCGCCTCGATATAGGCGTTGTGCCCGGCGAGGGCGTCGCCGACCGCGGTCTTCACCATGTTCTCGATGTCGTCGAGCGTGAAGCGACTAGGGATAGGATTGGTGTCGAGTGGGTTGAGCCTGCTCAACTGCAGGACGCCCGGCGGGCCGGCGCCGTTGATCACCTGGCGGGCGTGCGCGCTGATGATCTCGATGAACTGGCGAACGGTCGTTTCGTCCACTTGCGCGCTCATATGATTTTCCCGCCGAGTTGGAGGAACAGAGAGAAGAGATACTTGTGCATGCGTTCGGTTGGCTCGCGGTCATACACAGTGTTCGACGCGACCTTGTCGATGAACTCGTGATGCTTGGGGGCTAGCCGATGCTTGTTGCGCTGGCAGTAGAGCGCGACCGATTGCCAGGTCGGCTTACCGCTGGAGTCGATGAACTCGTCTGCCCCGTGCAGCCTGTTTTCGGTGTGCTGCACGGCCGTGTCCCAAATCTTTTTCCGCTCTTCGTTCGAGATACCCTTGCCCAGGTTCTCGACGCCGTGGGCGAGGCCATTGAGATCAGTGCCGGCGGACGCCAGCGTCCGCTTGAGTGCGTGCACGGCGGCGATGATCTCGCCGTCCTTATCTGAGGCCAGCAGGCGGATGACCATAGCGATCCTCTGCTCTAGGGTTTTTGCGCCCGCACTCATTGCACCTTCTCCGGTGCCGGAAGAATTTTGGCGAGCTGCTTTGCGGCAGGGCATTCGCTGAGGGTCTTAGCGCCACAGCCAGGCTGGAACGGACAAGACCACGGTTGCTTAGGATTCCAGTCGTAAGGATCGATCTCGTCGGCGCAGTCAAAACCGATGAGGTCAATGTCAAAGCCGAATAGGTCTTGTCTCATGTCGCCCCCCAGCACCGCGCGACGTGGGGGCATATCTTGCAGGGGAACTTGTCGGGGTCCTTGTAGGCGCGCGGCAGCAGTTCGCCGGCGCGCGTCGCCGCGATGATGTTGGCGGCACGGTCGCTCCAGAGCTGCGCGCGCTCGGCGTCGAACGGGACCCAGAAGAAGAGCAGCTCACAGCTATCGACGTTGACGGCGCTGAACAACAGCGGGTTCGTCAGCTTGAGATAGGCCTGATAGAGCGAGGCCTGCGCCGCGTAGCGGGGGAATTCCCTCTCGAGTCCGTTGCGCGCGAGTGCGCGCCAGTTCCTCGAATTGAGCGCCTTGTTTTCCCAGATGAACGGAAAGTTGACGTAGGCGCTGCCGAGCGGATTGGGGCCGGCGATAACGATCCCGTCAACATGGCCACGGAGATCGCCGTTCACAGCGGAGAACGTGAGCGCTTGGGGCGGTGCGAATGTGAAGCCAGCGGCGACTAGCTGCTCGCGGACGCGGGCCTCGAAGTAGTGCCCGCGGGCGAAGATCGCGCGCGTGCGGGCGTCGAGCTCGGGCTTGCACCACCAATCATACTGGCAACGACGCAGGCAGTCCGAACCGACGATGGAGGCGCCTAGATAGGGGCGCGGGAGTTCCGCCTTCGCCGCCATGGCGCGCTCGATCGCCGCGTTGAGCGCGACGTTGATCGGCTCATCCGCCAGCTTGGGCTCGTAGTAGTCGTGCACCGCGGCCTCACTCTCCCCAACGAACATCGTCGTCGAGATAGGCAATAGCTTCGTCGATCGTGTTGAGTGCGTCTGTGATCTCGACTGCCTCGCAGAGCGCGAAGCCCTCTCCACCGCTAACGGACTTGATGCGACCTAGCACGCTGCGCACTCCCCAGAGGTCGCGAACCAATTCGAACAGCCTGTGCTCGCGTACGAAGATGAAGCGGTCGCTCATAGCTGCCCTCCCTAAAGAACAATCTCGTCGTCGGGGTCGCCGGGCGCGATGAGCGGCCCGCCCGCCGCGGCGTTCGCCTGGCGCGCGATCGTGCTCGCGCCCGCTTGCCGGCTGACGCCCTTGTCGGAGAGATCGCGCGCGATCGTCGCCTTGCGGATGAGCCGCATGGCGGTGAGCAAGAACTCGATCATCGTGTCCTTCGGCCAGGCTGTGATCGGCTGCGACCAGTCGAAGCTCGTGCTCGCGAGTTCGGGCAGGATCGCCGCCACGGCGCCCGCGTCCCACGGCTCCGGATCGAGCCCGGTCAGGCGGATGCATTGCTCGGTGTCGAGCTGTTCACAGGCGGCCTGCTCAGCGCGCGTGCGGATCCAGGCGAACAGCATCGCGGCCAAAACCCAGCCCAGCTCGGTGTCGTTCAATCGTCCGACCGGCGTCGCCGGCGGGATGGGGCCGCCGAGCGTGATGACGCCGCGCGCGGCCTCGATGGCGGCGGCGGTTGCGCGCCGCAGCCATTCGTCCTCGAGGGCGGTCTCCGAGACCATCCCGACGGTGCGGATCGTCCGCATTGCCTAGCTCGCCCACTTCGGCGGGGTGATGGGCGCGGAGCCCGCGGGCGTGGAGCCCCCCGGCGCGGTGTTCTCGCGCGCCACCGTGGCCCCAGCTCCACCACCGTTGAACGGGGGCGGCTGCTCGACGGGATGCCAGTCCTTCTGGTCGGGTGTGATCGCGGCCAGCAGGTAATTCTTGTCCGACCAGCTCGTGCCGCTGCCGTCGTTCTTGGGCTCGCCCTTCCTCACGCCGACCCGGGCGACGAAGATGATGTTGTCGAAGTCCTTATCCTCGGCCTGATACTTCGCGAGGTTCTCTGCGCTCGTGTCGCCCTTCTTGATGCCGCGCGCGGATTCCAAGATTTTCTTCAGGCGCCCGCGATTGGTGACCACCATCTCCTTCTGGCCGTCGGTCGTGCCCGCCAACAAAAAGAAGTCCCAGAATTTCTTCTTCACGTACGGGCCGTCGAGGACCACGAATTCAGAGTCGAGCCCCTCGGCGTCGCCTTTCGCCGTGCGCTTGTACAATCCATCCGGACCGGCATTGCCGGGGCGGATCCGCATCTGCGTGGTGACGATCGTGTTGTGCGGGATGAGTTCGGAGAAATCCCGCGGGTCATCAGTCCGTGAGTAGTCGAAGGGCATGGGCCCCTCCTATGTCTCGGGGGTGGAATTGCCGCGATTGAGGATTTTCGTGATCAGTTTGCCGAGGTGCGGCGGCTCGGTCTGATCGAGTTTCCCCGAGCGATCCTTCGCCGGGTATTTCCAGGGATTATCGGGGCGGCAGACGAAGCCGCGTGTCGGTCCTTTGCCGAAGTCGAGGAACTCCATCACGATGACTTCGTCGACGATGGCGCCGATCTCGCGCGGGACCTTCGCGCCTTCCATCTGAACGCGGTACTCGACGAAGCGGCCGAAGTCGTCGCTGACCTTCTCAAGGATGCCGACAAAAATGACGTGCTTGCTGCGCACATGCTGGAGCTGGTGCAGCCACATCAACATCTCGCGCCCGTGCAGCCCGTAGGCGCCGCGCAAATCCTTCGCGCCGGTGCGCTCGGAGCGCGCCTCGGGCTGCTGCTCGGCCCAGCGGAAGGACAGCCGACTGATCGCGGTGATGCTGTCGACGAAGATCACGTTATAGCGGTCGAGGTTTTCCAGCGCGCCCCCCACCGCCTTGTAGTGCGCCTCGGAATAGCAACTGGTCGGCGCGAACGACGGATTAGGCCCGCCGATGCGGACCGCGACATTGCGAGCGGTCGCCCAATCGTCGATCCGGACCGTGTCGACCGCGACATCCTGCACGCTCAGATCGCCGGCCTCACCATCGACGAACAGCACGCGATTGGTATCGAGCGTGCGCAACTGCGACGTCTTCCCCACGCCGGTCGAGCCGATGAGCGCGATCTTCACACCACGGGGCTCGTTCAACCGCTGGTCAGCGCCGATGATCTTCATGGCGCGCCCCCGATTGTCAGGGCGATCAGCGCCGCTTCACCGCGACCATGATCTTTCTTCCGGGCGAGCAGAGCGTGCGCCGCGGGGAACAGTTGAAGGGCGCGCTGCCGGCCACCTTCCTTATCGCCGCCATGGAGATGGTGGACTTTCTTCCAGGCCGACGGTTCGATGACGGTCATCGGGATTTCACAGCAGGCGAGCACCGCTTCGAGCGCGCCCACGGCGCGGCCATACTTGAAGCCGCTGGAGGCGCCCTGCTTGGGCATCGCCTGCGCGCGCTCGATCGCGGCGTGGTCGGGCCTGTGAGCGGTGACCCACACCCGAACCGCGAGCACGTCCACGCGCTCCTTCGCGCCCGTGCCTACGACCGGGATGTCGATTGCGTCGATCAGTTGCGGCGCGGCGCCGTCGTTGATCTCGACAAGAGCGAGACCGCCACGGACACCCGGATCGATGCCCAAAACCAGAGCCATATTTTCCTCGGCAAATTGACAAACGAGAAATCAGCTAGAGAAAAAACCGGCGCCGCCCGGGTCACGAGCGGCGCCGTAGTCGGCGCCCTAGGCCAGCTATTCGGTGATCGTGCCGTTGAGAATTGGGCAGATCGCCGTGTCGAAGAACGCGTTGAGGCCGTACGCCTTCACGGCCGTTGCCAGCTCGTTAGAACTGGAGCGCCGCAAACGATCGACCAGGCTCTCGTTCGAGTGCCCGTTCCTGCCGTTGGCGTGGCCGTTGGTGTGCTTGCCGTTGATGGCCGCGAGCGTGAGTTCCCCGGTCTGGAGCTGCTCCCTTTCGCGGGCACCCAGCGAGTTCACCCGCGCGAAGTACTGCGGGTTCGCACGCGCCAACCTGCAGCACTGCGCGGCGCTGAGCCTGCCGTGGTAGAGCGCGACGGCTAAAAGTGCCGCCTCGACCGCCTCGGAAGGCTTGGTGGACGTATCCGGCGCCTTGACGGTCGCGGAACAGACCTTTAAACGGGTCCTTAGATGATCTGAACTGGGCAACATGGGAAACCTCCGTTTCTGTTGCCTCTAGGGCGCTGGGTCTCAATCGGCTTGACACCATTTCGAGATCCAGCCCCTCCTTCCTCGCCACCCTCACTCACAGTTTCGATCTCGACGCCGGTGGCGGTGCGCGAGCTCGTCGTTCCTATGTGATCGTCGTGGCTGCCTTCTCGCGCGCGGAGCGCCGCGTCAGATGCAGGGGCGGGCGCTTACTGACGGGTTCGCGCCCTAAGCGCTCAATTTCGTCGAGCGGAATGCGAACGATCATGCTGGAAAAGCGGAGATGCTTGAGCTTTCCATCCCGCAGCCATCTCCAAACCGTCACCCTCGAAACGCCGAGACGGCGGGCGAAGTCGCTGATCGAGCAATAGCTCGGATCAGCAACCGGCCGCGGGCGACGCTTGTTCGTGAGGGATGAGGAAGGCATGATCGTTCCGTTTCCGAACGATCACGATCAGTAAACATTATTTCGGGGATGTCAGAAAAAAGATTCCGATATCGGACCGATATCGGACCGATATCGGAATCTTTTTTGGGGACTAGTCGTCGCGACGACCGAGAAACGCGACCACGTCGCGAATGACTTCTGGGGAGGGATTACGCTTGGGCTTGGGTTTGCCCTGTTCTTCCTTGGCGAGAATTTCGCCAACTTGCGCCTCGATCTCTTTCAGCTCCTTGGTACGCGGAGCCTTGCCGTCCGGCGGATAAAGGACGTCACGCATAACCCGAAGCGCACGTTCCGCCTGCCACCCTGTCGGCTCCAACGTTTCCTCGGGTGCGGGCGCCGCCGTGGGCTCGGGCGGAAGATACCCCATCGCGCGCAACAATGCGGTCTCTTCCTCGCGTAAGAGCAGCCCGGCATGGCGCAGCATCGAGATCACGTCGATCCCGCGCAGCCGCACTAGGTGCATCGTGTAGCCGTCGGGTAGGGCCCCGAACGGGACCAGCAGTTCATGGATCTCCCGAGCCGAAACGAATGGGGCGGGGTTCGTGAGCCGATGCACCACGCGGTTATGGGGCCATTCGACGGGGTTCTCGGTGCCCAAACGAAGGTCGCGCCGGCCCCACTGCCGTGGGCGGATAGCACGAACGGGATGCACGGGGCTCGAGCCCGGTAACGAATAATCGAGCAGGTCGGAGACGACCCACGCTCCTGCCTCGTGCCATTGAAAATCGTCGAACCAACCCATCCACGCGAAGTCGAGCAGCAAGCTCTCGGCCTCCGGCGGCTCCTGCCTGCCCACGTCCATGACAAACGCCAGAACCTCGGCCAGCAACCACCATTCGCGCGTGATAAGATCGTCGGAAGCCTTGTTGCCCACGGGGCACAATCCCGTTGGTGAGAGGTGATGGCTGATCCCGACGTTGCTTCGAACCCGTCGGGGTCAGCCGCTAATCTACCTCGCGGCAGTCGAATATTTCCAGAGATGATGTTGAGCTGGTTACGCCGGCGTCTATCGCGCGGCTGCTTTACAAGAATTGGTTGCTTACGCACACGCGACAACCATGTGGGCGTAGTCGTGTTGCACGGTTTGCGATTAGATGATGTGCGCCCCGGCGCGTCGTGTGGACAACGCGCCGGGACTTGACCATCGGGCACCGTGTAGGAGGCGGCGCCGATGACCCACCTCCCTTCTATCACATTCATCGTTATCGCTGGCCCCCTCGACCGGACGTTGATGCTCGTCGTGGGCGGCACGGTGCTCGTCGCCTTGGCCGCGAATGCCTTGGCGCTGGTCAGTTGGCTCAGGAGGCGACCATGATCGCCGACAGCGACGACGGCCATATCCTTCCTTTCCCTGGGCCTGAGCCCGTGCCCGACGAGGAGCGCGCGCGCCGCCTCAAGAACGAAGTCGAGCGGCTGGCGCGGCTATCTCCGGGCGAATACCTCCTCTATCTCGATGACACCGCCAAGCGGTACGGCGTCGATAAGACCGTGCTCCGGGAGATGATCGAGACCATCATCCGGGAGCTCGAGAAGAAGGCGCGCGAAGACCGCGGCGAACTGCGCCGGCGGGAGGCCCACGACGAGAAGCGGCGCGACGCGGCTGTGCGCGAGACCGAGCGCAAGGCGGACCGCGCGGCGGATCGCGCGGAACGCCGGGCTCGCGAGCAGGAACGCGCCCAGGAACGCAGGGACCGCGAGGCGGCAAAGGCGGCCGAGAAGAAAGAACGCGAGGTGATGAAGGCGCTCGCCGCCATCGTCAAGCTGCCGACCGCTGAACACGAGACCGGGCTCAAGCGGGTGGCGCGGCAGCTCGACGTCGATATCGAGACGCTGCGCGAGGAGTTCGCCGCGCTGCTGGACGACGAGGCGGAGAAGATCAGGGCCGGGATCGTCGAGCCGTGGGATGCGCCGGTAGCGACGCGCGAACTGCTCGACGCCGCGATGGCGCAATTCGCCAAATACATCATCGTCCACGACACGGTCGCCGCACCCATCGTTCCGCTGTGGGCGGCCTTCGTCTGGATCCACGACATCGCGGTGTTCTCGCCGATCTTGATCTTCCAAGGCGCCGACACCGGGATGGGCAAGAGCGCAGCGAGCGAGGTGGTCTCGCGGATGTCGCCGCGCGGCTACATGATCGTCAAGCCGACGGGTCCGGCGCTCTATCGGCTTGTCGATCGCATGCACCCGACGCTGTTCATCGATGACGCCGACAAGCTGCTGGCCCAAGACCACGACCTCGCCACCATCATGAGATCAAGCTGGAAGCGCGGCGTGTTCGTCCCACGCACGATTAAGGGCGAGGTACATTTCTTCGACGCCTTCGGCCCGCGTAATCTCAACGGCATCGACCTCCTAGCGCACTTGGACACGCAAACGCGGACGCGCTGCATCACCGTACAGTTGCTACCCAAGCTGGAGCACGAGATCGTCGTCAGTTTGCGGTACGCCGAGGCGGACGAGAACTTCATCATTCTGCGCCGCAAGTTTGCGCGCTGGGCCATCGATAACATGGCGGCGTTGAAGAACGCGAAGCCGAGAATGCCGGAAGGTTTTCATTCACGGCTGGAAGAGAACTACCACCTGCTGTTCGCGATCGCCGATCTAGCCGGCGGCGACTGGCCGAAGAAAGCGAGGGCGGCCGCGGTCAAGCTCGCGCGCGAGCACAACGAACCGAGCTTGGGCAAGCGGGCGCTGGCAATCTTCTACAGCTATTTCGCCAGCCGCGGACCAATGCTGACCTCGCAGCAGGGCCCGCGGCTGCTCGCGGCCGAGGACGACGTCTTCGCCGACTACAAGGGCCGCGGACGCCCGATCAACAAGTACGAGGTCGCCCAGTTGTTTCGGCCGTATCAGGTTTATCCCGGCCACATCCACCCGCGCGGCGGGCATCACAGCGACCGGGGCTGGCGCAAGGAAGCATTCGCGACCGCGTTCAAGCACTACCTCGGAAAAACCCTGCCCCGAGGTCGTGCGGTCGTGCGGACCTCGCCCAAGAAACGGCCCAAGCCATGAACCACAGCGCGATGAAGCCCGCCCTCACCGCACGACCGCACGATCTTCGGAGGGTCCAATCATGAAAGTGCGATCCGCCTGGGCGTCCGGCAAAGGGCTGCGCGCTGATCCCGACGGGAAGCAGGTACGATGCCTGACCGCCGACGCGGGCCACGTCTGGATACACGCTTATGACAAGCTCCCCCCGCTCGTGCGAAAGCGGCTGGCGGAGAGCCCATTCAACCTGTGCGCCGCCTGCATGGACATCGAAGCCCACCATGTGGCAGTCGACCGCGGCCTGCGGCGGCCTAGCCTCCGTATCTATTTCGACACGATCCAGGCGATCGAACGCGAGCTATTCGGGCAGCCCGAAGGTCGTTCGGTCGTTCGGAGCAGCGGGCCATCAAACCCGAGGAATGACAAACGACGACGGAGGTGATGCGATGACCGACAAGCCTAAGTCAAATGACCCGATCATAATCTCATTGGCCATCACCGAGGTGGAGGGCTCGCCGGGGCTCTATAGGGTCTTCGGTGTTGGGGCGACGAAGGCTGGCATGTTGCGCGTCAGCGCGGCTGCTGATGAATTCACCCGCAAGCTCGACCAGGCGCGCGCTGAGGCCGCCCGGTCCGGTAAGCCTCCAGTGGGGGAAGCATGACCAAGCTGAAATGGGGGCAGTGCGGAGGCGGCAATGAACGTTCAAGAGCTCCTCGCCGAGATGGAGCGCGATGGCATCATCGAGAGAACCGGCGAGATGCGGCCCAACAACAAGGGCGAGCTCGAGCCCGCTTACGTGTTGACGCCTGAGTATGCGAAACGGTACGGCGGCGAAGATGGGCAGGCGCTCATCAACGCCTTCATCGACCGATACGGCACAAGGCACTGAGGTAGATCATGCGCGCCTGGAACAAGCTGTCCGCCGCCTTCGTCCGCAATGTTCACCGCGACGGCCTCTACGCCGATGGCGGCAACCTCTACCTGCAGATTACCAACGGCGGAAAGAGCTGGATTTTCCAGTATCAGCGCTACGGCTGCCACCGCTACATGGGCCTGGGTAGCGTCCGCCATGTTTCACTTGCCCTAGCGCGGGAGCTGCGGGATGCCGCCCATGAGCAACTCGCCCGCGGGATCGATCCGATCGACGCCCGCAACAGCGGCGCGCTCGCGGCCCGCGCCGAGCAGGCCAAGCAGCTGACGTTCCGGCAATGCGCCGAGGACTACCTCGAGGCCAATGCGAGCCGGTGGCGCAATGCCAAGCACCGCAAGCAATGGGCGGCCACGCTCAGCCGCTACGTCTACCCTGTGTTCGGCAACCTCCCCGTGGCGGCGATCGACAGCGGGTTGGTGTTCCAAGTGCTCAAGCCGCTGGTCACCACCAAGCCGGTGACGGCGAGCCGGCTGCGCGGGCGCATCGAGACGGTGCTGGACTTCGCCAAGGCGATCGGCCGTCGCGAAGGCGACAACCCCGCCGACAAGGAGGTCATCAGCCACCTGCTGCCGATGCGCTCAGAGAAGGCCGTCGTGGCGCATCAGCCGGCGCTTCCCTTCGCCAGGGTGCCCGAGTTCATGGCGGCACTACGGGCGACGCCCAGCACGGCCGCGCGCATGCTGGAAATGATCATCCTCACCGGCATGCGCTTTGACGCCGTGCGGCCGGCGGTCTGCGGCGAGTTCCATCTGGGGTACCCGGCGCCGGTGCCGGTGTGGGTGATCCCGGCATCTCGCATGAAGAACCTAGGCCGCGATCACAACGTGCCGCTCGTAGGCCGTGCTCTCGATCTCGCCCGGGAGCTGACCGCTGGGCGCAAGCCCGGCGCCCCGGTGTTCGGCGAGGCCAAGGCGATCAGTCCCAACGCCGTCCGCCAGCGGGTGCTGCCCGACGTGCTCAAGGCGATCGGATACGAGGGTCGGGTGGTCACGCACGGCTTCCGCTCCTGTCTCAAGGACTGGTGCCACGAAACGACGAACATTCGCTCCGAGGTGATCGAGCAGGCGCTCGGACACCGCATCAAGAGCTCGGTCGAGCGCAGTTACCGCCGCGGTGATCTGTTCGATAAGCGGCGCGGGCTCATGGTGGCCTGGGACCGCTACTGCAGCCGGCCGGCAGCGGCCGCGACGGTCACCCGGCTGCCGGTCACCGGCCGCTCGCGGTGACCTCGTAGGTTGGCACGATGAGCGACACGCTTGAGTGGAAGAACATCAAGGCGCGCGGGACGCGTCGCGAAGCCCTTGAGGCCATAGCTGCGGACGGCGGCACGCTGCGCATCGAGTGGTGGAAATCAGAACACCAATTCGTTGTGAGCTATTACGGGATGTTCGAGCGTCGGTCCGCGATGTGGGAATACGCGCCCAATCTCCCCGTCGCCAAGGCGCTCGCCGCAGACATCAACCGCAAGGTGGTGGCTCATCTCGAATGGCTGGAGGAGATGCGGCGGGCACCGCGGTGACTACATTCCCCGTGAACTAGCTGTGGAATAGCCGGGGGCGGGTCGCCGAGCTCCTCGGCGGCGCCGAAGTACCGAGCCTCCGAACTGGGGAAGAAATTTGGGTAGGCCAAAGGCCGGTTTCCGATTTTCTAGTCGCTTCAATGGCTTATGCGTGAAAGTGCGCGGAGCGCCGAGAAACGTTCGGGTGCTCGGCGGAACACCCGTGGGGCGTGCCATCTTGCGTCCAAGACGCGCGTGAACGCGCTTTCGCCGCGGCAC
>Ga0306921_10003252_pt1 | contig 16477 bp, 11 predicted proteins | sample sta12Cox44000080_FD_203760 | JGI IMG/M metagenome (GOLD analysis project Ga0306921, IMG submission 203760) | Lab enrichment of tropical soil microbial communities from Luquillo Experimental Forest, Puerto Rico - statoxic.12C.oxic.44.000.080 (v2)... | ecosystem: Environmental > Terrestrial >...
GCCCTATGCGGAAGTGGCAGCCACTGTCATGCGGCCATTCGTCGGCGAGGCGATCGCGTATTCCGACCTCTCGCGCATGACGCGCGAGGCATACGGCAATTTTCGCCACCCCGCGATCGCGCCCCTCATTCAGCTCGGGGCAAACGAGTTCCTGCTCGAGCTCTTTCACGGGCCCACGTTGGCGTTCAAGGACCTGGCGATGCAGCTCCTTGGCCGATTCATGGAGCATGCGCTCGCCGGGCGCGGCGAGCGCGCAACCATCGTGGTGGCGACCTCGGGCGATACCGGCGCCGCCGCCATCGAGGCGTTCCGGGGCTGCGCCCGCGCTGATGTGTTCGTGCTGTTTCCTCACGGCCGCATATCCGACGTGCAGCGCCGCATGATGACTACGGTCGCGGAGCACAACGTGCATGCGCTGGCCATCGAGGGGACGTTCGACGATTGCCAGGCGATCGTAAAAGGCATGTTCAACCACCACGCCTTCGCGGACCGGGTTGCGCTTGCCGGCGTGAACTCGATCAACTGGGCGCGCATCATGGCGCAGGTCGTCTATTACTTTACGTCGGCGGTTGCGCTCGGCGCGCCAGCGCGCAAGGTGGCCTTCACCGTACCCACGGGCAATTTTGGAAATATCTACGCGGGCTACGTCGCCCTGCGCATGGGGTTGCCGGTGGACCGGCTGGTGATTGCCACCAATGTCAACGACATTCTTGCCCGCACCATCGCAACCGGATCCTACCAGCCGCGCGAGGTGCAGCCCACGTCGTCCCCATCAATGGACATCCAGGTGGCATCCAATTTCGAGCGGCTCCTGTTCGAAGCCTATGAGCGGGATGGCGGGGCGATTCGCAGGCTGATGGCGGCGCTTGCCCAGTCGGGCCACTTCATGCTGTCGACCCGAGCGCTCGCGGGCGCGCGTGCCTTCTTTTCTGCCGGTCGCTGCGATGCAGAGGAGGCAGCGGCCGCAATGCGCACCACGCTGCGGGAAACCGGCCAGGTCATCGACCCCCACACTGCCGTGGCCGTCGCAGTGAGCGAGAAGGAGACCCGCGACCTCGCCATTCCGATGATCGTGCTTGGAACCGCCCACCCGGCCAAGTTTCCCGACGCGGTCGCAGCGGCATGCAATGTGCGACCGCCGCTCCCCGAATGGCTCAGCGATCTCAGCGAGCGCCAGGAGCGCGTTATCACGCTGCCGGCCGACCAGGCCGCAGTTGAGAAGCTCGTCCTTTCGCTTGGCCGTGCCGCACAGGCAGGAGCCGCCGCATGAGCGTCGAGGTCACGCGCCTTCCGTCCGGCCTTGTGGTCATCACCGACGCAATGGCGCACCTGGAGACCACCTCGCTCGGGGTCTGGGTCGGCGCAGGCAGCCGCGACGAGCTCGCGGACGAGCATGGCATCTCGCACCTTCTGGAGCACATGGCCTTCAAGGGCACCTCACGCCGCAGCGCGCGCCAGATCGCCGAGGAGATTGAGGCTGTCGGGGGCGATCTCAACGCTGCAACCTCGATCGAGACCACGGCCTATTACGCACGCGTTCTGCGCGCGGATGTGCCGCTCGCACTCGACGTGCTTTCGGACATTCTCACCCATCCGGCGTTCGATCCGCAGGAGCTCCGCCGCGAGCAGAACGTCATCGTTCAGGAGATTGGCGCCGCCGAGGATACGCCAGACGATCTGATCTGGGACCGGCTGCAGGAGGTCGCCTTTGCCGGCCAGCCGATCGGCCGCTCTGTCCTCGGTACGCCCGCCACCGTGCGCTCATTCGATCGCGGGCGCCTTGCAGGGTATCTTGCGCGCAACTATCGGGCACCCGACATGGTGATCGCGGCGGCGGGCGCGGTCGAGCATGCTGCGGTGGTCACCGAGGTGATGCGCGCCTTCGCGAGGTTCAGCGGTCCCTCGGCGCCTGCGCCCGAGCCCGCCCGCTTCGTCGGAGGCTCGCGGATCGAGAGCCGCGAGCTCGAGCAGGTCCATATCGCGCTCGCCATGCAGGGCCTGCCCCACCGCGACCCCGCCCTCTACAGTCTGCAGGTGTTCACAAATATTCTGGGCGGCGGCATGTCCTCGCGGCTGTTCCAGGAAGTGCGCGAGCAGCGCGGGCTCTGCTACTCCATCTACACATTCCACTCACCCTATACCGACAATGGCGTCTTCGGGCTCTATGCCGGCACAGATTCCGCAGATGTGGCCGAGCTCATGCGCGTCGTGGTCGATGAGATCAACCTCGCGGCCGAGACCGTGGCGGAGGCCGAGATCGGCCGCGCGAAAGCGCAGATGAAGGCAGGTCTCCTGATGGCGCTGGAGAGCTCCGGGGCGCGGGCCGAGCAGTTGGCGCGCCAGATCATCAACTGGGGCCGGCCGATTGCGCTGGATGAGATTGTCGCAAAGATCGAGGCGGTGACCGTGGAGAGCACACGCGCCGCCGGGCGCGGCCTGATTGCGCGCGGCCGGCCGGCCATCGCCGCGCTCGGACCCGGTAACGGCCTTGAAAGTGCCGTCACAATTGCGGGTGGCCTTGCACGACGAGCCGCGTGACGCCAAAGGAGTGAAGGGGCAAAAGACAGACTAGATGCAACCGCCCAGCCCACTGCCTGGTTGCTGCTTGGCCTGCTGATCATCCATGGCATTCTTCAGGACCGTGAGCATGTCTGATCTGTTGCCGGAGATTTCCGGCGACGGCGTTGCACTGCGATCGCCACTGATGTCCGACTACGCGGAATGGAGCGGGCTGCGGGAGGCAAGCCGTGCGTTTCTTACGCCTTGGGAGCCGACTTGGCCCGCCGACGACCTGTCCCGAGCCTCGTTCCGCCGCCGCATCAAGCGCTATGGTGAGGACCAGCGCGGCGACCTCGCCTATGCATTCTTCATCTCCCGCAGGCGCGACAACGTACTCGTCGGCGGGCTTACGCTTGCCAATATTCGCCGCGGCTGCGCGCAGGCTGCCAGTCTCGGCTATTGGATGGGCGCTCCCTATGCGCGCGCGGGACATATGACGGCCGCCGTCAACGCGGTGATCCCATTTGCATTCGGGACGCTCAAACTGCACCGGATCGAGGCTGCCTGCATCCCGGCCAATATCGCCTCAGTGCGGCTGCTGGAAAAGACCGGCTTCAAGCGTGAGGGCTTTGCGCGCCAATACCTTTGCATCGACGGCGTCTGGCAGGACCACCTGCTGTATGCCAGGCTTGAGAGCGATCGCTGAGCCAGAGGTCAGCCCAATTCCGCCTTGGGGCTGCCATTGTTCTCACCGATACAGCGATCAGGCGAGGGGGACTGCTTAGAAAATCGAGAAATTTCAATGGGGGAGAGCAAGCAAGCGCCCTGTTGGCGCAACGCGGCCGCGTTGATTGCGGGCGCCGCCCTGGTTTCGGGCTGCTCGTCGGCATCGAGCGTGGTCGACAATTATGAGACGGCGCCTTCGCCTTCGTGGGGAACGCGAATCTCCAGCTTCTTCAGCGGCGCCGCCCCCGGCGTGAGCCAGCCGAAATCCAAGACGCCGTCAGCGCCGGAAGTCGCCTGCCCCGGCGTGGACGTCCGCGCCGGCGCATCCACCATGAACATCGCCGTCAAGTCCGACCAGGCGACCGCCGGCGACCTGCGCTACCAGCTTTCGTTTGGGCAGACCGCCCGCGAATGCAGGGTGCAGGACGGCACTATGATCATCAAGGTCGGCGTTCAGGGCCGCGTCATCCTCGGGCCATTCGGAGCGCCGGGCTCGGTTGATATCCCACTGCGCTATGCCGTCGTGCGCGAAGGGCCGGATCCAAAGATGATCGTGACCAAGTTCAAGCGCAGTGGCGCGACCATCCCGGCCGGACAGACTCACGTGCAGTTCATCGACATCGAGGACGGCCTGAGCTTTCCGCTGCCGTTGGCTGCCGAGCTGGAGGCATATGTGGTGTATGTCGGTTTCGACGAGATCGGCGATAAGAGCGAGAAGAAGCCGGCGCGCTCTGCTAAAAAATCCGCACCCCGACAGCAGTGAGGATGAAGATCAATAGCCGCGCAGCGCAACCGCCTCGCTCTTGAGATGACGGGGGTCGGCTACAATCGTTCGCGCGCCCGCTGAGATCGGCTGCGCACCCAGCCCATTACCGGCATGGCTGCCGCCGAACGTCCGTGAGCTCGTCAGCGGTCACCGCAGCGATGATCTGCTCGCCTTCCACGAGCAGGTTGCAGTCGAAGATTGATCAACAAACGCGCCCGCCCCGGCCGCGGATCTATCCCCCGCGCATCGTCAAGGGCAGAATAGGAATTGCGATCCGGTGGCAAAAGTCTGGCATCCGGTCTGCAATGCCTGTTTGCACAGAATACCGAAGCTGCTTGGGGAGACTGAAGGAATAGCGGGGACAGCGTCGCAGCCGCGCGCGGGCTTTCTCACGATCCCTCCGCGTACGAGTTGCCGTGGAGCCCGAGGGCAACTGGCTGGGGAATTTTCGCAACTGCGATCGGTTCGGGACCCGAGCCCACGGCGGCCTTCGGCCCGCTAGCGCAGCTTGGTCTTGAGATCAGCAACTCCCTGCGCGAGCAGGTTATCGGCAATTCCGTCCTTCACGGTTGCCGCAAGGACCGAGGAGGCAGCGGCCACCGCGGCATCGGCAGCTGCGGAACGCACATCGGCAAGCGCCTGCGCTTCGGCCTGCGCGATCTTGTCCTGCGCCATCCTGGTGTGGCGGGTAACGAACTCCTCTACCTTGGCCGCCGCCTCCGCAGCCAGCCGCTCGGCTTCGGCCTTGGCGCCGGCAATGATTGCCTCCGCCTCGCGCTCGACCTCGTGCTGCCTCTGCTCGTAGCGCGCGAGCAGAGCCTGTGCTTCGTCCTTCAGCCGCCGCGCCTCGTCGAGCTCGGTTCTGATGCGGTCGCGGCGGTTGTCGATGCCCTGAAGGAGCTTGTTGTGCATCCCGAAGTAGCCGAGCACGCCGAGGAAGGCGACAAATGCCAGGAAAACCCAGAACTCCGCTTCGAGCATCGGCTCAGCCTCCTCGTCCATCGAGCACGGCTTTCACCGCCCGCTCGACGTCTGCTCTCGCCGGAGTCGTTCCGATGAGCCGCTCGATGATGGCTCCTGCAGCGTCCGCCGCAATGCCTTGTACGTTGCGCATGGCGTCCCCGCGCCTTGCCGCAATCGCCTTGTCCGCCTCCTGCACCTGCAGGCTCAGCTTCGCGTCGACCTGCTTGCGCTTGGTTTCGGCCTCGGCGGCCGCCTTGGCTCGCGTCTCGCTGGCAAGCGCCTGCGCGCGCGAGCGCGCCTCGTTGAGCGCCTTCTCGTGCGCGGCGATTGCCGCATCGGATTGCTCCTTCAGATGCTGCGCCGCCGCCATGTCATCGGCAATGCGCGCCCGGCGCTGCTCCAGAATTGCGCCGATCCGCGGCAACGCAATGCGCGCCATCAGGAGATAGAGCGCGATGAAGGTGAGCGCGAGCCATAGCAGCTGCGAGGGAAAGTTGCGCGAATCGAACGGCGGAAAGTCGCGGCCTTGCTCGCCCGCGGGGACGTGCTCCACGGCGGCAATGAGCTGCGGGCTCGGCTGGGCCATGCGCGGTTGCCCTCGCCTTCGCGACGGCTGCGATCAGAGAGCAAACAGCAACAGCAGTGCGATCAGGAGGGAGAAGATTCCCAAGGCCTCCGTGACCGCAAAGCCGAAAATGAGATTGCCGAACTGGCCCTGAGCGGCGGACGGGTTGCGCAGGGCGGCGGCGAGGTAATGGCCGAAAATCGTCCCCACGCCGACACCGGCGCCGCCCATGCCGATGCAGGCGATACCGGCTCCGATCATTTTGGCAGCTTGCGGGTCCATAAGCGAGCTCCTCTGGTTGGCTATTAACAGTCCGGGTCAGTGGCCCGGGTGGATCGCATCGTTCAAGTAGATGCAAGTGAGGACGGCGAAGACGTAGGCCTGCAGGACCGCCACCAGCAGCTCCAGCGCGGTGAGCGCAACGGTGAGGCCGAAAGGCAGCACTGCTCCGAGCCAGCCCAGATAGAGCGGGATGGCGGCGGCGCCCAGCATGGTGACGAAGCCGCCGAACACTTTGAGTGTGATATGTCCGGCCAGCATGTTGGCGAACAAGCGCACGCTGTGCGAGACCGGTCGTGACAGGAACGACAGCACCTCAATGAAGCTGACCAGCGGCAGGATGTAGATCGGAATGCCACTCGGCACGAACAGCTTGAGGAAACGCAGGCCATGCTTCCAGAAGCCGTACACCAGCACGGTGAAAAACACGAGCAGCGCAAGCGCGACCGTGATGATGATATGGCTGGTGACTGTGAAGGTATAGGGAATGATGCCCATCACGTTGAGCACGAGAATGAACATGAACAGCGAAAATACGAGCGGGAAGAATTTCATGCCCTCCGGCCCAGCGGTGCTGCGCAGTGTCGAGGCCATGAACTCGTAGGACATTTCCGCAAGAACCTGGGCGCGGCCGGGCACCAGCGCGCGCGAGCGGGTGGCGCCGAGCGTGAGCAGGAGGATCACAGCCAGCGCAATCAACATGAACAGGGCGGAATTCGTGAAGGCGATCTCGGTGGTGCCGAAATGCGCGATCGGAAACAGCCGCTTGATCTCGAACTGATGAATGGGATCCATGGCGAGAATTGATGCAGTGATTATCGCGGCCGTTGCCGCGGGCTCAGCGCGGTGGCTCCAATGTCCTTGACGGAAAGACGCCCGCGGCCCGCATCACGTTGAGCACGCCTGCGACGAATCCAAGCAGCAGAAATATGATCATCCCCCATGGTGCAATTCCCAGCCAGTGATCGAGCGCCCAGCCGATGGCCGCGCCCACAACGACGCCGGCGACGAGCTCGCTCGAAAGCCGGAAACCCCGCGCAAGCGCCGACGCATCGGCGGTGGGCCGCGCAGGCTGACCTTGCTCGGAGGCGGCATCAGGACGGACGTGACGCAGCCGTTCACCCAGACGATCGAAGCGCGCCGTGAGCGCAGCCTCATCCTCCGGGGGTCGTTCACGATCGTCCCTCTCGCGCGCGTCGTTGGCCATGCTTCGACACTCGCGATGATTGGGCAAATTGATCGCGGCGTTCCCTCAAAGGCCGGGCGGACCATACGCAGGCCCCTGGGGGGTGTCAATAATCCGACCAGATGCTGCCTAAGCCCAGCAAAGGCATCCAAATGCTCGTCTATGCCGTCTCGCCCCGCCCGCCCAATCCACTGGGCCGGCACCTGGAACTTTTGCGCTCAACGTGCGTTGCGTCCACCAGTTGGCATCGCTCTAGCCGGAGCGGCGCCGCACATCCGCGTCTCCTCATTCATGCGCCTTTCCAGCACGATGCCGAGCGGGGTCCATCGCGCGTGATGCATCCTGCGATCTGAATTTCGCGCCGAGCACTCATGCGCATCTATTATGTGCACCCGGTGATGATGGGCGCGGTGGCGCGATGGGAGCCTCGTCTGGCGCGCGCGCGCGAGATGGGATTCGATGCCATCGCAACCGCGCCGGTTTTTGCCCCCGGAGCATCTGGAGACGTCTTTCTCGCTGCCGACCATGAGGCGGTCCACCCGGTCCTGAGCACCGCCAAGCCCGCCGACGATGTCTTCAGCGAGCTCTGCCGGATGTGCGGAGCACACGGGCTCAAGCTGATCGTCGACCTCGTCATCGACCGCCTTGCCGCCGAGGCACGACTGGCGCGGACCGCCCCCGGCTGGTTCGAGCCGGCAAGATCCGCGCCTGCCCGCCTTGATCCCCGTGTCCAGCCAGCTGAGATCAGCACCGCCTGTGCGCGCTTTGACAATCCGGTGGTGGCGCACGAGCTGGCCCAATGGTGGAGGGATCGCCTCGACCGGCTGGTCGCAGCCGGTGTTGCCGGCTTCCGCTGCGAGCGGCCCGATGCGGTGCCAGCCGAGGTGTGGCGGGCCGTCATTTCCGGCGTGCGCCAGTCATCTCCCACCTGTCATTTTCTGGCATGGACCCCCGGATTGCAGTGGTCGCAGATTTCGACACTGCGCGGCATCGGCTTCGACGGCGTGTTTTCCTCTCTGCCCTGGTGGGATGGCCGCGCCAGCTGGTTCGTCGAGGAACATGAGGTCTTGCGCCAGGTTGCCCCGGTGCTGGCCGCGCCGGAGGCTCCATTCAGAACCCGCCTGGCACGCCGGCTGGCATCTCAGCGCGAGATTGCGCACGCGTATCGCCACGCGCTGCGCCTGGCAGCGGCGATGGGGGATGGGCTGCTGATCCCGATGGGCTTCGAAACAGGGTGCCGCGACGACATGGATCGCCGTCGCAAGGAGCCGGACGATTTTGCAACGGCAGAGCAGGCGCCGCTCGTCGATCTGAGCAACGACATCCGCACCGCGAACATGCTGGTGGATCGCCTTGCGCGCCTCAATCTGAGGGGCGAGATGCGCGCGCTCACCGGGCCAGGCAGCGCGACAACCGCCGTGCTGCGCGCAGACCGCAACGACGTGCGTGAGGCGCGCCATGCAATGGTCATCTGCATCAATTCCGACCTTGCGGGCGAGCATGTGCTTCCGATCTCGCTCGATCCGCTTCCGCCGTCGGCCGGCGCCAGCTTCGGCCGGCCAGCGCCCATCGATGGCTGTCATGCCGGCCCAGTGCTGGCACCAGGCGAGGTTCGTCTTGTTGCCGTCGAACGTGAGGCCGCCATCAGGCAACGGCGCCGCGAAGCCGTCGTGCGCAAGCTCGCGCTCGCCTGTCCGCGCATTGTCATCGAGCGGATCGCGCCGGCGGTTGACGGCGGCCACTTCGCCGTACGCCGTGTTGTGGGCGAGCGGCTTGTCGTGGAAGCCGACGTATTCGCCGACGGACACGACGTGCTCGCAGCCGAGCTCATCTGGCGGGCCGCCGATGAGGGGACGTGGCGCAGCGTGCGCATGGAGCCGCTGGGTAACGACCGCTGGCGAGCCGACTTCGCTCCCCGCCGCATCGGGCACCATCTCTACACGATCGAAGCATGGTGGGACGGATATGCAACGTTCTGCCGCGAACTCGAAACGAAACAAAAGGCCGGCATCGACATCACGCTCGAAGCCGCGGAGGGCCGCCGCATGCTCGCCGAGGGCCGCGAGCGTGCGGAGGGCCGCACGCGGCAGGTCATCGAGGCGGCGCTTGCAGCGCTGGAGAGGCCGTGCAGCGCCAAGGGCGTCGAGATTTTTCTGGCTGCTGAGCTGCGCGAGGCCATGGCCGCGTGCGACGAACGCCCCTTTCGCAATCGTCATGAGCCTCTGCTGCCGCTCGAGGTCGAGCGGCCGCAGGCGAGCTTTGCAAGCTGGTACGAGCTGTTTCCGCGCTCGGCAACCGACGACCCGCGCCGTCACGGCACGTTTGACGGTGTGATTGCGCGGCTTCCCGCAATCCGGGACATGGGGTTTGACGTTCTTTACCTCCCGCTCATCCACCCCATCGGCACCACCAATCGAAAGGGACGCAACAACAGCCTGCGCGCAGAACCCGATGATGTAGGCAGCGCATACGCCATCGGCAGCCGCGAGGGTGGCCACGACGCGATCCATCCTGCCCTCGGCACGATCGAGGACTTCCGGCGCCTGCGCGATGCGGCCGCCGCTCACGGTCTCGAGCTTGCGCTCGACTTCGCGATCCAGTGCTCGCCCGATCATCCCTGGCTCAAAGAGCATCCGGAATGGTTTCGCTGGCGGCCGGACGGGTCGGTGCGCTTTGCGGAGAATCCGCCCAAGAAATACGAGGACATCGTCAACGTGGACTTTTACGCCGAGGGGGCTCCGGATCTCTGGAATGCGCTGCGCGACGTGTTCCTTCACTGGGCGAACGAAGGCGTCCGCATATTCCGGGTGGACAACCCCCACACCAAGCCGCTGCCGTTCTGGGAATGGGCCCTCGCGGACGTGCGCGCCCGCTACCCTGACGTGATCTTTCTTTCCGAAGCCTTCACGCGACCGAAGATGATGTACCGGCTCGCCAAGGTCGGGTTCACGCAGTCCTACACCTACTTCACCTGGCGCAATAACAAGCAGGAGCTCACCGACTATCTGATCGAGCTCACGATGTCCGAGGTGCGGGAATATTTTCGGCCCCACCTGTTCGTGAATACCCCGGATATCAACCCATTCTTTTTACAGAACTCGGGTCGAGCCGGCTTTCTCATCCGCGCCGCGCTGGCGGCGACGCTGTCGGGACTGTGGGGCATGTATTCCGGCTTCGAACTGTGCGAATCCGCACCGCTGCCAGGCCGCGAGGAATATCTCGATTCGGAAAAATACCAGATCAGGGTGCGCGACTATAACGCACCCGGCAATATCGTCGACGAGATCGCGAGTCTGAATCGCATTCGCCGGTCAAATCCCGCGCTGCAGACTCACAAGGGTTTGCGTTTCTACAACGCATTCAACGATCGCGTCATCTATTACGGAAAACCGCTGCCCGCGCGCGACGACATGATTCTGGTTGCGGTGAGCCTCGATCCGCACGGCGTACAGGAGGCAATTGTCGAGGTGCCGCTCTGGGAATGGGGACTGCCCGACAGCGGCTCGGTTCTGGTCGAGGACCTCATGCGCCACACGAGCTTCGTATGGAGCGGCAAGCTGCAACGCGTCCGCCTCGATGCGAAGGAGCTGCCGTTCTCCATCTGGCGCATCACGCCCGCGCGTGGAGGCTAGCGGTGGAAGCTCTCGTGCGCCAATCGTCCGTCCTTGCCTACGACCCGCTCTGGTACAAGGACGCCATTATCTATCAGGCGCACGTGAAGTCGTTCTTTGATTCGAATAACGATGGGATCGGCGATTTTCCCGGCCTGATATCGAAGCTCGACTACATCGCCGATCTCGGCGTCAATGCGATTTGGCTGCTGCCGTTCTACCCTTCGCCGCGCCTCGACGATGGCTACGACATCAGCGAATACCGCGACGTGCATCCGGACTACGGCACGCTCGGCGATTTCCGCCGTTTCGTGAAGGCGGCGCACGGACGTGGAATCCGCGTCATCACGGAGCTGGTGGTCAATCACACCTCAGATCAGCACCCCTGGTTCCAGCGCGCGCGCCGGGCAAAGGCAAACACCCCTTCACGCAATTTCTACGTCTGGTCCGACGACGACAGGAAATATGCTGGCACCCGCATTATTTTCGTCGACAGCGAGCGCTCGAATTGGACCTGGGATCCGGTTGCCGGCGCCTACTACTGGCACCGCTTCTACTCCCATCAGCCAGACCTGAACTTCGACAATCCCCGCGTGTTGCAGGCGGTGCTCGGCATCATGCGCTTCTGGCTGGGGCTGGGGGTCGACGGGCTTCGGCTCGACGCGGTGCCGTATCTGGTCGAGCGCGAAGGCACCAGCAACGAGAACCTGCCGGAGTCACACCAGATCCTCAAGCGCGTGCGGGCCGAGATCGACCATGCGTTTCCCGGCCGACTGCTGTTGGCCGAGGCCAATCAATGGCCCGAGGATACCAAGGAATATTTCGGCGACGGCGACGAATGCCACATGGCGTTTCACTTTCCGCTCATGCCCCGCATGTACATGGCAATCGCCCGCGAGGACCGATTTCCGATCACGGACATCATGCGGCAGACCCCGCCGATTCCGGACAACTGCCAGTGGGCCGTGTTTCTGCGCAATCATGATGAATTGACGCTCGAGATGGTGACCGACAGCGAGCGCGACTATCTTTGGGGCACCTACGCCGCCGATCGGCGCGCCCGTCTCAACCTCGGAATTCGCCGCCGCCTGTCGCCACTGCTTGAGCGCGACCGCCGCCGCATTGAGCTGATGAACAGTCTGCTGCTCTCCATGCCGGGCACGCCGGTGATCTATTACGGCGACGAGATCGGGATGGGCGACAACATCTACCTTGGAGATCGCAATGGCGTGCGCACCCCGATGCAGTGGTCGCCCGATCGCAACGGTGGCTTCTCGCGCGCCGATCCGGCAGCGCTGGTGTTGCCCGCCATCATGGATCCGCTCTACGGCTACGAGGCGATCAATGTCGAGGCGCAGACCCGCGACCCGCATTCCATCCTCAACTGGATGCGGCGCATGCTGGCGGTGCGCCGCCGGCATGCCGCGTTCGGGCGCGGTACGCTGACGTTTCTCTATCCGAAGAATCGCAAGGTCCTTGCCTACCTGCGCCAGTACTCCGGAGATACCATTCTCTGCGTCGCCAACGTCGCGCACAGCCCGCAAGCGGTCGAGCTCGATCTTTCCCAGTTTGCCGGCTGCTCTCCCGTCGAGCTCAATGCCGGCACGCTGTTTCCTCCCATCGGCCAGCTCACCTATCTGCTGACCCTGCCACCTTACGGCTTTTACTGGTTCGCGCTCGGAACGGCGGGCGATGCGCCGTCCTGGCACACGGAGGCGCCAGAGCCCATGCCCGAATATGTCACGCTCGTGTTGCGCGACGGTCTCGCCCGCGCGCTCGCAGATACGTCCCGAACGCTGGTTGAGCGCGAGGCGCTGCCCGATTATCTCGCCAAGCGGCGCTGGTTCGGCGTCAAGGACCAAACGATCGAGAGCGTCCATATTGCGTCCACGGCCGGTGTCCCCGCCTGCGAGCGCGAGGCGCTCCTGTGCGAGATCGAAGCACGAACCAATCGCGAGACCAGCCGCTGGCTCTTGCCGCTGTCGATTGCGTGGGAGGACGAGCCCACGCTCGCGCTGCCCTCCCAGCTCGCCCTGGCGCGCGTGCGTCGCGGGCGACGCGTCGGGTTGTTGACCGACGCCTTCTCGCTCCCGACCTTCGCCCAAGGCATGGTCGCGGCGCTCGCTTCCGAAGCCACGGTTGAGGTTCGCGGCGGTACGCTGCGGTTTAAGCCCAGCGATGTGGGGCGTGGCCTCCTCCGCATCAAGCCGGACGCGGAGGTAAACTGGCTTTCGGCGGAGCAATCAAACAGCTCGCTCATCCTCGGTGATGCAGTCGTTCTCAAGCTGTTCCGGCGCATGTCGGCAGGCGAGCATCCCGAAGCCGAGATGGGCCGCTATCTTACAGCCTCCGGCTTTGCCCATGCGCCGCCGCTCCTTGGAGAGATCGTGCGCGTGGGTGCGGACGGCAGCCAATATGCGCTCGCAGTGGCGCAGGGGTTTGTTCGCAACCAGGGCGACGCCTGGTCCTGGATGCTCGACCAGCTGACGCGCGCCATCGATGCGCTGGGCACTCATCGCGCAAGCGACGACTCACAGGCCGACCTTCTGACCGACTGCGAATCCATTGCGAGCACAACCGGTCGTCGCCTGGGCGAGATGCATGCGGTGCTCGCGCGGCCCACCAGCGAAAGCGCCTTCGCTCCGCAGATCGCGTCGGCAGCAGATGTCGCCGGTTGGGGCCGCCAAGCGCAGGAACGCATCGAAGCTGCCCTCGACATCCTCGCCCATCGGACCTGGGAGCGCCCGGAGGACGAGCAGCGTGCAGCGGGCCTCCTGCACGTGCGTCAGGAGCTCACGGCAGCACTGCACGCCCTGGCGCAGCTTGCGGAGGGTGCACCCATGATCCGCATCCACGGCGACTTTCACCTGGGGCAGGTGCTGGTCGCGAGCGGCGACGCTTACATCATCGATTTCGAAGGAGAGCCCGCCAAAGCACTTGCCGAGCGCCGGGCCAAGGCGAGCCCGTTGCGCGACGTCGCAGGGCTGCTGCGTTCCATCGACTATGTGACTGCAACGCTGATCGAGCGAAAGGAAATCGGCGCCATGCCGGTCGGCGAGGCGGAGCGAGCAAGCCTGATCGCCGCATTCCGCGCACGGGCGTCGCAGGCTTTTCTCGATGGCTATCGGGAAGCGGCAGGTGCCAGGACCACGCAGGAACAGAAACTGCTCGACCTCTTTCTTACCGAGAAGGCGGCATACGAAATCGCCTACGAGGCGAACAATCGCCCGACGTGGATCGGAGTGCCTCTGGCTGGACTTTGGACGCTGGCGAACCGCATTCTCGAAACTCGACCAGGAGACCGCAATGGCTGAGGCCGATCTCGCCACAGCCTGGCGTCTTGACGCGCAGAGCGCGCTCGCATTGGCATCGGGCACCCATGGCGACCCCTTCTCGGTGCTTGGGCCGCGTGACACACCGGCGGGCCGGGTTATCCGCGCTTTCATGCCCGGCGCGCTCAACGTCGACGTGATCGGGCGGGCCGACCGTGCACCGATCGGCTCGCTTGAACGGCGGATGCCCCATGGACTGTTCGAAGGTGTCGTGCAGGGCCGTATCCCCTATCTCCTACGCATTGCGTGGCCGAATGCGATCCAGGAGACAGAAGACCCTTATTCCTTCGGACTTCTGCTTGGGGATCTCGATCTTCATCTCTTCAGCGAAGGACGTCATTTCGAGCTCGCGCGCTCTTTTGGCGCCCAGGTGATGACCCTCGACGGCGTGCAGGGTGTTCGCTTTGCGGTCTGGGCCCCCAATGCGACGCGAGTCGCCGTGCTCGGCGATTTTAATTCATGGGACCGCCGCCGCCATCCCATGCGCGTGCGTCACAGTGCGGGGATCTGGGAGCTGTTCGTGCCCCGCGTCGCCCCCGGCTCCCATTATAAGTATGACCTTCTCGGGCCCGGCGGCGTTCCCCTGCCGTGGAAAGCCGACCCGGTCGCGCGCCAGAGTGAGCCGCCGCCCGCCACGGCCTCGGTTGTCGCGGCGCCCGAAGCGGTACGCTGGAGCGACCAATCCTGGATGGCGGCGCGCGGGCGACGCCAGTCGCCGGACGCGCCGATTGCCATCTATGAGCTGCATCTTGGCTCCTGGTTACGTGCACGCGAGCGGGGGCGGGCGCTGTCGGCCTGGGAAACCGCGATCGAGCGGCTCATCCCCTATGTGGTCGATATGGGTTTTACCCACGTCGAGCTCCTCCCGATCACCGAGCATCCGTTTGCCGGCTCCTGGGGCTATCAACCGCTGGGCCTGTTTGCACCCAGCGGAAGGTTCGGCACCCCACAGCAGCTCGCGCGTTTCATCAATGCGCTGCATGCGGCGGGCATCGGCATCATCCTCGACTGGGTTCCCGCTCACTTCCCGAGCGACGAGCATGGCCTTGCTCGCTTCGACGGCACCGCGCTGTACGAGCATCTCGATCCGCGCGAAGGGTTCCATCAGGACTGGAACACGTTCATCTACAATTTCGGACGCCGCGAGGTGCAGGGCTTTCTGATTGCCTCAGCCCTGCTTTGGCTGGAGCATTTTCACGTCGACGGGCTGCGGGTCGATGCGGTCGCCTCCATGCTATACCGCGATTACAGCCGCCGGGAGGGCGAGTGGATCCCCAATGTCCATGGCGGGCGGGAAAACCTCGAGGCAATAGGCTTCCTCCGCCATCTGAATGCCGTGATCGCCGAGCGCTGCCCCGGCGCGATCATGGTCGCCGAGGAGTCCACGGCCTGGCCAGGAGTAAGCAGGCCGATTGCAGATGGCGGGCTCGGCTTCTCGTACAAATGGAACATGGGTTGGATGCACGACACGCTGCGCTACATGGCGAAGGACCCGATTCACCGGACGTATCATCATGACGATATGACATTCGGGATGCTCTACGCGTTCTCGGAGAACTTCATCCTTCCGCTCTCGCATGACGAGGTGGTGCACGGCAAGCGCTCTCTGCTCGGCAAGATGCCCGGTGATCGCTGGCAGCGCTTTGCGAATCTGCGCGCCTATTTCGGTTTCATGTGGGGACATCCGGGGAAGAAGCTTCTGTTCATGGGGGGAGAAATCGCCCAGGAGCGCGAATGGGACCATGACAGAGAGCTCGACTGGAATCTGCTCGACGAACCCGCACATGCCGGCATCCAGCGCGTCGTGCGCGATCTCAACCGTATCTACGCCGCGGAACCCGCGCTGCATCGAGCGGATTGTGATCCGCGAGGCTTCGAATGGGTGATCGCGGATGACCGCGCGAATTCAGTTTTTGCATTTCTGCGGTTGGCGCAGGAGGCGGCCCCGGTACTGGTGGTCTGCAACATGACCCCGGTCCCGCGTCATGGTTATCGCATCGGCGTGCCGCGCCCCGGTGCCTGGCGCGAGATCTTCAACAGCGACTCCGGCTTTTACGGGGGATCGAACCTGGGCAACGAAGGACGCGTGCAGGCCGAGCCGGTGCCCTCGCATGGCCGCGGGCAGTCGCTCGAGCTCCTGCTGCCGCCGCTCGCAACAATTTTCCTGCGCAGCGACGGTGACTGATGGCGCAGCCGCTGCAACTCATCCGCGGCTCTCCTTACCCGCTTGGCACCACCTGGGACGGGCTGGGCGTGAACTTTGCCGTGTTCTCCGCCCGCGCCGAGCGCATCGATCTCTGCCTGTTCGATCCGTCCGGCCGCCGCGAGATCGCGCAGCTCATGCTGCCGGAATGCACAGATGAGGTGTGGCACGGCTATCTTCCCAATGCGCACGTCGGGCTCATTTACGGCTATCGCGCGCACGGCCCGTATTCGCCGCAGGAGGGTCATCGTTTCAACCCGCACAAGCTGCTGCTCGACCCCTATGCCCGCCAGATCACCGGGCCGCTGCGCTGGTCGGATGCACTGTTCGGGTACCGGGTGAACTCG
>Ga0306921_10003257_pt1 | contig 16463 bp, 15 predicted proteins | sample sta12Cox44000080_FD_203760 | JGI IMG/M metagenome (GOLD analysis project Ga0306921, IMG submission 203760) | Lab enrichment of tropical soil microbial communities from Luquillo Experimental Forest, Puerto Rico - statoxic.12C.oxic.44.000.080 (v2)... | ecosystem: Environmental > Terrestrial >...
AAGGGCTTGAGTACTTGCCACTGCACCTCGGTCAAGTCCATGCTTTTGATTTACGCCAGTTTGCATAACTCACAAGCCCGCAATGGCTTGAATGTGTTTATGAGATAACTTCTAGTTTCACACATCGTCTATCGTGACCATGGGCTGATCGGCTTCGTTACCGGAAGTGATCGACGATCATGATGTCCGTGTTTTCTTCGTCCAATTGCGAATAGAGAACCCAACGGCCGTCCGCAGAAACCGACAGGCCCCAATCGAAGTCTTTCTCAAGCTCGAAGACTCGATGGGTCTTTGTTGTTTTCACATCGAAATATTGCAGAAGACGCGGTGCTTCCGCACTCACGAAATAAATTCCGCCCGGCGCAATTGCCCAATTGCCCGCAGTCAATAGCGGCGGCAGGCCCTCCACCGGAAATTCTGCGCCAAGGCGATCAAGTGACACCGCCTTTAAAATGGGTCTGCTCGTAAGCGTCGTAAAATAGACTTTACTGCCGTCGTCGGACTCAAGGGGACTGTAGGCAGTCTGCGTGGAAAGGGGCTCGGCATCTCCGCCAGCCGAGGGACAGCGATACGTTCTTTGGCGGGCGCTTTCGTGCGACGTAAAGTAGATCCATTTGCCGTCATGAGACCAGCTCGGCAAGAACACCAGCGGCACGCTCGTCACCAGTTTGCGAGGAACAAGCTCGGAAACGTCGGCAATGTAGATTTCGGCGGCCGAATCAAACGCAATTTTCTTTCCGTCATAGGACCAGCGCGGACCGAACCCACCTTGTTTCGACACCTGTACCAAGTTGCCGCCATCGGCATCGCTTAGCCAAACTTCCCATGTACCGGACCGGTTCGAACCAAATGCAATGTGCTTGCCGTCGGGAGAATACTGCGCCTGACCTTGTTCTCTAGTAGACGACATTAGTCGCTGCGCAGGAATTTCCGGGTGGAGCAGGTCTTTGCGCCAGATATTTATGTTGTGGGACGTTGATGAGTAAGCCAGCTTGTCACCACGAGTCGAAATCGTCGGCATACCCGCGCTTTGCCTGAGCATCAGTTCTCGTATAGAGCCGTCTGAAAGACTGACTTCATTAATGTGGTCGCCCACCTCGGAGAAAAACAAACTTCTGTCGTCCGCTGACCATGCCATACCTAGCGGAAAGTTCGGATGTGTTGCAATCAACTTCGGAGCACCATCCGGTAATGCGACAGAATAAATGCCGAATTCGATGCTGGTATGAAGACACTCGTATGCCAATTGCTTGCTGCTACGGGAAAATGCAGGCAATCCATCGTACATACACCTAGGCGCGTGGGCTACCTGCCGGCTGTCCAAGTTCTCGACTGACAAAAGGTAAACTCGTGGCTCAGTCGTCTGTGGTAGGTAGTCCGTAAAAGCAATCCACTTCCCATCGGAGGACCAACTAATCCGGAGGTCAACTGGCGGATGAGCTACACGCGTTGAACGCAGTTTCCTTTCGACTCCGCCCAGTGCCGGGACCACGTAGAGCCCAGTGTCGGCACCCGATAGCTGATGAAACGCGATCTGCGTACCGTCCGGCGACCAAGCTGGGCTCACCCACTCAGACGGGTGGTGCGTCAAGCGCAGCATCGTTTCGCCGCCGATGGCCTTAACGTACAAGTCAAAACCCCTCCTCCCCACATCGGCATCGCCGTTCCAAGCGAAGGCAATTCGAGACCCATCTGGCGAGAACTCCGGAGCCGTCTCGATACCCGGTAACGTAGTGAAAGGCTTTGGCTCAAGAAACACTGATTCTGGCTTGGGCGCAGATCTCCAGTACGCAACCAAAACCGCTGTCACGCAGACTGCCCCGACAAGACACAATACGGCAGCGATCCTGATCGCACTGTGGCGGCCCTTAGCAGGCTTGCTTGCGCCTATGGCACTGTCCGCGTCGAGAGAGATTTGACCGATAAACCGATAACCTCGGCGCGGCAGGGTCTCGACGAAGCGTGGATTTTCTGACGAATCCCCGAGCGCCTCACGGATCTTATTAACTGCGGTGTTTAGGTTGTGATCGACGTCAACGAAGGTGTCCGGCCACAGCCGCTTTTGCAACTCTTCCCGCGTGACAACTGTGCCGGGCTTCTCTAGCAGAATGGCCAACACCTGGAACGGCTGGCCGGTCAGCTTCAGTCGCAACCCTGCCTTGCGAAGTTCCCGCGCTTGAAGGTCCACTTCAAACGTGGCAAAGCGAATCACCTGGCTGGTGCCGACCTGATTTGGCATCGCTGGGTTGCCTCAATTGGCAAGAGTCTAGCACTGACCAAGGTATGTGCAATATGCGCGGATCCGGCCCGCCAAGGCGACCGATTCGGGTTGAACAAAGCACGGAGTGGCCCCCGGCGCGGAACATCACCTTGCTCGTGGGCGTCGCTATCATCGAGCAAACCTAGCGCTTAGACTTCGCTCGATCACGACGGGAGGTGCTCAACTCTAACCAGCTATCATGCCATTCGCACTAGCTAAGCGAACTCGACACGACTTTCGCATCGCGGCGGCATTTCATCGTAAGTACGTCCGTCCAGAGTTCGGCCCGTGCGAGACTTTCGCACACCTCCCCATTGCTTAAAAAAGAAGGGCACCCGAGAAGCGCGGCACTGTTTCCGAATTGCTACAACCCAATCGCGTTCCATCGGCCGTGCACCGAAACCGCTTTCACCTCCAACGATGACCCAATGAATTCCTGACAAATCGATTTGCCCCAAGTCTTCTAGTAAAGGCTCGATCGAGAGGAATCGAACCGACGCGGGAGCGGTCTGCAGATCTCTGATTCTAGGGATCCCACAGCGCTTGTTCTCTACGCTAACGCCCCACCAAATGTGCGGCTCGGAGGCAACGCTCCGCAGCCGAGTTCTGAGAAGGTCTCGCATCCGAGTGGATCTCTTCGTTAGTATTTGGTAGGTGTGCCATTTAGCCTTAACCATAACATCAGCGATCTCGGCGATAAAGTCGTCTGGAACGCCCTCATGGACGTCAGCTTCGGCGCCCGCGGTTGCTTCTGCAGGGAAAGCGACTGAAGTACCTGTCGTGATCAGGAAACCCTGGAAAATTCTGGTTCCTGCCGCTGCGGTGCTTCTCGCCGCGTTGGTTGCGGGCGGACTGTACCTCCGTTTGCATCCAGCCAAACCGCTGACCGACAAGGACACCATCGTCCTCGCCGATTTCACCAACAGTACCAGTGACCCAGTGTTCGACGACACGCTTAAAACCGCGCTCAATGTTTCTTTGAGCCAATCGCCGTTTTTGGATGTGCTCTCTGAGAACAAAACGAACGCGACGTTGAAACTGATGAAGCGCCCACCTGACGCCAAGCTCACGCCCGAAGTGGCCCGCGAATTGTGCGAGCGAGCGGGCAGCAAGGCTTACATTGCGGGATCGATTGCCGGACTGGGCAGCGAATATGTACTGGGGCTGAAGGCGGTGAACTGCCAGAGTGGAGACGTGCTGGCGCAGGAGCAGGTCACGGCGGCGTCCAAAGAGAAGGTGCTCGATGCAGTGGGGCAGGCGGCAGCAAAGTTGCGAGGGCAACTGGGCGAGTCGATGGCTTCAGTGCAGAAATTTGATGTGCCGCTTGAGGAAGCCACCACTTCGTCCCTGGAAGCCCTTAAAGCCTACAGTCTTGGCGAAAACGCTGTATACAAAAAAGGCGCGGCTCCAGCTCTTCCTCACTATCAACGCGCCATCCAGCTGGACCCGAACTTTGCGATGGGGTATCGAGCGGTGGGCGTTGCTTACCTAGGCATGAACGAGCCTGAACGAGCCATGGAGTACCTTGCCAAAGCATTCGAGTTGCGGGAGCACGCCAGCGAGCGCGAAAAGCTGAACATTACTGCCGGCTACTACGCGACGGTAACCGGTGACCAGTATAAGGCGGTACAAGCCTATCAGGAGTACATAGAGAGCTACCCGCGACGCGGGTTATATGTCAGTTTGGGCTACACGTACACTTTGCTGGCGCAGTACGAGAAGGCAGTCGATGTCTATCGCCAGGGTATGCGCCTCGACCCCGATAGTCTGATTCATTATGGAAGCCTCGCGGGCAGCCTGATTGCCTTACAGCGGTTCGACGAAGCGCGGCAGACTATCCAGCAGGCCCACGCACGAGAATCGGACGATAACATACTCCATGTTAACCTCTATGCTCTGGCCTTTCTCACCTCGGATTCCTCGGCCATGGAGGAACAACAGAAGTGGTTCGAGAACCGCCCCGACTCCGAGAACTTTGGTCTTTCGCTCGCCTCCGATACGGATGCGTATTCGGGCCATCTGAACAATGCACGAGAGCTAACCAAGTGGTCGGTCAAATCTGCCATCCACGCTGACAACAAGGAAAGTGCGGCCATCTGGCGTGAGAATGCCGCTCTGCGAGAAGCTGCGTTTGGCAATCTGGCAGAGGCGAAGCAGGCGGCGGCAGATGGTCTGAAACTGGCACTTATCAGTCGGCCCGTCAACGTCGAAGCAGCACTCGCTTACGCCATCTCGGGCGACACCACACGCGCCGAATCGATGGCGCAGGAACTGAACAAACGCTTCCCACTGGATACGCAAATACAGTCGCTGTGGTTGCCTGCCATTCGAGCGCAATTGGCACTCAATCAAAAGAATCCGACTCTCGGCTTGAACAGCCTGCAAGCCGCTTTGCCAATTGAATTAGCGAACATTCCCTTTGCAAACAATACTTCCTGCCTGTATCACACCTACATTCGCGGGGAGGCATATCTAGCAACTGGGCAGGGGAGCGCGGCTGTGGGCGAGTTCCAGAAAATTCTCGACTATAGCAGCATCGTGTGGAACTGCTGGACAGGTTCACTGGCGCGATTGGGCGTGGCGCGAGCAAACGCGCTCGAAGCGAAAACTTCGCAGGGTGCAGATGCCGACGCCGCCCGCACTCGCTCCCTCGCCGCGTACAAGGACTTCCTCACGCTCTGGAGAGACGCCGACCCAGACATCCCCATACTGAAGCAAGCCAAGGCCGAGTACGCAAAGTTGCAGTGAGCGCCACGAACAAATTTCACTCTTCTAACCTCGGATGCTCTTCGCGGCAAATCACCCGGTAGCGCTGGCTGATGACCACTTGACCGATGGGCTGAGCCAGATAGCCCTTCCCGTCTCGCTCATGAATAGGACGTCTCGGCGCCCTCCAGAGTCGGGAGGCTGCTCCATTTGCAGTTATTTTTAGGTTGTATGTCGCAGCCGGTAGATGTAGAGTCTCCGCAATTTTGAGGAGTACGCCTATGAATCCCGTTCGCTTGCGCCGGAGCGCGGTGATTCTTGCCGCGCTGCTGTGGCTGACTTGCACGCTCTTCGCCGTTGGTGCGGACGAGCCAACCCTGACCACGGAGCAGATCAAGCAATTCCTTCTAACCGCCAAAGTGGTGAACAGTCGCCAGGCAAAGAAAGGTATCACCCACACATTGCGCCTTACACTTTCCGACGGCACGGTTACGCATGATGCCTCATTCCAACCAATTGATGAACACAAATCTGAGATGAAGTTTGCCACGCACACTGAAATAAACTTCGTGGACTCCTACAAGTACAATATCGCTGCTTACGCGCTGGCTGAGTTGCTTAACATGGAAGACATGCTGCCGGTGTATGTCGAACGCAAATGGGAGGGCAAGGTGGGCTCGCTGAGCTGGTGGTTGCCAGTGAAGATGGATGAAGCGGAGCGCTACAAACAGAAATTAACGGCGCCGGATACAGACGCCTGGAACAATCAGATGTACAAGATTCGGGTATTCGATAATTTGGTCTATGATACCGACGCCAATCTAACCAACTTGTTAATCGGTGAGAACTGGAAAATTTGGAGGATTGATTTTACTCGCGCATTTCGCCCCTTCAACGAACTAACGGACCCTAAAGCCTTGGTACGCTGCGACCGGCACCTGTTGGAGAAACTGAAGGCCCTGGACGCGAACGCGCTGACAGAAAAAACCAAGCACTATCTCACAAAGGATGAAGTAAAAGCGGTGATGCAGCGACGGGACAAAATTGTGGCGCAGTTCCAGAAGATGATCGCCGAAAAGGGCGAGAACGAAGTGCTGTACTGATCTCGCAAAATTGCACCGCTCTTTCGGGTAGCAGGTTCTGGTGCAGTAACCAGGACGAGGGATGCGCCGGAGACGTTGGATTGGAAACAAAAGCTTGAAAGCGGTTTGCTCGTTTCGGGCCCAGGGGTCTAGGTTACACTTCACACTGGTTTTGCTAATACAGAAGATGAGGAGAGAAATATGCTGAAGAAGCAAGTCACAATGCTGTTCGCGTTGGCGCTTATCCTTCTGCTGGCGTCCGCGGTGTTTGCGCAAAAGGAGCAGGAGCAGGGTCGCGTCGAAGGCAAAATCGTTAGAAGCAACAAGGACAATTCTAACCTGACTGTTCGTGTGGTGAACTCGGATGTCGAGAGGAAAGTTGTGTACGACGGCTCGACGAAATGGGTCAGTCAGTATCACGGCGACAAGAAAATTAACAACATTGACCCAGCAGAGGTTAAAGACCAGGACTACGTCATTTGCACGGGCACATTTGACAAGTCCGGTGTACTCCATGCAACTTCTATCTCTAAGCGGCTCTCGCACACGCGCTAGACGAGTTCGGTCTTGTAAAACGCCAGTTGAATTGTCCCGAGCCGTGTACGCATCGAGGTTCACTCAGTGAGCAGATCGCGGAGCCCTCTATCGTGGCTCCGCGATTCTGACTCCTTCTGGCTCGTCAAAGGCAGCACGCCGTGCCTAACGCCGAGGTGGCGGTGCCGATATTTGGTCACGTTTTGTAGGTGCGGTGCAGTGTGTGTTGAACCTCGATGATAATGTCCAGGGGACATTTTCTATTGAGGTAAAGAAGGGGACATTTTAAAAGAGCTTTGACAGGTGCACTTTCAGTGTGTTGACTTGTGCAGCCGTGGCAACCTATGGTGCACCGCAATAGAGGGTGCCCTGCGCAACTCAATATTTTCGCTAAATTTCTGCTGCTTGACTATATGAGGCAGAACCTTGGTCCGCGCTCCGGTCCGTGTTTCTCGTAATCGCGCTAGTATTTTCTTCCTCCTGGTCCTGGTGTGGGCGCTGCTAGCCTGGGTGGGACCAGCAGAGGCTCCAGCGGGAAGAGAGATAAGATGAGTCAGCCACCCCCTGATTGCGCAATCCAGCGTACTGTCTGAGCGGCGCATCGCTTGGACCTTCTCGATGGAGTGCAGCACCGTAGTGTGATGCCTGCCGCCAAACTCGCGGCCTATCTCCTCTAGCGTCGCACCGGTGAGCTGCCTAGCGATGTACATGGCGATCTGGCGCGGAAGGACGTAGGCGCGGCGGTTTGTGCGCACCGTGAGTTCCGGGTCGCGCATCTCTCGCAGGTAGAATTGTTCGCACACTTGTCGGCGGATCGACTGGATCGTCTGCTGCAGATCCGGTGGCTCCGTGATGTCTCGTGGCGCTTGTAACTGTGCTTGAAGAGATTCCTCAGTTCGTTGCCGATCCGTTAAGGCGGCAGGGCCGAACGACGCCAGGTTGATGAGAGTGAACAGGTTATCGCGTCGGCTCGTACTAGCGGTCTTTCGCCGCTCCCTCACAGCCTGCACGAGCACGGAGCGCGTCTCATCCGTGATCCGTGGATCGTCCAACCGGTGCCTGCGAATCAGGCGCATGGTGATGCCCTCTCGCATCATGGCCACGACGTGTTCCGTATGACGCTTTTGCAGTCGGGCGGTCTCAAGCGACACGACAGACATGTCGTAGTCGTGACGACGAACCAGGTGCATGTATACCCAGGGTCCCCACCATTTCCATCGGGCAGCGATCTTGCGTTCCACGTGCCGGGGAAGAAACGACGAGCAAACGGGCCTAGGGGTGCAGGGGTCCAGCGTTACCGACCCAAGTATGCCGTTCGCCATATCGGTCCCTGGCCCCGCAGCACTGTCAATTCGGTGAATCATTGGGTATACATACCACGTCGTCGCCTGGCGCGACCGCAGAAAATGAACCGCCGCACCGACACACTCCGCCTTCGTCGAGTGCGTATCACTCCATAGCATTCGGTCACCGGTCAGCGTACGAGTGTGGAAAAACGGGCAAGGACGAGACGCTGCTCGAGATGTGTTTTTCGCACTAGCCCATGACGGTTCTTGTGACAAAATCTCGTGAGCGACGTAACAATTCCGTTCGGGGGCTAAGCGCAATGACAACCGACCATCAACCACCAATTCCCGCCGAAGATCGGGCGCGCCTCGGCCAAACGGCCTACAAACGCGATCTTGCTTATCAACACCTCGGCCTAGACCCGCAGGACGTGGAGCGCGTGCCGTTCCTCTGGCCCAACCTACGAGGCATTGCTCGCCGCTTGAACCGTGACCGCGCTGAGGATGCGCCGGTTGTCTGTCCCTTGGATCTTCTCCAATGGTCTGAAGATCCAGCGGCACACAAGGTGCTGCAAAAGTATCTTTCTGTCCCGGAGTCTTACCGACGACTATTGCCCGCCGAGGCTTACTGTTGCGCGGCTGGCGTATCCCCGTGGCGAATCCTGGAAATCGTCACCGGCGTCGCGGTCCGGTTGGGGACGCAGTCGTCAGCCATCCTCGCCGCTATATGGCACCCACGGGTGGTGGAAAAGACGATTGAAATGGCCCTTACGGATGAAGGAACTGCTGACCGTAACGCCCTACATCGAGCTACCGGATTCACGCCTCTTCCCAAAGGGTCAACCACCATCGTCAATGTGCAGCAGAACGCTCAAGGGCAGGTCGCCACTGTCGCCGCGCCGCGCCCCGAAGACACCATCCGCATACTGTCCGCAAGGTTCAATGAGGCGAGGCTGACGCGGCCTGCGCCTCCGATGAGCGATGCGGCGGATGCGATAGCACAAGGGAACGAGGCGGGCGACGACCAAGCCTTGCATCCCCGTGGTCCATGTGGGTAGTTCGGGTAGAGCTGGTAGACCCTTTCGCATGTATATATGGCTTTCACTTCGGCTCCCTGACTGCAATCACGGGGAGCCGTTTCCTTTAAGGACTGTTCGACGAAGCTCCTCGATTGCTTCATCGCTGTACTCAGATTCATCGCACGCCTTTAATAGGGTAGCTGGGGTTGGCACCACCACCGTTGAGCCATGTGAGATTTTTGTCTCGAATCCCAATTCCCTGGCGATCGGACCAACCTGGCGCGGACTTAGCGAGACCCGGTGATTACTCCAGATCGACTCGGTCAAGGCGCTGAACTTGATGTTGCCAAACTGCGGCTCACGACCCGTGCTAAACACCCATTCGACAATCGCCTGAAGAATGAGCCCATCCGGCTCTGATGCCTGCGCCTCTTTGAGTTCCAATGTCTCCTGCTGAAGGAGTCTGCGGGAGAGCTGCTCCACAAAATCGTGATCTCCGCATGCCTTCGCCGCGCCCAGCAACGGCTTATAGGTGTCGAATACCCGGGCCGCAATTCCATCAGGTCGGCCGACATCGACCCGGCAAAAATCGAGCCCACTCACCAATTCCCGTCCCTCCGTGTTCCAAGGATCCTGGGCGTTGAATTCGCGGTACTGCCGAGTATGGTCAGCGCGAGATCGGACGCAGACAGTGCGGCCATCCACCGCTGCGTCCCTGAAGCCAATCCGCCTGTGCAGCGCGGTTGCGCCAAAGTACTGCTTGTTGGCAGAAGACCAGTTGTCCTTGCCTGTTTTAACCTTATGTGAAGCCGTTGCGGAACCTCTATGGTAGCGGTCGGATAGCAAGTGCTCGACCGTTCCGTCCGTGTCACGCCAAGCCGAATCTGCCTCCTCAATGATGGCGGTTCCGTTGTACGCCTCTACAAGCTTGTCCCGGATCGCCGGAATAGTCATACCACGCAGGCTAAGCCGAATAGGACGGCGGGCAAAATTTTCGATGATGCACAGAGTCTGACTTTTGCCGGTGCCCATCTTGCCCCGCAGCGCAAGCAAGGGAAATATGATTAGGTGAAGTATCGAATGTGTTGCGAGCGTCCAGTATGTGACCGTTTTTCGCGCAAAAGCTTGCAGGCCCGTTGTCTCAGTCAGGGCCTTTTCCATCAGGACAGCTGCCCTTGCGAGCTTTTCTAGCGCTTCCATTGACTATCTCCCAGGACGCGCAGGTCGAATTCCGGCATCGATCAGCCGCTGTGCCTCTGCGATTGGAATTTTGGTGAGCCGGCCCAGTTTTATAAATGTGATTCGTCGGAGCAGAATCCAGCGACGAATGCAGCTCGGTTTGACACCTAAAAGGTTTGCAAATTCGGTGACCGAAAGTAGCTCGCGCTGCTGTGAATTCATCTGGGGCACCTCCGCGTGTCATCATCAGCTACAGATGGTGATAGGCGGAAGATGCGATGAACTGGTGGCGATTTATCGCATGGGAAAAACCTCACGAGGTTTTTCGCAGGTCAGACGGGGTAGCCACACCTCTTTAGGAGCTTCTCTAAGTGAAGAACTTCCCGGCGAAGGTTCTCCCGGCAAGAAATCGAGTGTTCCTTTCCCTCACAATTGCAGAATTTGTCGGCCATGTTCTTCCATTTCCAGCGTTTGGGGTCACCCATTCTCAGTTCCTTAGCCTGTGCAGCAACGCGGAGCCTAGTAAGCGGACGGCCTGCCTTGCCGCGCGCAAGGTTGCGTAACAAAAACTTAAGTATCGGCGGCTTGCGCCAGTCCCGTGCAGCCCAGACGTTCGAGCGACTAAACAGCAGACCAGCCAGCGTTGTGCAGTCTTTGTGCAATTGCTCCAGTCGAGGGCCTTACCTCTTGCACGGAATGTGGAGAAAGAACCCGTGCAATCTGTGCTTTCTCCACCAGCACGAGATACAGCAAAGAGAAATGTTCGATGAAAGCGTTCCTGATCGCCGAATAAACGGGGCGGGTGGAGTCTGCAGGAATCCACGAGTCCAGGATCTCTCGTTCTGCGGCCAAGCTCGCCGCGCTCACACGGCCCGATAGGGACCGCCCGCTTTTGCCGCGCTCCATTAGCCACCTCCGGTGTGACAATCCCGGGTTTGGTATGAGCGGCAGGCGGACCCGGAGAGGCCGCTTTTCGCTGCGTCCAGCTAGCCGCACCGCGATTCTATCACTTCCCGCTTGACAATAAACCTGAACAGTTTAGGATATGTGAATGAATCGGTCAGAGCTAAAAAAGTTCACTAGTTGGCTTGGAAAGCGAAGCTACGCGGCACGCATCGAAAGCCTCGGCATCGAGCGCATCCGCGAGATTGCACGGGAGAACGGTCGCTTAGGGGGCCGGCCAAAAAAGCAATCTACGAAGTCTGGGTATATGAAAGCAAAGAGGGAAGGTAGCCATGAGAGGTGACGGTCTATATAGAATTCCTAAAAGCCCTTTCTGGTATTACAGGTTGAAAGAGAAAGGCCGGTGGCGCGGCGTTTCCACCAAGACGACCAGCTATCAGGATGCGAAGCGGCTTCGTCGCAAGGAGCTTCAAGATCAAGAAGAAGGTCGCTTGCCTGAAGGCGAGATTGCCCGCTGGCCCTTTGAGTGAGCAGCCCTGCAGTACATGCAGAAAGCAGCCACACGGTTGCGCCCAAACAGTTTGAAGAAGGAACTCTCTTTCCTAATGCGTCCAAGAAAATCTTTCGGGCGTGTGCCTTGCGAAAAAATCAACGCAATGCATATCCAGGAACTACAAGCTGGGATGAAACATGACGGATGCAAGGCCACTTACAACAACCTCGTCTTGGGGGCAACAAGGCGCGTGCTCCGGTTTGCGAAAACCTGGCGGCGCATCCGAGATGACGTGACTCGGCTATCTGAGCGAGACAACAAACCCGTGGCGCGAGTATTGCAAGCGGACGAGAAAAAGCGGCTCTTTGCCGTCGCCCGCAGTAATCCAAACTGGACGACGGTGTACGCGGCTGCTCTAATTGCAGCGAGCACGAGCGCGCGAGCAGCCGACCTGCGCAGTCTCCGCTGGTCAGACATAGATTTGTTTGAAAAGGTGATGATGATTCCCGACAGCAAGAGCGAGGCCGGCAAGCGCCGCATTCCGTTGAACTCAGATGCGATGCTTGCGTGTGGCATTCTCCTCGACCGGGCGACCAAGTTGGGCATCGCCGGCTCGGAATGCTACGTTTTCGCGGCTTGCGAGCATTCACGCGTTGACGGAACGCGTCCGCAGAAGACGTGGCGCACTGCCTGGCGCAATATCACGCGGGCTGCTGGATTGAGGGGTCTAAGGTTTCACGATCTTAGGCATCAATGCATCACGGAACTGCTCGAAGGCGGTGCACCAGAGGCCGCAGTTCTGAGCATTGCTGGACATGTCTCCCGGAAAATGATGGAACACTATAGTCATATTCGCATGGAGGCAAAACGTAAGGCACTTGAGGGCCTGTCACCAGTCGTCACAGGCACGGAACCGATCACTAAGAGCATTGGACCACATTTGAATTGATTCTCATGTTGAACTCTATGTTTAACTGGCGAGTAAGATCTAAGCCTTCTGCCCGCAAGTGATTGAAAGGAATGGTAGGCTCGTGGGGACTCGAACCCCAGACCTCCACCGTGTCAAGGTGGCGCTCTAACCAACTGAGCTACGAGCCTACTGTCGGTGAATCAATCAGTTAGCCAGCTTCGATTCTACCTCACGTTCAGCTTGGTGCACAATTTGGTTCACATCCGATTGGATTTCAACAGTCGCCACGGCCACAAGAGCCTGCCGTTGCACCTCTGGCCGGATGTGGCCGTAACGCTTCGACATGCGCACGGCTGTGCTCGCCGACCACCCGAGAATCTGAGACACGACGGCAATAGGCGTTCCCTGTTCGCGGCAGGCGCGCCTCCAGGCGGTGCGCCAGTTGGCAGCCCTCAAAGGTTTGCGCTTAGGCCGTTTGGCCGAGGCGCTCGCGGTCCTCCGCGGAAATTGTGCTCCGGTGTCCGATCGCCATAGGTTCTTGCTCCTGCCGAAATTGTTATGTCTGTTCCGGTTTTCTTATAACAATCCCGCCTCAGCGCGGCTCCGAGATACGTCTCCAGTCTCGACGGTATGTCTTTTTCATTCGCCGCCTCAAGAGAAGGATGGGCAGCGTGAGCGCCGGTTGCACCTTGCGCTTCTCGCGATAGCGTCCTACCGGATGCACTCAACGACATGTAAGGAATCTTGTCATAACCCGTGTCGAAGTCGGGACGAAAAAGAACGTTTCGTCAGGCTCGCGTGCGCGACCTTCAGGGTCACGCTCCTGAATGTGCGACCGAGCGCTATGGAGTGATACGGACACTTCCATCTGCGCGAAATGCGCGACCCGGAGCTCACGGTCCGCACTAACCGGCGCACTTACGTCCTTCCGCGCCAGATTGCCATGTACATTGCAAGGCAGCTCACCGGGGCGTCGCTCCAGGTAATCGGCCGTCAGTTTGGCGGTAGGCACCACACCACGGTGCTGCACTCGATCAACAAGATCGACGAGATGCGCCGCACTGACAGGGCGTTGGACTCGACGATCACACGATTGATGGACGCCTGCGATGCCCCTGCGGTAGATTGAGCAGCTACAACTATTGCAACCTTGCGTACTCCGCCTTGGCCTGCTTCAGGATGGGGATGTCGGGGTCGGCGTCGCCAGCAATGAATCACGGAAGCTGCAAATCAAGCGCATAAATTTCCTGCGAGCCCACGTCACGCAAAATCAAAGGGGAATCGTCCGGGGCTAGGCCGCACCATGTCCCAAAATCGCCGATCGTCAATCGCATTTCTTTCAGACTGACGACCTTTTCTAGCTTGTGGTCGCTAATCCGCACGCGATAAATAGCTATGTCGCCTCCCGAAGAGTGGAAGTAAACATACTTCCCGTCCCGTGACCAATTCGGGTAAGCGGTTGTTATTCTTGCCAGTTCCGCCCACTTTTGAGTCTTGAAATCAAAAAGCATTAACTTTTGTGAATCGCTTGATAGCGCCGCGATGTATCGACCGTCGGGCGACCAGTGAGGTGAGAACAGTTTTTCCGAGCCAGGTACAACCGACACCTTGTGGGTTCGCAAATCGAGGATGTTGATAGTTCCCCGGATTGAGCGTGCATGTATGCTCGATTGTGCCGCGAAGACGAGCGATGTGCCATCCGGAGACCAGTTGGGATCGCCCTCATCTCGCTCTCCTTCAAACAGAGGCTGCGGGATGCCTCCGTTGGCCGAAACCAGATAGTTTTTCATCTGTCTGCTGTGGAGCGTTGCGCTGAACACGATCTGTTTCTGGTCAGGAGACCAGCGCGGCAAGACGGCTTTCATAGGGGGAAATGTGAGCTGGAGACGCTCGCTGCCATCCGCTTTGCTCCGCCACAGACTGCCCTCGGGATATGAGGAGTAGGCCACCCATTGCCCATCTCTGGAAAAGTCCAACATATCTGCTGATAAGCCCAACATGTAGGGCTCAAACCGTTGCGTTTGGTGGTTGAAACGTCCGAGCTCCCCGCGGAGCTGAGAACCGGTCGCATAAATTCTCTTTCCATCCACGCTCGGAACCGCGTGGGAATAGCTCAATGGCCCAGCGGTCAACACCGTCGGTTCCCACCTTGCTTTGTGGAACAAGTTGCCTTTTTCGGGAATAGCCCAGATCTGTGTCTTACCGTTATGCTCGGACTGAAAGACGAAGTACTTCCCATCCGGTGTCCAGCTACCGCAGCATTCCTGCGGAGGATTGCTCCAGTCGGGCAGCAAAGGATGAGGACGACTTCCGTCGGCCTGAATTTCCCACAACGAAAGTGATCCAGTCTTGGAATCGGACACTGAAACGCGTATACGGGAACCGTTTGGCGACCAGCGCGGCCAATAGGGATAGCCTTGGACGGACAGAAGTTTTTTGGATTCCGTTCCATCATTCTTGGCGATGTATAGATCTTGACCATTGACAAATAGGATTCGGTGCCCGTCCGGAGACCAGGTGCCATCGTGACCTAGCAGATCTCCCAACCGATGAGGAGTCCCTGCGGGAAGGGGCAACACCCAGAGTGGAGCCTCGCCCTGACCATCAAACACTAGAAGAGCGGACCGGTCCGTGGATATATCTCCGATTAGATTCACCAAGAAAGGAGTGGGAATTTCTGACGTTTCGCCACCCAAAGTGGAGACTTGAGTAAGCACGGGCGAAACAAATGGCGATCCCACGTAGTATAGCCGTGAGCCGTCGGTAACCGAATTCCCAGAGACTCCGGGCCAGAGTTTGGCTCTACCATCGCTGGTAAGTTGGACGTACCCTGAGACCTTGAGCGGTGCTGGCGGAATGGTTAACCAGAAGGCAATAAGCGCAGTCGCTGCGACAGCGATCACTGCAAGCACGCCAATCCACCACTTTCTTGTGTGCGGTTCGGACACCTCCCCTGAAACCCGGTCAGGGCCAGATACGGTTTGTCGGTGTCTAACTTGGGACTCCCTGAAGTTCCCCGACACAGCTGCGACTGGGTTGGCCCGCCCCGATTCCGTGTCCCTCTTCAGGCGCTGCAAGTCTGCACGCATTTCCGTTGCGACCTGATAGCGAAGATTTCGGTCTTTCTCCAGAGCCTTGGAAATGGCTCCGTCTAGCTTCGCGGGGAGGTCGGGATTCAGCCGGATCGGCGAGATCGGAACACGATTCAGAATCGCGTCAAAAATCCTGACGCTACTGTCTCCTCGGAACGGCCGTTGTCCTGTCGCCATCTCATATAGAACCACTCCAAAGGAAAATAAGTCTGTGCGTGCATCAAGTTCCTTGGCCAAGGCTTGTTCGGGCGACATGTAGGCTACAGTTCCCAGCGTGCTACCAGGAGTTGTCAGGTAGTCTGGGTCTACCTCTTTTGTTGTCAACGCTTCGAGGTCGACCGCTGCCCGCTTTATTGAACTGACCTTGGCCAAACCGAAATCGAGAATCTTGGCTTGGCCACCTCCCGTAACGAAAATGTTTGCTGGCTTGATGTCGCGATGGACGATGCCTTTCGAGTGGGCGGCGTTCAGCCCTTCGGCTACGCCAATCGCCACATCCAGCAACGTTTCCACTTCCATGGGCCGACCAGCGATGACGTGTTTCAGGGTCTTGCCCTCAAGGAATTCCATGGCGATGAAAGCCCTACCGTTCTCTTCTCCGATGTCGTAAATAGTGCAGATGTTTGGATGGTTCAGCGCAGAAGCTGCCTGCGCTTCCCGCTGGAATCGCGCCAACGCCTGCGCGTCCTTCGCCACATCGTCTGGTAAGAACTTCAGGGCCACGCTACGGTGCAGACGCAAGTCCTCTGCCCTATAGACCACACCCATCCCGCCGCCGCCGAGTTTCTCGATGATGCGGTAATGCGAGATGGTCTGTCCGATAAGCGACTGGGGCTCCGGCATTTGGCGAGAATGTTAGGTTGCGGGGCTGAAGCAAGTCAACGAATCGGTAGGCAGCAACGGTGCATTGAGCACCCTAAGCACTGACGTTGTGGCGGCAATCCTACCGAGACTTTTCATCCCCACGCTGCGTAACCTATGCAGGCGGAATCGCGATGA
>Ga0306921_10003261_pt1 | contig 16457 bp, 15 predicted proteins | sample sta12Cox44000080_FD_203760 | JGI IMG/M metagenome (GOLD analysis project Ga0306921, IMG submission 203760) | Lab enrichment of tropical soil microbial communities from Luquillo Experimental Forest, Puerto Rico - statoxic.12C.oxic.44.000.080 (v2)... | ecosystem: Environmental > Terrestrial >...
CAGCTCGTGGCTCATGTTGGCGAGGAACTGCGATTTGTGCTGGCTTGCCTCGGCGAGCTGGCGGCTCTTGTCCTGGATTTCGTCGAACAGCCGCACGTTCTCGATAGCGATCACCGCTTGGTGTGCGAATGTTTCGGCGAGCGCGATCTGCTTCTGAGTAAAGGCGCGCGGCTCGTGGCGGACAACGGTTAGGACGCCGACCACATTCCCCTCGCGTATGAGGGGCACGCCGACCCCGGCCCGCACGCCGAGCACATTGGCCGAGTCCGGCCCTTTGTGTTCGGGGTCGGCCAGGAGATCCGGAACGTGGACCGTGCGGCCTTCGACGAGCGTGCGCCCGAAAATTAATCCGCGATCCGGCTTCGGAGAGTAGCGTTCGAGTTTGTCGCGCTGCCACTGTGAGAAGCCGTAGGTCGCAGCGACCGGGTAGGTATCCCCCACGCACCGGCGGATGACTGATCGATCCGCCGAGCAAAGCCGGACGGCCGACTCGGCCAGCGTATTGAGCACCGTCTGCAGGTCGAAGGTCGAGCGGCTGATGACCTCCAGCACGTCGGCGGTTGCAGTCTGCTGTTGCAGGGACTCGCTAAGATCGTCTGTGCGCTGGCGCAGCTCGTTGAGCAGCCGTGTGTTCTCGATGGCGATGACCGCCTGGGCGGCAAAATTCTCCACCAGATCGATCTGTTTGTCGGAGAATGGACGAACCTCCTGGCGGTAAACATTGATCATGCCAAGCAGTGTTTCATCTTTGCGCAGAGCAACGGACAATGACGCGCGTATCCCGCTTGTATCGACCAGCCCGCGAAATGTTTGATTGTCACGGTACGCGTCTTCCTTCCGCCGGTCGGCCACATGGACGAAGCGCTCGCCTCGCACGATCCGTTCTGCCGCACTCCCGGCAATCGGCCGGACAGGACTGTGCTGCCGCAGCCATCCGACGAACTGCGGGTCCCCGCGCACCGCAACCGCATACAGCTGCTCACCATCGAATCTCCACACGTGACCGTGAGTGGCCTGGCAAAGCTGGGTTGCCCGTTCGAGTATCGCGTCGAAGATTGGTGTGAGGTCGCCCGGCGAACTGGAGATGATCTTGAGGACCTCCAACGTCGCCACCTGCTGCTCCCGTGCCTCGCGCAGTTCGCGGGCAAGTCGTGCGACCTTTGTATCCTTGCTTAAAGCGGAAAGACGCCGATTGCGCGCAGGCTTTGACGCGGTGCCGCGCTTCGCCTTGATCGTCTGCTGCGCCTTCGCTGGCTTACGGCTCGTCGCCCGACGCCGTCTCACCTGACCCTCCCTGGAAGGAACGCCTGTTAGCCTAGCACGACAGCAGGTAGTTTGTGCAGCACAGCAAATTAGCGCCCGCATGGTCCGGTTGGGGTCACAACCGGTAGTTACCGCATCGCAGCATTGGCGTCCGGTTATGTTCCATCAACAGACATAATCACCGCCAAAAGTCCTTGAACCGATCGACGGCCAACTCGGTATAGCGGACGGTGTGCTGGATGTTCTTATGACCGAGGTAGTGTTGCAGGGCACGAGTATCGTGGCCATCGTTGGCGAGCTTGTATCCGCAGGCGTGCCGGAGCATGTGCGGGTGGTAGTTCCAAGCATGTTTCCAGCTATTGTTGTGGTCTCATTTTCGGGAGTTGCTGCTTTGTGCGCGCCCCGATGGGCCGCTGAGCCTAGGCTGCGCCACCGGCGGAGACTGCTTTGTCAGCCTCTATCCGCTCTATTTCAGGCGCTGCACCATTCTGCCAGCAACATCTGTTAAGCCAGTATCGTCTGCCAACATCTGCCCAGTAATTATCTGCCCAGGCCAACAACATCTGCCAGCAATCTGCCAGCATCTGCCCCAGCATCTGGGCCCAAGCATCTCAGCCAGCATCTCAATGGCTCGAGCATCTGCTCCAGTATCTGGGCCAGCATCTCAAGCATCTCAGTCAGCATCGGCCAGCATCTGGCCGGCTCACCCGTGTGCTGCGCGCTTTGGACATCTATTTCGTCTATTGGGGCGTCCGTCCATCTATTCCGGCCGAGGTAGGACATGAGCAATGATACATGAGACTCATGCATCATCATGGACATCACATCACGAGAGCGCAGCGCTGCGCGAACGCGCGTACCTGGTCGAGTAGTGACACTATTGCCACTACTTGTACTATCTGCGGCGTCTCTGGCCCTAATCTGGCAGTCAATTCACATCGGACATCATCATGTGCGAATCCCCGCGAGCGGGAGCATACCCCCCCGGCTCGCGCGCTAGGAGTAGTCAAAGCATGGCCACTGGTTTGCGGCTAATCGTTCAGGCGCTCGCTCGTGCTGCTTTCGCCTGCCCCTGACGCCTCGGATGCTCAGTCCTTCCAAAAGTTTCGGAACCTGTCCGGGGAAAGCTCGGTGTAGCGCACGGTATGCTGGATATTTTTGTGGCCGAGGTAATGCTGCAACGATCGCGTATCGACCCCCTGGTTTGCCAGCTTGAAGCCGCAGGCATGGCGCAGCATGTGGGGATGGACGCCAAATGCCATCTTGGCGGCCTTACCGAGCCTTTCCAGCATGCGGCGAAAGCCGACCGGGCTCATGGGTGCCCCGCGCTCGCTCATGAACACGTAGCGCCCGGGCTCCTGCTCGCGCTGCAACCGGCGTAAAGCCCGCAGCTCCTTGCCGGTGAGCGGATGCACGCTCGGCATGCCGTTCTTGACGCGGGCGACATGCAGGAGGCCATGCACCAGGTCTACCTGCTCCCACCGCAGCGCGCTCAGTTCGGACGCTCGGAGGCCATGCCTGAAGGTCAGCAAGACCATGGTCGCGTCCCGATGGCCATGGCGGTTGTTCCCGGCAGCCTTCATGAGCCGCTCGACCTCACGCTCGGTCAGGTACTCACGCTGGCGGTAATGGGCGTTCGGCAGGCGGCCTCGGCTAACTGTTCTCTTTACAGGGGTTGGCGTCTTGGCCTGATGGGTCGCATTCATTGGGATAAAACCTTGTTCTCATGGTCTAGCGCACTTTTGAGAACAGTATAAGTACGATCCACGTCGATAGCCGAGATATTTAGTCCATTGTTGTGTGCCGGTCACATCCGGTCCCGGGCGGCGTTCCGTCCTGACCGAAAGCCTCTAGCTAGATCGAGCTTAACGGTCGCAACCGGCGCGTAGACCCCACCTGAGAGCCTCAGAGAAAACGGCCACGACGTAGGTCGCGGATCAACGAACCGCATTCTGGTCGGCGCCTCCTCAAATCTTAGGCACGCCGTTTCCTACACCGGCGTGTCTTTCCAGACCGGACGCGCTACATTAGGCGGACCCGCTTTCCAAGTACCGCCAGCACAGGAGGATTGCATGGACCGTCGAACATTTCTTGCGACAGCTGCATTGTCAGCAGCCGGAACTGCGGCAACGAGAATGAGCCGCGCAGCAGCCTCGAAGACGTTCGTACTTGTGCATGGTGCCTGGCATGGCGGCTGGTGCTGGAGCAAGGTTGCATCGACCCTGCGTGGACGCGGTCACACGGTGGTGACACCGACCCAGACCGGCCTTGGCGAACGCTCGCATCTGCTGTCGAAATCGATTGATCTCGATGTTTTCGTCACCGACATGGCCAACGTGCTCAAATACGAGGACCTCAAAGATGTCGTGCTGGTCGGCCACAGCTTTGGAGGCAACGCGATCTCAGGCGTCGCTGACACCATGCGCGACCGCATCCGCCAGCTCATATATCTCGATGCGGTCATACTGGAGAACGGCCAAAGCGTTTTTAGCCAGCTGCCCAAGGATGTGGTAGAGGCGCGCACCAAAGCGGCGCAGGAGACAAGCGGCGGTCTGAGCATTCCGGCTCCCGCCCCGGCCGCGTTCGGCATCACGGACGCGGCGCAGACACAGTTCGTACAAAGCCGCTTTACGCCGCATCCATTCAACACCTTTGTCTCGCCGCTCAAGCTGGCGAACAAGGTGGGCAATGGCCTGCCGACGACCTACATCATCTGTGCCGATCCGATCTACAAGCCTCTGGAGGCGAGCCGCACCTGGATCAAGGCTGCCGGCTGGAAGACTAGCGAGATCAGGTGCGGACACGATGCGATGGTGATCGCGCCGGACCAGCTTGCCGACATGCTGGACGGTGATTCTGCGTAAACCCCGGCGAGCGGTACGCCCCAAACCAACAGGGCGGGGCGTGACGCCACCAAGCCATCCTTCTGATCTATGATCGTGCTGGATCGCAGCCAGCTGCGGATGGATGAAGGTCGCTTCGTCACGAGCGCAGCGCTGCGCGATCATGCGCAGCTGTGCGAATAGTAGTTCTATTCGTACTACTTGGGGCGTGCGGGCGGCTCAGAGGCGCCTATTCGATACACTATCGCCACTATTTGTTCTGACGATGGCTCTTCAGCAATGGCCAGTTCAGGCGCTGCACCATTCTGCTAGCAACATCTGCCAGGCCAGCATCGTCTGCCAACATCTGCCAGGCCAGCATCGTCTGCCAACATCTGCCAGTAACATCTGCCCAGGCCACCAACATCTGCCAGCAACATCTGCCGACATCTGCTGGTCATCTGCACTCAATCTCAATAGCCAGCATCTCAATGGCCCCAGCATCTGGGCCAAGCATCTCAAGCATCTCAGCCAGCATCTCAATGGCCCCAGCATCTGCTCCAGCATCTGGGCCAGCATCTCAAGCATCTCAGCCAGCATCTGGCCAGCTCACCCGTGTGCCGCGCGCTTTGAGCCTCTATCCCTTTATTGGGGCGTCCCTCCATCTATTTCGGCCGACGCGCGCACCTGGTCGAGTAGTGACACTATTGCCACTACTTGTACTATCTGCGGCGTCTCTGGCCCGAAAGTGGCTTGCAAATCCGCGCAGCTGGGCGAATAGAGCTTCTATCGCTTCTATTACGCTCGCATTCAGGCGCAGCTGCTCGATCTGGCACCTTGCGAGCACTCTCGGACAGGGCGCGCCACGCGAAGCTATCGATTACCTTGGCCATGGCCCATCGCCCCCAATCGCCGGTCAATCTCTCGATTGAATATCGCCAACTCGGCTTCAATCATTTCTTCTGATAATCCTCTACGACGCATAGCGTCCCTCTGCTGCTGCTCGGCTCTTTCGCGATAAGGCTGCGACTTGCGGCACGATGCGATGGCAACCGCCATCCGATTCAAAAATGCGACTCTTCGAGCCATGGGGAAGGGCACTATCTGCGCCGATACCGCCCGCGGTTCCGCTGGGTCGTCCTGCCAGTCAAAATCCAGGTTGCTCATCGAGCCGCTCCATTGTCTTTCAGCTTGTTGATGGCCGCATCCTTCGTCTCGAACACTCCGAGCGAGTGCCCGCCGGTACCGAAGGATTCGTATCCGCTGCGTCCGCAACCGCGCGCGAGCACGAAGCCGATGCAGGAGCGGCCGTCGTAAGACGCTGAGCATCGGAAAAGCGCGGTCAGAGGCGCCCATTTTATGCGGCTTTTTTTGCTGTCAGTCCGCCGGACCTACCTCGGGTACCAGAACGGGGATTTGGGCTGCATGCAGTGCAGAATTTGCGGTCAGATCGGACCTGCTTGCCGTTGATCCAGACCGGCAGCTTGGCACCGCAGCGCTGGCAGAGTTTGCGCGGTCGGATCAATTCGCCGCCGCTGCTGCGAGCGAGACGCTTGCGCTGGCGTTCGACCGCCTCGATGATCGGAGCGTAGTGCTGGGACCCGATCTCGATGGCCGGTGGACCGGCGACCACGCGCCATGCGGAAAGCGGCACGGCGAACACGTCCACCTTGTTGCTGTCGTAGGCGGGAAAGCCGACGTCATACGCTTGCCGGCACCTGGCTGAGCAGAAGGCGTGGACATTGTCGTCGCCAGTGCTGGGCCGAGGCAGGAAGGATCGGCCGCACGCAAAGCATTCCGCCGCATCCGATGTCCTGGTCGGCTCAGTGCGAAGCAAGTCGCGGGCAAGGATGGCGGCGAGCGTCGCTGTCTTCATGCGGCGCCCCGCTCGTCGGCGTCATCGCCATGGGTGGCGGTCGCCGCCTCCTCCCGCAAGGTCGCAAAGCGGCATCGGCTAGTTGCACGGCCGGAACCGGACCCAGGCCGCGGGACCTGCGCCGGCCCGTCCTGGCAGTCGGTCATGTTGCTGCTCATGCTGCCACCTCCCGCGGCGCGCGCCTGATACAGTCGGGCATGTCCGGGTAGTCGTCGGCGGTGGTGGCGGGCGCGGGTGGCACCCATGGATTCTCGCCGCACGTTGTCTCGACGACGGGCGCGGGCTCGGGCTCGGGCGCCTTAGCATCGGTTGCCGGTGCCGCGCGTGCAGCGAGTTGCTCCGCGAGGAAGGTCCAGGCGTCGGCCGCCTCTCTGGCCAGTCCTGCGAGACTGGGCGACACCGGAAAATCTCTCCAGGCGGCACCGAATTGCCGTGTCCAGGATGCCTCCATCGTCATGGCATTGCCGGCCAGGTCGGAGGCGCTGCGATCCCAGAGGCGCTCGTCATCGAGAACCTCTGGGATGATCCGGCTTCCCCGCTTCACCTTGGGCTCGGGCTCCGGCTCGGATTTGCACTCGGCCAAGCGCCTGCGCTCGGCTGGGTCCATCGCTGCCAGGCGGTTCCTGCGCTCGGGCTCGGGTACGTTCTCGACCAGCTTGAGGCACTCGTCGCAGGCGTACCTGGACGGCAACCCACGGTCAGAGTTGTCGGCAAAGAGTTGTACCTCGGCCTTCTTGCTGCAGTACGAGCAGGTGCTGAGCGGGGTCTCTGCCTTATTTTGTCCGTCAGCTGACGGACAAGATTGACGCTTCTTCTCGGCGAGCCTGCGCATACGCTTGGCGGTGCCCAGCCGCACATCGGCAACGGTCTTCTTGCCGTCCGCAATGGCAATCAGATCGTATGCGCGCGAGGTGCCGATGCCGCACTTGCTCTTGATCAGCTTCTCCCAGGCCGCCTTGCTTGGGGAGCCGTCCCGCAGCGCCTTGAGGTGGATACCGGCGGCCTTGTAGTGGTCTTCCGCCTTCTTTCCTGCCCGATCGGACGTCTGCTTCGCCTGGTCGCCCTTCTCGATGTGCGCCCGGATGCGCTTGACGAGTTGGTCTTCGCTAAGCGTGCTCATCGGGCGCCTCCCACTTGCTCGCCGGCACCGAGGTCCCTGGCTACGGCCTTTCTGACCAACATGACGGCGGCGGCGCGCCTGGTCGGGATGACCGTTTGGATGCGCCGCCACCGGTCGATCAATGCACAGGTGGTGCGGTCGAACGTGACGTGTCCGACGTAGTCGTTGTCAGTTGCGCTTTGCATGTTGGGCCTCCCTGCCCTTGTTTGACCGAGCGCTCTGAAAGTCGCCCGATCGTCAAAAAAAATACGCAGCCTCTCCGCGCCCCGATCTGGGGCGGCGCTAGGCTTAACTTGGTTCGTCTCAGGGTTAGGGTTGCAGCGCTTCGTCCAAAGACCAGGCCAGTGCGCGAATCTGACCGGCAAGCGGAAGATGCCACAGACAGCAGCATTGTCCATGTCCGGGACGTAGAGTGCCCCAACTACATCCGATGCTTTTGTTGATGCCCCAAACTACCGCTACGGCGTTTGTTGATGCTGCAAACCGCCGAAACGGTCGGCCTGGATCATGCCGGCGCCCAGGCACGCGAAACCGGACCCAGGCCGGGTGGTGGTCGCAGCGGCTCGCTGCGGCTCGCCACTGACATGCCCCGAGAAACGTGCGCAATTCCAGCCCGGATTTGGTATGAACATCATGAAGCGCAATGCCGAGCAGAAACCCGCTGCATCGGAGGGAGTGCATCAGGTTTCGCCCGGTGGCACCTGCCTGGAGACAGGTGTTTCTCGATGCAGGAGCACGGCGCAGTCAGCAGCAGTCAGCACCGCAGTCAGTGAAATGTAGCAGGGGCCGGCGGATGCAGAGTCGGTGCAGGATCAGTCGAAGCGCGTCCATTCCGCCGTCAGTTACAAGCGCAACCATCAATATCAGTTAGCGACCTATAATTGCCCGTTATGTAAAAACCCTGCTGATCAACGAGCGCCGGCATGATATTGAATTGGGGGCTCCGGGATTCGGGGCTACCCGATTTAGTTACCAGGGAGGCAATCATGTACCGTTCCATGTTAGCGGGGGCCATTCTGGCTGCTGCCGTTACCGCTATATCGGCTGCTGGTGCCAACGCTCAGCAGTTCACCGCGAATTTAAAGGGGGTCAACGAAATCGGATCGATACCGACTACAGTGACGATCACCACTTTGGGTGTCGCAGCACCCACCACCTACACCGGAGCGGTATTGACCGACGGCACGGGTACGGCAAACCTTGTTCTGAATAAAATGGCCGGCACGGTAACCTTCACGCTGACCTACTCGAACGTCGGAACCACGCCGCCGCAAACGGGCACGGTGTCGCAGGCTCACATTCATTTTGGTAAGTCCCGTGATTCCGGCGGCATCCTTGTGTTCTTCTGCACGAACCTGCCGTTTTCCGGGACGGGGCCGCATCCACAGGTCTGTCCCGCGAATAGCGGAACAGTCTCCGGGACGTGGAACAAGGATAACGTCCAAGCGATCCCGTTGCAGAATGTTGCACCTGGCGATTTCAACGCACTGGTGACTGCGCTCGAATCCGATACGGCCTATGCGAATGTCCATACCGTACCTCACTATGCGGGGGGCGAGATCCGTGGGCAGGTGTTTCCCGCTCAAGGCCAGCAGGGCAACCAGAACCAGCAGTAGTTGTGAGCCGGTTCGGTTGGCCACGAATCTGACCGATGGGGGAGACAAGATAATCGTCGTCTTCCCGTACTGACTTAGGCCCCGGACCTCGGGGCCTTTTGTTTTCAATTCGCTTCCCATGCGCCCCGCCGATCCCCATGGTCGTCGGGGGCTCATTCTTTTTGGTCGAGGGCGAGCGTCCGGGGCGCATAGGCCATCAAATCCCGCTCGCCCCGCTCCATGTATCCCCGGACCTGTTCGCATTGCCTGCCGCTGCGCTGCGCCTGGCCTGGCGTTCATCCATTGCGTGCTGCCGATCGTATCCCGCCGAGGTGATGGTGTTGCCCAAGATCGACGCGACAGAATTCGAGTCTGCAAATTGCTTAAGAGAGTTATAGGATGGTCGCGCGCGAGGGCTCAGCTATGCAGCAATTAGCACGGCTAACATCGAAACTCAGTGCCGTCGCCTGCGCGACAATCTTGGCGGCTGTGGTCTCGGCCTGGGCGAAGGAGGGCGAGACACGCACATGCGAGACCAAACTCGGCGGTCAGGTTGTATGTGGTGATCTGGTAATCGGGATCACGCTCGAACAATACGAAGCCGGCCTGAAGAAGCGGGCCGAGGAAATTCGCGCCGAAGAAGCGGAAAAGCGTATTCAGCTTCAAAAGCTTGTGGAATTGACCGATCGAGCAACGAGCGCCGAGAAGGACAGCTTGCGCCGGCAGATTGCCGCCGTCGAGGCCGAGAAGCGCGCGCTGGAGGCAGAGAGCAAAGGAGTTGCTGAGCGGCTAACAAACCTGCAGACGAGTTATGACGGGCTGGTGCAGAAGCTGGGCGAGGCCAATGCCGCCTTGGAGGCGTTTGCGCCGCTGATCTCGAAGGATGCGTTCGACCAGGCTCAGGCGATGCTCAGCCGCGGCGACGTGCTGGGGGCGGAACGCAAGTTCGTCGAGATCGCCGATTCGGTTCGCAAGATACGTGAAAAGGTCGATGTGGTCGAAGCGCGCGCGATCTTCGAAGCTGGTAAGTTGGCCGAGGAGCGCGTCGACTGGCGTGCGGCCAATGCGCACTATGCCCGCGCAGCGCGGCTGCAGCCAAGCAACTGGCAGTACGCCCAGCGTGCCGGAAGACTGGCCCGCCAAATGGGCGATTATGCTACTGCTGCCTCATTCAACGAAGCGACCTTGAGTCTTGTAGCCTCGGCATTTGGCGTATCTGCACAAGCTGCGACGGCGTTGAATGATCTGGCTCTTACGTACCGATCACTCGCGCGCTACACGGAGGCCGAGCCGCTCATTCGTCGCGCCATCGAGATCGAAAAGGCTCTCGGAAAGGATCATCCCGACCTTGCAAGTGGCTATAGAAACCTCGCCGGTCTGCTTCAGGACCAGGGCAAGTATGACCAGGCCGAGCCGCTCATTCGTCGCGCCATCGAGATCGACGAAAAGGCTCTCGGCAAGGATCATCCCAACCTTGCAAGTGACTATAACAACCTCGCAGGCCTGCTTCAGGCTCAGGGCAAGTATGACCAGGCCGAGCCGCTCATTCGTCGCGCCATCGAGATCAGCGAAAAGACCTTGGGCAAGGATCATCCCAATGTTGCAAGGGGCTACAACAATCTCGCCATTCTGCTTCAGGCCCAGGGCAAGTATGACCAGGCCGAGCCGCTCTATCGTCGCGCCATCGAGATCGGCGAAAAGGCTTTCGGCAAGGATCATCCCGACGTTGCAAGGGACTACAACAACCTCGCCATCCTGCTTGAGGCCCAGGCCAAGTATGATCAGGCCGAGCCGCTCTTTCGTCGCGCAATCGAGATATTCCAAACCAAACTCGGGTCTGACCATCCAAACACTGTCTTGGCGAGAAAAAACTACGATCACCTACAAGACCTAAAAAAACAGAAGCGGAGCAATCGCGCCCGGTAATGTTCTTCGATGGGACAAAGGTTCTTTATCAGTTTCAACTCTGCCGATCGCATCAAGGCGCATTGGATCGCCTGGACCCTAAAGGAGGCAGGACATGAGGTTGCGGTCCATGATTGGGAGATTCCGGCGGGCGGCAATGTGCCACTCTGGATGAATACCAAGCTTGCCTGGGCTGACCGTTTGATTGCCGTCATTTCGCCCGATTACGTGCCGTCACGCTACTCGCCGATGGAATGGGCATCCCAGATTTGGAACGACCCCTACGGCATGAAGGGCTCGGTCATCCCGGTCATTGTCAGGCCAACATCCAAAATGCCGCCTCTGCTGGAGGGCCTAAGCCGGATCGATCTGACGAACTGTTCCGAGGATGAAGCGAGACGTCGTCTCATCAAAGGCGTGGATATGCCCGCGCCCCCAGAGCGAAAACCGGCATTCGAGAAAATCGAGGGCGAGCCACCCGATGGTCAGCACGCCGGGCCAACCGAAAAGCCGACCTTTGTCCAGGTCAGCGTCAATGATGGCGTGCCGCGTTGGCTGAAGCTTTCAGTGGCCGTTGCCGTGGTTGTGGGCGCGGTCTTCACGGCCCTGACCTTCTTCCTCGCCGGCGGCGGGAGCGAGAGGGAATGTAAGACCATCCTTGGAGGCGTGGTGGTGTGCGGAGATTACAAGGACCAACGCATTCAACAGCGCAACTGAAGCCACAGCAAAGTTGTCAGCCGCTCATTGCACGCACAGTTGCTGGATAGCCATAGCTGCGCAAGAGGAAGCTGAACAACGGCACGTTTCGCCGCTTGCGCGCAATCGCAACGCGAACGATCATGTGACGGAGGCGGCCAGGGCGAGGCGGTGCGCATGGCGGACATCTTCGTCAGCTATACCAGCAGCGACCGCGACTGGGCGTTTTGGATCGCCAAGGAATTGAAAACGCTCGGCCACACGCCGCACATCCACGAATGGGAGATCAAGGGCGGCGACGACATCTATGCTTGGATGGAGACGCGCCACGACGCCGCCGACCATGTCCTCTGCGTCGTCTCCGATGAGTACCTGAAGGCGCCCTATTCGACCCTTGAACGCAACGCGGCGCTATGGCAGGCGGCGGCGAAACGCCCCGGCTTCGTCCTGCTCGTGGCGGTGAAGCCCTGCCGGTTACCGACGCTCAGCGACCACATCCGCCGCTGCGAACTCTTTGGCGTGCCCGAAGATGCAGCGCGCATCCGCTTCCGTGAGTTCATGGCGAAGCGCGAAGCGCCTGCGACCGTCAGCTTTCCGGGCAAGGTATTCGCGGTCTCCAACATCCCGATCCGAGTGCCCGAGCATTTCATGGGCCGCGACGACGCAATCGCGGCGATCGCGACCGCGCTCAATCGTGACGAGGGCCGGGTCGCGATCACAACGCTGCACGGGCTGCGCGGCGTAGGCAAGACCACGCTCGCCGCCGCCTACGCAGAGAGCCATCGCGGTGACTACCGCGCGACTTGGTGGATTAGGGCGCAAACCGAGCCCACGATGCGGGCCGATCTCGTCGCGCTCGGCGTCCGGCTCAACTGGGTCAAAGCAGATGACAAGGAAGAGCCCGCGATCGCGGCCGTGATGGAGCGGTTGCGGCAAGAGGGCGAGGGATGCCTGCTTATCTACGATAACGCCATCGATGCTGATGCGCTCAAGCCCTATCTGCCGCCGGGTGGAAGTGCTCAGGTGCTGGTGACCTCGAACGCCCCCGCTTGGCGCGCTATCGCCGCGCCGGTCGAGATCAGGTCGTGGCCGAAGGAGATTGGCGCGGACTACCTAATCGCTCGTACCGGCCGCGCGGCAGAGCGTGCCGCAGCGCTGGCGTTATCAGAGACGCTCGGCGGCTTACCGCTCGCGCACGAGCAGGCGGCAGCCTATTGTGAGCGACTCGGCCTTGCGCTTGCCGGGTATACGGAGCGCTTCGTGGCCACGCCGGCGAGGTTCCTCGACGATGCTCGCGACGCGCCCGCTGAGTATCACGACCGGCGCACCGTAGCGAAGACCTTTATGCTCGCGATCGATGAGGCAGCCAAGCTTCATCCCGCCGCCGAACCGCTAATCGTCCACGTCGCGATGCTCGCACCCGAGCCGATCCCGCTCTACCTGTTCGTGGAGGCACGCGAGAAATTTGGCGAGCCGCTGGCCTCGGCGCTCGCAGACGAGGGCCTCGACGAGGCAGTGGCGGCGCTGCGCAGCTTTGCGCTCCTCGACCGCGAGACCATTGCGGACGAGCACGAGCCGTCGATCACGACCGAGTGCATCCGCATTCACCGGCTGGTGCGCCAAGTGGCTGCGGCGCGCTGTGAGGGCGAGGCGCGCGACACGGTGCGGCGGGCGTTGATCGAGGCCCTGGCGGCGGTCTACCCGGAAGATGTCTGGCGCGATCCGAACACATGGCCGCGGGCGCGACGGCTCGATGCACTCGCACTTGCTCTGGTCGGCGGCGACCCTGTGCCGCGTAGCGCCGAGAAATCGGCGAGTGATTTGCTTGATGGGGCGGGACAGTACAGGCAGTACGCACTCGCTGCCTATACGCGAGCCAGACCACTCTACGAGCGCGCGCTGGCGATCCGCGAGAAGGCGCTCGGCCCAAGAGCAGGGCGACCTCGCGGGGGCGCGGCCGCTCCACGAGCGCGCGCTGGCGATCTCCGAGAAGGTGCTCGGCCCTGAGCATCCTGATACAGCGACGAGCCTCCACAACCTCGCATCGCTGCTTCAAGACCAGGACGACCTCGCGGGGGCGCGGCCGCTCTTCGAGCGCGCGCTGGCGATCTACGAGAAGGTGCTCGGCCCTGAGCATCCTTATACAGCGACGAGCCTCCGCAACCTCGCAAGGCTGCTTCAAGAGCAGGGCGACCTCGCGGGGGCGCGGCCGCTCCACGAGCGCGCGCTGGCGATCTGGGCAAGGCTCCGAACACCTGAGCACTAACCGAGGCCGGAGCAACTTCGCGACCTTGCTGGTTGCATCTGACAGGGCTGGAGAGGCACTGCCACATGCCGAAGCCGCCCTCGCCGCTCACGACAAGGCTCTTGGCCTCAACCACCCCTGGACCAAAGACTCCGCCGGCGTCACCGCCGATGCGCTCGATGCGCTTGGCCGTGGCGCGGAGGCCGAGGCGCTACGTGCGCGTTATGGACTCGGGATTTAACAACAGTAGCACGACGGTGCTGGCGCAACCGGTGCCATTGAGCATGTCAGTGGCGAGTGTCTCCATCTGGGTGCCAGGTGATTGCAAGGGCTCCCGCGCGCTCTCCTTCCGCCGGCTGGAACTGCCCTTGCTGGGCTCGGCCTCGGCAATGGCCCTGCGATGCATCGTGGTATGTCGGGCACGCCCTTCAGATAAGTACCAGTCGTAGCAGTCCCAGAGCCTCCGTGGAGTCCCGGGAAAGGGAGCATACTCCCCGGCTCGCGCGCGCTAGGAGTAGTCAAAGAGGCAGCGATCGCGGCGGCCATATCAGATCACAGCCTGGCACATCCTAATCATAGCCCCGTCAGGTGCTGTGATCGCTATCTTGACCCTGTATTGCCGGTAGAGCCGCTCGTTGTACGGCTTCTCCAACCGTATGCGGGGGTGCGCTTGCTCTTGCCTATTTGTGTGCCCTCACGCTGCGGCGGCCGCGACGAAAGGGCGCTCGATGTCCTCAAGCAACCGCGCCACCTGCGTTGCCGACCATTCGCCACCGCGCGCTGTCGGGATATTGCGCTCGTCCAATCCAGCTGCAATGGCCCGCAGTGACGTAGCGCCGCCCGCCTGTAGTTCTTTCACGATCGGGGCGAGATCGGCGGCCCGCCGTGCCGCCTGCTCCTGCCTGATGACCAGGCCAGCCTTGCGCTCCTTGGCAGTGATGTCGTGGCCACGATAGCCACCCAGCACCACGCCGCGCTTCTTGGCGGCTGCGAGCGCTGCCTTCGTCCTGGCCGAGATCATGCCGGCCTCAAGTTCGGCGATGGCTGCCATCTGCTGGAGCATGAACTTGCCGGTGGCGCCTTCCAGTGTCGGCAGATCGGCGAAGCGCACATCGACGCCGGCATCGAGCAGACGCGATAGGAAGCTTACTGATCGCGTTAAACGGTCAACCTTGGTCACCACGAGCGGAACCCGCCGAGCACGCGCTGCGGCCAGTGCTGCGTCCAGCTGAGGCCTATCTGAGCGCTTGCCCGACTCGACCTCGGTGAACTCGGCAATGATCTTCCAATTGCCTCCATTGAGATAATTGGCAACCGCCTGGCGCTGGGCCTCGATGCCCAGGCCGCTTTTGGCCTGCCTGCCCGTGGAAACCCGGTAATATGCGACAAAGCCCCCGTGCGACACCATTTATCGCCTCTGTCACGTTTAACTCGCCGTCCGTAGAGTGAACTGCAACACGACTGGGAAGGGCAATCAATAGCAATTGCGGGGCCCGCGTGCGCAATTCGACGCTGTGGTTTGTAGGTTACACCAGGTCGCCACTTGGTCTTTCTTAAAGTTCTACATGAACTGAGGCCAGGCGAGTGCCTGGGTGGCGCCTTCCCAGCCACGACGAAAGACGTGGAGGGCGGGCGATTTCACGGCCCTAATGACGGCTCGAGGTCATAAGTTCGCGTACGCCCCGACGGGGCTCTGCAACCCTTACCGCCGGATTGATCCGTACGCAGACGCAAACCAAGCCCCCCGGCTCAGACGTCCCGCTTGTATCATCATGTACATGAGGTTCGTGCATCATGTACATGAGCAATGATACATGAGACTCATGCATCATCATGTACATGAGCATGTACATGAGATTCATGCATCATCATGTACATGAGCATGTACATGAGATTCATGCATCATCATGGACATCACATCACAAGACCGCAGCGCTGGCACCCGCGCGCACCTGGTCAAGTAGTGTCACTATTGTCACCATTCTGACGTGGCTTGTGCTTGATGTCAGCGACCCGTGGTAATTCAATTGCTGACACTGCCCATTCAATTCCCGGCCGGTGGCGACGCCGGATAGCCAGCGATCTCGATCACAGGCTTGATGACCTCGCCATAGGATGCCGCGTTGATCATGCTCAAGCTGGCAAGCTGTACAGCTGCATCGGGAGCGCAGCACTGTGTCGCGCAGCTGGGCGAGTAGAGCCTCTATCGCCTCTATTCCGTTCGGGTTCAGGCGCAGCTACGCGATCTGAGCCTCTATCTGCTCTACTGAGGACGTGCGGCCGTCTATTGGGCAGCATTAATTCGATGCCGGAATTACCTATTCGCTATTGCATTGCCCATTCGCGACATTGCCAATTACCGGCATTGCCCAATTTCAATTCATTGCCAATTAATTCAATAATTCAATTGCCGCATTGCCAATTCAATCAATTCCCGACATCAGCCGCTTGGCTTTGACGAAGTGATGTGCCCGGTATTGCGAGCGAGTAACCCTTCTATTCGCTCTATTTATTCTAATATTTCTATTTTAGTGGCGGTCGCGCTTCACCATCGGACATCATCATGGACATGACATCATCATGACCATCATCGGACATGACATCATCGGACATCATCATCATTGTGGAACCAGGCTGCGCTATCAGGCGCGGCTGCGCAATTAGAGTTCTATCTGCTCTATTTTGCTCATACCGCACTTGTCGGAGGCGCTCTCAATATTAGGCTGGCTTGCCGAAACGGCGCGCGGCTGATACCTATCCTTGCGACGCGTCATGGCCGGGCCGTCCTGGCCATGCATGTGTTTGGACAGATATACTCAATCCACTTTGAACGTGGCCCGCCATGCCAAAAAAAGCGAAGTCGAAGGCGAAACCGAAAGCCAAATTGAATATCAAGAAGTCCAAGAAGGGTAGGCGAGCAGCGCCGCCCAAGTGG
>Ga0306921_10003263_pt1 | contig 16448 bp, 17 predicted proteins | sample sta12Cox44000080_FD_203760 | JGI IMG/M metagenome (GOLD analysis project Ga0306921, IMG submission 203760) | Lab enrichment of tropical soil microbial communities from Luquillo Experimental Forest, Puerto Rico - statoxic.12C.oxic.44.000.080 (v2)... | ecosystem: Environmental > Terrestrial >...
ATGACAAACGGTTCGGGTTCACGTTTGCGGGCCAGAAAATCGTTCACCAAACCGATGTGATCGATATTCATGCGATCGGAATTCTTTGGAGGCCATTTCGCCTCAAACTTCATCGCAATTCGCTCGCCTAAACGGGCATGGTTGACCGCCCAGATCGCCGCAGCCTCGCGTCCTTTCGGCTTTTCGATCGCGAAAAATGCAGCCAGGTAAAATGAATAAGAAAAATCGAGAAGTCGTGTTGGACCTCCATAGTGCTGAATCAATGCCAACCATTCCAAGCGATCTTTGCGGCGCGGTAGATCGCTGACATAATGGTGCGCTCGACGCTGGAACTGCCGCAGGATCCGTTCTTCCCAGTCGAATAAAAATGGCAGCGGCCCGGTGCGCCGGCTTGCTGCTCTGTAGAGTGTGGTTTCAAGCGGATTATCAGCGTTGGCGTGTCCGCGAAAAATCCAACCGTGGAGCGAAGCGCCGAGTTCACGTGCCGCCCGCCAGTCTGTAGGTTCGATGGTTAGGAACATGCGACGGATCCAGTGTACCGCCTCCCCTCTATTTCCGAGTAAAAGCGTCTCACAAAGCTTTTGGACGTTCTATTTTTGCACATAAGATCGCAAAGATCTCAAAGGGATCAGGGACCGATTTTCTGGCAACCCAACTCTACTCTGCCCGGATGCTCTCGCTTCCGGTTTATGACCATCATCTCTTGGTGATCTTTGCGTCCTTTTGTGCCGATTCCATTCCTGCGATGGTTGCACCCCTGAGGCGACCCGGTTCGCGATGTGCGGCTGCGCGCTCCCGGTCCGCCCGGAGATCGGACCCTACCAACCCAGGCATAACGCGCGGGTAAGGCTTCCAAAGCTTTTGCGCCTCCCGCGCACCCGTTGTCTCAATACCAACTTATCTCAGCGCCACTCACAGCACTCCCCATCAAGCACTTTCTTGGGAGCCTAAAATCCGCGAAAATTGCCAATTCCACAACACACTGACCGTCAGGAACTTGCTACGAGTGTTCATGGGGAGCACGACGACGAGGACGAACCTTTAGCCCGGGTTAGCCCGCTTCGGGATTTGCACCCGTCACCCTTTTGCTCCATTTTTTTGCATTGGTTCAACTCCATCTCTCATGCGAACCGCGAATAGCAATTATCAGATCTGAAACATTGATTCTGCTGAAAAGCGTATGCTCAACGAATAGCTGGAGGGGAGTCGCTTGCGACTCCATGGGCGTTGCCAGCAGCGTCCCTCCAGAATTTGGCGAGGAGCCGCGGTTTTTCAGCGGAATCAACATTAAGAAAGGAATGAGCGTGAAAACCGAAGATGAAGCAGGGGTTGTCAGCATTCGGGACAACCCTGACAAACGCACGACAAGGATCAATCTGCGCTGGGAAGGCAACCACCAGATATCCGATTTCGATCTCGACAGGATAGGCAAAGTTCTGAATTCCGAAGACGAAACCGAGCATACCGGCTGGGTCTTGGCCGAACTACCGTTAAAAGCATCGGTTGGAACAACCATACCTCTGCTCAAAGGGGCCCAGTGATTCACTCCAGCGAATCACGCCGCGGTCTTTGAGGCAGCCTGCGCACGCACCTGTTGGACCAGGAGGCTGAGGAACAAACCCACGTCTGTGACAATACCCACGCTTTCGACTGAACCACGGTCAGCCAGTTTCGTAACAACTGCCGGGTTGATGTCCACGCAAACCAGTTTGACGCCGGCAGGAGTCATGTTTCCCACGCCGATACTATGGAGCATTGAGCTGAGCATTAAAATCATTTCAACCCCTTCCAGAAGCCGGGCATAAGCCCGCTGCGCTTCAAGCATATCAGTCAGAGTATCTGGTAACGGTCCGTCATCGCGGATAGACGCAGCCAGCGCAAAAGGAACGCCTGCCCGTACGCACTCGTAAAACACACCACTTTTGAGAACGCCTTGTTGAACCGCGGCGGCTATGCTTCCGCAGCGTCGTATGGTGTTAATTGCGCGCAGGTGATGGCGGTGGCCTCCCTGAACGGGTGACCCTCGGATCATATCTACGCCAAGCGAGGTGCCCAAAAGAGATTGCTCGATATCGTGAACCGCAACGCCGTTGCCGCCTAATAAGACCTGAACATAACCATCACGAATCAGCATTGCCAGATGTTCACCAGCTCCCGTATGCACTACAACAGGTCCGGCAACAACCGCCACCTTCCCTTGCCTTTGCCGTATCCGTTCCAATTCCCAAGCGATCTGACTGACCACCAACTCGATTTTGCGCTCGCTGCTGACGCCTGCCCCCATAAAAGCAAACTCGGCCGCTGGCGCGCCGCCAATTCCACGATCATCGCGCGATTCGCTCTTGCGCACGGTCTGGATTCCCTCAACGCCGACGACAACTTGGTCACCGACCTTCAGATCGCGCAAAAGACGGATTCCAGCAACCGGGTGACTACCTTCAAGGTTATCGATCACAATGCAACCATCCATGCGCTGCCCTGGCACCCGCAGCCACTGCCCCCCCACCCGGACCTCGGTCGGATAGATCGTTGTTACATAAAAGTCCTCCGGCGCAACTCCTTCCATGATGACACGCTCCAGGCGCGCGGCCTCGATTTGCTCCGGACCCGCCGGCACCGCACCGAGTTCGATAAGCTGCCCAAGCAAGGCCTCAAGCACGTTCGCGTCCGGAGCGGAGATGCGAATCTCCGCACTTGAGGTGCTCTGTCGCTGTTTGCCAAGCTGAAAGTTCAATATTTGAAAGCTGCCTCCGCCCTGGACCGTCAGCTCCAAAGCGCGGTCGAGGAGACCCGAGTCGAGGAGATGCCCCTCCAAGCTCAGCACACGGCTGACGATCTCGGTCTGAGCCCGGGTTCCGGGAGAAGGCAACTCGCTGAGGCGAAGAGTCAAACACTTTGCGGCTCCGCCGGATTTGAGAAATTCGGTTAGTGGCGATTCAAAGACGCGAAAGCCGACCGCGGTCAAGCGCGCCTTCAGAGCCTCCCCAGCTCGATGCAAAACGACAATACTGCCGATGTTGACACCATTTGCGGCAAAACCTATGGCGTCGGCTTCTTCGAGAATAAGTCGTTTTTCCGCGGGTACCCGGCGCTCAATCTGGCTGTTCGAACGCGCATCAAAGGCGGAAGGATAATAGAGGAGATAGCCTGCCTCCAAAGGGCAAAAACAAGTGTCGAGATGATAAAACCGCTTATCGATCAGCCGCAGGCTTACGACCTCCACATCCAGCAGGGACGCCAGTATCGCATGCGCATCAAGCTCTGTGCGAACACCGTAGCCCGCCCAGAGAAAGGGCCGATCGCGGTCAAAAAGAGCGTCGCCGGCCCCTTCGAATGGAAGATCCTTAGGCAGCTCGTGAACCCGGAATCCGTGTTGTTGAAACCAACTCCGGAAATACGGTTCCTCGGCTCGGCGCTCCCGATGAAAAAAGCGACTCAGGACAACGTCCTGACCCAGGACGAGGCCGGCATTCGCTGTGAAAACCATGTCCGGTAATCCGGGGTGCGGCCTTGCCAGCTCAACGATCGCCTCGCGAGAAATGATCTCGTGGAGCCTGCGCCACTGTTCGGCGGCTAGCGTAGTGCTGGCGCGGTCTAGGTTACCTTCCATCCAGGGATTGATGACATAGTCGACTTGATAAAACTCCGGAGGACACATTAAAAAGCGGTCGGAAGCATTCATACGGACGGTCGAATACCGTAGCCGCAGCCGGCAAGGACGCAATGCGGTTCAGACGGCGGTATTCCCGCGTGAGAATTGTCTTTAACTATTGCACGGCATCCGCAATCCAACTTGCTTTAGCCTGCCATAAAGTGAAAGATCAGCCGTCTTCAAACCTTGCTCGACTTTTTGACTCGACCCCGTAGATGAGTGTGATGGCCAAAAAGATTGTTCTGGCTGTAATACTTCTCTTCGCGTGGGTTTCAGCTCAGGCTGGCGATAAAATTCCAATCTCCGCCGTCCCGGTACGAGTCAGGAACGCAGTTCAGTACTATGCCCCGGGCGCGCAACTCATCGAAGCACGGGTCTCGGACGACAAAGAATACAAGCGAATCTATGCCTGCACTTATTTCCGCAACGTTCACCTGGGCAGCATCAAATTAGGAGCACGCGGCCAACTCCTTGGAATTGACGAGAACCTTGTAATCGACGACGTCCCCGATCCGGTAAGAAAAAAAATACACTCTGAAACCAAGGGCGGTCTCATCAAAATGATCAGGCTCGATGAGCTTTACGGCCGCGCAGTCTATCGAGTGAAGGCTTACTACGCGAAATCAACCAATATACAAATCTCACTGGTCTTGACGCGCAGTGGCCGTATCGTCGAACGAAAAGTCAGTCAAGGTTTGTTAATCTTCCTGACAGCCCCGCGCGATCTCACCTTTTGACGCTCGACTGGAAGATCAAAAGCCGCGGTTTTCATCAACACCCGCCCTTCTTTGGGCATGGTAACTGTTTAGTCTGCTCCTTGACGTGGCTATCCCCTGGAATTATCCTGGGCGGCTTATGAAGAGAACGCTGCGGTTTGTCCTCCCGCTGACGATGCTGGCGCTGATTGTCTTGCCGCAAAGGGCTCCCGCTCCGATCATTTATCGAGAAGGAGAGGGATTCAGCTCGGGTGATCTGACCGATATCGAAATAAAGCGAAACGCCGAAGAGCAATACAAATTAGGGCAGCAATACGAGGCACAGGGTGATTATAAGCGCGCCGGAGCGTCCTATCGGCTTGTGCTGCGCAGATTTCCGCGGTCAGATATCGCGCCAACAGCGCAATTCAGATCCGGACAGATGCTGGAGAAGGAAGGGAAACTCCAACGCGCCTTTTATGAATATCAGGGATTGGTTGAGAAATATCCGAGAAGCCCCGATTTCGAAGCGGCGCTTCAAGCCGAATACAACATAGGCAAAGCTTATCTGGATGGTAAGCGAGTCGATGTTTATGGCGTTCCCACCCTGCCCTCGATGGCGAAGGCGCAGGAAATGTTTCATAAAATCGTGACCAACGCCCCCTACAGCAAAATTGCGCCTTTGGCACAGTATGGCATCGGTCAGGCGCTCGAAAAAACCGGGGCCATTGCCTCAACGGTTACGGCCTATCAACAGGTGGTCGATCGCTACCCAAACAGCGATATCGCTCCCAACGCGATGTACCAAATTGGGTACGTCTACTTCCAGGCGAGCCGAACGACCGGTTACGATCAAACAGCCGCGATTCGCGCTCAGGAAGCTTTCGAAGACTTTCTTTTGCGCTATCCCAACAGCGAAAAAGTTGCGCAGGCCCAGGATAACCTGAAGACGCTTCAAGGGCGCAAGACCGAAAATTCGTATAACATCGCGAAATTTTACGATAAACAGAAGAACTACAAGGCGGCTTACGTCTACTACAATGAGGTAGTCCAGCAGCAACCCGATTCTCCCGAAGCCCAGCGCGCCAAGCAGCGCATGGATCAGATCCGTACCAAGGTCGGCGAAAACGCTCTGAAGATAGGCGGAACCGGCCTACAGGTCGCCGGCACTGGAGGCAAGCTTCAAGCGCAGACGGATACGGCCTCTCGCCCTGATTTCGTCGGACCGCCTCCTCCGCCGACGCCAACCCCCACTCCGGCTCCCCTGCCCAAAGCTGAGCCCACCGCTCCAGCACCTACACCAGATCAGTCGCCGACCGAGCAAAAGCCGATGCGCACTGCCCCAGGCGACGTTACGCCCGTCGAACCTACCCTACCCTCTCAGTAATCGGCGGTCTGATGGGCAGGCTACTGTTTCTGATTTTAACAGGTTTAGTGGCCGGGTGTGCGGGATACACGTTAGGGCCCGAACCGCCGACTTACATGAAGGGAATCCACCGCATTGCGGTGCCGATTTTCAAGAATGATACGATCTATCCAGATGTCGAGGCGTTGGCGACGACTGCTGTAATCAAGCAGATCCAGCAGGAGGGGACTTATGAGGTCACAGGCGTTGATCAGGCTGACGCCGTGGTCCTGGGAACCATCACGGGAGTCCACCGCACGAAGTCGCGATCGGTCTCTGGCAATGTGCTCGCTTCTTCTCAGTTCAGTCTCCGTCTCACGATGAACTTTCGCGTTGAAAAGGCCGGCACCAGCGAGGTTGTTGGGCAAAGAAGCTTTGAAGGCGCCAGCAGCTTTTTCTCCGGGAACGACACGACTTCACAGGAGCGCCAGGCAATTCCTCTGGCAGTAGAAGACGCCGCGGTCCAATTTACAAGCTATCTTGCCGAAGGGTGGTGACTTCGGCCGATGTCAGCCGGAAAGACACCCAACAGGTCCGGTGTCTGCCGGGTGACCCCATCATTTTATGCGAGACGGCACGCTCTTCCTGATAGCATCTCCGATTGGCAATCTGGGAGATATCACCTTGCGCGCGATTGAGGTGCTCAAGAGGGTGACGATTGTTGCGGCCGAAGACACCAGGCGCTCTTCGATACTCCTGAAGCATTACGAGATCAGCAAACCGCTGATCAGTTTCCATGAACACAATGAAGCAAGACGCACCAGCGAATTGATCGAGAAACTTCGTGGCGGAGACAGCGTCGCGCTTCTCACGGACGCGGGAATGCCATCCATCTCCGATCCGGGCTACCGTCTTGTGCGAGCATCCGTCGAAAGTGCGATTCGGATCGAAGTCATTCCGGGTCCATCAGCTGTACTGACGGCGCTTGCCGGCTCTGGCTTGCCAACAGATCGCTTTTACTTCGGCGGATTTCTTCCGATCAAAAGTGGACAGCGGCAAAGAGAGCTGCACGCCGCTTTGGCTCGAGAGTTCACATCGATTTATTTTGAATCCCCGCATCGGATTGTCCGTTCGCTCGAGGTTATCAGCAGCATTGACCCCGGTCGTTCAGTCTGCGTCGCCCGCGAGCTGACGAAGCAATTTGAAGAATATCAGCGGGGGGAAGCAGCGAGCGTCTTGGCGCATTACGCAGCTCGTCCTCCCAAAGGAGAAATCACGCTCATCATAAAAGGGTTATGCGCGTAAGCTTTTCGCCCAAAGCAACCTCTCGGCTTCTCAACCCGCCGCTCGTCCGATCCGGTTCATAATCGCCCTTCCCAAGCCCCTCTCGGGGACGCGCTCAACGAAGATCTGTTTCACACCTTCCATCTGGTCAATCTCTCTGAAAAGCTGAAACAGACGCTGGGCAGCTTCCAGAAGATTGTAATTCTCGCTCAGGGATCGCACTGCGAAAAATCGTTCGGTATGATGAATGGGCCCCCAGCAAACAAAAGCCGAATCCTTCGAGTGATCAGCCAGGTCCTCGATGTCAAAGAGATAGACACGTTTCTGAGGAGCGTAATGACTCGCCGTTTGACCTGGAGCGACGATCTTTCCGGAGGCACGCAATTCATCGGTAGGCGCAACCTCGGTCAACGTTTCCTCAGTGATCGGACCCGGGCGCAGGATCTCGATTCGATGTTCGGTTGCGCGAACAATGGTTGATTCCAATCCCACCATAGTTGGACCGGCGTCGAGTATGAGCGGAATTCTTCCTCCAAGCTCTTCAAATACATGCCCTGCTCGAGTCGGGCTTACCCTTCCGAACCGATTCGCGCTAGGGGCGGCCAAAGGTTCCCCCAGCCTCTTCAACACCTCGGCAAAGACCGGATGACTTGGCATTCGAATCGCTACACACGGCGATCCTGCCGTCACAATGTCCGGCACCAGATCCGTTTTGGGAAACAAAATGGTCAGTGGACCCGGCCAAAAGCGCTTTATCATCTTTGCGACGAGCGGCGACTCTGCCGAATCAGGTTTAGCTAACTTCGTAAGCCATTTAGAGTCGGCGATGTGAACAATGAGTGGGTCGAAATAAGGCCTCTCTTTGGTCTCAAATATTTTGGCTACCGCTTCCGACGCCAGGGCATTGCCCGCAAGCCCATATACAGTCTCGCTTGGTAAGGCGACGAGCCCATTCAGCCGCAGGATTTCAACCGCGGCGCTAATCGATCCGGACAGATCTGTGCGAGCGTCGAGAATTGCCGTTTGCATTCCATTTTCGTCGATCTTACTCCAATTTCATTTTCAAGACCTGCTCGGTTTGATTCTTGCGAAACTGGATGAGTTTTTCCCGGAGGTTGGCGTCTTGAAGAGCCAGAATACTGACTGCCGAAAGAGCGGCGTTCTTAGCCCCCGCCTCACCAATTGCAAATGTCGGCACGGGGATGCCAGCGGGCATCTGCACAATTGAAAGCAAGGAGTCAACTCCTCTCAAAATCTTACTCTCCACCGGAACGCCCAGGACCGGAAGGTGCGTGTGGGCGGCAAGCATTCCCGGCAAATGTGCCGAACCCCCAGCACCGGCGATCAATACGCGGAATCCCTGTTTTTCTGCCTGTTTTGCGAAGTCGGCAAGTAAATCGGGCGTTCTATGTGCGGAGACTATCTTGCACTCATGCTCGATTTTGAATTCCCGCAACAAATCTGCAGCATGCCGCATTGTTGCCCAGTCGGAATTACTTCCCATGACGATTGCTATCCGCATTCTATCTGGCATAACAAAGCTACCCGGCACTCGAACACAAGCGTATCCTATTGGAAACAAATATGTTGCTATCTTCTTGACGTTTTTGGCGTGACATCGTTATCCTACTAACCTTTTCGAGCAAGGCGCTCGCTTTGCGTCGAAGCTCAACTATCGGGAGATGGGCTTTGTACTCTGGCGCGCCAGCTCGGTCAGTTAGTGTATGGCTAAAGGTACAGTCAAGTGGTTTAACGAGAAAAAAGGCTTTGGGTTCATTGTTGACCCAGAAGTTGCGTCGGACGTCTTCGTTCACTTTTCCGTCATTCAAGCGGATGGATTTAAGACCCTGAACGAAGGCGAGACAGTGGAATACGAATTGTATCAGGACGAAAAAGGAGCGAAGGCGCGAAACGTTGTCAGGGTTTAAGTACCAAATTTAATCATTGCCCGTTCCAGCTTGTAACGACGAAGCTGTAACGGCTATGCATCTCCCAGGGTCTGTCCGTAACCTCGTCCTTATTGGATTCATGGGTTGCGGAAAATCATCTGTCGGAAGAGAGATTGCTCGCCGTTGTGGACTTCGTTTTCTCGATACCGATTCGGTGATCCGTCAAAAGTACGGAAAATCGATCCCGGATATTTTTTCGTTACACGGCGAGCCGGCGTTCCGAGAGGAAGAGCATCAGATTTTGCTCAGGCTGCGCGGCGCTCGAGGCTTGGTGGTTGCCACCGGCGGGGGAATTGTCCTGCAACCTCGGAACCGTTTGACGCTCCGTTCGCTTGCACCCATTGTCTGGTTGACGGCAGACGAAGAGGTCATTTGGGAACGAGTCTCCCGGAACCAGAATCGCCCTCTGCTCCATACAGCCGATCCCCGTTCAACTATCCGGAGTTTGATGGAAATCCGGTATCCGCTGTATCGCGAAACAGCCGATATTACGGTCGAAACATCCCAGCTCACGCATCAGGAAGTTGCAAATCGAATTTTAGTGGCGATTCGTGTCTGGGCTACCAGTCGCCATGAAGAGCAGCATTAGAGATTTTGTAAAGCAGCAGGGATTTGACCGGTGCCGATTTGCGCGCATAGGTCCCGCCCCCCATTTTTCTGAATATTCCTCCTGGGTGCAGTCCGGCGCCCATGGCGAGATGGCGTGGCTTGCTCGCGACCCGGTTCGGCGCTCAGATCCTTCACTGTTGCTTCCTGACGCAAAAACCCTGCTGCTGCTAGCCAGGAACTACTATCAAGGGCCCTCTCCGCGGATACAGGCCGGAAGGATCGCGCGATACGCCTGGGGTTCGGATTACCATGATTTGATGCTGACTGCGATGAAGCCGATTGATGCGCTTCTACGCGATTTGGGAGGGAAGCAGAAGTGCTATGTGGATACGGGACCGATCCTGGAGCGTGACTTTGCGGCAGCGAGCGGACTCGGCTGGCAAGGTAAAAGCACCATGTGCATCAATGAACGTCTGGGCACCTGGTTTTTCCTCGGCATCATTTTGACTACTTTGGAATTTGAGCCGGATGGCCCGGCAAAAAATCGATGCGGCAGGTGTACCCGCTGCATTGACGTCTGCCCGACCCGAGCCATTACCCAACCCTATCGATTGGATGCCAGACGCTGCATTTCTTATCTGACGATCGAGAACAAAGGACCAATTCCGACCGAGTTCCGAAGAGCGATCGGCGATCGCATCTACGGTTGCGACGATTGCCTTGAAGTTTGTCCATGGAATCGGTTTGCCGTGGAGAGTAACGAGACCAGATTCCGCTTGCCAGAGCGGGTCCGAACGCTCGCGCTGCGTGAGTTGGCATTACTGACCGAAGTCGAATTCCGCACGTTGTTCCGGCACTCTCCAATCAAACGAATAAAGCGCGCCCGTTTCATTCGGAACATCTGTGTCGCACTCGGCAATGTCGGGACGGAAGCCGATTTGCCTGTGTTGCGCCGGTTGGCGGATGACCAGGATTCGCTGATCGCAGAACATGCTTCCTGGGGAGCGCGGGAAATCGAGGAGCGAATCGCGCACACCTCCCGCTACACGGCCGCAAGCGACTGCAGCCCTCCACACCAATAACGACCTGCGAAGCCCCGATCGGGGCCTCCCGCTAAGCCTGCATCGCTCACAAATTTCCGAGAATTTTGCTTTTAGAGAGCAATGATCGATGCAGGCTCCAGCAGCAGAATCTGCCCCGCGACGGCGGAGTCCGATTCTGCTGCAATTTTGGCAAGAAAATTTCGACAGTGCGTATCCACTGCTGGATCTCCAAAACACGCTCTTAAACGGACGCGAAGCGGCTGTTTAAGAGCTCTCTAACCCGCAATAAGCGTACCGCCTCACACGGCGCACGATTTTTGCGGGTTAGCTCTGCATCACTCGTTCGATCATCCAGTAGCTTCCGGCGAGCGCCACAGCAACAGAACAAGCCGGGACCCATTGCCGCACGAATGCCGAATTTTTCCTGAGCTGCCAAAGAACGGGAAGCACAATTGCCGCCACTGAAAGTTGACCGGCCTCGACCCCAAGGTTGAAGCCAACGAGCGGCACCACCATACCAACGCGGCCGGAGCCAATTCCAAATTCCCGCAGGGCGTCGGCGAAGCCAAGTCCGTGCACTAATCCAAATAAAAAGGTAATCAGACCGCGCCATTTCGGCGCCTCGCCATGCACCAGATTTTCTAGACCAACGTAAGCTATGGTGGCCGCAATCGTTGGTTCCACAATTCTTCCGGGCAGCCGAACAAGGTCCAAAGTAGCAAGAGCAAGGGTGATTGAATGCGCGACGGTGAAACAGGTAATCACCATGAATATCGACCGTAAATTGCGGCAGACTACCATCAGGGCGAACAGAAAAAGAAGGTGATCATAACCCGTTAAAATATGTTCTACTCCCAGCCTCAGGAAGGCAAAGAATGAATGGCTCTTGTTTGAGGCACCTGGGGATAAGCCTATTGCCGGCAAGTCGATCTGAAAAGAGTCTTGCTCAGCCGATAACATGGCCTCCCCCAGGTTAACACCACTTCTGGTCTGGACTGACAAATACTCACGATGACCGAGCGGCAACCTTTTCATTAGTGAGGAAATCAGCCAAACCTGCGTCGCGTTCGGTCTTTGGAAACGAAGGGAAATTTCGATATTCTGAGCATCTGTTCGTTGAGTGCTCGTTTGATATGGGATCAACCTCTGTTCTCTCCAATAAAGACTAAACTCGTTCGCACCAACCGATTCCAGTTTTTCGGGTTCTAGCGCGGTTCCCTGTGGTTTGTCGGCAGCAGACTGATCTGCCTGAGCAGCAACCATGGTTTCGGCGTCCTTCCGCGCGAAGCCGAGGAGTACATCGATTTGGTTATCTCCCACCGTGACCTTTGCGCTGCTCAGGCCGGGATCGTGCGCCCCGGCCCGGAAAGTCGGCGACACTAAAAGGAATAAACTAACAGAAAGCCCGAAAAGGAGTCTGCTAGATTTCGCGAACTTATGGCTGTGTATGATGTAAATTATTGCGTCCGTTGTGCGGAGTCGGCGCATAAGGAAAAACTCGATTGTAGGTGATGTCGTTGTGTGTCACCCCGCCGACGTTGAATTGAGCGGGATTAAATCCGGCGACGATTTGAGGTGGATTCGTTCGCAGGTCGCTCAGGATTGCAATCACAGCTATGCCCAGGACATCATCGCCGAACCGCCTCCCGTTTGGCCATCCACCCGGCACCGTCCCATGCCCAAAACCTTGTTGAACCGTGCTGGTAAGGGTGTCACCACCAAAAATACCGAGTCGATTAAATTCCGGGTCATCCGGATTACCTGCCAAATGTGCCGGGCCAGTCGAAAGATCGACCTTGATGAGGTCCGGAATAAAAATAGCGGCAAGATCGGTTCTTGCGGTCTGCAAGCTGGAAGGATCACCTAATAACTTAGCGAGCTCAGGAGCCAAAGCATATTGAGCAAAGAGTCTCTTGTCTACGCTCGGAGGAGTTTCAGTGAAAAGATCCTTATCCTTGCCAGCGACTAATAACTCACAAAAAGCGGGATTCCCCTTACGATGGACCTGGACGTACTCACCAAAGGTTGCTGGCACTCTTGGATCGCGCAGGACGGTAAAAGATCTCCGACTGGTTGTAGCGTACACGCCTACGACCTGCTGATCGCCGCCCAATTCTGATACAGGAATGTTGATTATGATCGTGTGCACGTTGAAGCCAGCCTGGGTGTCCAGCGGCTTTTCCGGACCGGAAAAGGTCACATCAAGGTCGAAGATACTTTGAATGTTGGCGTAAAAGCCGTCCGATCTTTGACCGGCGAATGTAGTATACCCATGATTTATGGAATGAATCGTTTCCGAGGTGTAGACGTCGAGCTTGGAACGGTCACCGACTCCTTGCTTTGCTAAACTGTTTCCATCTTCGTTCTGATTGTAGTGCGGTGTTACCAGGCCCTGATTGTTAGGTGGAACAGTCAAATCCGTGCTGAGTACCTCGGCCGTTTCGCGTTCTTTTTCGTTGCCGCTTACCTGACCTCTTTCGTGGTGGAGGAGCTTCGTGACGCTATATCGCTGCGTTAGATTCTGGTTGGCATCGTCCACGTTTTCGATCCGCCCAAGGAAGGATTGGGCAATCGTGTCATTGTTCTTGAAGGCCGTATGGAATTTGAACAGGTAGCTAATGGTCGGTTGCCCTTCGGCGAGATCGTTGCCGACGGCGACATGGATCGCATAGAGGACGTTGTCATCGAAGTTATATTTGTTGGGACCGATGCTTGGCTCTTCGAAGGGGTAAACGGCCATCGCTGCAGTTAGATATTTGACGTTACCGACCTTGGAAACAAAGGCGTATACATCCGTTATGTGGGCTGACGGATCACGGGTGATTAGTGGTGCATCCATATGGCTGGATGCCTTGGTGATTGCTGGAGCAAGGAGCAGCGCTGCGGACGCTGCTCCAATTCGCGTCAAAGCGAGCGCATAGTGTGGCATGTGCATAATTTGCAGATCTTCCGGGCTTTCTTAGTTGCTGACAGCGGCAGGCCGGGATATCTGCCGCCGCATTAAAAGGGCATATTCCTTCCCCAGATCATCGCGTTCTGAAGGCATGAGCAGCTGTTTAATTCGATTGGAAAGCGCGAACGACTTCTCCGCGTCGGAGTACTCGCCCGTAGCCAGGGCAATGCACCCGGCGTGATAAAAGAGTCGGGCGTCCTGAGTGCCTTCGATAAGTGCCTTCTTTAAGCATTCCTGCGCTTCGGCTAGTTTGCCATTGGCATTCAATGCCCAGGCAAGAGCGTCAATGGTGAAAACGTCCGCGCGAGTGTTCAGCTCCTCTCGAGCGAGTTTAAGGGCCACTTCGACCCGTTGCCTCCTCGTAGCAAGATAAAGGGCAAACGTCCGCGGATCGTTCACTGCACCGTCGCGGCACAAACTGCTCTCCAACTCTTTGGCCGCCTGCGCTTCACCTGCCTCCCGCAGGGCATCCGCGAGCGTCCACTCGTATTCGGGCAGTCGAGTTAAAGCTGCCGCACGCTGGAGAGAATCGATCGCCTGTTTGGCGTTACCCTGTGCCAAAAGGGTTCGTCCGCGGAGAAGGAGCGCAGCCGGGTAATTTCCGGCAAATTGGATTGCCGTGGTTGCACATTTCGCAGCAATCTCTGTATCTCCCGCCTGAAGCTCATAGATGCCCAGCCGGGTATACGCCCATGCTGTCGGCTCCGGGTCACCCGGGCTGCCGGATGTGACTGCTAATCGCATTACCTCGATCGCACCTTCCAGATCACCCTTTAACCAGCGCATGTGGGCGACGCGGGTGTAGGATTGAAGATCAGGCTTTAAGTCAATCATCCTTTGATAAGCTGCTACCGCTTCGGTCAATCGCCCCTGTTCCATCAAAACATCCCCAAGCAGACCGTAGTCGAACGCTTCATTCCTGATTGTTATCAGCTTTCGCGCGATGGGCTCCGCGTCCTTGAATTTGTGCACGCTTTGCAGGATATGGCCTCGGAGGAGCAGAGCATCCGGATCATCGCCATACTTCGATTGCGCACAAAGCGCGCATGCTTCGGCCAGTTTGTAGTATCCAGGGTCATAGCTAAGCCGAGCTTTCGTAATGAATGCCCACCCGAGGCGTTCCATAGCACCTGCGGCCCCTGAATCCGATCGGGCTCTCTGCTGCAATTGCCTTATCTCCTGGTCGATCTTCTCGTCTCCCTTATGTGGAACGAGGGCAACCGCGCATGGAGAGCCAATAAGGGCCCGAAAGCCCGCGTTCTCATCGCGAATCTGCCACAGCTTTATCTTTGTCTTCCAAATGCCGATTCCTGTTGCGACCAGGACGCAAGCGCCCAGAAGAAGAACGAGATAGCGGCGTCTCATAAGATTGAAGAGATTTTGTTGTGCACGAACTGATGCGAACCGGTGCCGCATGCAGATGCAGCGCAAAACGCATCTGCACGAATTTTGTGTCCTCTGAACCCCTTGTTCTGTTTAGCGCGTTTAACATAAGCGCTAACTTGAGGAGTGCAGCGCTCACAAACGCGCTGCGATGTAGGCGAATCGTCTCGGTTTGCGTTTTCAAGCGTGCAAAGCGGGGCCGCTTCGCGTACTTCTCGCTTAAGCTAGCACTTATACGGCTCACCCCGGCCCCCCCCGGGACGGGGGATCCTTTTTTGTTTTTGCGTACCGGCGCTGAAGCGCCGGCCTATTTTCGGAGCGCCTCTCCGAGGCGCGGTCGGTTCTACTCATATCCACCCCGCGTCCCATGTACCAGTCGTGTCCGTGTTAAAAGGTCGAAGACTTCTTTGTCCACGTACGAACCCCTTGTTCAGAGCACTTGCGTTTTTTCGGGACGCGCTGGACTCAAAATCCAGTACTGGCAACAGTGTGTGGGTTCGATCCCCTCCGTCGGCAAGCGTTCGGAATCAACGATTTACGAAGGCCGTATCGCCTGTCAACTGATAGGGCGAAAGCGCTTTTAATACCCGATTAATACGCCCCTTTATCGCGTCTCGACGGCAAAAGCGTCACTGGCCATTGATGCCTGTGACGCCTTTTAAAATATCCTCGGGGTGAAATCCCGCACCGAAGCGGTTCATGCTGCACTCAAGGAGATTGTTGCATCGCAACGATTTAAGAAGTTGATGAGAAAACATGCCGGGAAGCTGTCGTTCGCGGGTCACGGTGAGTAAGCTCGTCATCTTCGACACTTCGATCTTTATCGATCACCTACGCACCGGACGTCATCAGCAACGGCTTGAATCAACCACTGGCCTCATCCGGACATCTTCGGTGGTTTTGGCAGAATTGTGGCGTGGTGCCGCCAAGCCTGCGGAGCGCAAGTTCTTGCGAGCGCTCGAGAGAAATCATCCCATCTTAACGCCTACGGAAAAAAACTGGCTGGAGTCGGGCCAGATACTCGGAAAAATTTACACCGACAGAGGATTCGCGCCCGACAAGTTACGCGACCTGCATTTCGACGTACTCATCGCACTCACGGCGCGATCTCACGGAGGGAACATCCGTTTTTTTTCGCGACCTTGAGTGCTTCGTTGTGTCTTCTGAACCCCTTGCGCAGAGTACTTGCGTTTTTCTTGGGACGCGCTAGGTATTTGCTCCTTTGATAGAGCCGACGTGGCGGAACTGGCAGACGCGCTGGACTCAAAATCCAGTACTGGCAACAGTGTGTGGGTTCGACCCCCTCCGTCGGCAGGCTCTAAAATAGCTGTTCTCCAGCTTCCAGAGCCATCAATTTGGATGAGCGCCTGATCGATGTTGACCATTCCAAAAAACACGCCAGGTCACCAGGAGATGGCCGGCCCTTTGGTAACGCCTGCAACCTTTCCACTTCACCAATGGCTGCGGTGCCCTTGAATACTTTGCAGTGAACGGTTGTGCAACGCTTCGCTTTTTATATTGACTCCGAACGGAACAAGGCGTGCAATTTGCATGCTGCTCAGAGACCTTTGACCAAAGGCGTTCTCTTTGCCCCG
>Ga0306921_10003264_pt1 | contig 16448 bp, 16 predicted proteins | sample sta12Cox44000080_FD_203760 | JGI IMG/M metagenome (GOLD analysis project Ga0306921, IMG submission 203760) | Lab enrichment of tropical soil microbial communities from Luquillo Experimental Forest, Puerto Rico - statoxic.12C.oxic.44.000.080 (v2)... | ecosystem: Environmental > Terrestrial >...
ACATGCGCTTAACAAAGATGCCGATGCGCCACCATTTGTTTCGGCAGCCGCACGGAAAAATTCTGCATGTCTTTCCAAACTAAAGCTACGCGTTAGCACGATTACTGACTGAAGATGGCGCTTGAAAAGTATCAAAGCTGTATCGTTGCGTGTAACGCCTGCACGGTCGCCTGCGAGCATTGCGCCACGGAATGCCTGCACGAGCAGGATGTGAAGATGATGGCGCGCTGCATCGAGCTGGATCGCGCCTGCGCGACGATGTGCGCTGCGGCCGCGCGCCTGATGGCAAGCGGCTCTGACTTCGCGGAACGTGTTTGCGGCCTCTGTGCAGATATCTGCCAGACGTGCGGCGACGAATGCGCGAAGCACGAGGCACAACATTGCCAGGATTGCGCGCAAGCATGTCGTCGGTGCGCAAAGGAATGCCGCAAAATGGCAAAGTAGGAACAGGGCTTATTCAGGAAGCACTCGCACTCGGCGGCGTTTCGTCAGGAACGCAATTCCCCACTGTGCCAGGACGAAGAAACGATTCGCGAAGCCAATGAGAAAATAGATGTGGACCGCCGCCCACAGAAGCCAGCCGGGGAATCCTGAAAATCGCAGGAAGCGCAGGTCGGCGACGGCATAAGTACGTCCCACGATAGCGAGGTCTCCCTTATCCCAGTACCAAAACGGTCCTGGCGGTTTGGTTCCGGCAACGCGACAACGAATCACGCGAGCCACGTACCGACCTTCTTGAATGGCGGGCTGAGCCACACCCGGCATCACCATCACCTCTTTGGATTTGATCCCCAGCAAATTCCGCGAAGGCGCAACGACGTGCGCCGTATCACCAATTGCGAAAATTTCAGGATGACCCGGCACTGACAAATCGGAGCCGACGATGATTTTCCCGGAATTATCCATCGCCGCGTCTAACCAGCGACCCGCTGGCGAAGCCACCACTCCGGCTCCCCACAGCACCGTGCTCGCCGGAACGCGCTGCCCGTTAGCCACGACTCCGTCCGCATCCACGCTGGTCACACTCGTGTTTGTGTAAACTTTCACCCCCAGACTCTCGAGATGACGCTGCGCCTTGGCCGACAGATGCTCGGGAAATGTCGGAAGCACGCGCGGAGCCGCCTCGTAGAGGAGGATCTGCGCGTCGCGCGGATCGATGTGACGAAAGTCATGCTTCAACGCCATCCGCGACATTTCCGCCAGGGTGCTAGCCATTTCCACGCCCACCGTGCCCGCGCCGACCAGCACGAAGGTGAGCAGTTGTCGTATTATTGTTGTATCGGCCTGATCGAGCGCAGCCATCTCCTCTGCGCGCTCGAATGCCAGCAGGATCCTGCTGCGAATCAGGTCCGCGTCATCTAACGATTCGAGGCCTGGGGCCACGCGACGCCATTCGTTGTGTCCGAAGTAGTTGTATTGAATCCCGGTGGCGAGGACGAGGTAATCGTAAGAGATTGAATCCTGTTTCAGACGAACCAGACGCTTGTCCGTATCGACGCCGCTGACTTCGTCCATCAACACTTCGGTGTTGGCCTGTCGGCTTAGAATCGATCGCAGCGCCCCCGAAATTTGATCGGAAGATAACAGGCCCGTCGCTACCTGGTAGAGCATCGGACGGAAGAGATGATAGTTGCGTTTATCGATCAGCGTTAGGCTGACAGGAGCGCCAGCTAAGGCGCGTGCGGAATAGAGTCCGCCGAAGCCGCCACCGACGATCACCACCCGAGGCTGATTATTCACTCAGGAGCTGCCTCCGAACTAGGGTAGGCGGAAATATTGCCGTCTTGATTATTTAGCCGGCACCAGCACCGGGGCGCCTTTGTCCTTGACGAAGACCACCACGAATTTTGCCGGTTTGGTTTCGCTGGCGTTTCGCCCGACGACATGAACATCCTCGGGACCTTCATAGAAGGTCTGACCTGGTGTCAGAGTCACTTCCTTCCCGCCTCTTACGTGCATGACGATCGATCCTTCGAGTACATAAATAAACCCGTGCGCGTTATGCCGATGTATTGGGTCCGAGCTGCCAGGAGGATATTCAATCAGGAGCATTAGACCTTCCTTGCCTGGAAGGTCCTTCAGATCTTTCGAGAAGAGCTGAGTCACCTTTGCTTCCCTCGGTTCCGTCGTGGCGGCCACCTTGGACTTATCAGTAGGTGAATCCTCGGCTGCAGCGTTCCGGAAGGGCTGAGCGGCGAAGACAATTCCGCAAAGGAGCAGAGCGACCACTTTTGCCGCCTTGCCCGTCGCCGTCTTCTGAGTAGTGGCACGACTGAGCCATTCGGCGAAATGCATTGACCCGAGGCGCGGGTTATGATCGGGGACGAGACTTTGATCGTTCACCTCTATGCCGTAGTAGCCGGCATTAGCGTCGGTGACCACCTTCCGAGGGTCGCCGGTCGCAGTTAGAAACTGCCGAACAAGTTCATCTTGTCGGATCTGATCAGGCCCGGCAATTTCGACCATGCCATTCAACGGTTCCCCGAGAACTACGTCTGCCACCGCGGCAGCCACATCATCTGAAACCATTGGCTGCATAAGCACCGGCGATAACCGAATGGTCGAGCCGGCAGCCGCCGATTGCGCGATGTTCTTCACGAACTCGAAGAACTGCGTGGCGTGGACGATCGTAAATGGAATGCTGGAAGCCTTGATCAGATTTTCCTGCGCCATCTTCGCGCGGAAGTAACCACTCAAGGAACCTGGACCGCTTCCAGTCAGGCGATCGGTGCCGACTACCGACAACGCCACGTGATGCTTCACACCGGCGCTCTTTTCCGCGGCAAGCAAATTGCGACCCGACGTTTCGAAGAAATCCATGGCAGGTTTGTCTTCGAATGACGGTGAGTTTGCCACATCGACTACTACTTGAGCGCCTGCCAGCGCTCCCGCCAACCCTTCACCAGTAAGCGTATTCACGCCGCTGGAAGGCGACGCCGCCACGACTTCATGGCCGCGTTGACGAAGAATGTTCACTACCTTTGATCCAATGAGCCCGGTGCCTCCGATGACTACGATTTTCATGTTGTTATCCTTGTGTGTTTGTTACTGCGACGACTTGGTTTTCATAAATGGTTGCGCAGATTTTCATCCAACGCCTCGATAGACCAATTTGGTGAAGAAATCGCCATTGATCACGAACCGGCCCCATTTCGCGTCGTAGTTTGCCGTCGGTTTCGCGGCGATAACCTCGTCGCGGGATTTGCCCTCTTTCTTGAGAGCGGCGACTTTTTCGCGAATCGCCACCAGCATGTCGCGGAATTCGATTAACTGAGATTTGTTGCCGATTGGACCGTGACCCGGAATGACAATTGTCTTGTCAGTAACTCTCGCCACGTTCGCCTCCGTGGCGCGAATCATTCCGTCGAGGTTGCCACCGGTTGAGTAATCGATGAACGGATAATGACCGTTCCAAAACGTATCCGCGACATGGAGAATGTCAGCCTCAGCGAATTCGACTGAGATGTCGCCGTCGGTGTGAGCTGGCCCATAATATTTCAACGAAAGCGTTGCACCGTTGACGTGCATTGTTTGATCAGCGGTTAACATCTTCGCTGGCAAAGCGCCGGATGGTGCGGGAGGAAAGGTGAAATTCCAATCCTCGACCCTTGTAGTGGTGGCTAGATGTTTTCGCGTGTTCTCGTGAGCCGTGATTTCAGCGCCGACCGAATGCAGCCATTCGTTCCCGTCGGTGTGATCGAAGTGCCAATGCGTGTTAATCAAATGTTTGACCGGATCGTTGCTAAGACCCGCCAACGCTTCAGTTATCCGAGCCCTTGTGCCAGGAATGCCGGCATCGACGAGGAGTTTCCCGTCGCTGCCGGTAAGCACGGCGATGTTTCCGCCGGATCCTTCGAGAACGTTGACGTTGCCGCGCAACTTTGTGACAGCGATCTTCGCGCTCGCCGCAGCGTTGCGAATGGTGACGACAGGACTTTCGGCGGCAGCGAAGAATCGGTGCGGCATTAAGCAAACAGCGGTACCTGCAATGACGCTCGAAGCTATGAAATGGCGGCGCGAAACCCGATGAGTTGGGCTCGTTTTCATAGTTATCCTCGGAAGTTGATTAGCCTTTAATGAACGCGAGCAGTTCGGCGTTGATAGTGTCGGCTTGCGTCGTAATCATGCCATGCGGGTAATCTTTGTATGTCTTCAGTGTGCCGTTCTTCAGCAGCTTGGCTGAAAGTGGACCGGCCGCTTGATAAGGAACGATCTGGTCGTCCTCGCTGTGCATGACTAGGACGGGTATCGAAATCTTTTTCAGATCCTCGGTGAAGTCGGTCTGCGAAAACGCGACGATGCCGTCGTAGTGCGCCTTGGCGCCACCCATCATCCCTTGTCGCCACCAATTCCAAACAAGAGGCTCGATCGTTTTCACGCCGGGACGATTGAAGCCGTAGAACGGACCGGCCGGTAGATCATAATAGAACTTGGGCCGGTTGGCGGCGAGCTGTGCCTGGAGATCGTCGAACACGGATTTGGGTGCGCCTAACGGATTGTTCGGGGTCTTCACCATTAGCGGAGGCACGGCGCTGATGATCGCCGCCTTCGCCACATTTTTATCCCCATGCCGAGCGAGATAGTGTACCACCTGGCCGCCACCGGTCGAATGGCCAACGTGAATCGCATCTTTCAGGTTGAGATGATCGGTGACGGCCTTCAGATCGTCCGCATAATGGTCCATGTCGTGTCCGTCGCCGGTTTGAGTCGAGCGACCGTGTCCGCGCCGATCGGTCGCAATGACTCGGAAACCTTTGCTGAGGAAAAAGAGCGTCTGCGGGTCCCAATCGTCTGCGCTCAAGGGCCAGCCATGACTGAATACGATGGGCTGTCCTTTTCCCCAGTCGTTGTAATAGATTTGTAAACCGTCTTTGGTTGTGACGTAGCTCATGGGTGCACGTTGAGGATGATGATTGACTTACCAGGGTCGCCCGGCTTGGTGAAGGCGTAGAGATCGGTCATGTCCAAGCGGGCATCCCCACGCGGAAATCCAAAGTTGGGACCTGAAGCGTGATGTGACATTGGATTCTCTTTCGGACGCCTAACGCGCGAGTTGGCCGACGTGATATCCCAAACGGTTTTCCACATCACCCGGCTTGTGAAAGCCTCGCTCCAGCAACTTCTTGATTCTCTCCTGCGCAGCCGGGCGCATGATCGAGGCGAAGCACACATCCCACTCCGGTGCGATTTCGTAGTCAGACGGCAAACTGGCCACATCGACGAAGCGCTTGGTCTCGCTGATCGCCCGCTTGTCGAACGATGCGATCCGGGTTGCCAACGCATCGACAAACTCATCAAGCTCTGCATCCGGTAACGACCGGTTAACGTATCCGTATTTTTCGGCCAGATCGCCCGGGATGTCGTCGGCTCCGAGGAGTACTTCTAGAGCGCGTCCTCGTCCCATCAGACGCGGCAGTCGCGCCATCGGACCACCACCGGGCACGATACCAGCGCCGACTTCGAAGTGCGACAAAATTGCTTTTTCGCGGCTGGCGAAACGCATGTCGCATGCGAGGGCGAGCTCGCTTCCGACACCCGTCGCTCGTCCGCGAATTGACGCGATCGACACAACCGGTGCGCGGCTCAGGCGCACAAGCACATCAGGCAATGGCTGCAATCCTGTGGGTCCAGGAGGCAGGCTGGTTGTGTCCTCGATCTTCGCCAGGAAATCGTAATGAGTGAGAAAGAATCCCGGAACTGCGCTGTCGAAGACGACCACTTTGACGTCCGAGTCGGTTTCCAGTGCGGTGATGGCCTCGGTGAGCTGCGGAATCATGTAGGGACCAAAGATGTTGAGCGGCGGATGATTGATCGTTACTCGCCAGTAGGCGGGCGATCGTCTGGCAAGACGAACTTGTTTCTCGCTCATACGAAGAGCTCCTTTCAGTTAGCGCAGCGATTTGAACGCGGCGCGCATTTCATTGACAAAAAACTCCGGTTGCTCCCATGCCGCAAAGTGTCCGCCTTTGGGGAGCTTATCATAATAGTTCAGCTTCGAATATGCTTTCTCCGTCCAGCTCTTCGGCGCTTGATAGAGTTCGTCGGGAAACGCGCTCACAGCAGTTGGAATGGCGACACCTTTCGGCGCAAAAAAACGCAAGTTTGCTTTCCCAGTACAGACGCGCGGAAGAAACGGCCGCGTTCATAAATCAATAGTAGGTGATGTTATCGACGTCAAGCCTGGTCAAGTCACAATTCTGTTACACCAATCCGAATTCCTCGCGCTGTGGGCAGCCACGGCTTCTGGACGTGTAATGTAATTCCGGCGAAGATCGGTCGCAATGGCAATAGTGATAGGCAAAGCGGAATTGATCCTGATTTGCTTGGTCGCGGTGGCTTTGCTGGCGCTGGTCGCCAGAAAAATCCGGGTCCCATATCCGATTCTGCTCACCTGCGGCGGTGTGCTGCTCGCTTTGGTCCCCGGGCTTCCTGCCATTCAACTCGAGCCGCAACTCGTTTTTAATTTGTTTCTTCCCCCGTTGCTTTATCCCGCAGCGGTTTTCACGTCGTGGCGAGATTTTCGCGCAAATCTTCGGCAAATTCTCTTTCTGGCGATCGTCCTGGTCCTGTTAACGGTGACGGCGACCGCCTACGTGTTTCATGGCCTGGCGGGATTGCCTGTAGCTGTTGCTTTCGTGTTCGGCGCGATCATGTCGCCGCCGGACGCTGTAGCAGCTCTGGCAGTGACTCAAAATTTGCGCGTGCCTCGGAGGATCATCGTGATCCTGGAAGGTGAAAGCCTCGTAAACGACGCTACTGCTTTCATCGCATTTCGTTTCGCTGTGGCTGCCGTTATGACTGGGAGTTTTTCTCTCGGCCAGGCCAGCTTGCAATTTCTTCTCGTCGCAACAGGCGGTGTATGCGTTGGCCTTGCCGTAGGCTGGCTGGCGACGCAAGTGCAGAAGCGCCTAGATGATCCGCCTGTTCAAACAATGTTGTCGCTGCTCACCCCGTATGCCGCTTACTTCAGCGGCGAAGCAGTCCATGTTTCCGGAATCCTGGCGGTGGTGATTGCCGGAATTTATTACGGCTGGCGAGCGCCACGCATTTTGAGCGGGAGCATGCGACTGCAAGCGCTGCCGGTTTGGGAAATGGTCACGTTCATTCTCAATGGAGTGCTTTTCATGCTCGTCGGGCTTCAATTGCCGCAGGTCGTCCGTTCGCTCGCTCCAGGTTCGGCGACTCACGCGGCGAAACTGGCGATAGTGGTCGTTCTGGTAATGGTGCTGGTTCGTTTTGCCTGGATATTCGGGACAAATTATTTGCCCCGCCTGATAAGCAAGAAGTCGCGTCGCAAAAATCGCATTCCCTGGCAGCAAACGGCGCTAATCGCGTGGACCGGCATGCGCGGAGCGGATTCGCTCGCGGGCGCGCTGGCGATCCCATTTGTGTTGCACAACGGCGAGCCTTTTCCCGGGCGCGACCTGATCATTTTGCTGACCTTCTGCGTGATTTTCGCAACGCTCGTCCTGCAAGGACTCACTCTGGCGCCGTTGGTTCGTTGGTTGGGAGTAATGGACGATCACGCTGTCGAAAAAGAAGAGAGACTCGCGCGCTTGAAAGCGAATGAAGCGGCCTTGGCTCGGCTCGAAGAGCTGGAGTCGTCCAATCGAGCCAGGCGCGAAACCGTCGAACGTCTCCGTTCAGAATACGAAGATCGTATTCGGCAACTGCGCATTGAAGACCCGGATGAACAAAGCGTCGGCCGATTGTACTCACCTGACTTCGAAGAACTGGCTTGCGAGATGTTACAAACCGAGCGCGATACCGTCATCGCGCTGCGCAATGAAGAAGCCATTAACGACCAGGCTTTGCGGCGAATCCAACGCGATATCGATCTGGCCGAAGCGCGGCTTCACCGGGCAGCGTAAAAAAGCACGCCGGCCGAAATTGATGAACGAGGCGGAGTATTGACCCTAATTCGACCGGCGTGTCGCCTCGAAAAGGAACCAGGTGCGCCGCTCGGTTTCATCGATCCAAACTTCGATCAGACTCGTTGTGGCGACGTCGCGGTGTTCCTCACACACGTTGTGTGCCTCGCGCAGGCGCGAGGTAAGCGCCTTGTTGTCGTCGGCCAGCTCGGCGAGCATGTCGAGGGGCTCGACATACTCAGCATCGTTATCGAGCACGCGCTGAGTGCGAGCGATTTGGCCGATCGATCTCAGCGTGATTCCCCCAAGCTTTCGAACGCGCTCAGCGATTGGATCTGTCATCGCGAAAAGCTGGTCGGCGTGCTCGTCGAGGAGCAAATGGTAATCGCGGAAATGTGGGCCGCTCATGTGCCAGTGGAAATTTTTCGTCTTCACATACAGCGCGAACACATCAGCCAGAATGGCATTCATCGCTCCGCTTATGTCTTTGACGGCCGCAGCCGATAGATCCGTTCGTGTCGCGAGCGGTGCGTCGCGTCTGTGCGCCAGCTCCAATCTTTTTTTCGAATTAGGTTTGTTCATTGTTATCGCTCCATTTTTTCTGATCATTTTGAATTCGTGCGCTGATTTTCCAGGTCAGTAGCTCGCTCCCCGTTGCAATCCCATTGTCCCGAGCGTGTCCGTGTCGAGATAACCAGTCACCTGCAAGTCGTGGCTCCTCTGGTAACGCCTAAGCGCCTGGCGCATCTCAGGGCCGAACGCTCCGTTGCTTTCGCCGTGATAATAGCCCTCCCGGGCGAGTCGCTCCTGCGCTGCGACAACCGTCGAGTAGTTTGAGTAAGACTGATCGCTGTAGCCGTTCGGATCGTAGTACGATTCGGTTTGGTAAACGCTGGAATCGTAGTAATCCTGCGATTGATCGGGATAGCCGTTCTGATCGTAATACATCTGGCCCTGATAATCGCCGGAATCGTAGTAGCCCGGCTGAGAATCGTACGAATACGGATAAGTGGAGTCGTCGTAGTACGGATAATTGTAGCCATAATACGGAGAGCCGTAGGCGTAGTAGTCAGGGTAGTATCCCCCATACAGCCACCACGGATCAAAACCGATATTAAAGATCACCCAAGATCCATTGATGAAGCAGCACCGGTGGCCGTTCCACCAATGGTCGCTATGCCGGTCCCAATCGCGATGCCAATCCCCCGATTGCTGCGCGAACACGTGCTTTTGCCAGTCACCGCGAAGACGATTGTTTCCATTGCGGAGACTGTTTCCATTCCGAAACTGACTTCCGGTATTTCGCTGGTTCCACACGCTTGTGGCGGCTGGACTTCTATAACCCCCATAATGCGGCAAACGATTCGCTTGATAAGGTTGTCTGATCGTTGCGGCAGTGTATGGACCCGAACGGGTGATGGTCACCCCATTTCGATAAATCGCAGGCTGGCGAAACCCAGACGGCCGGTACGAATGCATTCCAAATGACGAATAACGTTGGCCCGAGTAAGGCGTTCTACCGCCGTACGCTCGCATCGGCATTGAATGAAAGGATGAAAAACCACCGGCCCGCATCGGAGCGCGAGCGGCCGGAGCGGCGTGCGCAACTCCGCCTGCGCGGGCACGTCCGCCACCGCCGTGGTAGGCTACTGGATTCGCTTGAGCAATCGTGACTGCGCCAGCGACAAGTGCGAACGACACGAATTTCGTTTTCATGGTTTATCCTTTCGCGTTATCAAAACGTCTTGTTGTTGATAGTAACGCAAACCCCTGGCGATTACTAGAGTTTCTGCGGTAATCCATCTTGAATCATCAGAAGCGAAGAATACTGCCGCGTGAGCTAACGCGAACGGATCGAGGCCGCATTCGAATTCAGGTATTGCGAACAGAAGTCCATTATGACCTCGCTCCTCCGTTGCGAGCAGGTTCGTCGAGCTGGAATCGCTTCCGGAATTGGCTCTGGAACATTCCAACTGGAAGAAAGCGGCGTAGTCGGCTAAGGGTCACGCCTTCGCCGACTGGATTATGCAGGTGCGGGTGCTCGGCCGTAGCAGCGTGGTAAATGACCTCGGCGACGGCGCGGGGTTCATCCCCGCCTACCAATGCTTTCAGAATCGTCGCTTCCACTCGCCGTTTCTGCTCGGCATACGCGGAAATCTGTGTCCCCGGGATTTTTTCGTTCGCCATGATGCTGGTCTTCGTGAAGGTAGGCTCGATCACCACGGCGCGAATCCCAAATTGCCGAACCTCATGATCGAGCACTTCGGTGAAGGCTTCGAGCGCGTGCTTGCTTGCCGCATAAATGCCGCGGTAAGGCATTGGCACGATGCCAGCCATCGAACTGATGTTCACGATGCGGCCGTAACCGTGTCGGCGCATCGATGGAAGAACGCCCTGAGTCACGCGCAGCACGCCGAAAAAATTCGTCTCAAACAACTGGCGTGCCTCGTCGATACTGGTTTCTTCCAATCCGCCGGCGATCGAATAGCCTGCGTTATTAACCAGGATGTCGATTTTGTCCGCGTGATGCAGCACAGATTCGACGGCGTCCTTAACGCTCTGGTCGTCGCTCACATCCATCATAACGAATTCCACGTTGGTGATTGGGTCAGCGTGCTGAATGTTTCTTACTGATCCGAAGACCCGCCAACCTTGGTTGGCGAACAACCGCGCCGTCTCCCGGCCTATGCCGGACGAAACGCCTGTGATCAACGCAACTCCGTTTGTGGTCATGTCTTCTACTCCATCCTTCGATCACCGAAGACCTCCTGCGATAATCAGCGTTTCGCCGGTGATCCATTTCGAATCGGCTGAAGCAAAGAACACCGCGGCAGGCGCGATGTCGTCCGTTTGGCCGACCCGACCGAGTGGTGTTTGCGATTCCAACATTGTTCGGAATTCGCTTTCATGGAACCCACCGGAAATCACTCCTTCTGTTAACACCATGCCGGGTCTGATCGCGTTCACACGAATTTTCCTTGGCCCTAGTTCCTTGGCTAGCGTGCGGGTAATCGCATCCACTGCGCCTTTCGTTGCGTTGTAAACCACCGCGGTCGGCGGAGTCAGTACGCTGGCGAGCGAGCCGATGTTGATGATGCTCCCGCCGTCGGCGTTGAAATGTTTGAGTGCTTCCTGGGTGGCGAGCAGCATACCCAGAACGTTTGTGTCAAACATCCGGTGAAATTGCTGCTCAGTGACCCCCTCCACCGGCGCGAACTCGTAAACCCCGGCGTTATTCACCAGGATATCGATCTTCCCGAATGCTTTCTCGGCGGCCGCGAAGAGCTTTTCGACTTCAGCCTTCTTCGCTACGCTGCCCTGCACAGCGACCGCTTTTCCACCGCGCTTTGTGATCTCATCGACAACTTTGTCCGCGTCGCTCTTCGACGATGCGTAGTTGACGATAACCGACGCGCCCTCCGTCGCGAAATCCTTCGCGATACTCGCGCCGATTCCCTTCGACGCACCCGTTACTAACGCAACTCTTCCATTTAGTTTTCCGTTTTTCATTTCTGTTCCCTTTCGTTTTTCCAGGGGGATTCAAATGTGTTCACTATCTCCTTCGTTAGGTTTTGTTGTTTCGAAATCGAGTCGCTGCTGTTCCTATTTGGTGGCGATCGTGTTCAGTTTGGCGAGCGCTTGCGCCGGTAACCGCAGCGCGGCAGCCTGGAGGTTCTCCCGGAGGTGCTGCACTGACGACGTCCCGGGAATCAGCAGGATATTGGGCGAACGCTGGAGCAACCACGCCAGCGCGACCTGCATCGGGGTCGCGCCTAACGACTCAGCAACAGCATCGAGCGCTGCGGATTGCAACGGATTGAATCCACCCAGCGGAAAGAAGGGTACGTAAGGGGTACCTTGCCGCGCGAGATCGTCGATGAACGCATCATCATCATCTCGATACGCAATGTTGTAGAGGTTCTGCACGCACACGATTCCCGTCATCGTTTGAGCCTCGGCCAACTGCGTCGGCGTAATGTTGCTCAAACCGATATGGCGAACCAGTCCTTTGCGTTTCAGTTCGACCAGCACGGCCAGCGCTTTCGCAATCGATCCCTCCGACGGCTTCTCGACTCCTCCAACTCGGAGATTGACGACATCGAGACTCGTAACATCCAGATTTCGCAAGTTGTCATGAACACCATCCATTAACTCCTGACGCGAAAGAGCAGAAATCCAGGATTTGTCCGCGCCGCGACGGGCGCCCACCTTTGTGACAATCACCAATTCCTCCGGATAAGGATGCAAAGCGCGACGGATGATTTGATTGGTCACGTGCGGTCCGTAGAAATCGCTGGTGTCGATGTGATTTACACCGGCAGCGACCGCTTCGCGCAGCACAGCAACAGCCGCGTCCGGATCCCGCGGCGGTCCGAAGACACCGGGACCGGCTAGTTGCATCGCACCGTAACCCATGCGGTGCACGGTCATTGAAGTGCCTGGAAACGTGAAGCTGCCGCCGAGCTTGGTTACGGCGGACGGTTGAACTTTTTTAGATTTATTCATGACGGTTAAACGCCCTGTTCTGAATGTACGACATAAGCTTTTCTACCAAGGCTCGCGGCCAGCGCTGGAGAAGAACACTCCGGTCGGTCCATCTGCTGGGAGCAGCGCAAGCCGAACTACCTCGGCCGCGCCTTATCCGGCGATGAACCCTCCATCGACGACCAACGACGTACCGATAGTGAATTTCGCGTCGTCGGAACAAAGATAGAGAACCGCCGCCGCGATTTCTTCACTGGTAGCAATGCGCCCGATCGGATGAAGTGAGGTAACACGATCGCGCATATCTCCTTCCTTTCCGGCAAAACGATCGAACATCTCCGTTGCCACAACCGCAGGGGCGACTGCGTTGATGCGGATCTTTTGCTTGGCGAACTCGAGCGCGACAGACTTGGTGAGGCCTTCGACTGCGTGCTTGGACGCGATGTAAACGCTCACCTCGCCAAAGCCAACATGTCCTAAAACGCTGGACGTATTGACGATTGCCCCGCCGCCGTTTTTAAGCATCACGGGAATTTCGTGGCGCATCGAATTGAGAACGCCCCACACGTTGATGTCGAAGATGGGTCGATACTCGGCTTCAGTCGCCTGATCCAGCGGGCCGGCCCATTCCACGCCCGCATTGTTGAAGGCGATGTCGAGTTTCCCGAATTTCTCGACCGTGAAATCGACCATTTTTTTCACATCCGCATCTTTGGCGACATCAGCGCGGACGAATGCGGCTTCGCCGCCGAGTTTTTTGATTTCGGCGACAACCTGTGCGCCTTCTTTTTCGCGCCTGCCGGAGAGAACGACTTTCGCTCCACCACGCGCGAACGCGATCGCCGTCGCCTTGCCGATGCCCGAAGTTCCTCCGGTCACCAGTGCAACTTTACCTGCGAACGTATTGTTATTATTCATTTTTTTTCGTTTTCCCGAGTGGATCAAAAGTGCTTCATTGCCTTGTTCGTTAGGCTTGGTCCGTCATCGTCAGGACCACGCGAAATCGAACCCTGCCGCTGTGCATTTGCTCGTAAGCTTCGGCTACACGCGTGAGCGGATATTTCTCGATCATCGGATGGACGCCGCTCAGCGCGCTGAATTCCAATGTGTCCTGCGAATCGCGCGCCGTTCCCGAGTAGGTTCCAGACACGGATCGTCGTCCCATAATTAATGGGAACACGCCGACGGTGAGCGGGTCGTTCGGCGCAGCCGGAACTACTAAATTGCCGTTCACCCCCAAGCCGTCCACCACGGATGAAATCGCCTTTGCGCTCGGCGCGGTCGCCAAAATCACGCGCGCGCCGCCAAGCTTTTGCAATTCCGCTACCGTATCAACTGCATCCGAATCGATGTAATGATGCGCACCTAGTTTTCTGGCCAGCGGTTCCTTGTCTTTCCCGCGACCGAGCGCCACAGTTTCAAATCCCATTTTGCGCGCGTATTGAACGCCGAGATGTCCGAGTCCGCCGATGCCTTGGACCGCCACCACATCACCGGCTCGGGCACCGGAATTGCGCAACGCATTGAAGACAGTCACGCCTGCGCACATGAACGGCCCCGCTTCTTCGGGCGGAAGGTCATCCGGGATCAACGCCAAAGCTTCTGCCGGAGCGATCATGTATTCCGCGTAGCCGCCATCAAAATCGATGCCCGTTACTTTGCGATTAACACACATTCCGAAATCGCCGCGACGGCATTCATCACAAACGAAATCATGCCCGCCGTGCCAGCCGACGCCGACGCGCTGGCCTTTTTTCCAGTTCGCGACGCGATCACCCAAGGCATCGACGCGCCCGGCGATTTCGTGGCCTGGGACGCGTGGGTATTGGAGCCCCGGCCACAGACCGTCTTTGACCAGGACGTCGCTATGGCAAATGCCGCACGCGTCCACTTTCACACGAACCTGTCCGGCGCCTGGCTCGGGAATGTCGCGTTCAATCAACTCAAAATCTCCACCGGGTTTACTGATCTGTGCAGCTTTCATTTTTGTATCCTTCTCTGTTAGTCGGTATCGGGCTGTGCCCAACTCACGGCACTGCCTGCGCTTGTTTAGGCAGATTTTCCTCAATCACTTTGATTAAATCGGGGATATTGACCGGCTTGGCCGTAAATGGGTGCCCTTGAATCCGGAGACCTGCTTCTGCTTCAGATTTCGTGATCAGCGCGGTGAGAAATACGATGGGTGTGCTGTGCAATTCAGGATCGGCCTCGATTCGCGCTGCTACGTCGCCGCCGTCCGCATCTGGCATCATTATATCAAGCAGGATAAGGTCTGGTCGAAAATCCCGCGCGCTCTGATGAGCCTTGGTAGCGTCATTCTCTTCGAGCACCAGATAGCGACCGGTCCTTTCGAGAAGAACTTTCACCAGGTGAGTAGTATGGTGATCGTCATCGACAACCAGGATGCGCTTTCTTTCTTTGGTCGCCGGGCTGCTGATTGAACCTGGCCAGGAAAATTCGGCATTCGTTTGCCTGGGAAGAAAGTCTGCTTCGATTACTTTGTTCATACCTTTTCGATGAGCTGGTTTTAGCTTTCTCAGCTGGTCAGCCAGGTGACAAACCAGGCTCCGAGAAACCCGAGAACTAATCCGATTAACGGACTGGAGATGGCGAACCAGAGCGGGATTATTTCACTCAGAGGCAGCGACTCGCGCGCTCGCTTGCGCACACGGGTTACCGTCATCGCGAAGGGCATTGGGCTTCCAGCGGCGAAAGGTTTCGAAGTCCCTGCGACATCCAAAGACTGAATCGTTTTCATAACCCCCAACGGTGCGTAACGATCAAATCGCGACTACGGCGCGTGTGTGGGATTTTCCAGTCCCGCATTCGAGTCGATTTTCACTCCCTCTTTGGGATGAGAACCGCCGGGAAACCTTGGCCATGCGTTTTCCGATCCAGCAAGGCCTGGAGCTTCGCGTATCTCCCAAATGAGGGAGCGCGGGTCACTTCGAACGGGTTAGCACAAAATCTTACCCTTGCGCAATAGCGATAGCTTCCACCGAGGCGCACCGTTGGAACATGATAACGCCAGGCATTATTCACGTGCGGCCGAAGTCGAGTCTCGCGGACGTCAGGGCGCGCCATGCGCGGAGCGCTTCTGATCGTGAAATCGATGAAGCACTTTGGGCCGCCTACCGTCGTTATGACAAAAGCGCCGTGACACAGAATTTGTTCCGCCGTTATCTCACGGCAGGGAAAGCCATACGGCGAAGACGAAACTTCCATTCATGAGAACGATATCGATACACATGGCACGCCGTCGCCAAGGCTACGGCACACAGACATTGGCCGGTGCGCGCGAATCGCACCAAATTCACTCGTACGCCGAGTTACAAAAACAACTGCACAACGATTTGTTGGCTCAGCATCCGGAGTGGATTGATTCGGATGGCAATTGCCCGACATGTGAGGAGTATGACCGTCGGCTTGCCAAGGTCATTTCAATTTTCCGGGCCGCCAGCCAGCAGGCATGATCAGGAAAAGAGTCGCAGATTCTTCGTTTCTTATTCGGTAGTGGCATCAGGGACAATCCGTTCCTCGCGCCAGATGGCCACGAATGCGAGAGCGACCAGAATGCCTACTGATACTTCGATGAACCGGTGTGCTGCAACGATCCACGGCGCGTTCACACGCGGAATGAGGACGATGATTGTCAGGGTTACGCTGGCATAGCGATACGCGGTTTTCTCCAAACGAAACGCTAACGACAGGATTCCGAGAAGAAAAATCGCAGCCGCGAACGCGATCAGGTTTGGTCCGAAATACTTTGATTCAATTGCTCCGACCGATGCACCGACTGCGGTCGCGACGATTCGCTCAATCGATAACGTCAGCGTCGCGCCCAGAGTTGATTGCATCACCACCAAAGTGGAAATCGCAGCCCAGTAGGCCTCGGGCATTCCCACGAGCCGCGCAATCACGACCGACAGCGTCGCCGCAACTGCCGTTCGGATAGCGTGCGATATCGACGGAAGTTCCTCTTTCTTCCAACTCCAGAGCTTCATAGCGGCTAATGAGTTGCAACATTTTTGTTATAAGCCGCGCGGTTTTCTGTTCGAAGCGAACGCTTGCGCGACTGCAAAAACGCAACCA
>Ga0306921_10003266_pt1 | contig 16445 bp, 16 predicted proteins | sample sta12Cox44000080_FD_203760 | JGI IMG/M metagenome (GOLD analysis project Ga0306921, IMG submission 203760) | Lab enrichment of tropical soil microbial communities from Luquillo Experimental Forest, Puerto Rico - statoxic.12C.oxic.44.000.080 (v2)... | ecosystem: Environmental > Terrestrial >...
CCATGAACGCAACCATGCTGCACGAGTTCCACCGCGCCATGGACGAGATCGAAGCCGATGACGGGGTGCGGGCGGTGGTGCTGAGCGGGGCGGGGACGAGCTTCTGTTCCGGTTTCGACCTGCAGGAGCAAGCGGCGCAGCCGCCCAGCGGTACCGCGCAATGGCGCGGCGTGCTGCGTCGCGATTTCGACGCGATCATGCGCTTCTGGCGCTCGCCCAAGCCCACGATCGCCGCCGTCCGCGGCGCCTGCCTCGCCGGCGGCTGCGAGCTGGCGCTCGCGTGCGATATCACGATCGCCGCCGAGGATGCCATCTTCGGTGAGCCGGAGCTGCGTTTCGGCGCCGGCATCGTCGTCATGTTGCTGCCGTGGCTCGTCGGGCCGAAGCGCGCAAAGCAGATAATCTTGACCGGCGACGACAAGCTTTCCGCGCGCCGCGCCGAAGCGATCGGCCTTGTCAACGAAGTCGTGCCCGTCGGTCAGGAGGTCGAACGAGCGTTGGCGATTGCCGCCGATCTCGCCGTCATCGACCCGATGGCATTGCGCGAGACCAAGCGCGCGCTCAATCGCACCTACGAGATCATGGGTATGGGCGAAGCGCTCGAAGCGGCGCTCGACATCGACCTCGCGATCGAAGGCGAGGGGACCGCAGACAAACGGCAATTCCTCGACATCGCCCGCCGCGACGGCCTGCGTGCGGCGCTCGCTTGGCGGGACGCTCGCTTTTCGCCGCGGAACTAGGAAGCAACCAGGAATGGTGGCGCGTACTTCGAGACGCGCTGTTAGGCGGCGCTCTCAGCCCGAGGAGCGTGCGCAGCGAGCGTCTCGAAGGCGCATTCAGGGACAGCGTGCGGCGCTATTCACCTACTCGGCGGCCGCGGCGCGACGGTGCACCGCCTCGCTGCGGGCGCTCGGCTGCCACACGCTCATGCTCTCGAGCATGGCGCGCGTGCCGAGATCGGCGAGCTTGCTTGCTTCGGCGAAATAATCGCGCACGATCGAGCGCGCGTAATCCGCTTGCAAATCGATCGCTTCATCGAGCGTGCTGGAGCGGGCGATCGCTTTGCTCACCTCGAGATTGCGGTCGAGCCGCGAGCGCGAGAATTCCAACAATTCCGATCCCACCGCGGCCCAATTCTCGAACCACTTATTCCCCGCGTGAAGCAGCGGCTCCAACCCGGCGAGTGCTTGGCTCGGATCGAGCGAGGCGGTCATTTGCACATCGCTTCGCTTCACCCGCATGTCTTCCGCTTGGGTCTTGGCCATCGCCGTCTCCCTGTTGGTGGACAGAAATTGATCCGGAAGCGGAGCGCGGCGCCACGGTCGGTGTCGAACGTTCCGCTCAAGGAACGAGCATACGACTCGCTTCCGCCATGGCAATAGCGATTTCGTATCAAATGGTAATCGCGCTGGTTTGGTGGCACGAAAAATAGCGCACGGTGCTGTTTCGCGCCGAATTTTTTCACCGCAAGTCTCCGCAACACATGGGAAGACGAGCGCTCGCCCGCTGCGTTCATACGAATGTCATCAAGCGGTTCACGAGGCACGACATGGAAGGGCGGCAAGGCGTGCGCACGGATGTGCCGGCACGGCTCGATCGATTGCCGTGGAGTCGGTTTCACACGCTTGTTATTGCCGCGCTCGGCATCACCTGGATTTTGGATGGGCTCGAGGTGACGCTCGCTGGCTCGGTGGCGGCGGCGCTGCAGCAAAGTCCGCGCCTCCAGCTGAGCGCCGAGCAGGTGGGGCTCACCGGCAGCGCCTACCTTGCCGGCGCCGTGCTGGGCGCGCTCTATTTCGGCCACCTCACCGACCGGCTTGGGCGCAAGAAGCTCTTCAATGTGACGCTCGGCCTCTATCTCGTGGCGACCGCGCTCACGGCGTTGTCGTGGAATTTCGCGAGCTTCGCCGCCTTTCGCTTCTTCACCGGCGCCGGCATTGGCGGCGAATACGCGGCGATCAACTCGGCGATCCAAGAGCTCATTCCCGCGCGTCTGCGCGGCCGCACCGATCTCGCCGTCAACGGCAGCTTCTGGCTGGGTGCCGCTTTAGGCGCGGCGGGCTCGGTGTGGCTGCTCGATCCGGCGCTGCTGCCCGCCGATCTCGGCTGGCGCGTCGCGTTCGGGACGGGCGCGGTGCTGGGCCTCTTCATCCTTTATCTCCGCCGCTTTCTGCCGGAAAGTCCGCGCTGGCTCATGATCCATGGGCGCACCACCGAGGCGGCGGCGGTGGTGGGCGAGATCGAGCGATGGGTAGCCACCGCTACAGGCAAGACGCTGCCACCGGCCGGAGGCGGCATCGCGCTGATCAACAGTGGGCGGATATCGCTCAGCCGCGTCGCCGCCGTGCTACTCAGACTCTATCCCGGCCGCACCGCGTTGGGGGTGGTGCTGATGGCGGCACAAGCGTTCTTCTACAACGCCATCTTCTTCACCTATGCGCTGGTGCTGACGCGCTTTTATGGTGTCGCGGCCGATCGCATCGGCCTCTACATCCTGCCGTTTGCCGCCGGCAATTTCCTGGGGCCGCTCTTGCTCGGGCCGCTCTTCGACACGCTCGGGCGCAAGGCGATGATCGCGGCCACATACGCGCTCTCGGGCGTGCTTCTCGCGGTGTCGGCGGCGCTCTTTGCGGCGGGGCTCTTGGATGCGGTTTCGCAGACGGCGCTCTGGACGGTGATCTTCTTCTTTGCCTCGGCGGCGGCGAGCGCTGCCTATTTGACCGTCGGCGAGAGCTTCCCGCTGGAGCTTCGTGCGCTTGCCATCGCGCTCTTTTACGCCCTCGGCACGCTCTTGGGTGGCGTCGGCGGTCCGTGGCTCTTTGGCGTCCTCATCGAGAACGACGCCATCATCGTGGGATATGGGATTGGGGCGGCGCTGATGGTGGTTGCGGCACTCGTCGAGCTTCGTCTCGGCGTCAACGCCGAGCGGCGCCCGCTCGAAGAGGTGGCGGCGCCGCTTTCCCTCGACCTCGGCTGATTTGCCGGGCGAAGCGCGCTAGAAACGCGTTTTCGCGAGGAGAGGCCCGCTTGCTCGTTGCCACGTTGATCGCCGCCAATCTCGTCACCGCCGCCGCGCTCGCCCTGGCGCTGCGACGCCTAATGATCCATCGCGCGCGGCGGCGGCAGCGCAATCTCTTTTCCCGCTGGCCGATCCCGACGGTCCCCGCCGGCGAGATCGCGCCGGCGCTGGCCGCGGGTCCGCTCGGGCCTGGCGTCCGCAGCGAGGTCGTCGCCATTGCCAACTATCGCGTGCCCGGCGGCATCAGCGATCTCGAGACATGGGTGTTGTGCAACCTGGCGAAGGAGGCGCGGCTCATCTTCGAATTCGGCACCGCCACCGGCAAGACGGCATATCTCCTCGCCCGCAATGCGCCGGCCGAGGCGAGCGTGGTGACGCTCACGCTCGCGCGCGCCTCGGCGCATCTCTATCGCGAGGATCAGGGCGACGATCCCGCGGCGAAGCGTTCGGCCCTGGCGGAGTCGCTGAGCGAATTCACCTATGCCGGAACCGATGTGGCGGCGAAGATCACGCAGCTCTTTGGCGACAGCAAGGCGTTCGACGAAAGCCCTTATCTCGGCCGATGCGATCTCGTCTTCGTCGATGCCTCGCATGCGCGGTCATACGTCGAGAGCGACAGTCGCAAGGCGCGCGCCATGGTGCGGCCCGGGGGATATGTGCTGTGGCACGACTATGCGGGACCGCGCCACGCGCGCGGCGTCTACGAGGCGCTCAACGCGCTCGCACAGGAGCTGCCGTTGCGCCATATCGAGGGCACCATTCTGGTGGCGTACCGCCGGCCGACGGAGGACGGTAACCCCTGAACGGCGACATGAGGCACGTGTCGGCCGCTTGGGAAGGAAAGCGTCCGTCGCTAAGATCGCAGCCAGCCCACGCTGCGATGGAGAACTCGAATGTTCGGGCGCCGCATCTTACATGCATTCGCCGCCCTTTCATTGCTCGGCTGTTCCATCGTCCGCGCCGACGATCTCACTAGCCAAGATGTGGCGCCGAAAACCGCGCGTGAGGCCACGAACGACAAGGCGGTGATGGCCAAAATCGTACCACTGATCGAAGAGGGCAAGCAGCTTGCCGACACATTCCTCAGGACTAAGGATTTTGTCACGCTGAATGCAGCCTACCCTGCCTGGTCCAATAAGGTTCAAACCGTCCTTCAGGAAAACTTCGATCGATCCTACCTGGTTCGCTATCGGAACGCGGCGCCGATTTCCCGCCTGGAGAGCGGAATGGCACTCGCCGGCGCCGGCTCGCTGGAAGCAATGACAGGCAAGATCGAATTTCTGAACGATCTCGTCGGCGAGTTGAAACACGCCAACTAGGGCCGTCGATAAGGCCGCCGGTGCCGCCAGTTTGACGCTGGGAGGAGTGGCGCCTACCTATTGCCTGCGCTGCCATGACGACCGCGGCCTCACCTCATCAGTGGCTCAAGCCCACACCCAAGGGGCTCTATTGCGTCCCCGGCGATTTCTTCATCGATCCCGCCGTGCCGGTCGACCGCGGCGTCATCACCCACGGGCACGGCGATCACGCGCGTCCCAACAATCGCCATGTGCTGGCAACGGGCGAGACCATCGCGATCATGCGGCGCCGCTTCGGCGATGACGCGGGCGGTACCCTTCAAACACTCCGCTATCGCGAGCCGATCGCGCTGGGCGGCGTTTCGCTCACGCTCATTCCCGCCGGCCACGTGCTCGGCAGCGCGCAAGTGGTGCTGGAGCATCTGGGTTGCCGCGTCGTCGTCTCCGGCGACTACAAGCGCCGTGCCGATCCGACTTGCGCGCCTTTCGAGCTCCAGCGCTGCGATGTCTTCATCACCGAAGCGACCTTCGGCCTCCCAGTGTTCCGCCATCCGCCGGACGGGCAGGAGATCGCGAAGCTGCTGCACTCGCTCCACCTCTTTCCCGAGCGCGCCCATGTCATCGGCGTCTATGCGCTCGGCAAGTGTCAGCGCGTCCTGGCACTCCTGCGACGCGCGGGGTACGACGCACCCATCTATATTCACGGCGCGCTCCAGCCGCTGTGCGCGCTTTACGAGCAGCACGGCGTCGCCCTCGGTCCGCTCCGGCCCGCGACCGGCGCCACGCGCGAAGAGCTCGCCGGCAGCATCGTGCTGGCGCCGCCTTCGGCGCTGGGCGACGTCTGGTCGCGCCGCATGCCCGATCCGGTGATCGCTGTCGCCTCCGGCTGGATGCGGGTGAAGCAGCGCGCCAAGCAGCGAGGGGTGGAGCTGCCATTGGTGATCTCCGACCATGCCGATTGGGACGAGCTCGACGCGACGATGACCGAGGTCGAAGCCGGCGAGATCTGGGTGACGCATGGCGCCGAGGAGGCGCTCGTGCGCCAGGCTCATCTCCGGGGGCTCCGGGCGCGCGCCTTATCGCTCGCGGGATTCGAGGACGAAGCGGAATGAATCGCTTCGCGCAGCTGCTCGATGCGCTCCTTCTCACGCCGGCGCGCAATGGCAAGCTCCGACTCATGAAAGAGTATTTCGCGAGCACGCCCGATCCCGAGCGTGGCTGGGCGCTGGCGGCGCTTACGGGCGAGCTCTCCTTCAACGAGGTGAAGCCGGCGCAAATTCGCGATCTCGTGCTGCAGCGCGTCGATGCCGAGCTCTTCGCCTGGTCCTACGATTTCATCGGCGATCTCGCCGAAACCGCCTCGCTCATCTGGCCCGAGCGTGAGCGCGCCGATCACGTGCCCTCGCTTGCCGAGATCGTCGCCGAGCTCGATGCGGCAACCCGCGCCACCGCCGGCGAGCGGCTCGAGCGTTGGCTCGATGCGCTCGATGCGACCGGTCGCTGGGCGCTCTTGAAGCTCATCACCGGCGGCTTGCGTGTCGGTGTCTCGGCACGGCTGGCGAAGACAGCGCTCGTGGCGGATGCGCAGGTCTCGCTCGACGATATCGAAGCGGTCTGGCATGGCCTCGCGCCTCCTTATGCCGAGCTCTTCGCCTGGCTCGACGGCAAGGGGCCGCGGCCGGAGATCGGCGGGCGGCCGACCTTTCATCCGCTCATGCTGGCGCAGGCGGTCGAGGAAGGCGACCTCGACGCGCTCGATCCCGCAGCCTATCGCGCGGAATGGAAGTGGGACGGCATCCGGGTGCAGCTCGTGAGCCGCGGCGGCGAGAAGCGCCTTTATTCGCGCTCGGGCGATGATATCGGCAGCGCCTTTCCCGACATCCTCGACGCCATGCCCACGGCGGTGGTGCTCGATGGCGAGCTCCTGGTCCTGCGAGAGGGCGAGGTGGCGCCCTTCAACGATCTGCAGCAACGGCTCAACCGCAAGGTCCCCTTGGCGAAAATGCTCGCGGACTTCCCCGCCTGGGTTCGTCTTTACGACATGCTCGAGGAAGGCGGAGAGGATTTACGGCCGCTGCCATTCGACGAGCGCCGGCGGCGGCTCGAAGCCTGGTATGGCGCCGGTCCCCGGCCGCGGCTCGATCTCTCGCCGCTCGTGCCGTTCTCGCGCTGGGACGAGTTGCGGGCGCATCGCGACGCCGCGCGCGCCCGCGGCATCGAGGGGCTGATGCTGAAGCGGGGCGACTCCCCCTACGTCTCTGGCAGGCCAAAAGGGCCGTGGTTCAAGTGGAAGCGCGGCGCGCTCACCGTCGATACCGTGCTCATGTACGCGCAGCGCGGCCACGGCAAGCGCTCGTCCTTCTATTCCGACTATACGTTCGGCGCCTGGCAGAACGGCGGTCTCGTGCCGGTCGGCAAGGCCTATTCCGGCTTCACCGACGAGGAATTGCGGCGCCTCGACCGCTGGGTGCGCGACAACACGGTCGCGCGCTATGGGCCGGTGCGAGAAGTGGCACCCAAGCTGGTGCTGGAAATCGCTTTCGACAGCGTCCACCGCTCGACCCGGCATAAATCCGGTCTCGCCATGCGCTTTCCGCGCGTCCACCGCATTCGCTGGGACAAGCCTGCCGCCGAGGCGGACACGGTGGAGACGCTGGAGCGGCTGGTGAGCTAAGGCTGAGCCGGTTCCTCGGCCTGCACATAGCGCATGCGCTCGAACTCGGCGCGCGCTTGGTTCGGATCGATGATCGCCACCACGAAAGTGTCCGGCTCGAAGGTACTGATAACGCCGTTGCCGCTGTACCAGGAGCGCAGCGATTCGATCTTCGCATAGAAGACGTCGCCCGGCTTCACGGCGATGGTCTTGAACTGGTTGGGAAAGGCACCCCGCGAATAGACCGAGACCTCGTAGGTGTCGGGCGGCACGTCGCGATAAAACACGCCACCGGGAATCGAGATGCCGACGATCCCGCGATTCAAATAGAGATAAGGCCGCGAGAGGCTCTCATAGGGCTCGTACTCGCGATAGAAGTAGATGCGTCCTTGGTTGGACGGCACCGGTGGAACAGTGGACGCGACCTGCGGGTAAAGCGGCGCTTGCGGGCCGAGACAGCCGGAAAGCGCGAGAAGAAGCACCGTGCCGGCCAATCGCAGAATACGCATCATGACGGGCTCCTTCGCCTGAACCATGTGATCTATCTCACGAGGGCGGCGCTGCCACGACCGAAGAGCCAACCACTGTCCTCTCCGGCGGGACATAGTGCATGCGCGCGAGGTCGCGGTGTGCTTGGGCGGGATCAATCAGGGTGACGATGAACGTGTCGCGCTCGAAGTTCGTCTCGCCGCCGCCGCTTTGCCAGGCGCGCAGTGACTCTATCTTGGCATAGAAGATGTCGCCAGCACGCGCGACGACGCTCCTGCTCGCATTGGGGAAATCGCCTTGGGTCCAGGCGCTGACCGTGTATGTCGCCGGCGCCACATCGCGGTAGGAAACGCCGCCGGGAACCGAAACGGCGACCCGCTCGCCATTTAAGTAGAGGTACACTTGCGTCAAGCTCTCGTAAGGCTCGTATTCGCGATAAAAGTAAATGCGCGCCATACCGCCCGCGGGCGGCGAGATCGTCGATACCGCGTCGGGGAAAAGTGGGCCGGTGGGGCCGGCGCAGCCGGCGAGCGCGATCAAGAGCAGCGATGCGAGCCATCTGAGCGTCCGAGCCATCGAAGCGGTCCTTCTCTCAAGAGCGTTGCCGCTCGTTGTAGCGCAGCGGCGCCATCTCGGCGCGCGCCTCCGCCGCCGGCACGATAACGGCGACAAACGTTGGCCATTCGGCGAAGCAGTCGCCCGCCCAGTTTCGCATGGCGTCGACCCTGACATAGACCGTGTCACCGGATTGGAGTGCAACGTGCTTGTAAGGGTTGAGGTAGTCGTTTCGCGAACGGACGTAAATCTCGTAGTCCGCAGGAGGCACGTCCAACTTCGAAACCTCGCCCGGCACGGACACGGTGGCCTCGCGGCGGTTGAGATAGATCGGCGAGAGCGCGAGGCTTTCATAGGGCTGAGAGAGGCGATAAAAAAAGATCCGTGCCTTGTCGGCGGGAACGGGTGGCAAGCCCGCATCGGCGAAGGCGGGCCCGCGCGGCGATCCCGCGCAAGCGCAAAGCGCGAAGAGCGCGCCCGCTGCAATCGCTTGCCACAGCCGGTAGCCCATTGCCATCGCGGCGTTCTCCTGCCCTAGACCAGTCCCAGCATGCGCTCGAGCGCGCCGCAAAGCATCTGACCCAAAAGAATGTGCATTTCCTGAATTCGCGCCGTGACGCGCGAGGGCACGATGACCAGCGGATCGGCGAGGCCGCGGAGCTCGCCACCATCGCCGCCGCTGAGCGCCGCCGCCCCCATACCCATGGCGCGCGCTGCTTCGAGCCCAAGCACCACATTGCGGCTGCGGCCTGACGTGCTGATGCCGATGGCGAGATCGCCGGCGCGGCCGAGGGCGCGCACTTGGCGGGCGAAGAGCTGCTCGAAGCCGAGGTCGTTGCCGATGGCGGTGAGCGCCGAGCTGTCGGTGGTGAGCGCCAGCGCCGCGATCGGCGCGCGGTCCTTGACGTAGCGCACGGCGAGCTCGGTGGCGAGGTGCTGGGCGTCGGCGGCACTGCCGCCATTGCCGAAGAAGAGCAGCTTGCCGCCGCCGCGGATCGATGCCGCCGCCGCCTCGGCAAGCGCCAGGAACGGCGCTTCGCACTGGGCGAGCGTCGCCCGCACCGTTGCCTCATGCTCGGCGAACTCGCTGCGAAAGAAGGTCTTCAGGTCCATGCTTCGCCTCAGCCCCTCGCCGTCTGCCGCTTGCCGCGGTCACAGCCATGGGATAGGTCTCCCGCCATGGTCACTGCAAGCCTCGGCCGCCGACGCGCGCTTATCCTCGACCGCGACGGCGTCATCAACGAGGACAGCGGGTATCTCCATCGTATCGAGGATTGCCGTTTCGTCGAAGGCATCTTTGCCGTGGCGGACGCTTTTGTTCGGCGCCACTTCGCCATCGTCATTGCCACCAACCAGTCGGGCATCGGCCGCGGCCTTTATACCGAGACGGATTTCGCTCGTCTCATGGCATGGATGGCGGACGAGTTCGCTCGGCGCGGCGTCGCCATTGCCGGCATTTATCATTGCTCCGACCGACGGGATGCCGTGGTTGCCGACGAGTGGCGCGGCCATCGCCGACGGAAGCCCGGTGCCGGCATGCTCCTCGAGGCGGCGGCCGATTTGTCGCTCGATCTCGCCCGCTCCTGGACCTTGGGCGACAAGCCCTCCGATATCGCGGCGGGACGCGCCGCCGGCGTGGGTACGTTGGTGCGTTACGATCCCGCGGCGCTGGAGGTGGCGCGCCAGGACGATGTCTGGATCGTGCCGCGACTTGCCGATGTCGCGGCCTTGCTCACGGTGCAAGAGGGATGAAGCCTTAACGCTTGCGCGTTATCTTCCGCCCGACGAGGAAAGCGAGGATTTGCGTGAAGGTGATGGTGACGGGTGGCGCCGGCTTCATCGGCACCTCCGTGGTGCGGCATCTGCTGGGCGAGGGCGTGAGCGTCGTCAATGTCGACAAGCTCACTTATGCCGGCTCCAATCCGCCGCTGGGTGTGCTCGCCGAGGGCGGGCGCTATGCGCTCGAAGTGGCCGACATCGCTGATGGTGCGGCGCTCGCCCGCATCTTCGCCGCGCACCGGCCCGATGCGGTCATGCATCTCGCCGCCGAAACCCATGTCGACCGCTCGATCGACCGCGCCGATGACTTCATCCACACCAACCTCGTCGGCACCTTCACCTTGCTCGAGACCGCGCGCGGCTACTGGCAGTCGCTCGATCCCGCGGCGAAGGGCCGCTTCCGCTTCCACCACATCTCCACCGACGAGGTGTTCGGCACGGTCGGCGATAGCGGCCGCTTCACCGAGGAGACGCCCTACCGCCCCAACAATCCCTACGCCGCCAGCAAGGCCGGCGCCGATCACCTCGTGCGCGCCTGGCACAACACCTACGGGCTTCCCGTGGTGCTGACGAATTGCTCGAACAATTACGGTCCCTGGCAATTCCCCGAGAAGCTCATCCCCTTGACCATCCTGAACGCGCTCGACGGCAAGCCGCTGCCGGTCTACGGCACCGGCGGCAACGTGCGCGATTGGCTTTACGTGGGCGATCACGCGGCGGCGCTCTGGCGCGTGCTCGGCGAGGGCCGCCTCAGCGAGAGCTACAATATCGGCGGCGGCGAGGAGCGTACGAACCTCGAGCTCGTGCGCCTCCTCTGCGCCATTCTCGACGACGAGCTCAAGGATGCGCCCCATCGACCGCATGCGCAGCTCATCCGCTTCGTCGAGGATCGGCCCGGCCATGACTGGCGCTACGCCATGGACGACAGCAAGCTCCGCCGCGAGCTCGGTTGGCGGCCGAGCGAGACGCTCGAGACGGGTCTGCGCAAGACCGTGCGCTGGTATCTCGACAACCGCGCCTGGTGGGAGCCCATCCGCACCGGCCGTTATCGCGGCGAGCGCCTGGGGCGGGCCGCCTCATGAAAGGCATCATCCTCGCCGGCGGCGCTGGCACACGGCTCTATCCGCTGACGCGCACGATCTCGAAGCAGCTGCTGCCGATCTACGACAAGCCGATGATCTTCTATCCGCTGTCGGCCCTGATGCTGGGCGGCATGCGCGATATTCTCATCATCACCACGCCCGCCGATGCGCCGCTCTTCCGCGCGCTCTTGGGCGACGGCGGTCAGTGGGGAATTCGCCTCAGCTATGCGGTGCAGGAAAAGCCCGGCGGCTTGGCCGAGGCGTTCCTCGTCGGGCGCGACTTCCTGGCCGGCGAAGGCTGCGCGCTCATCCTCGGCGACAACCTCGTCTACGGCGACGGCCTCACCGAGATGATGCGTCGGTCGGCGGGGCGTCGGGAAGGGGCGACGGTCTTCGCCTATCGCGTCGGCGATCCCGAGCGTTACGGCGTCGTCGAGTTCGATGGCGACGGCATGGCGCTCACCATCGAGGAGAAGCCGAAAACGCCGCGCTCCAATTGGGCGGTGATCGGGCTCTATTTCTACGACGGCGACGTCGTGAAGATCGCCGAGCAGCTCAAGCCTTCATCGCGCGGCGAGCTCGAGATCACAGATCTCAACAACGTCTATCTCCGCGCGGGGAAGCTCGCCGTGGAGCGGCTCGGCCGCGGCTATGCCTGGCTCGACACCGGCACCCATGAATCGCTGCTCGAAGCATCGGAGTTCGTGCGCACCCTCGAAAAGCGCACGGGTCAAAAGATCGGCTGCGTCGAGGAGGTGGCGTTCCGCCAGGGCTTCATCGATGCGCGCCAGCTGAAGCGCCTCGCCAGGCTCTACAGCAAATCCGATTACGGCGCCTATCTCGAGCAGCTCCTCGAAGAGCGCGGTTAGGCTAGGCGGTCCGGCGCAGCGGCCGGAAGAGCTCGCGGAGCTCGCGGGCAAGCGCGTCCGGCTGCTCCATCGCAGCGAAATGGCCGCCCTTCGCCATCACGCTCCAGCGCCGGATGTCGCGGAACAGGCGCTCTGCCATGGAACGCGGCGGGCGCAACATCTCGCGCGGGAATTGGCAATAGCCCATCGGCACGTCGATGATGGCGCCGTCGGGAATGGGCCAAGGGCGGTGCATGCGCGCGTAGTAAGGCCAGAAGGACGAGCCGATCGCGCCCGTGAACCAGTAGAGGCTGATATTGGCGAGGAGATGATCCTTGCTGACGGCGGCGTCGATCTCGCCGCCGCAATCGGACCAGGTGCGAAACTTCTCGACGATCCACGCAGCGAGGCCGGCGGGGGAATCGGTGAGGGCGAAGGCAAGCGTCTGCGGTTTCGTGCCCTGGATCCACTGATAGCCGGTCTCTTCCTTGAGCCATGCCGCGAGGTGGTCGAGATAGTGGCGCTCCTCGGGCGTGGGATCGGCCACCATTTTCGGGTCACGGCGGATCGGCAGCATGTTCACGTGCAGGCCGATGAGGCGTTCGGGATGGATGTGGGCAAGGCGCGTGGTGATGAAGGCGCCCCAATCGCCGCCCTGCGCCGCAAAGCGCCGGTAGCCCAAAACCTCGGTCATGAGTGCGGCGAAGCAGTCGGCGATCTCCTCGACGCCGAAGCGCTTTTGTCCCGGGGCGAAGGAAAGACCGTAGCCTGGCAGCGACGGCGCCACCACGGTGAAGGCATCGGCGGGATCGCCGCCGAAACGGGCCGGGTCGGTGAGGCGCGGGATGATCTCGAGGAACTCGAAGACCGAGCCAGGCCAGCCATGCGACAGCAAAAGCGGGCAGGGATCGGGCCCCTTGCCGGGCACGTGGAGGAAGTGAAGATCGATCCCGTGCAGCGGCGCCCGATATTGCGGGAAGCGATTGAGCCGCGCCTCTTCTGCGCGCCAATCGAAGCGCTCGCGCCAGTAAGCGACGAGCCCCTCCATCCAGCCCACATCCGTGCCATAGGCCCAGGGCTCGCCCGGCGCCCGATCGGGAAAGCGCGTCCGCGCGAGACGCTCGCGCAAGTCGGCGAGCGCCGCATCGGCGACTTCGAGCGTGAATAGCTTGGGTGTCGTCATCGCTAACCCTGATTTGAGATCGGATGAAGGTCTTTACCTGAGGCCAAAACGCGCCATCCACAAAGGATAGTTTCTCAGCTTTCCATGAAATAATGTCATGGACTAGACGGCCGCCATGGCCCTCCTATTTGCCCTCGCGCAACGGCTTGTGCACCTCGAGGCGGTCGTCCCTACGAAAGCAGGGACCCAGGAAGACAGCTCAGTCCTGCGACCCAGGATTCCCGCTTTCGCGGGAATGCGATGATAAAGAAGACCGCAAATCAATCTTACGCTCCCGCCGCGCGTGGGGCGCTGGCGCGGGCCTTGGCGTATTCCGGCACGAGCGTGGCGAGGAGGGCGACGACGCGCTCTTCGCGGCGTTCGCGGGCGTGCTCAGCGACCTCGTCGAGCGAGCGCTGCAGCATGGCGTAGTCAATGGTGCGGGGCGCGGCGAGGCGAATCCCCGCGGCTTCCGTCGGCAGCAGCGGCTCGTTCGCATAGAAGAGCTCCTCGTGGAGCTTCTCGCCGGGACGTAGCCCGATGAACTCGATCTTGACCTCGCGGTCGGGCTTTCGCCCGGCGAGCCGGATCATCTGCCGCGCGAGATCGACGATCTTCACCGGCTCGCCCATGTCGAGCACGAAAATCTTGCCGCGCGCCTCGCCGTCCTTCATGGCAAGTGCCGAGGCCTGCAGCACAAGCTCGACCGCTTCGCGCACGGTCATGAAGAAGCGCGAGATTTCCGGATGGGTGACGGTGAGCGGTCCGCCGGAGGCGAGTTGTCGCTGGAAGAGCGGCACCACCGAGCCGGTCGAGCCCAGCACGTTGCCGAACCGCACCGTGAGGAAGCGCGTGCCGCCGGGCTTGCGCGATTCGACGATATCGAGCGCTTGGCAGATGCTTTCGGCGAGCCGCTTCGATGCGCCCATGACGTTCACGGGGTTGACCGCTTTGTCGGTCGAGATCATCACCATGGCGCGAACGCCGTGCGCGCGGCAGGCTTCGGCGACATAACGCGTGCCGAGCGCGTTGGTGAGCACGCCTTCGATCGGATTGGCCTCCACCATCGGCACGTGCTTCAACGCCGCGGCGTGGAAAACGAGGTCCGGCCGTTCCTCGGCGATGACCTCGTCGATGCGGGCGCGCTCGCGCACGTCGCCGATGGCGACGCTGCGCGGCAGGTTCGGAAATTTCTCCGCGAGCTCGCGATCGATGGTGTAAAGCGCGTATTCGCCATTATCGAGCAGCACCAGGTGCGAGGGGCCGTAGGCCGCGACTTGGCGCACGAGCTCGGCGCCGATGGTGCCGCCGGCGCCGGTGACGAGCACGCGCCGGTCGGCGACGAGTGCGCGCATGCCGGCGCGATCGAGCACCGTCTGCGGCCGACCCAGCAAATCCTCGAGCGCGATCGGCTCGATGGTCGCAGTTTCCTCCTCGTCCGTCGTCTTCTTGAACTCCGTGATGCGCGGCAGACGCGCCAAGGGAATGCCGAGCTCGTCGGCCATGTCGAGAAGCCGGCGGACGGTCGAGCCGGGGAGCGTCTGCGCGCTGATGATGAGGCGCTGCGGCCGCAGCCCGCGCTCGTCGAGCCGCGCCACCACCAGCGGCAATTCCTCAATGCGGCCCAGGACCGGCACGCCCACGAGGTCGCGGCCGACGCGCGCGTCGGTCCCGGAGACGATGCCGACGACGCGGTAGAGCCGGTCCGGATCGCTCTTCATCTCGCGGATGAACATGGCGGCGCCCTCGCGCGCGCCGATGAGCAGCACGGGAATGCCGGGATCGCCGCGCTCCAGCACATGGGTGAGGCCGCCATCCTTGTAGGCGCGATAGGCGAAGCGCGGCCCGCCCAAGAGCGCCATCAGCACCAGCCAATTGATCCCCGGCAGCGAGCGCGGCAGCTCGTCGAGGCGGGTCAGCATGAACATCGCCGGGAAGAAGAGCAGCACGACGACGGTAACGGCGCGCAGCAAGCCCAGCAGGTCGGGCAGCGATGCATAGCGCCAGATGCCGCGGTAAAGGCCGGTCCACCAGAAGACGCCGGCGGCGATCGCGGCAAAGGCGAGATCGTAGCCGAGAAGCAGCTTCCAGGAATAAGTAGAGACGCCTTCGCCGACACGTAGAATGAAGGACAGCAAAAAAGAGATTGCTGCCATCACCACGTCGTGGCCGAAGGCCGCATTCGCCCGGCTCAGTCGTATCATTTACCTCTGCCCCCGGTCGGGGGGAACGTTAGGCCAACCCGACCGACCCCGGCAATAGACAAAAACGGTGGCCCATACGCCTGGGTTTGGGCGGAAATCTTGGCTATGAAGGGAGGGGCATCGCCGCGCATTCCTGCCATGGGCTTCATCGCCGGCAAACTCCTCCGCATCCTCTTGGCGCCCGGCAATCTGTCGGTGCTCCTGCTCGCCTGGGGTATGCTGCGGGTCATGCGTTCGCGCGGGCGGCGGGGCTGGCCTCTGGTGGCGATGGTCACCGCGGTGCTCGTGGCGATTGCCATCCTGCCGGTGGGTCGTTGGCTCATCGCACCGCTGGAGGCGCGCTTCCCGATCCCGGCGCTCGGCGCTCATGTCGACGGCATTATCCTGCTGGGCGGCGCCGTCGAGCCACGCCGCGTCGATGGCGCCGTCGAAGCGCAGGTGAATGGCGCCGCCGATCGTCTCCTCGTCGTTCTCGCGCTGGCGCGGCGCTATCCCCAGGCGAAGCTCCTGCTCGTCGGCGGCGAAGCGTCGATCATTCCCCGAGGCTCCAGCGAGGCGGCGCTCACCCGCGATCTGTTGGCGGCGCAGGGTCTCGACGCCGGGCTCATACTCGTCGAAGCGCGCTCGCGCAACACCATCGAGAACGCCATCTTCGCCAAGGCGCTCGCCGAGCCGCGCCCGGAGGAGATCTGGGTCCTGGTCACCTCAGCGGCCCACATGCCGCGGGCCATCGGCTGTTTTCGCCACGTTGGCTGGGACACCATCCCGTTTCCGAGCGACTTTCGCGGCGGCGATGGCGCTTGGGACATTGCCCTCGTTCCGCATCTCGCACTTGTGGAGCTGGCGGCAAAGGAATGGTTCGGTCTGCTTGCCTATCGTCTCCTCGGCCGCACTGACGAGATGTTTCCGGGCCCCTCGCCGTAAGCCGGGGCGTCCTTGATTTTGCGGCGCACCGCTCCTGTGCTATGGGCAGGGCCGCATCCGAGCGAGCGGAGCACATTTTGTCGAACCTTAGAGCCCATCTGCCGAAAATCGCCTTCAGCATGGCACTCCTGGGACTGGCGCTCTCGCGCGTCAGCGCGCCGCGCCTCTGGGAGGCGGCGCACCAGCTTTCGCTCTTGACGTTATCGCTCTGTCTTGCGCTCGCCACGGCACAAGTCTTCGTCGCCTCCTGGCGCTGGCATCTGATGCTGCAAGCGGTGGGCGTCCGCCTGCGCCTCGCCACGACGGTCAAGGTCAATGTCGTGAGCCTCTTGGCCAACACGCTGATGATCAACGTCGTCGGCGGGGCGCTGACGCGCATTTACCTCCTCAACAAGATGTCGGTGCCTTCGGCGCCGGTGCTGTCGACCACGG
>Ga0306921_10003267_pt1 | contig 16440 bp, 12 predicted proteins | sample sta12Cox44000080_FD_203760 | JGI IMG/M metagenome (GOLD analysis project Ga0306921, IMG submission 203760) | Lab enrichment of tropical soil microbial communities from Luquillo Experimental Forest, Puerto Rico - statoxic.12C.oxic.44.000.080 (v2)... | ecosystem: Environmental > Terrestrial >...
GTCAGGGATGTGAACGAACAAACAAACATCGCTGGAGCCGGAATTGACATTGCTCAGCGGGTGATGGATTGCGGCGACACAGGACACATCCTCTTATCAAAGCATGTAGCAGAGGACCTTGTGCCGCACCCGCGCTGGAACCTGTATCTCCACGATCTGGGTGAATGCGAAGTAAAACATGGCGCGCACGTCTCGGTGGTGAACTTCTATGACGATCAATTCGGTAATGCGACACTGCCGGGGAAATTCCAGACCGTGCAGAAACGTCGGGCTCGGGTGCGCTGGGCGCGAGTGGCTGTCGGATTGCTCGCGCTTGCCGCGATTCTCGCCGCCTTCGGCTTGCTCTTGCGGAAACCGACGCGCTCGGCCTCGGCGATTGTGGAAAAATCGATCGCAGTGCTCCCGTTTGAAAACCGAAGTCCCGATCCCAACAACGCCTACTTTGCTGAGGGCATCCAAGACGAAATCCTAACGCGCTTATCGAAGATTGCCGATTTGAAGGTGATCTCACGCACTTCCACGCAGAAATACAAAAGTGCGCCGGATAACCTGCCCGAGATCGCGAAGCAACTTGGCGTCGTCCATATTCTAGAAGGAAGTGTGCAGAAGAGTGGCGACGCCGTGCGCGTGAACGTGCAACTGATCAATGCGGCCAATGATTCCCATCTTTGGGCCGATACCTTTGATCGCAAACTGACCGACATCTTCTCGGTCGAAAGCGACATCGCGACAACGATCGCCGAAACGCTGCAGGCGAAGTTGACCGGTGCGGAGAAGGAGATGATAGCGGCCCAGCCGACAAGCGACCCCGCCGCCTACGAGCTTTATCTGAAGGGCCGCTCGCTCTGGGGCAAACGTGGCGCCGATAATATCCGACAGGCGATTGCATTTTATGAGCAAGCAATTGCGCGCGATCCGACTTACGCGCTGGCCTACGCGGGGCTGGCCGAGGCTTACGTTATTTTGCCAAACTACACTGCGGTGGCACCAGGTGAGGTCTTCCCGAAAGCGAAGGCTGCCGCGCTAAAAGCGCTGCAACTTGATGACAAACTGGCGGAAGCGCACACCGCGCTCGCAGATGTGTTGTTCGACGACTTCGATATGGTCGGGTCGATATCGGAATTTCAACGCGCTATCGCGCTAAACCCTAACTATGCGACCGCGCACCAGTGGTATGGAAGCGATCCGCTTCGTGCCCTCGGCCGGTTCGACGAAGCGATCGCGGAGGGCAAACGCGCAGTCGAGCTTGATCCACTCTCGCCCGTTATCAACTCAGACTTGGGGCAGACATTCGCCAATGCGCGTCGATACGATGAGGCGATCGCGCAGTTTCGCAAGACGCTAGCGATTGATCCGACGTTTTGGGTCGCGCACGCCGCGTTGGGCGGGACTCTTGAGCACAAAGGCGACCTGCCGGCCGCGATTGCTGAATTCACAAAGGCGCAACAGTTGAGCGACGATCTGCGTGCTCGGGTGCCGCTCGCAGCTGCGAAGGCGCAGTCAGGGAATAAAGAGGCAGCGGTGCAAATGCTGGCTGAACTAGAAGAGCTCGCCCGGCACGGCAACGTGCGCGCATTCTGGCGCACGTTCCTCTATCTCAGTCTGGGAAATCGCGACGAAGCAATTCGATGGTTGGAGCAGGGCATTGCTGATCATGAGGGTCTCGACATCGCCTACATTAAAGTTGATGCGCTGTTCGACCCGCTCCGTGGCGATCCGCGTTTCGAAGTGTTAGTGCAAAAAGTTCTCGCCCCGAAGAATTCTCGGACGGATGCAGCAGAGCGATAAATCGCTGGTCCCGTAACTTGCAGCCGTGATTCAGTGCGTTCGGCCTTCGCGATTATACTGGCATCGCTGGGCCTGTCTTGTAAATCGTGCCCACGATTGCCCCGGCGACGGCGTATTCAATCAACCCGGCAATGCTATACCAAACAACGAGATCGCCGGGAAAGGGCTGCACCCCATAGCTGATCAAATTAGCACCCGTGTAAATGATGCCGAACATGATGCCCAAACCAACTCCCGCACGGACGCCGCCAGTGGCGAAGCCGCGTGCGTAAATCATTGTGAAGATGAAGATCATGATTGCTTCGCCCAGCAGAACCCATAGGAAATGATTCTGAAAATCTGTCGGCGCTCTTGCGAGGCCCTGCGGCAACGCCGCCTCGCTTCCTCTTAGAATTATGCCATGAAGGAGCCATTCGAATAAGAAAGCGAAAATGAACGCCGCGATGAATGCACCGAAGAGGCGTTTCATATTCATGAGGCCGTTGTAACGGGTACGTGCTGAACTAGCGAGAACTTCGGTGGCAAAATATCTGTGCCCAAAAACGCCTGCCCCGTGGGGTTATTCCACCGTCTGCCAGGGCACCGAGGGCAACGCGTCCGGAATTTGGGAACGCGATGGAAACGCAGAATAATTGTCTTAAACTCGCTTACTCATTCGTCGTACCTATGAAGGCGAAAGTTCTTTAAAAAATAACTGTCTATGTAAACAAAGGAGAAAGAATGAACACTGAAGAAGTAGCAAAGAAGGTGGTGGAGTTAACTCGCAAACAGGCGTTTAAAGAAGCGATCGACACGCTTTACGACAAAGACATCGTGAGCGTAGAAGCGCGCACGATGGATGGTAGTTCGCCCGAAACACGCGGTATCGAAGGTGTGCGTGGCAAAACCGAATGGTTCGAGCAAAACATGCAGGTGCACGGTTTCAAATCCAGCGAACCATACGTCGCTCACGATCGCTTCGTCGTACAGTACGATGCCGACGTAACCGACAAGAATTCGCAAAAGCGAATGCAACTGTCGGAAGTTGGCGTTTACACGGTGAAAAACGGCAAAATCGTTCACGAGGAATTTTTAACGCGCGTCTGATTAACAATCATGGGCGATTCGCGCGTGTTGATCACGTAGTTGTTTTAGATTGATTCTGCGCGACCTCGGATATCACCAATAAAAGCCGCACGATTCCCTTGAATCCTGCGGCTTTTTTGGCAAGGCTGCCATATTGGTGAACTGAGAATTAGCAGGTAGCTAGCTCTTTAAATTTGTTCAGTCAGTAGGCCGATACAAACCGCCCTTTCCAATTCCAACAACGCGGTCAGCTTTTCATCCGCACGAACGACGAAACGCTTTCCGTCATCGCGATGTGCGTCGGCAATCCAGATTGTCGGTTCTTTCAGTGAACAGGTGGATACAAATCCCGCGTTGCGATTCCATAAACGCCGTCAGCTTTTCGTCCCCGCACGGACGGACGAAACGTTTTCCATCATCGCGATGCGCGTCAGCAATCCAGATTGTTCGTCCTTCACAATCCACCGCTGACACGCAGCCCCAACTCCATCCGGCTTTGCTGCGGTCGTCGGCGATGATTTCGCAATAACTTCACGCCTAGAAAATGGGATGCTCGGTTTGGATTTGCGCCCTAAACGGATCTGAATCTGGCGCGTGTAGTTGGAGGACAGTCACGTAAACCGAGCAAAACCGTGAATGTTCCCTCTCACCATTCTTTACGAAAACGGCGGAAGCAAGTTTCGAAAATGGAGTTTTTTGCTCGAAGCGGCGAGCTTTACTGGTTGTTCTCCGACACTTGCGGTGCAGCTTTACTCAGTTCAATCTGTGCGCTCACTTTCTGGATTTGCGCCGCCTGCTCCTTCACTGTTGCGGTAAGAGCATCCATTCTGGACTTTAACTGGAACATAGTTTGCTCCTGTTCCTCGATTTTGCGGTGAGCCTTGAGGAACTCGTTGAGTAACATTGCATTCACAGCATCGTAGCGCACCGTGAATGGCTTGCCTTCAGTATCGTAGATCACAAGGTCGGGGTTTACCTCTGCCACTTCTTCGGCAATCAGGCCAAATTGCGGTGCTCGGCCCTTATGCGCCTTGTAGTGAAAACTCACCGGTTTCAGGGCTAGGATGGCTTCGCTGGCTTTATCCATCGGTTTGATTTCTTTCTTGAAGCGGCGCGAAGAACTGGCCGTGCCAAGCTGACCAGCGGAGTCGATCAGCACTGGTATGGCGTCGTTGTTTTGCGTTGTCACTCCGCGAATGTTGCCGATAAAGCAGGTGTTGTCCACGTTCGCACCACCGGTGCCGATACAAATAACGTTGCTGGCCGTAGTGACAGTAAGGCCAGCAGTAAAGCCCAAGGCCGTGTTGCCGCTGCCGGTGGTGTTGCTAACGAGCGCGGCAGCGCCAGTGGCCGTGTTCTCGCTGCCGGCTGTGTTGTTAACGAGCGCTTGAAGGCCGTTGGCCGTGTTGCTGACGCCGCTTGTGTTGCTGTTAAGCGCGACAACACCGTTGGCCGTGTTGCCGCCGCCGATGGTGTTGCTAAAGAGGGCGAACGCTCCATTAGCCGTGTTGTCGCTGCCAACGGTGTTATGAAAGAGCGCTACAGCGCCAGTGGCCGTATTTTGATTTGCAGTGTTGGCAAGTAACGCCCCAGCGCCAATTGCCGTGTTCAAACTCGTAGTGGTGTTGCTGCTAAGCGAAAGAAGACCAACTCCCGTATTGTAACTTCCGGTGGTTAGGCTCAAAAGGGCGTTTTGACCTTCTGCCGTGTTGCCTCCCGGATAGCCTCCATCTGGCGGCGGGACAACTGCATGGGCGGTAGGTGAAAGCGCGAAGCAGACAACTGTGAATGCAACGAACAATAAGATTTTCATGATGTAATTCTTATCTTTGATGGTTGTTTGCGAATGAAACCCATCGCAGTTTTTCCCGAGCGGGAAGAATGTCAGGGGGGGCGGTTTATCGCTACTGGCAGCCTTGACGCAAGCGGTATCTTGCGGTTTCGAGCAGGGTAGCGTCAAGACTTTTCTCGACGTTCCGATGAGTTCGAGCACTGCGACGACGGAAAGTAAGTTTAGTGGTTATTCACCACCGTTTGCGGTGCGGACTTGTTCACTTCAAGCTGTACGCTCACTTTTTGTAGGCCAGCGGTAAGTGCATCAATTTGCTTTTGCTGGCGCGCGATGATCGCGTCTTGTTCCTGCACATGGCGGTGTTCTTTGAGAAACTCATTCAGCAACATCGCGTTAACCTGCTCGTAGCGCACGGTCTGGGGTTGACCTTCCTTGTCGCGCACTACCAGGTCGCGGTCCACCTCGGCCACATCTTCGGCGATTAAGCCAAAGCACGGCGTGCCTTTGGCGTCGCTGTTGTATTTGAAGGTTACTGGCTTGAGCGCCAGAATGGCTTCGCTGGCCTTGTCCATCGGCTTAACGTCGTGTTTGTAGCGCCGGGATGAGACCATGGTGCCTAGTACGTTATTTGAGTCGATAAGCACGGCCGTGGTGCTGCTCGGGTCCGAAGTCGACTCGCCGTCGATGCTGCCGATAAAGCAGGTGTTGCTCGCGTCAACATATGGGCCGACAGCAGGGACGCCGATTGCAATGACGTTATGGGCGTGTACAGTACCGAAGCCTGCGCCGGCACCTACAGCCAGATTATTGTTACCGTCGATGATAGTGCTTCCGGCATCGTCGCCGAAGGCTGTGTTAGACGCACCAGTAGTAACGCTAGCTAGCGCGTGCCAACCGAATCCATTATTATAATGTCCCGTGGTGTCTGCCTGGAGTGCGTTGTTGCCGACGGCATTGTTGGCGTCGCCGTTGCCTGTGCCCGCGCCGCCGACGGCGTTCTGAAGCGCCTGATAGCCGATAGCGACGCTAGCTCCGTCCACGTCCCACCCGGCGACAGTACTAGTGCTGAGCGCTGCAGAGCCGAAAGCCACGTTACCATTGCCTGTGGTGTTCGAGTTTAGCGCACTCAAACCGACGGCTACGTTGTCGCTGCCGCCGGTATTTGCTGCCATCGCAACCTCACCGACGGCCACATTGTTGTTACCATCGGCGTTGCTGAAGAGTGTGTTTACACCGACGCTCGTGTTGGCGCTCCCCGTAGTGTTGACGGTGAGCGCACCCACACCAACGGCTGTGTTGAAGCTTGCGGTGTTATCCTGGAGCGCCCGCTGACCGATAGCTGTATTAGCACTGCCAGTGGTGTTGTTCACAAGTGCGAACGCTCCGTTGGCCGTGTTGCCACCGCCAGTGGTATTAAGCAAAAGCGCTCCAGTCCCAGTGGCCGTATTTTCATCTCCATTGTTCAGGACCAGCGCTGCAGCACCAACACCGGTGTTGAAGTTGCCGCTGCTATCGGAAAAGAGAGAGCGCCAACCAAGCGCTGTATTTCCAGAGCCGGTGGTCAGACTGTTAAGGGCGCGGTCCCCTTCCGCCGTGGTGAAGTTCGGATAGCCGCCGTCAGGCGGCGGACTGACCGCGCGCGCGTTTTGCACGAGCGCAAAGCAAACGAGTGCAAATGTGATTAGAACTGGTGGAATGCTTGTTTTCATATTCGGGGAGTTTCGGAAAAATCTCACCAGCTTGTCGAGGCAATTCGCCGCCAGTGCGAACCGCCGATTCCAGTTCCAGAAACGCCGTCAGCTTTTCAATTAGCGATTTTTCAATTCGCTAAACTTTTTCACTCAATAGCGCAACACAAACCGCCCTTTCCAATTCCAGAAATGCAGTCAGTTTCTGATCGGCACGCACAACGAAACGTCGCCCATCATCGCGATGTGCATCAGCAATCCAGATCGTGCGCCACTGAGAATCCAACACTGACACGCAGCCCCAACTCCATCCGGCTTTGCTAAGGTCGTCAGCGATGATTTCAAAATACTTCACACGCAGTGAAGTCTAACACTGAGATCTTACGGGGTAAGGAAAATGTTGCCTGTAAAAGGATCTTCTACTGCGGTTCCACGCGGAAAACCGGTCACTTCGACGTAACCGCTAGCTGGCGCGAACGGGCTCGTAACTAAGCCTGGTTTACCGGGGACGGCAGTTCCATACGGCAGGTCAGGATTTTGCGAAATCGCGACCGTAGCTGCCTTCGCCCAACGGATTTCGCGCTGACCTGAAGGCGAAGGGACTGGACTCCTCGAAGTCTGACTAGGCGAAGCAGCGCTTGGCGGAGTCTCATTATGTTTGTGCTTCTGATTATGACTGCTCCGGTGTGGTCGCGGCTTCTCTTTTGGGGGCGCGACTGCATTATGTAGATCCCGAAAAAAATCTCGGAAGGGCCCCGCTTTCACCACATCAGTCGCAGTGATCAACGTGGCGATCGATAAGCAGACTACGATTGCGCGGAGCGATTGTTTCACTAGGACTGTTTCGCATCAGCCGCCTGGAGTGCGCGTCTCGTTGCGTTGTGCCTACCATATCAGTTCACGTCTTGAGACACTTCCACGCGCGCGCGCGAAGGAAAAAGGGCAGCATCGGCGTTCACACCGGGATTTCGTCGTCTTCGTCGCCGAGAGATTCGTCGAGCGGCAAGAGATACCGGAACTCAGCGGCTTTTCCGCCATGACACGCAGGAGAACGCAGGAGATTCAGGAGACCCATGAACTTCCTATCTGCCAACTGGCTTTCTTGTGGAAGCAATTTGATATGAGATGCTCGTCGCACCGACCTGGTCAGTTCTCGCCGACCAGAGGTAACGTCATCGATTAGAATACCACAGGAGACCGGAAGATTAATCAGGTACCGGACACGTAGTTTCCACCGACAACTTCCTTCTTCCTTTGAATTGTAATCCGCATCCCGCTCCGGATCAGCAATGGCTTGTGCTAACGCAAATATGCGTCTCCTCCCTCCCGGCGCGTACAGAAACAGATGATCACCGCTGCGAATTCCGGGCTTTCTCGTTTTCCGGAATCCAACGTGTTCGGCGTTATAATTACCGTAAAATGGCTGCTCGGTTATCGGCTTTTTAGCCGAACCGATAAGTTTTAACCAAGTCGGCATGATCTTTCCTCTTTCGCATACATATAGCGTTGCACGACATCAGCGCACAATTACAGACGAAGGCGGATATCTTTGGACTTGTTGTCAGTGCAGTTGTCAGTAACCAGATTTTGCGGGCGACTTACCTGTGAACTGGAGGCAAGGGGATTCGAACCCCTGACTTCCAGCTTGCAAAGCTGGCGCTCTACCAACTGAGCTATGCCCCCGAAAAGAACTGCGGAATGTAGTTTGCCGGTTGCAGATTGCAATCATAGCCAATCACCAAATCCTGGCGCGTTGCTCAGGTGGGACGAACATTCTGTCGGTGGGCTGGACTTTAAAGGCGTCGTACCAGACATCGGTGTTCCGAGCGGGACCAATCACGCGAAATTGACGCGGGGAATGTGGGTCGCTTACGACCTGCTTTTTGACGTAATCGTCGGTGACTTTTCCGCGCCAGGCCTGCGCCCATCCGAGAAGCACGCGCTGATCGCCCGTATAACCATCGAGCACCGGCGACGGTTGTCCTTTGAGCGAAGCGCGATAGGCGTCGAGCGCAAGCGTGAGACCGCCTAAGTCCGCGATGTTTTCGCCCATGGTCAATTCTCCGTTCACGTGGACGCCGGGAATCGGTTCGTATTCTGAGTATTGGGCGCCGAGCATTTTTGCTCGCGCCTGGAATGTGTCCGCGTCTTTCTTCGTCCACCAATCGCGCAACGCACCGGATGCGTCGATCTTGCGGCCCTGATCGTCGAATCCGTGAGTGAGTTCGTGTCCGATGACGCCACCCGCTGCGCCGTAGTTAATTGCGGGATCAGCATCCGCGTCAAAAATCGGCGGCTGTAGAATTCCCGCCGGGAAAACAATATCCCGCAGAATTCCGTTGTAAGCGTCGTTCGTTTGCGGCGTCATGCTCCAATCAGTTCGATCAACCGGTTTGGAAAACCGACCGGTGTAAAAATCCCAGTCTAGCTGCGCGCAGCGTTTGACGTTGCCGGTTAAATCGTCATTGCGAACAACCAGCTTCGAGTAATCACGCGGATGATCTGGATAACCAACCTTAATCGTGTAGGTGTCGAGTTTCTTAAGCGCTTCCTTTTTCGTCTCCGGGCCCATCCAATCGAGCTTTTCGATCCGGGCGCGATACGCGGCTTTCAAATTGGTGACGAGATCCTGGATCTTCAGTTTTGCTTCTGCTGGAAAGTATTTTGCGGTGTAAAGCTGACCGACTCCGAAGCCCATGGTTCCGAATGTTCCGAAACGATCTCCAGCAAGAAAATCGCCGCCGCTGACCGTTGTGATCGCACGTTTCCAACGCGCCTGTTGTTCTTTCTGACCGGAAAGTGTTTTGGCGTGTAGCTCAAAGTAAGCGTCGGTGAACGGCTTCGAGAGGCAAGGCGAGGCGTTATCGGCAATGTGAAACGCCTCCCAGGCACGAATGGTGTCGATCGGTGCCTTTGAATAGGCGTCGACAATTTTCGGAAACGCGCTTTTCTCGGCAACGATGACGCGCGTCAAATTCGGCATTTTTGCTTCCGCAAGAAATTTGTCCGAGGCAAATCCGGGGACGAACTTCTTCAGATCCTGAACCGACATTGGATTGTAAATCGCGTTGAAGTCGCGCTGTTGCGCCTTGGTCCAGCTGACCTCCGCGATTTTGGTTTCGAAATCGACGATGTCCTTGGCGTTTTTGTCTGCGTCAGGCCAGTTCAACAGTTTCAAAACCGTTGCGACATAATTTTGGTAAGCGGTCTTCTGGGCAGCAAAATCCGGTTTCAAATAGTAATCGCGATCGGGTAGACCGATTCCAGCCTGCGTCAGATAGAACGCGTATCTGTGCGGATCCTTTAAATCCACGTCGATCATGGGATTGAATAGGGAAAATTCGAAATCAGTTGTGGTCCGGCCCATCAGCGCGGCGAAATCGTCGCGAGTCTTGACCTTCTTGAGAGCGTTCAACTCAAGCTCGATCGCTTTCGCGCCAAGTTGCTCAACCCGCGCTTCGTCCATGAACGAGCGGTAAAAAGCGCCGACTTTTTCCTCGAGCGTGGATGGATTTTCATTCGGTTTCGCACCGAGCGATTCCATCATCTCATGTAGCCGCTCTTCGGTCAGATCGGTCATTGCAAGCCGGAGTGAGTACGCCGGTTTGTCTGGCGGAATCTGCGTTTTGTCGATCCAGGTTCCGTTGGCGTACTGGAAGAAATCGTCGCCCGGTCTCGTCACCGTATCCATTCCGGCCAGATCAAATCCCCAAGCGCCGTATTTCAATCTCGCCGGAGATGTGTCTTTGGCGTGGGCCGGAAGCGAAGAACAGTAGAGACCAGCGAGCAGAAGAAGGCGGAGCAGTGTAGTCATAATGAATGATCGATGAAGCGAGATAGTAAACGAACAAAATCAGATTGAGAAGTTGAGAGACAGCGCCGCTTCGCCGAACCGCGCACGAGAAAATGATCCCGACCGGCGTAACAATTTGGCGAAAAGAAAATGCCGGATGCCGACCTTCCGAGACGGCATCCGGCACGCGTTGTTTCTCTTATCCGATTTATTGTGAAACGGGGACCGCCAAATATGCTGTTAACACGCCAGTATTTGGATCGGTAGCTCTGCCCGTAATCTCTCCCTTGTTATTTATGTCTTTCGCGCTTGTGAGCTTTGCAGAAAAGCCGGGTGCTTTGAGATCATTTAGGTCTGTTGGTGTGTTGCCGTGATCCCAAATAACTGCACGACAATCAACCAGGTCTGCGTCGCATGAGACACCGACTACCTGGCGAGCTTCGTTAATACCGTAGGCTTCACTGTCGACATGTTCCGGCGTACGGTGCTTCAAAGGTTTGAGGGGCCGGATGCCATCTTCCCTGGTCCACATGAAAGCGTGTATGATATCGCCTTCAACAAACGCGGGGTCGCCGGCAAACCCGACAACGTCCCCTCGTTGATTGATTGCCGTCGGCGTATTCCACCACGGGGCTGGCGCATTTGGATAAATATCAGTCACAGTGCCATTTTCCCAAAGCACGGCATGCTTGGCCGTATGTCTTCCGACAGCCTGATCGCAGATACCGGAGATGCCCACGATTTGACCATGATCATTGATTGCCGTTGCAGCTCCTGAGCTGTCACCGGGGATTAGTGGCAGGTCTTGGATCTGGTCCGGTGGTCCCAGAGTCCACATGGCTGGACGAAACTGGAGCACTTGGGTGCAGCAACAGTTGGGGTCATGAATGCCATTCTCAGCCCACCCGACCACTTTACCGAAGTTGTTGGCTCCGGTTGCAAAGCCGTTATTCCCGCCCGGAAATGGGAGAAGTCCTCTCATCTGGTTGTTTTGCCAAACGAACCCGAGGTTGATGTAACCGACGTTGTTAGGCGTACTGTAGAAAGCCGCGCTACTCCAAGCCTCTCCGAGAGGCTCAGGATCGGCGGTCTGAGAAATACCCACGATGATGCCTTGAGTATTCTTCACGTTCCATGTGACGCTGCTGTTTGGTCCGCCAAGTGTGCCGAGGTCGGTGAGCAAACTGCTTCGCCACAGCGTAGCGTGCCGGTTCCGATTCGGGAATCTGGAATAGCCTGCCGCCCAGCTCTGGTCGTTGATGCTGTTTCCCCCGCTACTGGTGCCACCAAAATCGGGAAGGGTCGACACCTGGTATTGTGTTTTTACCCTCGCTGCTTCCGGTCTCTGTGCGTGTGCCACCGCTAGAGCCGCTCCGTAGCAAAGAGCGAGCAGAATGACAAAAAGAAGTCCGCTGCCCCTTTTGGTTCTGAATTGTGTTGTCATGTTTTTCTCCTTTGTTGAATTTTCATGACGACACTTTAGGAACTGGCCGGTTCTCACCTCCATAGCCACTTCGCAGATTTGGTACGGGCCATTTCAGTTTTAAATGTCCGGCTGACGAACCAGCAGATTTAAGACAGTGGAACGATTGACGTGCGGCTCGTAAAAGAGCGCCTCGTGGCCTGCCCAAATTACTTAATTCAATTTTGAATTCAGCGTCGCGGCGAACTTGCCAAGGCCCTCACGGATTTGCGCGCGCGACCACGCCGCGAACCCAAATGTGAGCGCGGGCTTCGGCTCTACTTTCATAAAGCACGATGATAACGGCGACGGCCGGATACCGATGTCACTGCAGACGCGCGCGATCACCGGCATGTGTTCTTTCTGTCGCACCCAGGCCACGAAGTGTAATCCAGCTTCGGGAATTTCGAGGATGAAGTAATTTCCTAACAACTTGTTGAATTGGTCGATAAAAAAATCCCTTCGGTCCGAATATAGTTTTCGCATCCGTTTGATGTGAGTGAGGAAAAACCCCTCTGTTAGGAATCGGGCAAGTGTGGCCTGATCGATGGCCGGCGAATGTTGGTCCATCACTGCCCGAATCTTAATCATCGGTTCGACTAGCTGGTGTGGCGCGATGATATAACCCAGCCGCAACGATGGGTACAAGATCTTGCTCATTGTGCCTGAGTAGATGACGCGGCCTACATTATCCAAGCCCTGCAAGCATGGGAGTGGGGGACCGGTATAACGAAATTCCGAGTTGTGGTCGTCCTCGAAAATGTAAGCGTCGAATGCACGCGCAAAATCGATCAAGGCGGTCCTCCGCGAAAGACTCATCGTCATGCCGAGCGGGAATTGATGGGAAGGAGTTACATAGATTATTTTGGGCGAGCGCTGTTTCGACGGCCGCGCGATTGTGATTCCTTCCCCGTCAACAGGTCTCGGCACGACATTCGCCCCCGCAAAGCCGAAAGTTCGGCGAGCTTGATAAAATCCCGGGTCTTCAATCCACGCAACCTCACCCCGATTTACCAGTGCCATCGCGCTGATCATCATTGCCTGCTGTGTTCCAGCGGTGATGATGATTTGATCTGGATGGCAGCGCGCACCTCTATAATCGCACAAATAAGTTGCCAACGCCTTACGCAACTCAGGATCGCCACGGCTTGACGCATACTGGAGCAGATGCGCTCCCTTTTGTGCGAGAACTTGTGCTCTGAGCCGTTCCCAAACTTCGATCGGAAATTCATCCAGCGCGGCGACAGCTGGAACAAAGGAGACACCGGGCGGTCCGGCGATTCCAAAATCGAACTGCTTACCGGCCCTGTGATCCGGAATTTCTTTTACCCGTTGAGAAAGCCGCGGTGGCCATTCTGTGGGTGGTGCAGCTTTGGTCGTTGGCGCACTTAAAAAGGTTTCTGGCAACGCCTCCGAGATGAAGGTGCCTGATCCAACTTTGGATTGAAGATATCCTTCCGCATGAAGCCGCGAAAGTGCGAGGTTCACCGTGAAACGTGATACCCCGAAATCGGCGGCCAATGCGCGAGAAGAGGGAAGTCGCGACGAGTTATTATTGAAACTTCCTGACGCAAGTTCGTCGCGAATCTGCCGATAAAGTTGTTGATGCAGTGGTTCGGCCGCTGCGCGGTCCAGCCGGACCATTTCAAAAGCGACTAATGAATGACGACGCCGTTTCGCATGAAGATTTGGCGTTGCATGTTCGGCGTTCGGCGGGCGACGTTTTCTTCCCATCATGAACAAAGCATGAGCACGAGCGCGAGTAAGAGCAACTATCCATCGAAAGTGGTCCGGCCATTTCGCTGCAAGTGGACTGTTGACACCTTACCACATGGTCAGAAGCTTTTGTTCAAATGCAGACTAGAACTCCGTGTACCGATTACATTGAAACAAAAGGCCTCATTTATTTTGCTCGGATGCTAGAAAAGATTCGGCTAAAGGACGCCGGCAACTTGCCGCCGGAATATTTTAGTGGTGTCGAAGATCCGACTCACTTCGACGCGCGTTGCACGAGATTTCTCGGAGTTAATTACGACGAGCTTGTGAAGCGGACGTTGCAAGGGGGATCGGATGAAGAAATCCTCGAATGGTGCTTCGCCCGTGGCCGGCGGCCTAGCGACGAAGAAATCTCCATCTGGAATGCGTTTCTTCGAAAACGTGGCTGGCGGGATGATGCTAGCGAGGAACTCGTTGAATCGAAGAAAGAAGCGGGTTTTGGCGATCGTGACGACATTCAAACCTGGATGGACCTGCACGACGCGGAGGAAGGAAGAACGACAGCTGTTTCCTAAGGAGGAGACAGATCATCCGCAGAGTTGGTAACCTCGGGAGTACCATCGTCGACATCTTTTCAAGTCATGAAATTGCGCTCAATTTATTGGCTGAGCATCCTGCAATTCACGTTAACCTGTGCAATAGGAGGCGAATCGCCTGCTCCCACGCGCGATGGATCCCACGACTTCGACTTCCTTATCGGAAACTGGAAGGCGCACGTGCGCCGGCTTCCCGATCGCCTCGTTGGTTCCAATAATTGGATCGAGTATAACGGCATCTCCAATCATAAGAAGCTCCTCGATAGCAACGCTAATTTTGAGGAGTTTGATGTCGACAATTTGGAGAAGCATCTGCACATCAAGGCGCAGACGCTCAGGTTGTACAACCCTGACACGCATCAATGGAGCATCTATTTGCTCGATTTGGACAAAGGCGTTTTGAGCCTACCGCCAGTCGTTGGCGAATTTGATGGGAACCGCGGCGAGTTCTAAGACCAGGAACAATATAGAGGCCGCGCGATTTTGGTGCGCTATCTCTGGTTGAATATCTCGCCGAAATCGGCGCGAATGGAACAATCGTTCTCGCCAGACGGCGGGAAGACGTGGGAGACAGACTGGATTTGCGAGCTAAGCCGATGAATACGAGGCGAGCGATGAATATGATGCGACTCGTTAGGCGAAATTTGGTTTTCACCTTCGTCTGCGTTGCGGCGGTGCGACAAATGAGATCAACCTTTGCGCAGAATAATCTGCCGCGCGATGTCCGCGAAATGGCGCGCAAGGTAATGATGCCCGTTGTCTATCACGTGCCAGGCATGGACAAAGTGAAGATTGTCCAAGACCTGAAGTATATGAAGACTGATGATCCGAATGTTTTAATGGATTTCCATCTCCCGTCGGATGCGACGCCGGGCGAAAAACATCCGGTCATTATTTTTATTCATGGCGGAGCGAAGCCTGAATACATGCCGAAAGACTGGGGCGTGTTTACTACCTGGGGGCGTCTGGTAGCTGCATCCGGCTTTGTCGGCGTCACGTTCACTCATCGACTTCAGTATCCTGAAAAATCGCTGGAACTTGCGGCCCAGGACGTTCGCGCTGCGATAGATTATGCGCGGGCGAACGCTGACAAATACAAGATCGATAAAGATCGCTTTGCTCTCTTCAGTTTCTCAGCAGGTGGACCGATGTTGACACTAGCTATGCGTGGAGAAACGCCTTTCGTGTGCTGTCTACTCGGCTTCTATTCGTTTATGGATATACGTCAGTCAGATTTTCGTAAAACTGAGGACGCCGAAACAGTGGAACGATTTTCGCCCATAACTTATTTGAAAACACCGGCGAGCAAGATTCCGCGCATTTTCATCGCGCGCGCTGGCCGCGACGAAGTGCCGACGATTGACGATTCGATCGATCGATTTGTTCCTGAAGCACTCTCGCGCAACATCTCACTAAATTTCGCGAACCCTCCGCAAGATGTCCACGGGTTCGATTATCAAAATAACAATGATCGTTCACGTGAAATTATTTGCGCCGCGCTTGAGTTCATGAAAGTGCATCTGAAAGCCGCGTCTACGAATACATGAAAGGTTCAATCGTTATTGGTCTGCTGGGGATTTTGTGCGCACAGTTTGTTCAGGCAGAGAGCCCGCGAGGAGAAGAGGTGCTCCAGTTCGAGCGTGACGCGTGCAAAGGATTTCTTGACGCAGACGTCGCCGCGCTGGAGCGAGTGCTGACACCTGATTTTACGCTGACGCTCTCAAGTGGCGCAGTGAGTACGCGAGCGGATGAGATCAACGAGCTACGCAGCGGGAAAGTCCATTACGACGTATTTGAAAATTACGACATGTTGGCGCGGCTTTACGGCAACGACACAGCAGTTGTTCTGGGAAAAACGCACGTGAAAGGAACATCGGACGGGAAGCCGTTCGATCGAGTGGTGCAGTTCACGGACACTCTGATCAAGCGCGATGGTCGTTGGCAGCTTGCTGCCGGACATGTTTCGCGGATTGAGAAATAAGGGGTTAAGCCTGACCCAAAGACCGGAGTGGGACTCGCTTATGAATTCTCCTGCCTTCCTGATTCGATTTTTTTCTGCACAAACAAAATGCCGGATGTCGATTCTTACGATTCGTCATCCGGCATTGCAGTCGATGTGCAGCAAAGACTGAATTGTGCGTTACCGTGATTTCCTTTGAAGCTCTGGTTTCTTTCGATTCCAAAGTCTTCACGGCATATCCGCAGATGATCAATTGATTCACCCGCGGGGTTAGCCGTCGACCTATGCTTCGCATCTGTGATTCGTTACATCGTTGAATCGTTATATCGGAAGAATTTTCCGAATCTCGATTTACGAGTCTCGCTTCTCAGTGCGGCAGCATTTCTCCTTAGAAAGGAGGTGATCCAGCCGCAGGTTCCCCTACGGCTACCTTGTTACGACTTCATCCCAGTTACCGCTCATAGCGTAGGCGGCTGCCTCTATTGCTAGTTAGCACGCCGACTTCGGCTACAAGCGACTCCCATGATGTGACGGGCGGTGTGTACAAGGCCCGGGAACGTATTCACGGCGTCGTAGCTGA
>Ga0306921_10003268_pt1 | contig 16437 bp, 21 predicted proteins | sample sta12Cox44000080_FD_203760 | JGI IMG/M metagenome (GOLD analysis project Ga0306921, IMG submission 203760) | Lab enrichment of tropical soil microbial communities from Luquillo Experimental Forest, Puerto Rico - statoxic.12C.oxic.44.000.080 (v2)... | ecosystem: Environmental > Terrestrial >...
GATAACGAAACCCGGAATCGAGAGCACAAAATTCCGTATGAGCCGGTGGAGCACATTGAAATGTTGTCGTCGCAACGGGAATCGCCACTGAAGCCAAAGCACTGCGAGAAACAGGCAGCTCAGCAGCGGGTTGCCGACGTAATCCATCAAGGGAATTTTTTGCACGATCCGGGCGTCTTCCGCCGTGACTTTATAATCGGCTGATGCGGAACAGCAACGCGCGAATGTCAGTTCTTTCGGCCGAAGCTCGCTTGGACCATCCTAGTCACGGGACGGCGAACGTCGGCACTTACATTCGTTCCCAGGTCAGAGTGTACTCAAGCCACTCTCGGCCAAATAGAATCGGTGGTGTCGATAGCACAAGATGAGAACCGTCGATGCGGTAGTATCGGATCTGGTCGTGACCCATCCAATTCGGATACGAGGCTCCATGAACATGATGGGTCACCGTGCGAGCCGATGGGTCAATGGTGTACGTGCCGAAGTACGACGTGTGCCCTTCGAACGCCGCGCGCACTTCGGCGTCGGTGCCTGAATCAGAATCATCCGAGGCGAACGTCGGGCGATCGACTCTCGTCACATGCGCCGACATGTTTCCGTGAACATCATAGAAAAGTTGACCAACAACATGCTGGCCTAACGGGTACCGGATTTCACCAGATGATGCTTGCGCTTCGTACGAGACGAGACGCCACGTGCCAACCAGGTTGGGTGAGGGATATGCATTCAAACCCGTAGACTATTTCCTGAGAACTCAGAACTCGCAGCCGAAATTTTGCCTACGCGCCAATGCGTCGGAACTCGAAAGTGGTCTCGGTTTTCATGACCTCGCCGTTCATCTCAAGCAGCGGATAGACCAGGAAATTAATGGGTCCGCTCTCAGGTTCCGGGTCGACCACCAGATCCCGACCCTTGGTCAGTTCAAATCGGTTCGCCGGATTATGACCAAAATAATAAGTCGCCAGCTTTGGGTTCTTCCACGCTTCACTGATGTCTACCGGCACCCACTGACCGTCTGCGAGAAATTCGGCCCAGCAATGATAGCCCTCGATTTTGCCCTCGTTCTTGTCGGCTGGAATGGTCGCGCCGATGGCGAAACGCGCGGGTATGTTGATGCTTCGCGACAAAGCGATGAAATACGCGTGGAAATCACTACAATTGCCAGTGCGGGCATCACACGCATAGACGGCGTCGCCGCGGCCCCAACCAGTACCTGATTTATCGTACCGCATGCGGCTGATGACGTGATCGTACAACGCTTTCGCGCGCTCGAGATCATCGGTTTTTCCGGCTACGGCTTTCTCCGCAAGTGTTTTGAACGTCTCGTTTACCGGCACCAATTTTTCCGGGCGAAGATACCGCGCGGCGTCCGCATTGGCTGCCGGATAGGCGGCTTTTTCCTTGCGCACCACCTTGTATCGCAACTCGATCGTTTTGCCACTGTCCTGCGGCTGCGCATTGACCACGCAAATGTCATTGCTGTAATCGCGGTCCTCAACCTTGTCCCATTTCATCGGGATTTTGAGTTCTTCCACTTTTACGGTTTGAAAAGCATCTGTTTTCGCCAGCGGTATCCAAATGCGAGCGGCGCCGGTGATTTCCGGAAGTTTGACGCGATAAACGAACTCAAACTCGTCGGCGCCTTTAATGATGCCCGGCTCACCCGCAGCGTGAATTGTGAGCGCGCCGAGCAGGAAGAAAACCGGAACAACGACAGAACGCATCGTCAATTGATCAACTTTGGTTTAGCTGGCCGGCACTTTGTTCCACTTGCCGTTTTCTTCTTTCCAATTGTAAAGCGGTTTGCCATCGATCTTGTGCACGGCGGTGTCAGTGACTTTCATTTTGCCCGGCTGCCCAATCAGAAAGAAATCGATGTCATACGTTTTTCCGTCGGTTCCCTTCATATCAACACAGGCGAAATATTTCTCGCCGCCGAGGTCCTGCAATCGGTCATCGTGGACCTTAATTAAATCAAGAGCGAGATCCTGTCCTTCGTATTTCACATGGAATTTTCCGCCGCTCTTATTCGTCTCTGCAGTGATATGCTTCTTTATACCGGCAGAAATCTCCGCGGTGCTAACCTTTTTCTCGACGCCGCCCGCTTTTGGATGCTCCGGATGCTCCTGTGAAAAGAGCGCCGTCGCCGGGGAAAAGAATAATGCAACGGCTGTCGCGATAATGATTTTTGCGATCATATGAGTTTCTCCGCTCAGACTTGTTGAATTCTATTCGGCCAAGAGACGCATCAAGCAACCAATTTATTTCAGATCAAATTTTTCAATGCAGGTCTCTATTATTGTTCCAGTCTTTAATGAGGCTCCGTCGATACGCCCATTTCTCTCGAATTTGCGTGAGCGAACCCGTGGAGCGGAAATTATTGTCGTCGATGGTGCGAGCACTGACGGCACCGACCGACTGGCGCAAGGCTTCTGCGATCAGGTAATCCGGACCGGCGAGCGCAGCCGTGCGAAACAAATGAATGCCGGAGCCGATGCAGCCGCCGGCGATATTTTCTGGTTTTTGCATGCAGACGCCGAAGTGCCGTTGGAATCTTTGAGTGAGATTGGCCGAATAATGGGAAATCCAAAAGTTTGTGGTGGTTTTTTTCGGATTCGCCTGCAGGCCGCGCCACTTGTGTACCGACTGACGGACGGCTTCGCGCATTACGCTGGCCTTCTACTCCGGATGCGATGCGGCGATCATGGAATTTTCTGCCGACGAACGGCGTTTGTTGACGCTGGGGGATTTCCAGACGTGCCGCTCATGGAAGATGTGGAATTTTTTCGGCGACTTCGCCGGCGCGGTCGCGTCCTGCACAGCGACAAGCGAATCGGAGCAAGCCCACGCCGCTATGAAACAGTCGGACCGACTCGCCTCACATTTGCGTATGGATCGATTGCGACGCTCTATTTTTGCGGCGTTTCCCTGTCCACGCTTGCCCGCATTTACCGTCGCACGTGTTGTTGTCCGCACGAGCAGACGATTCTGCCCAAGTAGTGGGCATAGAAGTCAATTGAATTAACGCGCGTTGCTCGTGCGCGCGATCACGCTGCCTGGTTCGATCCAATAGGTAGGATGTAATTAGTGGGAGGAAGGAAACATGAAAATTGCGAGTTTGATTGCTGCGTTGGTTGCGACGGCCGCATTGACTGCGCTTGGCCAGGAGGGCGCGATTCAAGATGTGAAACACGGCGCGAAGAAAGCAGGGGAAACAGTTAAAGACGGCTTGGAAACAGCAGGTGAGAAAACAAAGGAGACTGCTAAGACGGTCGGCAAGAAAACAAAAGAGACTGCCGAGACCGTAGCCAGAAAAACAAAGGAAACCGTGAAATGGCACCGGGGAGAAAGCAGCCGCGAGCACTCGAACGACGCGTCACAAGTCCCGGAACGCCACTAGTAAAGCGAAAGCCCAAACTACGGAAGAACAGCCGACAGGTCGCGACTCGAATACAGCAGCCCCAAACCCGACGCCCTGACAGTTGGGTTAAATCATGACTGGGCCACGCTTGTTCAGCATGCAGTCACGTTGAGCGGAAACGCTTCCACTAAGCTTCGCTTCGTCTGCAATGACATCGAGGTAAGTTTTTGCTTGTTCCAACTTGCTCACATTCGCTGAGTGAGTCCTATTTGGCGCGATGAGCAGTCTGCGTCTCGGAGTGAACGTCGATCACGTAGCGACATTGCGGCAGGCGCGATATGCGACAATGCCGGAATCCAAGAATGCAGAGCCCGATTTGCTTGTGGCCGCGCGGATTTGCGAGCGTGCAGGCGCCGGGGGGATCGTAGCCCATCTCCGGAGTGATCGCCGCCACATTCAAGACTACGACATCGAACGTCTCCGCCAGAACATCATGACAAAATTGAATCTCGAGATGGGCAACACCGAAGAAATCATCGACGTGGCGTTACGCATTTTGCCGGATGAAGTCTGCCTCGTCCCGGAAAAACGCGAAGAAATTACGACGGAAGGAGGCTTGGACGTCATCGGGCAACGCAAGGAACTGGAGCCGACTATTAGACGGCTCCAGGTTGCCGGCGTTCGCGTCAGTTTGTTTATCAATCCGACCTTGGAAGAAGTGGATGTCGCAGCCGAGTTGGGAGTGGAAATGGTCGAGCTCCACACTGGCAGACTTGCGAATGCATTTACCGAAAAAATCCAAAAGGAGGAACTGGAATTATTACGAGCGGCTGCCAGGGCAGCTTCAGAATCCAACATGCAGGTGAACGCGGGCCACGGAATCAATTACAAAAATATTGCGCTGATCCACCAGATTCCGTGGCTTACCGAACTCAATATTGGTCACGCAATCGTATCGCGCGCGATGTGGGTTGGTTTGGAAACCGCGGTCAAGGAAATGCTCGCCGCTATGGCGAATTATCCCGAATGAAGGCGCTGAAACCGTACGTGATTCGTTACATCGTTACATCGTTACATCGGATCGGTATAACGATTCAACGATTCAACGATTCAACGATTTAACGAGCGAACTTCGCATGAGTGTGATCGGTATCGGCGTTGATGTGATCGAGTGCTCGCGCATCCAGGGTTCTGTTGAGCGATTCGGCGACCGGTTCCTGCATCGCGTCTTCACAGACGGTGAAATTAAATATTCGATGTCGATGAAATTCCCCGAGCGACATCTGGCTGCGCGTTTCGCGGGCAAAGAGGCAGTGGCAAAAGCCTTCGGCACCGGGATCGGCAAAACGATGGGCTGGCGCAACATCGATATCCGCAAAAAAGAGAGCGGTGAACCTTTTCTGGTTTTTTCAGGACCGGCCGAAGCTTTTGCGGCGGAACGAGGGATCACTTCGGCGCTTATCACCCTTAGCCACACTGAAAATTACGCTGTCGCTTGCGTTGTCCTTGAGGCGTAATAAGCAAACCGTGGCACACATCTTCCTCAACGCGTTAGAAGGAACAAAATTGAAAAACGCCGGTTTTTCCGACAACTAAGACTTTCATGGAGAATTTTCGAGAACTCATGGAAATCATCGGCACGGCCGTCGACGGAATCGGCGTGTTCATAGTCGCTGCCGGTGCGCTCGCGGCGACAGCGCGTCTCCTGGTTCGTCGCGCGCACAACGCGGGCAATTATTATTCGTCTTACCGGCAGGACATCGGGCGCGCGATTTTGTTAGGCCTGGAGTTTTTGATTGCAGGCGACATTATCCGAACCGTTGTCGTCGCGCCTACGATCCAGAATGTGCTTGTCCTTGGATTAATTGTGCTCATCCGGACATTTTTGAGTTTGTCGCTCCAACTGGAAATCGAAGGAAGGTTGCCGTGGCAGCGCGAAGCAGTGCGCGGAGAGCAAGATTAATTTGGTCAAAAGCCGCGTTAACGAAAATAGCGCTTTGTTCTATCGACTGCGGCGCTTTTCGAGCGAATGCCTTTACTTATTTCAATCCATTAGCACTCAGACCTTCTGCTCTGGTGCCAGCGAACACGCTTTGGCATTTTGTTCGATTTGCATCGTGGAATGTTCGATCTGGAATTCGTCATGCAGATGTTTGCAGACGCGTTGCAAGAATTCGTCGCCGCTACTGCCATTCGGCATTTCGAGATGTACGGTGAGCGCCGTTTGCGTGGTGCTCATTGGCCAGATGTGTAGATCATGAACGCCGACGACTTCGGGGAGCGCCGTCAGATATTCCTGCACCTTGCTACCGTCAATGCCCGGCGGGACTGCCTGCAATGCGAGGCACGCCGAATCACGCAGCAGGCCCCACGTGCCAACCGCGATGATGGCGACAATGACGAGGCTGGTTAGCGGATCGATCCAATACAAGCCAGTCCTGATGATCGCGAAACCCGCTACCACTACACCTAACGAGACGCCAGCGTCGGCTGCCATGTGCAGGAACGCGCCTTTAATGTTGAGATCGCTCTCGCGCCCTTTCACGAAAAGCAGCGCTGTAGCGGCGTTGATCACGACCCCAAACGCCGCAACCGCCATGACCGTGCCGCCTGAGATTTCCTGAGGCTGATTGAAACGCCGGATTGCCTCCCACGCGACCGCGCCAATCGCGATGAGCAAAATGATCGCGTTGACGAGCGAGGCAAGGATTGATGAACTGCGGAGCCCGTAAGTATAGCGTTTCGTGGGTTGCATTTGGCTGAGGCGACTTGCGCCCCACGCCAGCAAAAGGCTAAGCACATCGCTGAGGTTGTGGCCCGCGTCAGCTACTAACGCCACGGAGTGTGCGAGCACACCAAACACGGCTCCAACGACAACGTAGGTGACATTCAGTGCGATGCCGATCGCAAAAGCTTTGTCGTAGTTCGCCGGAGCGTGGCCGTGATCGTGGTTCATATTAGCGCTCGAATAGCATGATCATCCGGCCACTCCCATAACCGCGAGCGACTTCGGTTTTTTCCAATGCTGCGCCCGCACGGCGAATACAAACGGCAGCCAACGCGTAAGGATGGCAACGTGAACTTGTGCGGCAGGACCGGGATCGCTGAATAGTCGCTCGTGCGAACGACATCGTAGCCACCTTTCGTGTTCAGGCGTCACTATCGTTGAACAACGAGGCCGAAGGGCGCGAATTTCTGTTCGCCTTTCATTTGTGTCTGAGCAAAGAGGCGATAAAAACCGGGTTTTACACTATAGAATTGAAATTCAAGTTCCGGTCCGCCGCGATCGTTGGGTGAGAGACGCTGGGTACCCTTCGGATGCATGTGTAAGACCGTTTTGCCATCCGCGTGAAAAGCAACCAAATGTGCGAATGCTCCCATGATGGGCTCAAGTTCTGTTATTGGCGTTCCGTCCTCCCGCGTTATGCGAAGTTTTCCCGTTACCGGCTCACCCGCTTTGATGGACCGCGGTTCGAATGTCAGCCTGTAACGTAGTCCATCCGCTGCGGCAGTTAACTTTTCGGAGGTGTCGGCCAACGCTTCGCCAGTGGTTCCCCCGCTGATTTCTGCGGAAGCGTATTCCTGAATTCCGGTATGATAAGGTTGCACGTCCGCCCAAACTTGATACGGCCCGGGTTTTTGGGGCGTGAAACTGAAGATGTACTCGCCTGATGTTTTCCCAGGTTCGGGATGCTCATGGTGATAATCGCTCAGACTGTTGTCAATTATCAGTAGATGGATCTTTTGCGTATGTACCTCGCGCAAATCGGTCGGCAAAACCGGTCCTCCAAAAGCTGTCCTAAGGTAAAGATGCGCCTGTGCTTTGACGCCGACTTGCAATGGCTCGTCGCTCTCCACGCTCGCCTTGATCAGCTTTGCAGGTGCTGCGCCTTCAGACAGTACGAAAGGTGAGAGTCGCGCAAGAGTATCCAATGGCATGCCGCATTTCGGGCAAAGATCATTCTTCTTACCGACCATTTCCGGATGCATCGGGCAGCGAAATCGGTCTGCCAAATGCCGTGCGGCTTCTAGCGTTTCGTTGCTATAAAATTTTTGCATGTTCGCAAACGCGGTGCGCACTTTGTCCAATTCCGTTTCCGCTCCTGATTGGTCGAAAGCGTCGCCCGTCGCATGCAGCGCGGCGACCTCTCGCGTAAAGGCAAGCAGCACAGAATCAGCTTCGCTCTGCACGGAGGGATTTTTTTTGTTCTCGTTTCGCAGGATTGAAATCGCTGAGGCCGACAGCATGTCATCGTTGTGGATGGAGCTCAGTGCTTTTTTTACCACGTATTCTTCGAAGCGCTGCATTACTTGAAACAGAATGCCCCACGCTTTTACAATTGGACCAGGCTGCATGTCAGTCGCGTTTGGCTCGGCCGGTGACTGCGCTGCCAAGGCAAAAAGCAAGGTAATCACAACGCGTTGACAAAAGCATCTGCTAATCATCATGGGAAGACGGGCACAAACGTGAACTCGAACCAATATTTTTCAATTCGTCCCCGCTGTCGTCCAGATGTCAACGTTCCGAATACGCCGTAGTTCGGAAGCAAAGATCGCCTTCGGTTGTATTACTTGGATCGGCCACGCCATTGACGCATAAACATTGCGCAGCTAGTCTCGCCAACGTGATTCGTTGGATTGCTCGCGCCGTCACGATTTTCGCGCTCTGTTGCGCAATCGGTCTGCAATGGCTGGCGCTCCAATCCATCGCATGGACAGCGATGATTGTGGATTACTCAAAACAGGATACCATCTGCCGCGCGATTGCGAAGACACTCGATGGGGCGCATCCATGTTCGCTCTGTCACGTCGTCAATAGGGCTAGCACGGCTGAAAAGAAAGCAGACCTCCAACCGCTCACCCCAAAAATCGACATGATTTGCGCATCCCGCGCGATTTCTTTGTTCCAATCCTTTGTTCCCGTCGAATACGCAGCATGCGATTTTTCTTTCGAAAGACTCCGGCGATCTCCTCCCGCACCGCCACCGCGCTCGCTCCTCAGCTAGTTCGCGCCTGATCTGGTTGCGCTGTGCGTGTGCACGGGTCGTAGCTTGGCGCGCATTACAACTGGAAACACCCGCCAGCAATCGCGGTTGTTTTCGATTTTCGGAGATTGAAATGAAATTTTTATCTTTGCTTTTTTTTTGGCTCGTTTGCGCCGTGTGCGAATTCACTGCAACCGGCAGGGCTTACGGTCATGGTTTTGCGGGCGCGCGGTTCTTTCCGGCGCCGCTTTCAACCGATGATCCCTTTGTTGCTGATGAATTCTCGCTGCCCACCGTATCGAGTACTGTCACGCCGGATAACGGTGGCACACGCGACACGGAGATATCCTCGGATATCGCACTGCGCATTACGCCGAAATGGGACATCGAGTTTGGCGAGTCGTTCATCATCCTCAATCCTTCACAGGGGAAAGCCACCAATGGCTTCAGCAATCTTTCCATCGGCTCGAAATACGAGTTCTTTGAAAGCGACGAACACGAAACTGTAGTTTCCCTTGGTCTTGGCGTAGATGTCGGCGGCACCGGCGGGCGCTCGGTCGGCGCCGACTCATTTAGCACATGGGCACCGGGGCTATTCTTCGGCAAAGGCTTTGGTGATTTACCCAGTGAACTGAGATTTCTGAAGCCATTTGCTGTTACAGGACAACTTGGTGTTGCGATTCCCACGAGCGCGAGCACACGCACTATCACAGTGAATGACCAAACCGGTGAACGCGACATCGAGATTGAGCAACATCCTGACGTACTGGAGTGGGGCTTTGCGCTCGAGTACAGCGTGATTTATCTGCAGTCGCAGGGGCAGGACATGCATTTGCCAGCGCCTATCGATCGATTGATTCCGCTGGTGGAATTCGCAATGGAAACTCCGCTGAACCGCGGCCCACTCGGTCCAACCACCGGCACAATCAATCCGGGCATTATCTGGTCTGGCAAATACTTTCAAGTTGGAGCTGAAGCGGTGATTCCAATCAATTCCCACACTGGAAGTGACGTCGGCTTCATCGCGCAGCTGCACTTCTATCTAGACGATCTTTTCCCCCACAGCATTGGCCGTCCTCTGTTTGGAGGTAGCAAATGAAATATATCGTCTTCAGCTCCATTCTAATTCTTTTTGCGGGGCGAGCGGCGCTTGAAGCACATGCTTTTCTTGAACGCGCGGACCCGGCAGTTGGCAGCAGCGTGCAGACGTCGCCGAGCGAAGTTCGAATTCGATTTACGGAGAATATCGAACCGGCCGTTAGCAGCATTCAGGTCTTCGACACATCTGGGAAGGAAGTGGACAAACGCGATCTGCATCTGGATGGCTCCGACCACGCGGTGCTGCACATTTCCCTGCCGCGGCTCGGTGTGGGAACCTACAAGGTCATGTGGCGTGTAGTTTCTGTCGATACACACGTGACAAACGGAAACTTCACTTTCCGGGTCCTTCGTTAGGCCTCGACGCAACCGAATTCGATGGTAACCGCGCTCATCATTACCCGTGCTGTGCACATCGCCGCGTCAATCCTGCTCGCGGGAACGTTTACCTTCGATCTCAGTATGCTTGGCTTGACCGATCGGTCTATAAGCAACGATGTGAATGACGTCGAGCGGCGCTTACTCCATCTGGCTTTCTGGAGTCTGATCACGGCTCTGCTCTCCGCCCTTTTTTGGTTTTGGCTCGAAGTCGCGAGCATGAGTGAGTTGTCTCTCAAGAATGCTTTATCCGCGATGGCATGGGGAACGGTTTTGTTTGAAACGCGATTCGGTCGAGTCTGGCAGCTTCGTCTTGGACTGATCGCAACTGCGTTTCTGCTCGTGCTCGTCCCTTTAGCGGTGGCGAAAGTTAAAGCACGAACTGCGCTCACTGCGGTTCTATGGCTGGTAAGCGTTATTCTTCTGGTGTCGCTGGCATTGATCAGCCACGCAGCGGCAGCCACAGTGGGTCCATTCGGTGCGGCAGGCGACATGCTCCATCTTTGCGCGGCGGGCTTGTGGATCGGTGGACTGGTGCCGCTGACGATTTTCCTCTCGCGCGCGCGTAGATCCTTCTCATTAGGCGAACCGGTTGTTCGCGTAGTCCGTCGTTTTTCTACGCTCAGTTTGTGCTGCGTGACCGTTCTCATTGTAAGCGGAATTTCGAACAGTTGGTTGCTGGTCGGTTCAATTCACGCGCTTTTCACAACGCCTTATGGTGAGCTTCTGCTTGTTAAAATCACACTCTTCGCAATCCTGGTTGGTTTCGGGGCACGCAATCGATTCCTGGTCAAAGCAAAGCTCCCAAAGGCTGCCGCAGATCCAGACTTGCTGGCTCAACTCCGCCGGAATGTGATATGGGAGGCGTGTCTCGGCGTCGCAGTGGTAGTGATTGTCGGGTGTTTAGGGGTAACGCCGCCCGCCAGGCATTCATGACCTCGAAACGAAACAAGCCGCAAAGGCCTAACGAATAACACCAGCGTTAGAACGCTCTTAAGAAATCGCGGTTCGTGGAGAACACTTTCATGAAACAACCCTGGGTCCGAATCACGTTCGTCATTATTGCTCTTGCAGCAGCCGCAGCAGTCGTGATTAGCGATTTGGTCCGAGGCGGGGAGCAGCGCAAGCTGCGCGAGGCAATTCTCGCGGAGCTTCAGCCGGTTGTTTTGGAAAACTGCACACTCAAGCGCTTTGGCAGCGCCAACGATGGCGGTTACCTAATGTGCGAGAACCTGATTGAACCGCTGGATTCAGGATACTCGTACGGTGTTGGCGCAAATGACGATTGGGGATGCGAGGTATCGCGCCGATATCACGTTGTGGTGCACGAATATGATTGTTTCGATCCGGCGAGGCCAATTTGCAACGGCGGTAAGTTTATTTTTCACAACGAATGCGTTGGCGATCGTACAGAACACAGAAAATCGCGCTCTTTCGATACGCTGGAAAATCAAATCAGGAGGAACGGTGACATTGAGCGGCATGTCATCATCAAGATGGACATCGAAGGCGGGGAATGGGATTCGCTCCTCGCAGCGCCAGACGAATTGCTTGCTTCAATTCCGCAGCTCGCGATGGAAATGCACGGGTTCGACGATCCGAAGATTCTCGACGTGCTCCGAAAGCTGAACCGAAACTTCTATCTGGTGAATCTCCACTTCAACAACTGGTCGTGCACGTCAAGAGCGGCGCCGCTCCCGGCGTGGGCGTACCAAGTGCTCTGGGTGAACAAACGCATCGGCATCGTCGATCCGACGGCACCGGTCCCCGCGGCGATGAGTCCGCTAAATGCGCCCGACTCGGCGACGTGGCCCGATTGTCAGTTGAGTGCTGCGCGTTAGGAGCCCTGATGGTTCGCGGATACGGTCTGGGCTCGGCTCGCGGCACACTGCAGCAGCCAAGTCCGAGTCGTAAATGCGAGGAGGCTTTTGCTGCGAAAGGCCGAGGGACGACCAAAGCCGCCTCGTTTAACGAAATAAGTAGAAAGAGGCTGTGAGATGAAGAACGTACCCCGCTTAACATTAGGAACCCTTGTGCTGGCGGCTTTTTTGGCCATTGCGCCGCTGATTTATGCTCGTGGAGGACATGGCGGCGGTCATGGCGGGCACGGTCGCGGACATGCTGCGGCCGCACATATCGGGGGTGGACACGGTAACGGACATGCCGCCGCGCACGCTACGCGCGGACACGCTGGCTTTGGTGTTCGCGGTGTGCATGGCCACCGTTTTGTCGGCCATGCGCGCGGAAACGCACGCTTTGCAGGACGCGCTTTTCAGGCGACTCGCGGCGGCTGGGGACGCGGCGGTGGCTGGGGAGGTAGTTATTGGTATCCGTATTATGGATATTCCGGGTTTGGCTATTACGGTTTGGGTTACAGCTATCCATATTACGGATATTATCCCTGGGGTTACTATCCTTACCGTTACGGATACTGGCCCTACTGGGGCTTAAGCTTCGGGGTCACTCTCTACTGAGTGAAGTCACCACTAGCGTAAGGCGTGCTTCAGCAATGCGCGGTCGCGTGCTAATCTCTCACGCCGACATATTTTGAAGCAGCGCATCGGTACTCTACCACTCGCGGGCTATTCGACCGGCCGGTCACTTCACGTCGTAAGTTTCTTGGTGAATAGGAGTAGAACTTTCCTTTTTCGCTTCACAACAGTTCTAAAATATTTGAACTAGCCGAGTTCCGAAGAACGCAAAGAAGAATCCAATCGCGTAGGTGGCGGCCGAGAAATAAAAAATACGCGCTGACCAATGCCTCAATCGGATACAGGACGCTACCTGTGCGGGATCGGCCGGACAAGGCGCGTGGCGATTGCGATAAGCCGAGATGCCCGAAACCGCCAGCATAAGCCCCGCAAATGCGAACAGCGGGATCTTGTGCTCAGAAAGCCAAACTAGCTGTGGCACTGCGCTGACGAGACTGGCGAGCGCAGCGCCGGCGCCGATCGATACGAGCAGCGCCGGCAGAGCGCAACACAGCAACGTGCTAAACGAGCTGAGGATCGTCAACGCTTCGAGAACAATCGTTCGCAAATTCATGATTTTTTTCTGACGATTCCCATCACCGAGTAGCCGGCATTGCCGAGCAACTTCTTGATTTTCGAGTCGTCCATAGTCTGGCCTTCTCTGGTGTGAATAGTGACCAACTTATTTTCCAGATCGACATCGACGGCTTTGACTTCCGGTTGGGCTCTAAAGGTCTTTTCAATGCCTGTTGCGCAGAAGCCGCAAACCATTCCGTTGACAGTCGCCCGAATGGTGTCGGCGGCGGCTACACCGCAAAGACTCAGGGCGATAAGTAAAACTAACGATGTGCAACGCATAATTTTCCTCCTCAGAATTGTACGGTCCAGTTGACCATGATGTGTTGATTGCTGCTGTAGCCCACCTCGAACAGGTAGGTTTTGTAGAAGAAACGAATAAGCGGCGTGGCAACGAAGTGATCGTGCTTTGCCGGATGATGATCCACCTGAAGCATCAGCCAGGTGCTCAGATCGCTGTAGTTCGCCAGATACGGCGCGATCCCGATGCGCGCACGCTGCCAAAACGATTTCTCGATGTCGCCGTCCCACACCAATCGCGGCTCATAGGAAAAAAACCAGCGACGCGATTCGTAGTCGGCTAGGAACGCAGTCCAGAGACACGGCTGATTTTCACCGAGGTAATGCGCGAGACCGGCACCGGTCATGTTGAAAATGTTTCCTTGTCCATCCGGCAGATTCCATCGCTTCAGCAGGGTGTTGGACTCCGGCGTAATCATGAGAATCTCCTTCCCGTTTTCTTCTTGCTTGAAGTAAACGCCGAAAGCGTTGGCAGGCGTGAACGTGTAATCCAGCGAGAGGGTGTGCCCAGTCTCGTCGTTCTCTTGCATGACCATCGTACCGCCGACGTACGACAGCGGTTTGGCTTGCGCCGCGAACAATAGAGCTGTGGTTAAAATTAAAGATAAAAGAGTTGATGCTTTCATTGATCCACGACTGCGTTTAACGACACGGCGTGCCGATGAATGGGCACACCCCGACCGTTAAAGGCGGCGGATCAGATGAGTCGGATGCAAATCAACGCGAGCATGGGCCGCGAATGCGGTTCAGACTCGACGTTGAAAACTTGGCATCGTTGAGCAGCGGATTCCGGAATCGGCGGAACGACAGGCAACGCAACGGATGTCGCGCTCGGCTTGTAGTTGGAATCGGTTTTTGCGAGCGGCTGCGATGAGGTCGATTTATGCTCGCTTGAAGTTGCGCAACACGTTTTGTTGACGCAGCATCGCGGCTTGCAAGCTTGTTGCAGCGGCGCGCTGGAAAGGATGCATGAGCGCGAGGCAAAACTCATGGGTGGCGTAAACAGCGCGGCACCCATCCCCAGCGAAACTATGATCCTGCTCAACACGTACTTGCGTATTAGCACTAATTAGACCTCACGTCGAGAAAAGCGTTCAGCGCTAGCTAGCAATACTAATCTTCACGCCATTTCTGATACATCATATGGCGCGCCCCTGAATTTTCCGCTGAGACAGCGGACGCTACAGCGGTCGGTTTTGGTTTGCATTTCTCCAAATATTTTGCGAGGAAGAAGGCTACAATTTACCTCAAGCAAAGAACACGATTATGAAGACTGACACTTTAGAATCTATAGCAAGAAAACTGGTCGCGCCGGGCAAAGGCATTCTGGCAGCCGATGAAAGTTCGGGCACGATCGAGAAGCGATTGAAAAGCATCAATGTGCCTTCAACCGAGGAAAACCGGAGGATGTATCGTGAAATCTTGTTTACCACGAACGGTGCCGGCGAATTTATCAGCGGCGTGATTCTCTTTGATGAAACGATTCGGCAGAAGACTCGGGACGGACAGAGTTTTGTCGAAGTGTTGGAGCAGCAGGGGATCGTCCCCGGGATCAAAGTGGATAAAGGCGCCAAGGCCATGGCCAATTTTTCCGGCGAAAAGATCACGGAAGGCTTGGATGGACTCCGCGAGCGATTGACCGAATACCGGCAACTTGGTGCGCGCTTTGCCAAATGGCGCGCAGTCATCACGATCGGCGATGGCATCCCCACGCGCACGTGCATCGACTCGAACGCGGAGGCGTTGGCGCGTTACGCGGCGCTTTGTCAGGAAGGTGATCTGGTGCCGATCGTCGAGCCGGAAGTCCTCATGGACGGCACGCACACAATCGAACGGCATTTCGAAGTCACCGAGCAAACTTTGCGAAGCGTTTTCGATTCGTTAGCCGAGCATCGCGTTGTGCTCGAAGGGATATTGTTGAAGCCGAACATGGTGCTTTCTGGCAAAGAAAACCCCAAGCAGGCTTCGGTGCAGGAAGTCGCTGAAGCCACAGTTCGTTGTCTGAAGCGCGTGGTTCCCGCCGCCGTGCCGGGCATTGTGTTTCTCTCAGGCGGCCAAACCGATCAGGAAGCGACCGAACATTTAAACGCGATGAATCGTATGGGAAACCTGCCGTGGCAGCTCAGCTTTTCCTATGGGCGCGCATTGCAAGCTCCGGTTCTCAAAGCCTGGAAAGGAGACACAGCAAACGTCAGCGCCGCTCAAACGGCATTCCATCATCGTGCGTGGTGCAACAGCAAGGCGCGCTTCGGCAAATACACTCAAGAGATGGAAACCGCGAAGGCCGCATAATGTTTGGCGCAGCAATTATCCGCCGATATTTGTTAGGCATCCTGCCGTTGGTGATGCTCTCAGGAACGCCGGCACAATCGGCGCCACAGGTTACGCCGAACGGATTTCTGGTGAAATTCGAGGTAACCGTCAATGCGCCCCCAGCGAAAGTTTACGAGGCACTGGTTCGACAGATTGGTTCGTGGTGGAACCCTGAGCACACCTATTCGCATGATGCGAAGAATCTGTCGATCGATGCGCGCCCGGGCGGCTGTTTTTGCGAAAAGCTGCCTAACGGCGGCGGAATAGAACACCTTCGAGTGGTTTACGTCGCTCCGCCTCAAGTTGTGCGGTTCTCGGGCGCGCTAGGGCCGCTACAGGCCTCTGGTGTTGCCGGAAGCATGACATGGACGCTAACAGGTGATGCCGATAGCACCCACCTCGACCTTTCCTATAGCGTTGGCGGATATATTGACGGCGGCTTCGGGAAAATTGCGCCAGCTGTAGAAGCCATGCTCCGCGAACAGCTTGATCGATTGAAGCTGTTTGTTGAGACCGGCAAGCCAACAACAACCTAATAAAACGCGGCTTTGGCCCGGCGATTTTTTCCGCGCGAGCGTACGCGGTTCGCGACACCTAACCTTGAGCAGCGTACAGTGCCTCGATGAAAACGGACGCTGAACATGATCCGGCCGCACATGCCTGTTGCAGTGGTCAGCGGCACGATCACGAGATCATTGTTGCGGCGGCCGAGTCGCGTCAGCCAGGAAAGAAATACTTCTGCGCGATGTGTAAGGGCGTGGAGAGCGACGGCCCGGGCAGTTGTTCCAGGTGCGGCATGGCGCTGCAGCGCAATCCTGCTGTGGTCGAGCAGAACAAGATTATCTACACCTGCCCGATGCATCCGCAGATTCAGCAGGATCGCCCGGGAAATTGCCCGATATGCGGCATGACCCTGGAGCCCCGCAATCGCGGGGTTGGAGCAGGGGATGAGGAA
>Ga0306921_10003270_pt1 | contig 16434 bp, 20 predicted proteins | sample sta12Cox44000080_FD_203760 | JGI IMG/M metagenome (GOLD analysis project Ga0306921, IMG submission 203760) | Lab enrichment of tropical soil microbial communities from Luquillo Experimental Forest, Puerto Rico - statoxic.12C.oxic.44.000.080 (v2)... | ecosystem: Environmental > Terrestrial >...
TGCATCGTCACAGGCAGTAACGTAGGCGTAGCGGGCATGCAGCGCGTCAGCCAAGCTGCGAACCAACGTCGGAAAGAAATCTGCTCCCGTGCTGGTGGCAGTCCCGATCACTACCGAGCGGAACATTTCCTCGGCCAGATGCCGTTCAGTTATGTCTCGGACCAGACCGATCACCCCAATGATTTCCCCCCGCTCGTTGCGATGAGGAGCGAAGGTGCACGACTCCCACACATCCTGTCTCCCATGCGAGTGCTTGGGAACGAGCACATCGGCTAAGGCGACGATCTCGCCACGCAAAGCTCTGCGCAAAGCACTTTCGATGCCACTGGAGGCGAGCCTTGGGAAAACCTCGGTGGCGATCTTTCCCAGAACTTCTGAAGCACGTTTTCCGGTAAGCCGCTCCATCAAGGGGTTGAAAACCCTGTAGCGGAGTTCGGTATCGTACGCGACGATTCCCTCGGCGGCGCCATCGATGATTTCCTGCCCGAGCCAGATCGGGCTTTTCTCGGTTTCACCCGAGTGCGCTGATGAAGACATCAGATCAGACATAGAGGCCGCCCAAGATGTGTCTTATGGGCTGATCGTCGTATTCAAAGCCGTTGCCGCAAGTCTTTGCCCAAAACGCCGGATAGAACTGCAATGAGCGGGAGTTTAGCAAATTAACGGCGGACGTCCAATCAGGAACATCAAGCCGTGTTGCGTCATGCGCTCGAGACCCTGCCTGCGCAGGGTTATGGCCGACCGCAGGCACGTTCAACGGTACCCGATGCAAACCGGGCCGCGCACGTAGGATTCGGGGGGGCCGAGAGAAGGTTTCACAACAAGCGGGCAATTAATTCAGCAAACATGCGATGTCACTTCGAAATCCGTAACGCATCTTAATAGCAATGGTCCAACTTTCCGTACCGACGGCACCGCCAGCCCTCTGCGAGTGGACCCGCGGGAAGTTGTCGGCCTATCTCGACGGCGACCTCCACCGGGGCGCTCGCGCTCAAATTGATTCGCATCTCCGTCTTTGTCGCGCTTGCCGCGTGCATTACATCACCCTTCGAAACGTTGTGGCCCTGCTCGGTGATCGCCGGAGCATGCCTCTTCCCGTCGGGTTTAGCCAGCGCTTGCGCGAACGAGTGCAACAGTCCGTGCGGTAGAACTCTTTGCACAAAGGAAATCAGATGGGTACACCGTCATACTTTCGTCCTTGGCTCGAGAGCCAGGGTGTCACCTTCTCTTCTGTCCCGAATCAGAACGCGCAGATTTCTCATGAATGGCGCTGAAAACAATGCGACTGTGAGTACGCCAGACCTGGCGTCAACCGCGCAGTCTGCTTCCGCTGCTCGCAGGGCTGTCGAACCAGACGCCTGGGCGGCGTTCTCAGCACACTGGCCCGAATACCTGATGGAAGCCGGGCTGCTTGGCGCGTTCATGGTATCTGCCTGCATATTCGGAGTTCTTTTCAGATTTCCCCAGTCTCCCGTGGTGCGTGCAGTTCCTTCGGAGTTTCTCCAACATCTGTTGGGCGGCATCGCGATGGGTCTGACTGCGCTTTCCATCTTTTATTCGCCCTGGGGAAAGCAGTCGGGGGCGCACATCAATCCCTCGGTCACACTCACTTTCTTCCGTCTACGCAAAGTGAAGCGTTGGGACGCGGTCTTCTATATAGCCTCCCAATTTACTGGTGCTGCATTGGGTGTGAATCTGGCTGCGCTCGTCCTTGGTTCGCAGTTGTCAGATCCTGCGGTGCGCTTCGTAGTGACCGTCCCTGGCATGGGGGGCCCGGCAGCGGCATTCGTTGCTGAGTTCGCAATCGCGCTCGGCATGATGACTGCCGTGCTCCACTTTTCAAATCACCAGCGACTTGCCCCTTACACGGGGATATTCGCAAGCCTACTCGTTGCAACTTACATCACACTTGAATTTCCCCTCTCGGGGATGAGTATGAATCCCGCGCGATCTTTCGGGTCGGCATTTGCTGCCGGTATCTGGGACCACTTCTGGATTTACCTGACTGCTCCGGTCCTGGGGATGCTCAGCGCCGCGGAAATCTTCCTTTGGCAGCGCGGTCTACCGGCCGTGGGCTGCTGCAAGATTCAACATGACACCACTAAGCGCTGCATTTTTTGTGGAGCAAACGGAGGCTTCTCTCAATGAGCACTCATTACGACGTCATTATTATTGGGACCGGCGCCGGTGGTGGAACACTCGCCTATCATCTCGCTCCTTCCGGCAAGCGAATTCTCATTCTCGAACGAGGCGGATTCGTCCCACGCGAAAAGGCGAACTGGGATCCTCAGTTCGTCAACGTGGACTCCGGCTACAACACAAAGGAGTCTTGGCTCGATCGCGACGGCAAGGAACTCCATCCACATACGAACTACTGCGTAGGCGGGAACACGAAATTCTACGGAGCAGCACTATTCCGGCTTCGCAAAGAAGATTTCGGCGAAGTGCGCCATCATGGCGGCATCTCGCCCGCGTGGCCGATTGCTTATGAAGATCTAAAACCCTATTACACGCAAGCCGAGCATCTTTATCACGTGCACGGCAATCGTGGCGAAGATCCTACTGAGCCACCCGCAACCTCTCCGTATCTTTGGCCGGCGGTGAGTCATGAGCCGCGCATTCAGCAACTTTCTGACGACTTCGCTCGTTCGGGACTGAAGCCCTTCCATGTCCCCGTGGGAGTCATGCTCGACGAAAAGAATCCCCAGAAGAGCCGCTGCATCCGCTGCAACACTTGTGATGGATTCCCCTGTCTGATCGGCGCCAAGTCTGACGCGCAAGTCGTGTGCGTGGATGAAGCGATGAAATATCCCAATGTCACGTTACTGACCAACGCGCTTGTAAAGCGACTGGACACCGACGCGTCAGGCCACACGGTTACCACGGTAGTCGTGGAGCGGAATGGCAGCACCGAAGCCTTCTCCGGCGACTTCGTCGTGGTTTCTTGTGGAGCGATCAATTCCGCCGCGCTGCTACTGCGTTCCGCCAACGACAAACATCCCCGCGGGCTAGCCAACCAATCCGACGTGGTCGGCCGCCACTACATGGGCCACACCAACTCAGTGATGATGGCCATCTCCCGATGCCCGAATCCGACAATTTTCCAGAAGACCCTGGGCGTCAACGACTATTACTTCGGATCTGACGATTTTCCCTTTCCAATGGGTCACATCTCCTTCGTTGGCAAGCTGGATGCGATCACGCTGAAAGCAGGCGCTCCGGCCATCGCTCCTAACTTCACCCTTGATTTGATGGCCAAGCACTCGCTCGATTTTTGGCTGACTTCCGAAGACCTGCCCGATCCCGACAACCGTGTGACGATCGACCGCAACGGAAAGATCGTTCTCTCGTACGCGCCGAACAATCTGCAGGCCCATGGGCGCTTGCAGGCCAAGCTGAAGGAGGCCATGAAGCAGACCAGCTGCCCCATGCATGGTCGCGACTGCCACCAGGGACTATTCGGCCGCAATCTCTATGTGGGCCAGCGTATACCACTCGCCGGCGTCGCTCACCAGAACGGCACGATCCGCTTTGGCCACGATCCGAAGACCTCGGCTCTTGATGTGAACTGCCAGGCCCACGATCTCGAGAATCTATACGTCGTGGATGGTAGTTTCTTCCCCTCAAGCGCGGCGGTGAATCCGGCGCTGACCATCATGGCGAATGCCCTGCGCGTGGGCGATCACCTGCTCGAGCGCATGGGTATATCGAAACAGCCTGTGGCGCTCGCAACGGCGGAAGCTTAGAGGCAGATTCGCTTGAAATATTTACAATGAGCAAACACACAATTCGCCAAGGCACTCTCACCCTCGCGCTCACAACGCTGATTCTGTGCCTTGCGCTTCCGCTCTGGGCGCAGAACAAGCCGACCGTCACAGGCGTGGCCGCGATCGGGATAACCGTGTCTGACATGGATCGCGCTGTGGACTTTTATTCTCGGGTCCTCACCTTCCAGACTGTCTCCGATAGTGAGGTGACTGGCCCAGAATTCGAACATCTGGAAGGGATCTTCGGTGTCCGCATGCGGGTCGTCCGCATGAAACTGGGTGACGGATTCATCGAACTCACGGAATTCCTGGCGCCCAAGGGCCGGCCGATTCCTGTTGATCTCCGCAGCAACGATCGATCGTTTCAGCACATTGCGCTCATTGTCAGCGATATGGACAAGGCCTACGCGCGGCTTCGTCAGAACAAAGTCGAGCATGCCTCATCCGGCCCCCAGCGCTTGCCTGACTGGAACAAGAGTGCCGCGGGAATTTCGGCGTTTTATTTCAAAGATCCCGATGGACACCCGCTGGAAATCCTGCAATTTCCTCCTGACAAAGGCCAGCCCAAGTGGCATCAGCTCAGCAACAGGCTTTTTCTCGGAATCGACCACACGGCGATCGTGGTCTGGGACACCGAGGCAAGCCTAAAGTTCTATCGTGATCTGCTGGGGCTTCATGTGGCCGATCACGTCCTTGCGCGGGGAAGAAGGCCCCGGCATTGAGCTTCTCGAATACCTGGCGCCACGCGACGGCCAGCCCTTCCCCGCAGATGAACGCGCGAATGATGTCCTCCACCGCCAGACCATCCTGCTGGCACGCAATGCCGAGGAAGCCGCAAAACGAGTCTTGGCGCAAAAGAGCGCCTTTGTTTCCTCTGGCCTAATTGCGAATCCAACGGGACAGTTAGGCTTCGAGAAAGCCTTCCTCGTGCGTGATCCCGACGGACACGTACTCGAAATCGAGCAGCCTTAAGGAGCGGCCGTGAGCAAAGGCATTCTTCATCTGGCATTAACTAATCGCGAGCTGAGTTTGGAATTGGAATATCGTGAGCCCGCCGATGGCGCTTCGAATATTGCAGCGCCATCCGGTGCTTCGGACTCGCGTGAACGGGAAGGGACTTCGTGGCTCGAGTTCTGCCGTTCCATTTTTCAGACAGAAGCGGTCGAGATTTTCTAGAAGATCCCGGTTCAATCCGGGCTCAGCACTCGAATCAGGAGAGACCAGCAATGAAAGCCATTAGCGTGTTCCCGGGCAAACTGAACAGCGTGCACCTCGCGGAACTTCCCAAACCTTCAATCAACGAGATCCCGAATGGACGAGGAGTACTGGTGAGGGTTGTGCGCGTCGGTGTGGATGGAACCGATAAGGAAATTAATGCTGCTGAATACGGTGCTGCGCCTCCGGGATACGATTTCCTCGTCATTGGCCACGAAGGCTTCGGACAGGTCGAAGCGGTCGGCGAGAACGTCACCGAGCTGAAGCCAGGGGACTACGTCGTTGCCACGGTCCGCCGCCCAGGCAACAGCATTTACGACCTGATCGGAACCGACGACATGACAACCGACGACACCTACTACGAACGGGGCATCAACCTGCGGCACGGATACCTGACCGAGCACTACGTCGACGACGCCGAATTTATCATCAAAATACCGCAGGGGTTGAGGAGCGTAGGCGTCCTGCTCGAGCCGCTCACGGTCGTTGAGAAGGGTATCCACCAGGCGTACGAGATTCAGCGCCGCCTGAAGGTTTGGCAGCCTCGCCGTGCCGCTGTCATGGGCGCAGGCACAATCGGGCTGCTCGCAACACTTGTTCTGCGCCTCCGCGGCATCGAAGTCACGAGCTTTGCTCGCAACCCCAAGCGGAGCCTGAATGCCGAGCTCATGGAGTCCATTGGTGCGCGGTACACGGAAGTGCCGATTATCGAAGCTGGAAAGAAGTTTGGCCCGTTCGATCTAATATTTGAAGCCACCGGGAACTCGAGCGTGGTCTTCGACAGCATGCAGGCACTTGGCAAGAATGGGGTGCTCGTTCTCTCAAGCGTCACCGGCGGCGACCGTATGGTGCAGGTGCCGGCCGATCGCATCAACCTGGAATTTGTTTTGGGGAACAAGGTTATGGTGGGCACCGTGAATGCAAACCGGGAATACTTCGAAACGGGCGTCCGTGACATGGCGCAGGCGGAAGCGGAATATCCGGGATGGCTGAGCCGGTTACTCACAGATCCAGTTCGCGGGCTTGAGAACTACACAGAGTTGTTCCAAAAGCTCAAGAATCCGAATGGCTCAATCAAAGTGTTCTGCGAGGTGGCCGAGGTTTAGTCGGGTTGCGATAGGAAAGTGTCGGAGAGACTTCTGTGGCTTCATCAAAGAAAACTCGGATTCTGATTCTCGGCGGCGGTTTTGCGGGTCTGCACGCGGCTATTCACCTGGACGATACTCTAGCTCGTGATCCCGACATCGAGATCATGCTTGTGAACCGCGACAACTTCTCTCTCTTCACGCCAATGCTGCACGAAGTTGCGGCTAGTGATCTTGACGTTACGAATATCGTCAATCCGATCCGAAAGCTGCTGAAGAGGATCAAGTTTTTCGCCGGAGAAGTGGAATCTGTAGATCTCGAGCGGAAGGTCGTAACCGTCTCCCACGGGTTCGACCATCATCATCACGATATCCCCTACGATCACGTGGTGATCGGACTGGGCTCGATCACAAACTTCTTCAACCTGCCCGGCCTCGAACAGCGAGCGCTGACCATGAAATCGCTGGGCGACGCAATTCACCTGCGCAACCGATTGATCGCGCATCTCGAAGAAGCTGACACTGAGTGTTGCGCTGACATTCGGCGACCGCTGTTGACTTTTGTGGTCGCCGGTGGAGGTTTTGCGGGAGTCGAAACGATCGCAGGTATCAACGATTTCGTTCGTGAGGCAGTCGGTTTCTACTCGAACCTGCAGAAAGATATGCTGCGCGTTGTGCTGGTGCATCCCGGCAAAGTAATTCTGCCGGAGCTCGGCGAAAAACTTGGGCGCTACACGGAGAAGAAACTCGCAGAACGAGGCGTCGAGATTCTGCTAAACACTCGCGTGATAGGTGTGACGGAAAATGTGGTTCGGCTCAGCACCGGGAAAGAGATCGAAAGTAAAGCCCTGATCTGGACGGCCGGAACTTCGCCGAATCCCGTACTCGATCGTCTTCCTTGCACAAAGGAGCGGGGCCGTTTGAAGGTCGACGAGATGCTGCGCGTTCCTGACTGGCCGGGAGTTTGGGCGTTAGGTGATTGCACGTTGGTAACGGACCGAAAGACCGGACAATATCATCCCCCGACCGCTCAGCACGCGCTGCGCGAAGGAAAAACACTGGCAAAGAATCTGATTGCGACTGTTAGCGGTGGGACTTTGAAACCATTCTCTTTCTCGACCATCGGCCAGCTGGCCGCAATCGGGCGGCGTACTGGAGTGGCCAACATTTTGGGCATCAATTTTTCGGGATTCGTTGCATGGTGGATGTGGCGAACGATCTATCTGAGCAAACTTCCCCGCTTTGAGAAGAAGCTGCGCGTCGCTTTGGACTGGACTCTGGATCTTCTCTTCACCAAAGATCTGGTGCAGTTCCAAACCTTCCGCGCCCCGACTATTTCGCACTCGGACGACATGATCGGCAAGCCCAAACTTGTCTCCTGAGAATCGATGCCACAGCTCCTGGACGCGACCAATTCGGAAACCGGCACAAAAGTGTGTTTACATTTGCAGGCTCGTTCCTAAGCTACAAATGTAAAGCCGCGACGTGCCCGAAGGTGATTCGTGTGCCTCTTTCTAGTGGCCTGGTTGCAATGTTAGGTTTGATGCTTTGCGATCCCGACGCGAGATCATGAGTGCTATCCTTGACCCATGCCGACCCGAGTCGCCGTCATGTGCTAGAAATGCGAACGTATCTACCTGCTAGCACACCCAGACAGCCGTCACACGGAAACATTTCGAGAAGTTGGTTCTCATCGAAGCAGTGGTGGAGGGACTCACTGGACGGTTTGACTTCAGCAAGTTCGGACAGGTACTGATCGGCTGCCGCGACTATCCCGATAACATGCAGGTCGGTTACGACGAAGGGCTGCTCTCTGCGGACGGCGAAACCCTGATTCAACGGAAAATGTCAATTCGGCCGGAGTTGCTGGGAGGTTCGAATCAATTGTTCATACCGTCCGGCAACACTTAGGCCGTGCCTTCGAGTGAATGACCAGCAGTCAAGGAGCGCGTTTAATGACACCGACCACGCAGGCAATAGCGTTCGACGCTTACGGTACTTTGTTTGATGTGTATTCGGTGATCGCATTATGCGAACGGAAGTTTCCGGGTCGAGGCGTAGAACTCAGCAGGCTGTGGCGTGCGAAGCAACTGGAGTACACGTGGCTGCGAAGCCTAAGCGGGCAGTACGAAGACTTTTGGATGGTAACGGAATCCGCACTGGTGTTTGCGTGCCGCAGCCTGAACCTTGCGTGCCATGCCCAGACACGGGAAGAGTTGATGGAATCTTATCTGCACCTCGAGATCTTCTCCGACGTGCAGCCGGCTTTGGCTAAACTGGCGCGCTTTAAGTTAGCTATCTTGTCGAACGGTTCGCCCAGAATGCTCTCTGCTGCCGTGGAGAGCGCTGGTCTGAACGGCGTATTCACAGATGTGATTAGCGTGGACGAAGTGAAGATCTACAAGACGAGCCCACGCGTGTACGGACTGGTGTCGCAGCACCTAGGCCTGCCCGGCAGAGCGATCGCGTTCGTCTCCTCGAACTTCTGGGATGTCGCTGGCGCCAAGAGCTTTGGGTTCTGGACCTGTTGGGTGAACCGGGGCAGGCTTCCCGCAGAGGAACTGAGTATCATGCCAGATGTCACGGTGCCGACTTTGGATGGATTAGTTGACGTTCTGAGAAACCCCACAGAGAAGGTGGACAAGTGCCCGGAAGTGTAATCAAAGTGCCTGTCTGTGGCCTAGTGATGGACCTCTGCCGGTGCGCAAACAACAGCGGATACCATTGTTTGCGCTGGCTAGAGTCGAACTACAGAAGGGTTCAGTATTCGATGGTTCTTACTGGCTGCTGTTCTGCGATTCCGTCATCGTCTCCTCGCCGCCAAAGGTGAGCTCGTATTTCTTGCCGCCGAATTCGATGCTTGTCAGTGTCTGGCCGCCATCATCGTTCGTGTGCACTTCGTACCCGTTGTTTCGTTCGGGTCGACTCAGCTCAATTAAGTGAGCGGGCACAGTCGCTACGAGTTTTCCATAGGACAAGATCATCAGGTCGACGTTCGGACCGGTTCCGTCCCACGAAAGTTTGTATTCTCCTGAGGCCAGTTGATGTCCACCGACGGTTGCGGGCTGATTCAGTTCGATCAAGCCTTTGTTTCGTTTGTTTGCTGCGAAGGCGCTGGTGGCCAACAGTAGGGCGAGCGTAGCCAGCAGGTTCTTGGAGATCTTTGAAAAGTTCACTTGTTTTATTTCCTTTTCTTTCCCAGAAGCTCGGGAATCGTTTTCTTTCCGTCAGACGCTTGGCGGCATGCAAAGTTACAAGACTTGCGCGGCAGCACTCGTTGATTCATTCTGCGTGCCACTTGTTGCAGGTGGGAATTTCATGCCGTCAGAATGGGGCAATCGATGGAAGGCAAAGTCGTGCTAGTAACCGGCGTCGTCAGTGAGAGCAGTGGAGGGAGTTTGTAACCTTCTTCTCAACCGGCGATCAAATTTCTGTGGACCTCAGCTGGTTGATCGGCGCGCGCAGGTCGACGCCCTCGGAGTTTGAACAATGGGCGGCCATTCCCCTGCGGTTGATCGTGGGATACGGCTTCTTGGCGCATGGCTATGCCAAGGTCGTGAATGGGCCGGATCATTTCTTCGCGATCTTGCACGCCTTGGGCGTTCCCGCACCTCAGCTCATGGGTTGGGCGACCATCTTGATTGAACTGTTCGGCGGATTGGCCGTATTGGCAGGCACTTTCGTAGTTCTGGCGAGCCTGCCGATGGCCGTGACTTTGATGGTCGCAATGTTTACTGTTCATCTTCCCTACGGCTTCAGCTCGATTAAACTTCAGGCTGTCACGGCTACCGGAGCTCAATTTGGCCAGCCTGGGTATGAGGTCGATCTGTTGTACTTGGCATGCCTCGCAGCACTCGTGCTTGGCGGCTCGGGGCCACTCGCCGTGGACGCTCTGCTCACGGGGAAATCAACGGCTGGTCTCTTGCCTGAACAAATTGTAAAAAATCGCCATGACACTCATTGACACCCCAGCCCTCATTACGCCTATTCCTTTAGCGCAAAGTGCTCCTATGAACATCCCAGGTTGACGAATCTACTATAAGATAACCGTTCATGCGGCCGTGGTGGATGCCGCAGACAAGTGAGCAGCTGAACTTGTACGTCCCTGGAGCTCTGGCAACAAATTCGATCGCTGTCTCCTGACCTCTGTAGAGCCTCCAACCGTCACCGCCTCCAGGCGATGTGAACACAAGACCGGGGTGAGGGGATGAGTTTTCGCCGACCGGATCACGCACGATTGTGAGGCCGTGATCTCGATCAATCGCAGTGATCTTCAACTGAACCTTCACTCCGAGCATGACATGAACCTGCGAAGGGGAGAATTCATACTTCCTCGCTGTCACCCGGACCACTTGGGCATCCTTATCACCTGGGTTCACGTCCAGCCCCGGGCTCAGGCTCGACAGCATCAGCGCAGAGACACAGAAATAGCGGATGCGTTTAAATCTCATGAGGCGGCCTTCTAATTTGCCGGATTCAACGCCTGCTAGGGCGCCTGCGATAGCCTCCCTGGAACTCGGTGGGCGTTGCACCCACCATTCGACGAAAGGTGCTCGCAAAATGGCTCTGGCTATCAAAGCCTGTCGACAAGCTGATCTCTACCAAACTCTTCTCCGCAGAGCGCAGCATCGTCTTTGCGCGTTCCAAACGGCGTTCTAGCACATATCGATAAGGCGCTACTCCCACCGTCTGCTTGAACATGCGCGCAAAATGGTGAACGCTCAAATCAGCGATTTCCGACAACTTCCGCAAGGTCAGATGACGACTGAGATTGGCCTCGATGTACTCAAGCACACGCCGCGCTTGGTTACGCGACAGGCCCCCTGACGGCAGAAGTCTAGCCCCTGGCGAAGCGGTCGAATGACGGCGCAGCAAAATCTCGGCTAGGTTCATCAGGAGCGATTCGCAATAAACTTGCTCAGCCGGGCCGTTTAAGCTGAGCTCGTGGTAGAGTCGGCGGCAAATTACTTCCATCTCAGCATCGCGGAAGGCGTACCGGTCGACGACCTCCAACATGTTGTCGTCACCAAGAGCCTCCGAGGAAAGCATCACATCGAGTCGGTCGCACGAACTGTTCCACGACCACTGGCTTGGTATGCCATGCGGCAGGAGCGTCATCTCGCCGCTCAGCATGTCACTCACAAAGGAACGTCCCTCGCGATCTTGTCGTAATCTTTGCACCGGAGAGATGTTGAACATCAGCACGCTAGCGGGCAAGGCCTCCAGGGCAACTCGGCCGGGCGGTTCTCCGATTGTCGCCTGGACCAGACCGCCCGAGACTTCTACGACCCTCAAAGATTTCGGGAAACCCACACCGCAATCGTCGAGAAGTCTTAGCCACCGTTCCCGATGGCCGGCCGCGGGATGTTGAATTCCATCGTGCATGTCACTCTGATTCTTCGTACCTGAAATCCGCCCCGCGTCTCCGAACCGCCCACCCGTCTCAGCGTATCCAGGCCGTCGCAGCATAGTCTTTCAAATTCTTGCTACAGAATTGGATGCTGTTCGGGCAACAACCTACGCTGGTAATCTGTCGGCGGCCGGGACATGAACCAATTGGGTATGCCCAACACAGCGGCTTGTTCGATTACCCTGAATCCAAACCTCTGATAAAAGCCGACATTCTTGAATTTATCGGTCTCCAAATAAGCGAAAGTGTGCGCCCGGTCTATACGCTCACAAAAGGCAGCGAGCATGGCGCGACCAATTCCTTGACCCTGCAAGTGGGGGGAGACGGCCACCGGTCCCAAATGCCAATGTGGTCTCGGCGGGTCGCGGCGCGCCCACTCACCTGCCCATCTCGCGACACGGATGGCCGTCCCCATGGGATTACCGAAGACCAGCGAAGGCAAAAACTCGATCTTTTCAAGCAGTGTTGGTTGGCACGAGCCGGGCTGCGCCATGGCGCACACTCCCACCAGCGCGTTATCGCAGAAAGCCCCTACAATCACGCCTCGTTTATGCAGGCCACGCAGGACCGGCCTGAAAAACCTTACAAGCGAACGCGATCGCAGGTCGGCATCCTCAATGCTGAATGCCCGAACGTTTATAGGATTATCGCGCATACTGTAGGCGACCAATTGGGCCGCCTCATCAAGATTAGTGACCCGCAAATCCCGCAACGTCACCTTAATGAGTGTTCGCAGGGCAATCCCTCGAGCGACGAGTGTTGTCTTTTTCAGGATTCAAGGTATCCCTCAGCGCGACCGGAGGTCTTTCAAGTTCTTGCCCTAATTACATTCCGGAATCGGCAGCGAGGGTGCCGCTCGCGCAAAAGCATCAAAACTGCAGAACCACAGACGACGGCAACCAACTCGGCTGTGCTTTCGTGGTGATCGTATCTAGCCCCGAAAGCGGCGCGCGTACCTTTCCCCTCTGCATGTTGCTTCGAGGACAACAAAAACAGGGTTTTGAGGGCCTAGCGGATAGCTCGTAGCGTGGTTTAAGGAGTGTCGCAAAGTGAGAAGGGCCTCGTGAAAAGCGTCTGAAGTGATAGAAACGTGATAACTTCGTCGGGCTTTTCAAACCCCCAAGCGGTGTTTTCGTTGCGAAATGCAGCCAATGAGTGGAATCGCGCCAATTGAACCCTGCTTGCCCACCAGTAATCCGTTTCCAGTGCTTGTCCTCGGATTTATTTCACATCGACCGTCACGCGCATCCAGGGATGCAGGCAGCATTGAAAGTGGTGGACGCCTCTCGATAGGCCTGTGATTTGAGACGTGCTGCCCTGCAGGAGTCGCGTCTTGGCCACGGACACGTCAGAAAAGCCCGCCGCACATTCGGGAACAGGTGCTTGGCCTGAATTAAGGGCGGGTATGAAGCCACCGCCGAAGTCCTTCACCTCGGTGAAGGTGTGGGGCTCGCCACCCTGGTCCACCACGGAGACCACAGTCCCCTTGCTGATGCTGAGTGCGTCCGGCTCGAAGTCCCACTTCGGATCGGGGGTTCCGGCGGCGGCCTTAGCAAACAGATCCTGAATGGTGGTTGCATAGCCGAGCACGGCGAGCGAAACGTTCTTGCAGAAGTCCGGTCCAATCGCCGCATTGAATGTGGTTGGGTCGCACTCATCCAAAGCAACGACCTGCGCAATGCTTGGCGCATCGTCTTGGTGGATTGCGGCAGCGCCGACGAAGACCAGACAGCAGACGACAAACCCAACCCTCAATACGGATTTTTTCATTGTGGTTCTCCCATTTTCTTAGTCGGCGATTCCACCGCCGCTCGGAATGCCACGCATCCTGAGGGATGACGTGTCCTGAATTCAATAGTGGAGACCTGTCGGCCGGCTTAATATTTTGTGTGCTTCTAGATGACAGAAAACAGGACAGATGTTGCGCCAGTCTGAATTGGCGCTAGAATTGCCTCCTGCAGTGGGGGGAACTGTCGGTGGCTACTGAACCAGTCAGAGTCCATCAATGGCTAAGGTTTGGCGAAGACTTTGAGGTCGATCTCCCCGCCTTTGAACTGCGCCGATCGGGTGTGGCCCTCAAGTTGGAGCCGATTCCCTTCGGAATCCTGGCCCTCTTGTTAGAACAGCGCGGGGAACTTGTCAGCCGCCAGCAGATTGTGGAAAGGATCTGGGGCAAGGAAGTCTTTCTCGACACCGATAACAGCATCAACGGCGCTATCCGCAAAATTCGGCAAGTGCTGGGTGACGACTCGGAACAACCGCGGTTCATCCAAACGATCACCGGTAAAGGCTATCGTTTCATCGCACAAGTGGTCGATTCGACCGAATCCCCCCAGCGGCTCCGGGTGCTCGAGCCACTCACAAGCGAGAAAGCGGACAGAATTCCACCAAGCAACAATCAAAGGAAGTTTCGTCCCTATCTGGTGTTCGCCCTTGTGACAGTTGCGATCTTCCTGGCGCTTTGGCTTGCGCCGAAGCTTTCGCGCCGTTTCGGTGCCGCCCCGCCGATACGCTCGATCGCTGTGCTGCCGCTCGACAACTTGTCCGGTGATCCTTCGCAGGATTATTTCGCTGATGCGATGACGGATGAATTGATTACGAATCTTGCCAGGGTGGGCACCCTGCGCGTGACTTCCCGCACCACCGTGACCCTGTACAAGCACACGAACAAGAAGCTTCCCGAGATCGCGCGCGAATTGAACGTGGATGGCATTGTCGAAGGATCACTTGTTCGGGATGGGCAAAAGGTTCGAATCACCGCTCAGCTAATTCGGGGACGCGAGGACCAACATCTGTGGGCGGAAACATACGAACGCGATCTTGGTGATGCACTGCGGCTGCAAAGTGACGTTGCCGAAGCCATTGCCGAACAGGTCCGCGCCCAGTTAACTCCCGACCTGCGGGTACAGTTCCGCTCGGTGCGCCCAGTGGATCCCCAAGCTTACGATGCTTACTTGAGAGGAAGTTATTACCTTTTCAACAACCAGATCACGGTGCCGGGTCCGCTGAACCAAGCCAAAGCCAATTTCGAACAAGCCATTCGACGGGACCCTAACTTCTCGCGCGCCTATTCCGGCTTGGCAAATGCTTATATCTATCTCGTGTTTTTTGGACAGGGGCAAATCTCGCCGGCGGAAGGCTATAAGCTTGCTAAAGAGGCCAACCGCAAAGCGCTGGAACTGGACCCAAATAATAGCGAAGCCTACGACGTGCTCGGAGTGCTGAATTGGCACGCTGATTTGGACTGGAATGCTGCCGATCGAGCATTCAGTCACTCTCTGGTTCTGGTTCCAAGCTATAGCTGTGCCCACGAGGACCGCGCACTGTTTCTCGCTTTCATGGGGCGTCGGGCCGAGGCGCTGGCGGAGGTCGAGAAAAGCAAGCAGGTCGATCCCTATGCTACCGGGATTGAATTGGCAGTTTATTTCCAGCTGCGCGACTGGGAACGCGTGGTCGAAGCCGGCGTGAGGGAGGCCACCTTGGATCCGAATGAATGGACAGTCCACGCGAACCTCGGTGCGGGTTATGAAGGTACAGGCAGGCTGCCGGAAGCCATCGCCGAGTACCAGAAGGCAGTTGACCTATCGAATGGAAATGCTGACGCAATAGCTTCGTTAGGACATGCGTACGCAGTGGTGGGTAACAGAGTTGAAGCGGAGAAGATTGTGCGCGAATTAGAGCAAAAGGTGATGAAGGCTCAAGCTTCGCCATATCTCCCGGCGACCATCTATGCCGGACTTGGCAACAAAGACCGAGCATTCGAACTTCTGGAGGAGGCCTATCGCGACAAGTCTTTGGATGTTGCCTGGATCCTTAAACCTGATCCTCGAACCGATAATCTGCGTGGCGACCCTCGTTTTCAAGACCTGCTTCGGCGCGTTGGGCTGACAAATTAGACGTCATTCCTGCCCATGAGCAGTCTGATCTCGTGAATGTCAGGATTACTGCCCTGAAGCTCGACAGTTGGCGTAAAAGGAGTTTGCACAAGCTTGCGCCATAGGTTCGCCTTTCGCGGGATCAATGAGATTTTTCACCGATCGACCGACCGATGTGTGAGTTTCCATGTGGCCGACTAGGTCTAAACCGGAGAAACCGAAGTTCATGGCAACGTTCCCGGTGATTCGCGAATTAAGAGTCTTGCGTAGTGCCTTCAGTCGCGGTGGCCCTTCACGCGCGAACCTACTTGGCCTGCTGGCCGGAAACGCAACGCCGACCAGACTTCGTCGATGGCAACGATGGACACTGCACGCCATCCTGTGTCATTCATCGCTTCACGAATCACGTCGCGGCTGAGATCTCCTGAAGCCCTGGAAGCTTTCTTGGGATAAGAGATCCACACCAATGCGTTCGGCGCCGCATGCTTTGGGAGCGTCTGGGCAAACCTCCTGATGTCCGAAAGGCGCGTGGCAAAGACCTGCACGAACGGGAACATGCCAGCGGCTCTCGAAGAGACGATGAGACCGTCAGGAAGGGGCGTCAGCAGTTTTAGATAGCCGGGAGGGGGAGCAATGATTAGCGCTCTCATGCCGGCGTTCATGCCGAGCTTTCTCGCAACCGGGTTCTTCATTTGTGATTGACCTTGCTCGAAAGCGCGAACTGATTCCCGTCCGGATCCTTGAAGATGGCAATCGATCCCCAGGGCTCATTCTTGGGTTCCTGGGTGAAGGTGACACCCTTGGACTTGAGCACTTTGGTAGTTAAGAAGACGTCGTCGCACCAGAAGGCAATGGATTGGAACTCACCGATGCGCTTCTCGTGACCCTCTGGTGTGTAGAGCGCGAGGCCGGTCTCCGCCCCGGGAATGAGCAGTTCGATCCACCGTTGCGACTCAGTAAACGGCTGGTCGGTGACTATCTTCAGTCCCATTGCCTCGGTATAGAACTTCAGCGAAACGTCCTGATCGCGAACAGGAACGCCCACAAACTTTATTCCCCGAACCATTGGTGCGCCTCCTTAA
>Ga0306921_10003274_pt1 | contig 16424 bp, 12 predicted proteins | sample sta12Cox44000080_FD_203760 | JGI IMG/M metagenome (GOLD analysis project Ga0306921, IMG submission 203760) | Lab enrichment of tropical soil microbial communities from Luquillo Experimental Forest, Puerto Rico - statoxic.12C.oxic.44.000.080 (v2)... | ecosystem: Environmental > Terrestrial >...
CAATGCCTGCGGAAAAGGTTCTCATCGTTGACGACGAGAAGCTGGTCCGTTGGTCACTCCGGCAAAAGTGCGAAGAGTGGGGATATCGCGTTCTGGAGGCTGACAACGGCTCGGCTGCGCTTCGCGTAGCGCATAACGAGTGTCCTGACCTCGTGCTGCTTGACGTGCGCCTGCCGGACGCCAGCGGCATCGATCTCCTGGAACAGATTAAGAAGTCTAACGACGCGCGTGCAGTGATCATGATCACCGCGGACCCGCAACTTGACGACGTCAAGACCGCTTTGAAACTGGGGGCTTACGACTTCGTCGGCAAGCCGCTCGACTTCGACGAACTGTCCGTCGCTGTAAAGAATGCGCTCGAAACCACGCGTCTGCGCACGGAAGTTGAATCGCTGCGCGGCGAAGTGCGGCGTCGTGCCGGATACCACAATGTAGTAGGCGTCTCAGAGAAGATGACTGAGCTGCTCAGCTTTGTGAACAAAGTTGCCATCAGCGAAGCCACAACGATTCTCATCCAGGGCGAGAGCGGCACGGGCAAAGACCTGATCGCCAAGACGATTCACTACCAGAGCCGCCGGCAAGACAAGCCCTTCGTCGCGATCAATTGCTCGGCGATTCCTGAGACCCTCATGGAGGCCGAACTCTTCGGCCATGAGCGCGGCGCCTTCACCGATGCCAAGGCCATGAAGAAGGGTTTGTTCGAAATGGCCGACGGCGGGACGCTCTTTCTCGACGAAATCGGCGAACTTTCTCTGCTTTTGCAGGCCAAGCTGCTGAGGGTGCTCGAAGATCAGGTCATCCGCCGTGTCGGTGGCGTGCGCGATATGCAGGTCGATGTGCGGGTAATCGCCGCGTCGAATCGCGACCTTGAGCGCGCGGTGAAGGAGACCGCTTTCCGCCAGGACCTTTACTATCGCCTGGCTATCATCTCCATCTTTCTGCCGCCGCTACGGGACCGTAAGGACGATATCCTGCCGCTGGTCGAGCATTTCATCGATCGCTACAACCGTAAGTTCCGCAAGTTGCTCACGGGCATTACCGACGACACACGCAAGTTGCTGCTCAGCTACGACTGGCCCGGAAACGTTCGCGAGCTGAAGAACGCGATCGAGCGGGCCATGATTCTGGAAGAAAGCGATGTGCTTCAACCAGATTACTTACCGTTCGCAGTGGCACAGCAACAGGCCGCCTATACTGCATTTGAGATGACATCCGGAAGCGGTAATGGCGGCAGGGCAACCGAATTGCCCGATGGGCGCAGTCTGCCTAAGCTTTTCATCCCCGAAGGCGGCACTTCGTTGGAGGAAGTGGAGCGATCGCTGGTCGAGCTGGCTATGGCCCGTGCTAACCGAAACCAGACGCACGCCGCTCGCCTGCTCGATATCAGCCGCGATGCGTTGCGTTATAAGCTGAAGAAGTTCGGACTGATGCATGCCGAAGAGGATTAACCATCTACCGCTTCGCCTTCCTAACGGTCGCTTCACAAAGGCGCTTCTCCGTGTCACTATGCGGGGCAGCGCAGGGTGACGGTTTTTCCTGACATTGGTGTAAGCTAACGCTTATTTCGTAAATTTTCCTATCGCGTTCTTACGTACTACTTGCGCCACAACACAGGAAAACGTGCAACCACCTTCAATGGGCGAGTTTCTAACTGATGTGAGCGCCCGGTAAACGCGCACCACCCAAGCGAAACTTTCAGAGTACAGGAGCCGTTATGCGAAAGCTGGTAATCGCCATAGCCGCCGTCGTCGTACTGGTTTTGGTCCTCATCTTGTGCCTGCCGTATTTCATCGACATCAATCAGTATCGCGGCGAGATTCAGGCACAGTTCGAGAAGCGTCTCCATCGTCCGGTGCAATTTGGCGCCTTGTCGCTGGCGGTTTTCCCGGTGCGCGTGAAAGCACAAAACGTCGTCATCGGCGAGGACCCGCGCTTCCATAGCCAACTCCCATTCGCGCAGGTCGGCGAAATGGATATCAGCGTCAAGCTGCTGCCGCTACTCACCAAGTCGATCGAGATCAGCAGCCTCACGCTAAAACGACCACAGATCGAGTTGATTAAAGATTCCGCAGGCGTGTGGAACTTCTCCAGCCTGGGACAGGCTCCTGCAGCGCCGGCTGCGGCTCCGGCAGCTCCGCTCGAGCCGCAGGCCGGACAAAAACCTGCGGCTCGGACGTCTTCCAGTTCGGGCGGAGGGTTCTCCCTCAACGGGCTGAAGATTAGCGATGGCCAGGTTGCGGTCACCGACTTAGAGAAGCATCAGCCGCGCGAAGTCTACGATCACATCGACGCGACGGTGAGCGACTATGCGCCCGACAAACAATTCTCTATCGACCTGGCGGCTCACGTGCCCGGAAAAGGAGCGGAAACGCTGTCGCTCGCAGGCAAAATGGGTCCGATTAATCAGGCGAACATGCTGAGCACGCCGTTCAACGGAAAGCTCAAGTTAAATGAGGTCTCGCTCGCTGGCGCACAGAAATTCCTGAATTCTGCTGCCCTGGAAGGCACTGACGCCATGCTCTCTGGTACCACGGACCTGGTCAACTCAGGCGGCAAAATGGCGGCCAAGGGTTCGCTTAAGGTCGATGATGGCGTCGTTCGCAACCTACAGGTTGGCTATCCGATCACTGCCGATTTCGATGTGATCGACGACCTTGCCGCGGATGTAATCCAGATCAAACAAGGTGATGTGAAGCTCGGCTCGACGCCGCTAACCGTATCAGGATCGCTCAACACCCACAACACGCCCTCGGTCGCGGACCTCAACCTTTCCGCAAAGGATGCTTCGATTGAGGATGCGGCTCGCCTGGCCGCAGCGTTTGGTGTGGTTTTTAGCCCAAACGCCAAGATCACTGGCAACCTCACTGCCAAGGTTCATGCGCAAGGCCCGACGAACAATCTTGCGCTCAATGGAACCGTGAATGGCCGCAACCTCGAAGTCACAGGCAAGGACATTCCACAAGCTGTGAAGGTGCCTTCGCTCGACTTGGCGATGACGCCCGAGGAAATTCGCTCCAGCCCTTTCACCGCCAGCTCAGGTGCAACTACGCTCGCCGGACAGATGACGATCGCGCACTACACGACGCCCTCACCGACCCTCGACGGGACGTTGAAGACGGTGAACGGCAAGGTCGATGAGCTGCTGAACATTGCCAAGGCATACGGGGTTAGCGCCGTCGAAGGCATGAGCGGCAGCGGCGCCGTGACGCTCGACCTGCACGCCAGCGGTCCAATCAAGAACACCGACGCCATGAACTTCAGTGGCTCGGGCGCGATTCAGAACGCAACCCTGAAGACACCCTCCCTGACCCAGCCGCTCAATATTCGGAACGTCAATCTGCAGTTCACGCAAAACTCGCTCAATCTTTCCAACATCAATGCGTCGCTAGCCTCGACAAATGCCAGCGGCAATCTCAGCGTGGCCAACTTTCAGGCGCCGCGCCTGACCTTCGCGCTCTCGGCCGACAAACTCAACGTCACTGAGCTGCAAAAACTCATGGCCTCCGGCAAGCCTGCCCCGGCAAAGAAGGCGGATTCATCTTGGAGCCTGGTGCCTTCCGCTGAAGCTGCTCCCGCGCCGCAACCGAGCTTGCTCGACACTGCAACGGGCACCGGAACCATCGCGGTCGGTACGTTGATCTACGACCGAACGCAGCTTACCAATGTTCACTCAGGCGTCAACCTCAATCACGGCGTGGTGCAGCTGACTCCACTCACCGGCCAGGTCTATGGCGGGCAAATCAATGGCAGCATCACGGCGGATCTTCGGCATGAGACGTCCAACTTCGCGGTTAATGCCAAGCTCACCCGTGCCGATGCCAATCAGTTGCTCACGAGCGTCGCCAACATGAAAGACACGCTCACCGGAACGCTCAATGCGACGATGAACCAGACCTTCTCGACCCCGGCATCTGGAGATGTCGCACAAACGCTGAACGGCCCGTTTACCCTCAACCTCACCAACGGCAAGCTCATGAAGATTGACCTGCTGAATGAACTGGGTAAGATCGGCAAGTTCGGCGGCGGATCGAAGGGTTACACCTCGATTTCGAGCATGAGCGGGACCTTTGACGTTCACAATGGTGTCGCCAATACCAACGACCTCAAGGCCGCTCTCGATGTAGGCACTATGGCGGCGACTGGAACCATCAACCTGGTGAATGAAGCCTTGGCGCTTCATCTCACAGCGGTGCTCGATAAGGCGTTCAGCCAGTCGGTTGGTGGCACAGGCGTCGGCGGCTACCTGAACACGGCGCTCGGGAACAAGAATGGCGAGCTCGTGCTGCCGGTCATCATCACCGGCACCATGAGCCACCCGGCCGTAACCCCCGACATGCAAAAGATCGCGCAGATGAAGCTGAATAATGTTCTGCCATCAGCTGCCGGGCTTATTGGCGGCAAAGGCGGAGCGGGCGGAATCCTCGGAACACTGCTAGGAGGTCAGGCGCAGCAAGGGCAGCAGCCTGGTAAGCAGGCACAGCCGAGCTCACAGCAACAACTACAGGACGCGCTGGGAGGCTTGCTGGGTGGGAGTAAGAAGAAGCCTCCGCAATAGCCAGCTTTTATGACACAAAAGGCAAAGCCGCCTTACGAGGCGGCTTTTTTGTCCCGATTCGCTCCAGCGGTTATGTTCCCGTCGCTTCGAGCAAACCTTGTTCCAACTTTTCCTGGCACGCGATGCAGTGGCGCGTCCAAGGCACAGCCTCGAGTCGCTTGGGGTTGATCTCTTCCCCGCAAGAGATGCACTCGCCGAATGTACCTTCGCGAATGCGGTTCAGCGCACCGTCGACCATTGCCAGAATCTGACGCTCGCTGCTGCTCTGGCTAAACAGAAACTCTTTGGTATACGAGTTCGCGGCCCGGTCAGCGACATCCTGCGCCGATTCGAGATCAGCTTCGCGTCCATCTTGCGCTGTGCGGCTCACGTTGTGCCGCAGTTCCCGCTGGCGCTCCTCCAACCGTTTTTTAAATGCGTCCAGCTTTTTCTTGTCCATGGCTCACGCTCCACGCCAGCAGCCCGGAATTTCGACCGAGCCCAAATCTCGGCATGGCGAATGAAAGATAATATGCCCCATGCTAATAGGCGTCAACTTGCGGCCTCTGTTTTTTTTACATGGCTCTATTTCCTTCCCTCGATGGAGCTGGTTCCACAAACGGTTGTTTCGAAGAACCGATATTTCCAAGGCGAATCGCGGGAATTCTGCCCTAGCTCGTCTTCTCCCATTGTCAGGGAGCCAAAACAAAGGCGGCCGTTTTCGGCCGCCTGCACCCATCAGCGAATTTGTTTCGAAGCTAGTTCCCGCCTGACACCGTGCGCAGTTTGCCCGGCATAAAGTGGTAGGGCGGCCACGGTCCCGTAATCGTTACCTGACAATCTTTGAAATGCCGTGTGGCTGCCGAGTAGCGGTTCTGATATTTGGCCACGGTGCTGGAATCGATCAAGTGGGCGAAATCGATGAGCATGTTTCCCGAGTCGGTGCGCTTGCAGACGATATCTTCTTCCAGCGGGCAGAAAAGCTTGTGCACCTGCATCGAGAGCGCGCGGGCTTTGGTTTGTCGCTCGCGCTCGCGGCTGGCCTGGTCGCGTAGTCTACGGAGATACTCTCCGCCTACTCCTGCAGGCACTTCGCTCACAGCTTCTTCGATCGTTCCATCTTTCACGACAATCTTTACATGCATTTCAGACTTGCCGCGCAGGCGGGAGACACTTTCCAGAAATGCCTTGCGGTTTGCCCGCACTGCTCGGCGCAGGGCTTCGTCGGAATCGAATATGGTTCCAAATCGGAAAGGCAGCACGGTCAGCGTTCGAAAACACTCGCTGATAACGCGAGCATGATCGACGATGGCTTGCTGGGTGAGAGGGTTCGCGGAGGAATGTTCGCTGACGATGACGGCAAACTCTCCGCTGGGGTAGGCAAGTACTGGAGATTCATTGACTCCCTTTAGGTTCTCCAGTGCGAATGGTCGACGGGCGCGAATACCACCCTGCAGGCCCGCTTGCTCAGTAATACAGTACGCATACCACGCCATCTCCGTCTTCTCCTGGGGAATCCTGCACACGGCTTACCATCGGTGTGCAAGAGGCTTTTCGACTTCGAACGTGGGGCTTAGTTCTGAAACGTTTGAATGGAGGCCCGAAGAAAACTGCCTCCAAATTCATCGTAAGCCCACCAGCATGAAATCCGCAACTAGGAACCGCAGTACTTGGATATTTTTTGTGGCAATGGGATTGCTCTGAAACCCGCACTGGACGGCAGTTTTCAGCCATCGACGTGTGTGAAGTCCTACGGTGTGACACACGCGCGATCGGTATTGAGGGAGTTCGCCGGACTTTGCGCTTAGCGCCTGACAACCTTCCTGGCCGCTTTTTTCGCGGGTTTGCGTGCAGCGACTTTCGCCTTCTTTTTGCCCGAAGGTTTTGCCGGCCTTGGCGGCGGAGCCGGTTTGGAGGTCGCCCGTGGCGGCGGAGGCAGAGCAGTCGGCTCCTCGTGATTTCCTCCGCTTTCCGTGGCTAATCGCTCCAGCGCCTTGCTCACTACGAAGCTCATCTCCGCAACGGGCGCGGGTTTCCCCGTCCAGATCTCGAACTGCCGGGCGCCTTGCTGCACAAACATCTCGAGTCCCGGAATTACTTCGATGTTCCTGGTTCGCGCCATCTTCATCAGTTTGGTCTCGGCCGGGACGTAAACAAGGTCGAACAAGTACTTGGTGTTCAGCTCTTTGTCTTCCAGAGGTGACTGCCGGTTACTACCCATGCCAAGCGGCGTCGCGTTGATGATCGCGTCGAAGCTCGCCTTGGTCACGTCCGCCCGCTTCATATATTTCGCCTTCGCCTGCCGCGCCAAAGTCTGTCCGTTCTCCGCGGTGCGATTGGTGATAAACACTTCGGCACCTTTGTTCTTCAGGCCGAACGCCGCGGCGCGCGCCACCCCTCCGGCACCGACAACCAGGATCTTCGCTCCCTGCAGCGTCATTCTCTGCTCCAGGGGCACGACTACTCCGGCAACGTCCGTATTGAAGCCGTAAAGCTTTCCATCCTGGGCGCGAACAACGGTGTTGCAGGCGCCAATCTGTCGCGTCAGAGCATCCGAGTTCGAGAGCACCTCGGTGATGTCCTGCTTGTACGGCAAGGTGATGCTCAGACCGCGCAAGGGGATGTCGTTCACGCAGGCCAGCAGGTCTTTCAGCGTCTTGGCGTGCAGAGCGAGGTAGACGGCATTCACGGTCTCGCGACGGAAGGCCGTGTTCATCATGATTGGCGACATCGAGTGCGAGATTGGATCACCTGCCACACCGTAGGCTTGGGTCGCTGCGTCGACCATCTCGATGCGATAGGTATCGCGCAACTCGGACGCTGTTACCTGCCCCGCCGCCGTCTCCTCGCCGCGAGTTGCAGAGCCGAAGGTGAAGATGCTGCCTGCGCGTACTCCGAGGACCCGACTGATGATTCCTTGCTCACCCATACAGATTCCGACCATCTCGTACTGGGCTGCGTGCGCCTGCAGAAACTTCATCATCTGCACGTTGTCGTATAGGGTGGTCGCGGTAGACACCACTTTGTAGAAATCTGCAGGATACTTCTTCATTCCTGCGAACACGTCTTCCAGCTTCTTGGTGGCTTTGAAATCGTGGTAGGAGAGGATAACGCCCACTTTATCCTTAAGGTCCGCCAGTTCTCCCGCCTTCAGCATCTCAGCGGTCTGTAACTCGAGATCCACTAATTGGAAACCCGTCGCCGCGGCCTTTGTAAGCAGTTCAAGCTGCGCGGCGGCGCTACCTTTGAACTTGCCGCCGTTCACCACCCGCCGGCAGGTGGCGATCACGGTTGCCTCAGGATGTAAGTCAAGAAAATGCTTCAATTTCGGCAGTCCAGCCGCAGGGTTCGACAGGTAATCTAACCTGAACTCCATAAAGGGGTTATCGCGAACCACGGACTCGGCCCGCTCGATTATGTTGGCTGGGTCCTCGCCCACAACGGCGACGCAGACTCTGGGAAGGCGGAAACGCTGAATGCGAGAGGCGTAAGCGGTTGATGCTGCGTGCATAAGAGCGTCCCGATACTACAGATGCACAAAGCAGGTTGCAACCCTCTTGTGAGAGAAATATGAAAATCGCGCCGAATCGGCACGAATTCAGGTGGCGCACGGCGTATCAGACGGATGAGGCAGGCGGTCGCGGGGGAGAAGCCTCTTCGCCAAATACCTCAGCCGTAAAAGCTTGCAGCTCTGCACCTTGCAGCCACGATTCCGGCGGCAAACCCGCCTTGAGGCAGGTTTGGGCCAGAAAAGTCTCGCGGTCCCATCCCCATTCCATCGGAACCTGCGGCAGCAACAGACCTCGTCGCCCTCCATAGGTAACCACCAGGCCGTGCATACCAACCTGAACCTGTTGCGGACGAATGGGCTGGAGTAGCGACAGGACGCTGATCTGGACCTTTAGTTCCGCAGCTTCTACGGCCATAACGGGTCGAAACCGGGGATCATCAAACGCGGCCGCCTGCGCCGTCTCCGCGACGGTGCGGTAGAGAGAATGCGTGGGAATCACGTAGCCGACACAGCCACGTAACTTGCCGTGCAGATGGAGTGTGGTGAACGCTCCTCGCAATTCCGCCATATGGGGGGTAGGCGGATGCAAGTCGAGTTCACTGCCGTCGAAGGCAGAGTCGACGGCGCGGTGCGCCAGGTGCAATAAAATGTCGCGCTCTTCCTGGGAGTATTGGGAAGCTGCGGGAGGAACGACAACCTTAGCTTCAGATTGCGGGAACATCGTTGCGCTTCCTACGCCGGCTCAGAACAAACGAACGCCGCTTGCGGCGTCTTTCCGCGTGCTGGTTGATTTTGCTCCAAAAGGCGGCGAAGTAATCGGCCGCCGACACCAGCGACAGCACCACCATGATCCAGATCGACGCCAGCGCAATGGGATGCACCGGCAGCCCGAGGAAATACCACGGCAGACGAGTCCAATGATGGTCGATAATCGCCGCCACTACTGACACGATCTGCACCACCATCTTCATCTTGCCCAGGTCGCTGGCCTCGATGGTGAAGCCCTCGGAGGCGGCAATGGACCGCAACCCGCTCACCAGAAATTCGCGGCCGATAATGATCACTGCCATCCACGCCGGAACGGTACGTGGATTGAACTGTACCAGTGTGATGAAGGCTGCTGCGATCAGCAGCTTGTCGGCCACCGGATCGAGCAGCATGCCCATGGTGGTAACTTGCGCTCGCCGGCGTGCCAGGTAACCGTCTATGGCGTCTGTCAGGGATGCCGCAATGAACACTGCCGAAGCCAGCAGTTCGCGTTCACCGTTGGTTGAGCTGAAATAGTTGCTGGACAGGATCCAGATCAGCACCGGGATGCTGAGGATCCGCGTCAGCGTGATGTAATTCGGAAGGTTCACAAGCGCGGACGGGTGCGCGGTGGCGCCATGTCGCCATCGCCAAGCTGATTATCGTTCACTGCTTGCTATGAAAGCAACCGGGCAGAGGGAGGGTTTCGTACTAGTCGTCGTGATGGACTTCGATCTCATCGAGCATGCTGGGCGCGTCATATTGCACCCAGTAAGTGTAGCCAATGGGGATGCCCTTCACCCAGTCCATCACGCTCATCCAGAGGCGTAGTGAACTGCGGAATCTACTTCTGAGGGAGGTAATGGGATGGAGCAGGATGGTGCAGGCGATGACCAGAATGATCACTGGAAAACTCACCGCAACTGCGCACAAACGGAGGGCTAAGCGAAGATGATGCATGCTGACTTGGGATTGGGCATTCCCCACGACCACTTCCTTGCCCCTTATTATGCTCCCAATTCGTGGATGGAGTGGGCGTGTGCAAGAAATTTCTTCGTAGATTTTTGTAGATTTTTGTAAAGTGTGATCCTGGTTAAAAAGAACGACGGCTTCCACTTGGGGAGCCGTCGTTGTTTCCGAGCAAATCGGTTTGTCTACGCGTAGATGCCGCGCTGGCGGATGGTAAATGCCACGCGGTCGATCGCCAGCATGTAGGCTGCGATGCGGTTGTTGACATGATGCGTCTGGGCGTACCGCACAACAGCCTCGAACGACTCGTCCATGATGTCTTTCAACTGCTCGTTGACCACGGACTCCTTCCAGAAATAGCCCTGGCGGTCCTGTACCCATTCAAAGTATGACGCCGTCACGCCACCGGCGTTGGCAAGAATGTCAGGCATCACGAAGACATGCTTGTCCGCGAGTATGTCGTCGGCGGCCGCGGTCGTCGGACCGTTAGCGCCCTCGACCAGAATCTTCGCCTTCACCTTGTCGGCATTCAGCGATGTGATCACATTCTCGGTCGCAGCCGGCACCAGCACGTCGCAGTCCGTGATCAGCAATTCTTCCGTGATCGCTCTTTCGGCGCCCTTAAAGCCGTGGATTGTGCCTTCCTTCTGGCGGTATTCGGTAAGCGCCGTAATGTCGATGCCTTTGCTGTTGTATAGGCCGCCGTCCCATTCGCCAATGCCAATCACCTTGTAGCCCGCCTCATGCATCAGCAGTGCGGCATTTGATCCGACGTTCCCGAAGCCCTGAATGATTACTCGCGTATCTTCCTTCCTCATTCCCAGGTGTTTGATAGAGTCGTCGGTAATAAACATCACGCCGCGGCCCGTGGCCTCGCGGCGGCCGCGTGATCCGCCCATGTTGAGCGGCTTGCCGGTCACAACCGCTGTAACGGTCTGCCGCATGTGCATGGAGTATGTGTCCATCATCCATGCCATCACCTGTTCATTGGTATTCACGTCAGGAGCGGGAACATCTTTCTCTGGCCCGATGAACTCGATCAGCTCGGCGGTGTAGCGGCGGGTCAATCGTTCCAGTTCGCCGCGTGACATATTCTTGGGATCGCAGATAATTCCGCCCTTGGCGCCGCCGAATGGGATGTTCACCACCGCGCACTTCCAGGTCATCCAGCTCGCCAGCGCGCGCACTTCGTCCAGCGTCACGTCCGGCGCGTAACGGACACCGCCTTTGGCCGGACCGCGCGCGATCGAGTGCTGCACACGGTAGCCGGTGAAGACCTCCAGCTTGCCGTTGTCGAGCATGACCGGAATATGAACAATGATTTCGCGGTTGGGCTGCTGTAGTACGCGCCAGAGGCCTTCATCGAGCTTCAGTTTTTCGGCAGCGACGTTAAATCGTGCTGCCTGTGATTCCCAGGGGTTTTTTTCCTGTTCGAGCGTAAGCGCAGTTTCCATAAAGAACTCTCCAACGATCGCGGCAGACGGCAGACGTCCGTCAAGACACTCGCAAGGTCCGGACCGAAGCCGTCGAGCGGGCAAACCTTACGAGTATATGCAGGGCACGAATGCTGCGCAACAGAATCGCGGGCGGTTGCCCCTCTCGTATAATCCCAGTTAACCCAGCAATTCACGCCAGAGACTCGATGGTCACACCCGATTACAAGAGTTTTCTGCAATTTAGCCGCGATGCCACTCTGGTTCCTGTGGCCAAGACCCTCAGCGCCGATCTGCTGACACCCGTGGGGGCATTTCTTAGCGTCGCTGTCGGGCAAAGGTATGCCTTCCTGCTGGAGTCCGCCGAGGCGGGCGAGAGGGTTGGCCGCTACACGTTTGTGGGGGCGCAACCGCGCATGGTGCTCACCGCTCGCGGACATGAACTTACGATCCGGCGTGGAGCTGGGGAGGAGCGTTCACACGCGAACGTCATGCAGGTGCTGCGCGAGCATCTTCGCCAATATCGGCACGCGTCCGTTCCTGGAATGCCGCCGTTCACTTCGGGCGGTGTGGGTTATTTCGCCTATGACATGGTCCGCCAGTTTGAGCGGCTCCCCGAAACTGCAAAAGCCGACGTCAACCTGCCGGACTGTATCTTCACTTTCTACGACCGGCTGCTGGCCTTTGATCACCTCAAGCATCAGCTCCACATTATTGCGGCAGCCGACGTCGGCAACGAATCGCCACGTAAAGCCTATGACCACGCCCTCGCCGACATTGACGCTTTGGAACGCAAGCTGGTTCGCGGCATTCATAGACAAAAGTTAGGCTGGTCGGCGCCGGTAGGAAAGAAGGCCATCAAGGTCCACCGAACGACTTCGCGCGAGAAGTTCCTGGCGGACGTCTGCCGCGCCAAGGAATACATCGCTGCGGGCGACATCTTTCAGGTTGTGTTGTCTCAGCGGCTCGATTTTAAGCTTCCTGCTGAGCCCTTCCAGATTTATCGCGCGCTGCGCACGGTTAACCCGTCGCCCTACATGTTCTACCTGCAATTCGACGACACGCAGGTCGTTGGAGCGTCACCCGAAATGCTCGTCCGAATCACAGGACGCAATCTCGAGTACCGTCCCATCGCCGGCACGCGGCGCCGCGGCGAGCAGGCAGCGGATGACGAGCGCCTTATCCAGGAGCTGCGTACTGATGAAAAAGAGCGCGCCGAGCACGTGATGCTCGTCGATCTCGGCCGTAATGATTTAGGACGGGTGAGTGACTACGGCACCGTCAAAGTCCGCGACTTGATGTATGTCGAGCGCTATTCGCACGTCATGCACCTCGTCTCTGCACTCGAAGGCCAGCTTCGTGGCGAGCTCGATGCTCTCGATGCCGTGGCCGCGTGTTTTCCAGCGGGCACACTGAGCGGCGCTCCCAAGGTTCGCGCTATGGAGATCATCGAAGAGCTTGAGCCTGTTCGTCGCGGTGTTTATGGCGGATCCATCCTCTATGCCGATTATGCCGGCAATCTCGACTCCTGCATCGCCATCCGCACCATGGTCGCGCATCGCGGCCGGGCTTATGTTCAGGCAGGAGCGGGTATTGTTGCCGACTCCGACCCTGAGAGCGAGTACCAGGAGTGCATGAACAAGGCCAGCGCCCTCTTGCGCGCGGTCGAGAGAGCCGGGTAGGTGGCAACGTGATCTTTGTGTTGGACAACTACGATTCGTTTACTTACAACCTCGTCCAATATATCGGCGAACTTGGGCATGAGGTTGTGGTACGAAGAAACGACCAAGTCTCAATTGGCGAGATTGAAGCGCTGCAACCCGAGCGTATCGTCATCTCGCCCGGTCCATGCACGCCCCAGGAAGCCGGCATCAGCATCGATCTCATCAAGCACTTTGCCGGACGCATTCCGTTGTTGGGAGTTTGCCTTGGACATCAGGCTATAGGCGCCGCCTTCGGTGGCAACGTCGTTCGCGCATCCAACCTCATGCATGGCAAGACCAGCGCGATCAAGCATGATGGCAGGACCATCTTTCGCGGCATTCCGTCACCCATGACCGCGACTCGTTATCACTCGCTCGTGGTTGAGGAAAAGAGTCTTCCCCAGGACCTCGAAATATCGGCGATCTGCTACGACCGCGAGGGTAGCCGCGTCATCATGGGACTACGCCACCGCAAATATGCGATGGAAGGGGTTCAGTTCCACCCCGAAAGTGTGCTCACCCAACACGGCAAACAGTTGGTCCGCAACTTCCTACAAACGTGCGCAGAAGAAACCACTTAATGGCTATGGTCAAAAGCACGCAATCGGCGTCAACTGAGATAAGCAGCGACGGCGTGGAATCATCCTTGCCGCCGGATCGCCCATGGTGGATTTGTCCTCATTCATACGGTTCTTGCCGGGACTCGACGCGCGTCAGAGCGTTGCCATCCGCTATGGCGGAGCGGTCTTACTCTCCCTGGCTTTCATCGCGCTGCGCTGGCTCATCGGCCATGTTATCGATGACGGCGTTCCCTTCGCTCTACTGTTCATTCCGATCGCACTCTCGGGCTTCTACGGCGGATTCGGACCGGGGCTTGCTTCGGTCCTGACGACGATTGCTGTCGCCGATTATTTCCTGATTCCACCGGTTTACACCTTGGGTCTGCCGGATACCCGAGCTGTTGTATACACCCTGTTCTTTTCGATTTCAGGTCTGATCGTTTCTGCTTTGGGTGAAGTCGGGCACAACGCTGTTCTGCAGGCATCGAACGAAGCCGAGATTTGCAAATTCGCGCAGCAGCAGTTATTGGCTAATGAAGAGCGGCTGCGCATCACCGAGCAAGTAATCTCGGGAGGCGTCTGGGATTGGGACATTGCCCGCGGGAATGTGTATTGGTCCGACGGCTTTCAGCGGTTGTGCGATTATCCGCTCGACCAGAGGCCCTCTTACGAACTTTGGGTTGAGAGCCTGCATGCCGAAGATCGCGATCGTATCCTGGCGCAACTTGACGAGCTCTTCCAGCAAAAGCTGCACAACTGGTCAATGGAGTACCGCATCCGCACCGCCACTGGCCGCATCCGCTGGATCGACAGCCGCGGCCAGGTTTTCTACGACGCAGCCGGCAAGCCTAAGCGCATGGTTGGCATTAACGTCGATATCACGTCCCGCCACTTTGGCGTAGAACTCATCCGCATGAACGAGGCGCAGCGACGCGCAGGATAAAATTCACGCCGTCTGCTCCCGCCTGCTCCACGTTTCTGAATCGGTACAATCGATCGACCGGCAATTGAAAAATGCGGTGGCGTTTGATCACTCGGAGGACGTCGTTTCACTCTATGCCCGACGCTGTCGAACTCCGCGGAATCCACAAGAGCTACGACCACTTTGTCGCCGTCGATCATCTCTCGCTGAAGATTGGTGAAGGCAGCGTTTATGGACTGCTCGGTCCCAATGGCGCCGGCAAGACCTCCACGCTTCGTATGATGATCGGCATCACCATTCCGGACGAAGGGGAAGTCTGGCTCTTCGGGGAGAAGTTTCGTCGCGGGCAGCTGGAGCGCATCGGCTATCTGCCCGAGGAGCGCGGCCTATATAAACGAATGAAGGTATTGGACCACCTCATCTTCCTGGGGCGACTGCACGGACTCGTGCTCGCGGAGGCACGCAAGCGCTCGCTCAATTGGTGTGAACGGCTCGAAATCTCCGGTTGGGTCGAAAAGAAGGTCGAAGAACTCTCCAAGGGCATGCAGCAGAAAATTCAGTTCGTGGCCGCACTGTTGCACGATCCCGATCTCCTGATTCTGGACGAGCCTTTCTCCGGACTCGATCCCGCGAACACAGTGATGCTTAAAGACGTGATGGTCGAGCTGAGAAAGGCCGGTAAGACAATCCTCTTCTCTACGCACCGCATGGACCAGGTCGAACGCATGTGCGACTCGATCTCACTCATCGACCACGGACGTTCGGTCCTGGAAGGTGACCTCAAGCAGATCAAAGCCGGCTACGGCAAGAACACGGTGCAAATCGAATACGAGGGTGATGCGCCCTTCGATCACAACGAGATGGTCCAGTCGGTCAACGATTACGGCAACTACGTTGAGTTGCGCTTGAAACCCGGCGCTGACCCGCAACAATTGCTCCGCCTGGCTTGCCAGCGCGCTCGCATCAGCCGCTTCGAGTTGATGGAACCTTCGCTGGAAGAAATCTTCATCGATATGGTGGCGCAGAATGCATAACGCATGGCTGGTCATCCAGCGCGAGTACATCGAGCGCATCCGCTCGAAGGCCTTCATCATCATGACCCTGCTGATGCCGCTCTTCATGGCCTCGACGATCCTCATACCAGCGTTGCTGTCGAATCTGCGGTCGGGCGTCACGCGCCACATCGTGCTCGTCGCCAACCACGGGGAACTTGCCGAGGCGATCAAACAGCAACTCATCGCACCGCCAATTACCGCCGACACGCAATACAGGTCTGGAAAGAAATCTGAGGCTGCCCGCTTCGCAGTCGAAATCAGCACCGACACTTCTGAGGCCGAGCGCGACAAATTGCGGCATGATGTCTCGGATGGCAAGATTGACGGCTTTCTCTGGCTGACGGACAGCGATCTCGGCAATCGCAAGGTTGTTTTCAGTGCAAAGGACGTTACCGACTTCGGCGAGAGTGTTGAGTTGCGCAACGCCGTCCAATCCGCTCTCGTCAAGCGTCAGCTTGGCCAGAAAGGCATGAGCGAACCTGAAATTGAATCGGTGCTGAAGCCCATTGACCTCGACTCCATTCGTATCGAGAAGGGTAAAGAAGGCGCCAGCGGTGTCGCAGTCTTTCTGGTTTCGTTCACGATGGTCATGCTGCTTTACGTGAACGTGCTGATTTACGGCTTCGCCGTGATGCGCTCTATCATTGAAGAAAAGAGTTCGCGCATCCTGGAAGTGTTGCTGTCGTCCGTCACTGCCAAGCAGCTTTTGGCGGGAAAAATCATTGGCGTCGGAGCGGTAGGTCTGACCCAGGTCGCTATTTGGTTGGCCATCGCCGGCGCATTTTCGCTCATCGGACTTTCCTCCACCGGCTCGGTGCTCGCCAACGTTCACATTCCAGTGATCGGAGTGGTCGCCTTCGGCGTTTATTTTGTCCTGGGTTACTTCCTGTACTCGACCATGTACGCGGCGCTTGGCTCTATGGTGAATTCCGACCAGGAAGCCCAACAAGTGCAGTGGCCGGCGATGTTGCCCATCATCTTCGCGATCGT
>Ga0306921_10003278_pt1 | contig 16408 bp, 15 predicted proteins | sample sta12Cox44000080_FD_203760 | JGI IMG/M metagenome (GOLD analysis project Ga0306921, IMG submission 203760) | Lab enrichment of tropical soil microbial communities from Luquillo Experimental Forest, Puerto Rico - statoxic.12C.oxic.44.000.080 (v2)... | ecosystem: Environmental > Terrestrial >...
AACTGATCGAACACCAGCCACATCGTAACCAGTCCCAGCAGCACGCCGACAACGCGGTCCCGGGCGACTGAGAGTGAATTCACGAATGCGAACTCTTGCAAGTTGATTAAATAGAACGCGAGCGCCACTTGCACGCCAAAATACGACAATCGGGGGCTGCTGGTCATAAACCATGCAGATACTGCCGTGACAAACGCAAAAAGAAGAGTAAATCCAAAAATCGAGTCCACGTACGGCAGAACAAATATCTGCGCACCCATCCCGAACAGGAAACCACCTACAGCCGCTCCAGTGAATCGCAGGACTTGCTTTTGCCGCGAAGAACCGATAGTCGAGAGTGCCGTCAGCAGACAAGTGGGCACCGCCGTGCTTATTCCCGGCCAGTCGATGGCGTTATAGATGATGTAAGCGGTACTTGCAGCAAAGCAGCCTCCCATCGCGAACTTGGCATGGCGCAGGCTGGTGAAGGCGTCCGCGCCGAGGAGCTTGGACTGGCGCCTATCGTCCAGGGCGAGCAGGTATTCACCCGTCGCTTGGCTATCCGCATACGCCTGCGGGATCAATGACATAATCTCTTCCATTTCGTATAGCAATGGAATATTGGACAGGGCCTCCGCGTCGTCGCTGAAGTGCAGCGATCCGGGAATGCGCCGATTGATCAAGTTCATACGCACTGTCTCAGCGACCCCAGCCAGATCTCGCAATCGCGTCCGATCGTTAGCGGTAAGTGTCCCGCGAAACTCTGTCAATGTTGCGGCACTGTCTACGAGCCTACCCACAGCGGCTAACACGGCATTCATTTGTTCCCTGTAGTGCTGCGAATAGTCGGAGCGCCGCAACAAGCGCCGCACCCGCGACGTACCCAGCACGGCGTACCGGACGACATTCTTTTTGCTAACCTCGTCGATTGCGCCTTGCTCGGCCAGCCGCCTCAGCATTTCCTCGACTGCCACTAATCGCTGCACGAGAGGCGAAATCACTTCGTCTCCAGGCTTTCGACGCGCAACAATCAGTTCCACAGAGGAAGTAATCGCAAGCCCGATGAACGAACCAAAAGCGATCCACAGCGTATCCTCCACATTGGTTTCGGCGCTGACGTGACGATCCACAGCGGAACCGCAACGGAAATAACAATCGTGAAGGTCGTGGCGGTTGTGTAGTCGGGCACGGCGCTCAGAATATAGAAGGCTATGAAAAATGAGCCAATGATCCACAGAAAATGCAGGCTAGTAATATTGATAACAAGCCGCACTGTCAGCAAAACGTAAGCGCTGCTGACACTGATACCAATCAATGTCTTTGTCGCTGACGACAGCGTAGCCCGAGGACTCTCGCGCGAAAGCAATAGTGCAAAAATCGCGGCCTGGAATGCGTAGGGTATCCGGAAGGTCATGCAGACAATCATGATCAGCGTCGCGGAAACGACCATGCGCCCGACCACTCCTGTGCGCCCCGGGTAGGGCGCCAATTCCTCCTTTAGCAAGTCACGAATCCAACTCAGGGAGGCAGACGAATATCTCAGAGTCTCTGCTGCAGTGGCCATGCTCAATTCCCGGGGATGGTGATCACGGGCCGAAGCCCTGCCCGGAACAAATCGGGCGTTCTCAGCACCCGCACGCAAACCGGATTATCCTAACCGGTTTGGCGACCTCCTTCCAACCGTTCTGGAGTACTTAATGCAAGTGCCCGTGAAACCATCGAGGTTCGGAAAACAACTGAGTCTGTTGAAAAAGTGGATGGGCAAAACAAGAAAGGCATTCCGCTGGAGTCTAACTCAGTTCATTTTTGATGCCCTTCCAAGCCTAAGCTATGACTTCTCCTTTTCTGTACTTAGGTTCCTGAACTGGCGACTGCTTTCGCGCCAGGTGATGTGCCAACCTTTTTAGGTTTTGCGCCGTTGCCGCCAGGTGGAACTGCTCAGTGACGCTCCATAGTCGTCTCAATCGAACTCTTCGTAACCTTATTTGTTGCTTGAGTTCTGCGAACAGCGCTTCGACTTTATAACGCGCTTGCCGTGAGTACTCGTATTTCTGGCGTTCCGGCCAATGCACGAACTGCTTGTCGAGCTGGCTCTTGCGAGTGCACATACAACCTGCGGGCACGTGCTGGAGTGCAAAGCTTTTTCTGTGGGCAGGCTTGGCATTGCGCCTCTGTTGAGTAGTAGATATAGCCTTGACTCGTATGTTCCAAGCCACGATAGCGCAACGGCTTTCCCTCAGGGCAATAGTAGGTGTTTTCCTTTGGCTCGTAGCGAAAATGCTCTCGCGTGAAACGCCCTTGGTTTTGATGCCGGCGGGCTCGTGGGCTCGTTTGCAAAATCATTCTTTTTTCGCGTGGTAAAACCACGCCAGCCTCTAAGCGGCCTCAATCTTTCCGACATCATCTTCCGGATCTTCGAAAGCGCCGGTGTCGCTGGAGGCGGAGTTCTCGCCGTTTTTCGGCCCAGTTGAAAGTTGTGGCCGGCCATCGGGACAGCCGAGCTGAGTTGGAACTTTGAAAAGCCAGGCCATGGGGTATAGAGTGCCCCTACCCGGGATCCTAAACGGGAAAATCCGGGCAGGAGGAACAAACATGACAATCGCCCCAATACGCACTCTCCTTTTCGCAACTCTGCTGCTGTCGCCTTTGGCAGCAGCCGAGGACAACGGTCCGACGAAGTTCAACGAAGCGACCGTCGCCGATCTGCAGGCGCAGATGGCGGCGGGGACACTCACGTCGGTCGAGCTGACCAACTTCTACATCACCCGCATCCTCGTGTTGGACCAAAAAGGCCCCGGCGTTAACGCGGTGATCGAACTCAACCCCGACGCGCTGGCCATGGCGCGCACCGCGGATGCCCAGCGTAGGCGCGGCGTAGTGTTAGGGCCCTTGCACGGAATTCCGGTACTGCTCAAGGACAACATCGACACCGGCGACAAGATGCAAACCACCGCCGGCTCGTTTGCGCTCTTCGGGATGCCCGCTTTGCGCGATTCCACGATCGCCGCAAAGCTGCGGGCGGGTGGCGCGGTGATCCTCGGCAAGACTAACCTGTCGGAGTGGGCGAACTTCCGCTCCTTTTTCTCCACGAGTGGGTGGTCGGGGCGCGGCGGACTGGCCCACAACCCGTACTCCATCGATCGCAATGCCTGCGGCTCCAGCTCTGGGTCGGCTGCGGCGGCGGCTGCCAACTTCGCAGCGGTAAGTATCGGCTCGGAGACCGACGGCAGCATCGTCTGCCCCGCCAACGTTAACGGAGTCGTCGGCATCAAGCCCACCGTCGGGCTAACCAGCCGTGGAGGTGTTGTCCCCATTTCGCATACCCAGGACACCATCGGACCGCACGGACGCACCGTGGCCGATGCGGCCGCTGTTCTCAACGTTGTTGTCAGTCGCACGCCCGACCCGCGTGACCCCGCGACAGCTGGCGTGCCGCTTGGATGGCAAGGCACGGGCCGCACGCGTCCGGCGCTCCCCGCGGACTACACCGTGTTCGTTGATCCTAACGGATTGAGCGGCGCACGCATCGGCGTGACACGCCAAGGCATTGACAGTGCGCCGCCGCAGGTCGTTGCCGCATTCGACGCGGCCATTGCTGCCATCACGGCGGCGGGGGCCACGGTAGTGGACCTCGATGGCTCCGGCTTCACCTTTGCCTCGGCCGACGGTGAGTTCTTGGTGCTGACCTTCGACTTCAAGCTCGACGTCCAGCGGTACTTCGCCACTCGCATGGGCGTTCCCATGGCCGGCAAGACATTGGCGGACGCCATCGCCTTCAACAACGCCAACGCAGCCACGGAGACACCTTACTTTTTCCAGGAGATTTTCGAGTTAGCAGAGGCGCTGGATACCAGCGGCCCAGACCCGGGCAACAACCCCCAGCCGATCTTCGGCGGTATGACCTACAACCAGGCCCTAGCGCTCGACCACAACGCGGGCGTGAACGGTATCGACGCCGCCCTCAGCAAGTTCGGTCTTGACGCCGTCGTGGCGCCGACTGACAGTCCCGGCTGGACCACCGATCTGATCCTGGCCGACCACTTCCTGTTCGCCAGCTCGGGGCTGGCCGGAGGCCCGGGATACCCCATCGTGCAGGTGCCTGCCGCCAATGTGTTAGGGATGCCTATGGGCATCAGTTTCCTCGGGACAGCGTTCAGCGAGCCGACACTCATCAAACTAGCCTCGGGCTTCGAGGCCGCCACCCACGCGCGCTTCCCGCCGACATTCACCGGAAGCGTCACCACGGCAAACACTGCGGGCACAACGCTCACTCCGCGGAAATCCAAGCCACTGGACACTGGTAAGCGCCCGCACAGGATGTGATCTGCTGGCCCTGAACGCGATTTCTTTGGGGACTTTGCAATTTTCGGGTTGAGGGGCGGCTGGCGGTTGCACTCCGTTCCTCTTATCCTTCCTTGGGGGCCGAACCGGCTGACCGAGGCGCCTCCAGCAGCCCCGTAGGCGAATGAAAAGCGAGCATATGGCTCCGGGGGCTTGCCGGGTGCAACGAAGCCCTAGGCGCCGCCTCTGAGCGAAATCGGAGCGCCCCCGTCGGCACTTCCGCGGTGGAACACTCCATTTTATCGGCCCTCAGACCCCAAGCTTCCGATACCCGTCACCCCCACAAGAATCTGGCCACTCGGATCACCTAGGCCTGTGCGACGGAACTCTTCGGCCGGAAGCTGGCCAGTGCCTCTTTCTCGTTATCGAAGGTGGGGATCATATCCAGCAGGCGTAGGACCTTGAACGCCATCAATGCACGGCCGCCGTTCGGTCCTACGAATCTCAAGTCGCCGCCCTGGTCCCGAAGGGTGACACATACCTTAGCAACGATGCTGAAACCGGCACTATCTACCTGGGTTAAGTCGGCGAGGTTCAACAAGAGCTTTCGAACGCCGCTCGCAAGCAGCTCTTCCAGTTTGACCCTCAGCAAGTCGCACTCACCGTCGCTGATCGTCGCCCTTCCCTGAAGGTCCAATATGGTGACCTCACCGGACCCACGGATTGCGATTTGAAGTGCCACAACTCCACTACGTCATAGGAAAGGGATAAGTTGCCTCGAGTAATCTGATGGCAGAAACGCAAGAAGCGTTAGACTCTGCACAGCTTAGGCCCCGGCCTCGCGGAACCTTTGGCTCCTGCGGAGCGTATCTAACAGTGAGGAGTGTGTCATGTACTGCGACCACTGCGGTTCCTCTCTTAGTTCCACAAGCCGATTCTGTTCTTCCTGCGGCAAGCCTGTAACACCCGGACCTTCTGCGTATCTCGGGGTGACGACTATTGCTCGACCTGAGGATCGCGTTCACCGCCACGTCCATCGTCTCGCTATACTGTGGGTGGTGAATGGCGTTCTTCGCCTCATGCTAGTCCTTTGGCTTTTTGGGGCCGGTCGCTATTTCACGCCACCTAATTTCGGTCCGCCAAGAATCTGGGCATGGCCTTTTTGGCATAGTCAAGTCTGGGGATCCATCCTTCTCATCCTTGCTCTTTTTGGCGTGGCCCACCTGGTCCTTGCCTGGGGACTCTTTGAGCGGCAACCTTGGGCGCGATTCCTAGGAATCATTCTCGGCATCCTAGCCCTGGTTCGGTTTCCACTTGGGACCGCTCTTGGTGTTTATACACTCTGGGTTCTGGCCCCCGAGGCTTCCGGACGAGAGTATCAGCAACTATCACAGCCAGGCTATTTGCGGCAGGCCTGAGAGCTTTAGGCGCCCCTTCTGAGCGAAAAAGAGCTAGGTGTGGGGCGGCCCACCCCGGTGGCTAGGACGAAGACCAACCAAAGGCCAAAGCGCGAGAGATGGCCGAAATACTGTTCGAGCGGCACGGGCCGGAGGCGAAAGCAATCGCCACGGAGCACTTTCTAAAAGATCCTATGCTGAGACTGGCGAGTGGCCGGCTTTCAAGCGCGATCCCTACGGGAGAGGACTGACGATGGGGACTAAACAATCGATAGATCCGCTGCCCCCACCGGATCCGCCCCCGCCTCCTCGTCCCCCTACCTCCGAGGAAGCCCGGCGAATTGGACGCGAGGATTAGGAACTAAGGGCCGCGGTGCCAGAGTCGGTTTTTCAAAGCTCTCTGAAGTTCGATAACGTTTGGCTGGCTCGTTCATTCTGCCAACGATGGCAGCGCCTTGCCGATGTCGTCAAAGGATTCGATAACCCTTTGTAGGCCGATAATTCGAAGGACATCCTGAAGCCGGACAGGAGGGTTGAGTAATCCCAACTTCCCGCCTCGCTTCTTGATCGATATCCAGTTACCCACCAAACTTCCGATTCCCTGACTATCGACCATACGGATGCGGCTGCAGTCTAGCAGCAAGTGCCTGTGTCCCTGCTCAACAAGGTGTTGGAGCGTGTCTCGAAATTCAGAAACGTTCTCCGCCTTCAATTGCTCACCCAATTCCAGAATGGTAACTGGCCCAACGGTGCGTTGGCTAACAAATGCGGCCATCTGATCGCTCTCAGTGAGGCTTCCACTGGAATAAGCTGGAATCGCCGCGAACTCAATCTCACCGACAAGATACGCTCCTGAAACACCAGTTTCCATCCCCTCTGGCTAGTCAGCCCGCCCAAATCTACTGTTTTCGAGCGGCGGCCAGACCGACAAAATAGCCCCGTAAAATGTGTAACTTACGGCCCTAGTTTCTTGAGGTTTTTGGGCAAATGGCCAGTAAACCTCTACCAGCGAGAATCGCGATTTGAGCAAGCCTGGTTGAGCGGTAATCGAGTTTACTTGCCTAGCGCCAGTATTTTTTGTCGCGAGAGCAATTCCACTCGGGATGTTCTTGGCTTAGTACCGGGTTGATCTGTCGGCGTTCAATCAGGCTACTCCAGCGAAGCAGAAAATGGCTTGAGAAAGTATGACTCCATCGTTTGCTTCCAGGTGCCTGGGGCCTTCTCCATGAAATGCAAAGCCATTCTAGAGGCCTCACGACATGCCCATTGCGCAACGGCTTTGGCGCCAATCACGTAAGTCCATCTGCTCATTAACCGATCTCCCGGCAGCTCTAAGACTGACGGCTCGATTGAACGGACTGACTCCACTGACGACCAAGGCCTGCTACCGTCTGAATCGTTGACGAGAATCAACTCCGCTTTCCGCGAATCCCCAGCATAGTGAGCGTGGTATTCGCTGCTGCCTCACTCGAAGCCGTTTCATGATCTCCCGAATCTTCGCTTCTCGGTCGGTAATGGCAGCCATCACGCTTGGTGAGCCTCTACCGGACGCGACTCTATGTATGTCCCAGCAGGCCCTGCCCAGCCCACTAATGTCCAGGGCGGCGGTGCGGTTGGGCTTCAGCAAAACAATGCAGACGCTAAGAAGACGATTGCTAACATCCACTTTGCGCCGGTCAATACATGACCGTAAAGTTTCCCAGCCGATCTGATAAAACACTCGGGCGGTCCCAGACAGGAACGTCAAGGGAGTAACCTGTGGCACCGAGAGGTTTTCCGTCCTTGTCAAAAAGCTGCCAAGCGAGCGAACCACCCTTGGCCCAAGCAGTACCTTCTGTCCAAACGAAAAGCGTCTGATCACTTGCGTTCGCAGCGATGGCCGGATGTTTTCGATTCTTGCCTTCTGCAGGCGCCTCAACCGGTTGAGAAGACGTGAAGGAATCTCTATCGATTCTCTCAAAATAGACTTGTCCGGCTCTCTCCCAAGCTGCGAATATTCCCCGCCCCGCTTCGCTCAAGTATGCTGTGCTCATCGGGCAAGCATTCAACTCCCAGGGCGCTACAGCTATAGTGCGGAACGTGCGGCCTTGATCCGATGAGACCAGAAGCGTCATATCCCGATGAACGCTTTTCGCTGCCGCACGATAGAAGACGTAGAACGTGCCGCTCTTGTCGGCAAGCGCCCGCATGCCGCAACATCCGCACGCGCCCAGTTCGGGCGGCGAGATGGGAATTTCCCGATCAAAGTGTTTGCCATCATCAGCTGAGTGCGCCATGTAGACTACGCGATGGTCCTCTCCCGGCTCCCCACCGGTAGCATGCCAAACTGCATAAACATTTCCACGCATATCGGCCGCGACGGAGAGTCCACCGTCGCCGCCTTTTGCGTATTGCATGACGTCACGTTGGGTCTCGAACGCCGTATGTGAATCGTTGAGTCGGGCAAAGAACACCGGCATCGTAGCTGTCGAATCGTCCGACTTTAGTTGTGCCCCAAACCAGATCACGTACACTCTGCCATCCCGTCCGAGGGCCATTTGCGGCCCCCTCACAGTACCTATAGCCACGGCACTTCCGGGCACGGTATTCACGCGTATCGGCTTCGAGAAATCTGCGCGGTTACGACTGCGAGAGACGTACTCAACATCGCCTCCGGAGGCATCTCCTTTGAAATAGATCACATGTAACGTGTCGTCGCCGTCGAGGACGGTCTGCGGTTGGATCCCTCCATTGGGTGTTCGGAGTACCTCAACGTGAGGGGCGAAGGAACCACTGTTGTGGATTGCCGACGCAATAAGAGCCGAGTGCACCCCAAGCAGCGTCAGAACCGTCCTAAGCTCGATAATGGTACGCTTCATACCCTAATGCTAACGCATCGGCTTTCCTTGTATACCCAAGGGTCTAGCGTTTCAAACTTGCTTCCGACGCGATTGCCAATCTGAACGTATTGATGTTTTTCTCTAAACACACTCCGCCGCAATTAATTACAGAAAAATAAAAGGCTATTCCTCCGACTTTGCAATTGTTCGATTCTGCCTCAAATCCTTCAGGTCGCCGGTCCGGCCCAAAGCTTGCTTGTTGGTCATGAGGTCCTCCAAGGAGATGAAGTTCACCGGAACGCCGAAGAAAGTGCTCGCGACTCTCTTCCTCCACGCATCATGAAACTGGACAGCGGTGATTCGCCCTGCCTTCTGGCGACAGTGTGATTTTCTGAGGGTGTTTGCTGATTGCGGAGCGCAAGTTCTACAGCCTGCCAAGCCCGAGGAAAGGCTTGCATTTAGCGGGTGAGGAGAGCACAATCTCGCGGCAGAGTCCCCTAAAATTTCTTATTTCGGGGTCACGATATGCAAAACGCTTCCCGCCCTCGTTTTGCGGCTATCGGTGCAGTACTTTTGATCGCGCCTATTTACGCCGCCGCGCAAGCAGTGCAGCGTAATCCCGAGCAGGTTCCGCCATCGCATTCTGACGTCTCGCCGCCCGCCCGCGACATGTTCAAGGGAGAAGAGCCCGGCAGGCCGCTGTTTGTGAACCCGCCCAGGGCATTGCCGCGCCCGCAGCGTTCGCTGTCTTTCGATCCGGTCGTGCAGGGTACGCCGTCAACTGCCGCCATGCCCGCGACCAGCAACAACTTCCCAGGACTCGGAAATGGCTTTCCGGGTTTTTCCGTAACCAGCGCGCCGTCGGACGTGAACCTGGCGGTGGGTCCGAATGATGTCGTACAGGTGGTGAACACCTCCTACGCGGTTTTCAGCAAAAGCGGAACTGTGATCCTGGGCCCGGCGTCGTTCGCGAGTCTGTTTACCGGCTTTTCTGACTGTACGAGGACTTACTATAGCGATCCCATTGCCCTGTACGATCAGCAGGCTAACCGCTGGGTGCTTTCGATACTGGGATTCGACAGCACGAGTTCTGGTCCGTACTATCACTGCATCGCGGTATCCACGAGCGGCGACCCGACGGGCAGCTATGCGCGGTATTCCTTCGTTTCTCAAACCAACTTGCCCGATTACCCGAAAATGAGCGTGTGGCCCGACGCGTACTATGTCACCTACAATATGTTCAGCGGGAACACGCCTCTCGGAGCGCAGGTCTGCGCTCACAACCGAAACGCGATGCTCGCCGGTCAAGCGGAGACTGCGCAGTGCTTCACAACGTCGTCGTCTAATTCCGGCTTGATGCCCGCCAACTGGGACGGCACGAATCTCCCACCAACAGGATCGGCGAATTATGTTCTAAGCCTGGCGTCGACGGCGAACAATTTGAGCCTGTGGATGTTTCACGTAGACTGGATGACACCCTCGAACTCGACGCTAACCGGTCCCACGAATCTTCCAGTCGCCGCGTTCAACGAAGCGTGCACGAATGGCGGGACTTGCATTCCGCAGACCGGCACATCGACGCAGCTCGATTCGCTGGGGGACCGCTTGATGTACCGGCTCGCCTACCGCAATTTTGGGGATCACGAGTCGCTGGTCGCCAATCACTCGGTGAATGCCGGCAGCCAGACCGGAGTGCGGTGGTACGAGATTCGGAGTCCCGCATCGGGCCCCGTCGTTTATCAGCAAGGAACGTATGCGCCGGATACGAACCATCGCTGGATGGCAAGCATCGCAATGGACTCGGCAGGCGACATCGGGCTCGGATTCAGTGTGTCGGGAAGCACGATTCATCCTCAAATCCACTACACGGGGCGCTTGAGTTCCGATCCGCTTGGCAGTCTCACCCAGGGGGAGGCCTCGATTATTGACGGGGCTGGCTCGCAAACTACTTACCTCTGTTTTCCGTTCTTTCAATGCGCGCTGACGCGATGGGGAGATTACACGGGAATGCAGATCGATCCGAGCGACGACTGCACATTCTGGTACACCGATCAGTACATTCCGTCCACCGGCTCTTTCAACTGGAGCACACGCCTGGCGACATTCAAGTTTCCAAGCTGTGGGGCGAATCTCGTTGCCACCACGACAACGCTCTCTGCTAGCCCTGCGGGAGGCTCGACCTATGGAAACACCGTCCAGCTAACGGCAACGGTAACAGGCAGTGGTGGCACGCCGACCGGAACGGTCACATTTAACGATGGCAACTCGGCTCTGGGATCCGCGTTGCTGAATTCCGGCGGCGCGGCAATACTTTCGACTTCGGCCTTGAGCGCCACTTCGCATCAGCTCACAGCGACCTATAGCGGAGACACGAGTTACAGTGGCAGCACATCAACCGCCCTCTTGTACCCAGTGAGCAAGGCAGGCACAACCACGAATGTGTCTTCGAGCTCTCCGACGATCAACCAAGGACAATCAGTCACGTTCACTGCGACCGTCAGTTCCAACACGACGGGGACTCCAACCGGAAGTGTGACATTCCTGGACAATGGCTCGAGTATCGGAACCGCCGGCCTGAGCAATGGGAAGGCAACGCTGACGACGTCAACACTCTCGGCGGGAACGCATCCCATCACAGCGCAGTACAACGGTGATTCCAATTTCATTGGGAGCACTTCGCCGGGAATAAACCAGACCGTTAACGCCGTTGCGGCGGACTTCACGATCTCGGCTTCGCCCAGCAGTGCAAGCGTGCGACGCGGGAGGACCGCCAGTTACACGGTCACGGTGACCGCGAACGGCGGGTTCACGGGCGTGGTGAACCTCAGTGCGACCTGGGCCGGACCGAATCCAACGTTCTCGCCGGGTGCGGTAACGAACTCGGGTTCTTCCACGATGAAGGTTTCGACGACCAACGTGGCACCTACCAGCTATAACATCAAGATCACCGGGACAAGCGGCGGCCTCGCGCATTCGACGACGGTGTCACTGATCGTGCGTTAATAACGCCAGCTGAAGTCGGCTCGTCATACCTGTCACTGCAACCGTTGCAGACGATTGGTAGAACGGCCCATCAAGGCTGCCGTCTTGATGGGCACGAAGCGCATCGTGGGTCGTGCAACGGCCTCCGCGATCACCGCGGAATCAAGGTAGCCGCTCTTTGCCAGGAACTCCATCGCTGTCAGCGAGAGATAACGACTGAGTAGCCGCGGACTCACTGTCTAGCTCCGGAAGCGCTGGCGAAGAATTTGCTATGCGAAGTACAATAAACGAAGAAAAGACACTGCTCCGGTGGATGAGTTCGTAAAACTGTTCCAACGCCGGCAGCGCGAAGGAAATTCGAGCTACCATGCTCTTGATTCCATTGCGGACCACGCTTCTTCCTTTCATTCGCCATGTTCCGGGAGCGAACAGCTCCTTCGAAAGGGCAGTTCGCCGGTGCACTTGAATCTCGAATCCGTGTTTTTGTGCAAGGAATTCCAGAGTATTCAACCCAAGAAATTGCAGATGATCGGGAATTTCCCAGTCAAAAATTGCGCTTTTCTTAACATCCCTGCTCATTTCGCCGGTTTTCAGGATGATTTTCCCGTTTTCGTTTAGGAGAGATCGTAGCTTTTCAAATAACCGATCGATTCCTGGGATGTGAGAAAAAACGTTGATCAGGGTGATGACGTCGAAACGCCTGGTTGACGGAAAGTCTTCAATCGGTATGTCAAACACCTCGCAGTGTGCAACTCGCCTCGCTTGCGCCGCGCGCTGACGATTTAGTTCAACTCCCGCCCTATAGAGATCGGGCCGCGCGGCAAGCCTTTCCAACAGGTGACCGCATCCGCATCCTACGTCGAGTATCGATGTGGCCTGCAAGCACTCTCGCTCGATCAGATCGAAATAGTTGCGGTAGAAATTGACCTCATATTCATAATGCTTCGCCGTCTCAAGAAGCTGGAAATCCTCGTACGTATGCGTGGCCACGAGCTTATGTTGTCGGTCAATATCCCTCGGATATGGATCAATGAAGAACAGCTCGCAAACACCGCACGCCATCAAGCTGTAACCTCTTTGCGCAAAGAGCGGCTTGGCTTGCGATGAGCCGCACAGCGGGCAAACCCGAGACACTCTTGCCGCTACTTTTGCCTGCGTCACGTCGGCGATTATTTGAGCTTGAGAGTTTACACCCATCGGTAGGTCCTCCCTGATTCCCTAAAGTTGTCGAGACCTGTTTGCTGAAAAGCGGGCTAGGCCGAACAGTAGAAAAATGCAGCAAGCGCTCCCAACGCCGCTTGCTCACCGAGGGACGCGCGACCTGTCGGGTGGCTTTGGCTTGCTTGCTGCTTTCGGAGGGCGGAACGAACGGCTGAGGTATGCAGAAAGAATATAATCGAAATCTCCGTGGGAAGCCAGAAGTCCCTTTCCTGCGCCATTCGATGCGCAAGTTCTGCCTCCGCATCGAACCGGACGAGGCGGTCCGCTGGAGTTGAAGGAGCGAGAGCGGGAATTGATCGTGCAACAGACCTTCGCCGAAGCCAAGCAGCTTGGCTCCGTCGCCATTATGTTCATCACCCAGCCGCGTCGAAACGTTCGGCGACAACCAGGCCAACGGCACCAACGACTGCAACTGGCTAAAGGTGACGGTAGACCCCAACAGTCGCGAGGTCTTCTCCTACCAGACGCAGATCGTGCCTGGGAACCGCGTTGCGGTCCCGGCCCCCTAGTTCGCACTTGCAGTAAGACAAGGAAATAGAGGGTCGATGGATCAAGGGCGGCGCGCACCCCGTTCCGCGCCGCTTGACTGCGACCTGAGCGCGCAGCTCCGTATGATCTCGCCTTTCCAGAAGCCCCGAGAATCAGGAGCGGCCGTGGCCCGCGCGCCGCGTAGTGTTCGACGAACGATGGCCCTTAAGGCTTACCGGTTTGTTGAGCCAGCGCGACACCGGAGCAACCAAATCGCGGCGCAGATCATACTTTTTCATGAACAATACCTTGCCGTCGCGCGCGGACTGCGTCCGAAATGCCGAGAAAAAGTACTTGCAGTCATGGAGAAAGGAGTGCGCAACCTCGCTCCAGTATCGACGGAAGGCGCTAGGCCTTACCTGGCGCTGCTTTCTAGGCGCTTCTGGCGCGGGTGCCTTAGCGAAATTCGGCTCCGCCTGGGGTTGTTCCGGTGTAGCGGGCTTCGGGATAAATACTCGGACATTCGGCTTAGGCGCTGGCTCGGCAACTGCGGGCGGTTGCACGGTCGGGGGAGAAACCGGTTGTGGCTCAGACTCATGTGATTCCGGCCTCGCTTCCGGATCAGCCTTCGGCGACTCGAGTGGAATCACGATGCTTGGCCGGAACGCGTTCTCTAATGCTTGTGTACGGACGGGCTCATAACCAAAGTCGAGTTCCGCCGCAGCGCGCTTGACATTAGCCGTTGAAACCCTGCTCTGGCTCTCGGCATAGGCGGCCAGAAGAGATTTCTCGCATAGCAAATTGATCACGCGAGGGATGCCGCGCGCGTGCGAATAAAGTATCTGAACCGTTTCGCCGGAAAAAATTCCCGTGGCGTTGGTGGCGCCGGCGGTCCGGATCCGCGAAGTGATGTATTCCTCGGTCTCCTCGAGAGTCAAAAGGGGCAACCTGCCGCGAACGCCGATTCGCTGGCGAAGCTGCCGGAGTTCCGGTTGGCGCAATTTCTCGTCAAGCTCCGGCTGGCCAGCCAGGAGAACCTGCACAAGTTTGCCGTTCGGATTCTCCAGGTTCAGCAGCAAGCACAGTTCGTTGAGCGCCCGCGTGGAAAGCGCCTGCGCTTCGTCGATCACGATCACCGGCGAGTCGCCTTCGGCCTGGCGCAGCTGGAGCCATTTCTGTAGGGCCGCAAGCACATCGCTTTTCTTTACGGAATCGACGGAAATACCAAAATCCTGCGCAATCAGCGCAAAAAGGCCGGCGGAACTCACATGCGAGTGAAAAACATAGGCGCTCGATGACTTGCGCGAACCAAGCCACTGTAGAAACCGCCGCAGCAGCAAGGTCTTGCCGGTGCCGGGTTCCCCGGTGAGCACGAGCAGGCCACAGTGGCACTCGATGCCGTACATCATCTCGGCCAGGGCGGTTTCATAGGAGCGCCCCAGGAACAGAAAGCGCATATCGGGTAACGACCGAAACGGGTTTTCCCGCAAACCGAACGACTGGAAAAGCCGCTCATATGCAGTGGATGGAGTCGTCTTCACAAGTGCACCTGGGGGAGGGCCTGGAGGGCAGGAAAAGTTTAATGGGAGTATAAGGACGCCAGCAATACAAACATTACGGATACCGAAAAACAGTACTGGAAGTACCAACGTCCTAGTATCGGCCAGTACCGGCTAGTACCGGCGCCGGGGCCCGACGGTTGGCTCGCGCAGCCGGGAGAGCCGCGTGCGACCAGCTTTTGAACCGAAGGCGCCCGACACCCCCTATCTCTAGGACCGGGAAGCCCGGGAAGTCGCCGCATCGTCCCCGGTGATCAAGCGCGCTCCACGGCTGAAGGTCAAATACTCAAAACCCCATTGAATAAAAACCAGGATGCGGCTCTGGAATTCGACAATGTACATGAGATGGATGAAGAGCCATACCAGCCAAGCGGGAAGGCCTGAAAGGTGAAATCCAAAGATATTGGCGACAGCCGCCGCGCGGCCGATTACCGCCATATCGCCCTTGTCGAAATAGTGGAAGGGCCCCGGCTCGGAATCTTTTTGAACGCGGGCGCGGATCACCTTCGCGGCATAGGCGCCGCCTTGCATTGCCACTTGAGCCACTCCAGGCAGCGGCTTTCCATTAGCTTCCGTGGCCAGCGCCAGGTCGCCTACTACAAAAATGTCGGGATGGTTTGGCACGGTGAGCTGCGGCGTTACCAGGATGCGGCCGATGCGATCGGTCTCGGCATGAACACGCTCGGCGAGTTTCCTGCCGAACTCGTTGATCGTCACTCCACCCGCCCAAAGCACGGTTTTCGCGCGCAGCGACTCGCTCCCTGTCGCTCTTTCCAGGGTTACGCCTTCTTCATCGATGCGAGTTACCTTCACGCCCTTCAGAATTTCAACGCCGAGTTTTGCAACCAACTTTTCCGCTTTGAGCGAGAGATCTTCTGGAAAAGCCGGCAAGATCCTCGGGCCGCCTTCGACCAGCAGGATTCGCGCTTCCGTGGGATTGATGTTGCGAAAATCGTGCTTCAAGGTTTCATTCGCGATTTCGGCCAGCGCGCCTGCGAGTTCGAGGCCTGTGGCGCCTGCGCCAACAATGACGAATGTTAACCAAGCCCTGACGTCCTCCGGCGTGGTCGCCCGTTCGGCGCGCTCGAATGCCAGCAGAATCTTGTGGCGGATCGCCGTGGCCTCTTCCACCGACTTAAGGCTGGGCGCGACCTCACGCCAGGCATCGTTTCCGTAGTATGAGGTCTGCGAACCCGTGGCCACGATCAACGAATCGTATTCAAATTGCCCGCCGTCTTTCAGGGTGATGCGCTTGCTCGCGGGATCGATGTCAGCCGCTTCGCCCAGCAGCACTTCGGTATTTTTTTGTCTACTCAGCACGCTGCGCAATGGCGCTGCGATTTCTCCGGGCGACAGCGAGCCGGTTGCCACCTGGTACATCAGCGGTTGAAACAGGTGAAAATTGCGCCGGTCGAACAGTTTTACCTGAACCGGCACGCGCTTTAGTTTCTGGGCGGCGAGCAGTCCTGCAAAACCGCCACCCAGAATGATGACCCGATGTTGACCCGGCATGGATTCTCCGTCGGAATCCGCGACCAACTAAGCGGCCTTCCACACTCCCGGAATACAAACGGCGCACTGCGGGCACTTCCCTTCCTGCAAACGATTGGCTTCCACACTGTGCCAGGAACGCTCAATCAGAGTGATGCCGCATACCGGGCAATTGGTATTTGCGGCATCGCTGAAAATGTTTCCTTCATAG